>Ga0209887_1000536_pt1 | contig 11418 bp, 12 predicted proteins | sample GWRWN1_30_40_FD_187230 | JGI IMG/M metagenome (GOLD analysis project Ga0209887, IMG submission 187230) | Riverbed sediment microbial communities from areas with no vegetation in Columbia River, Washington, USA - GW-RW N1_30_40 (SPAdes)... | ecosystem: Environmental > Aquatic > Freshwater > River...
TTCTCAGCGTACGATTCGCGAGCATGGCGGACGGCCAGGCCTGGAACAGTTTGTCCAAAAGAAGCTTCGGCCGGTGTCGGGCGTCATGAAATTGTAGGGGGCGACCGGCCGGTCGCCCCTACCATAATGTTTCTCGCGCGACGACGCGTTTTGCCGAAGCCCACTGTAGTTTCCAAAAATTTTTCCGCGTTATATTTGAAAACCGGTGTTAAAATGCCAAACTATCGCCAGGGAGGTCTTGATTGTGGAAATCAAAACGATTGGCGAAACCGCCGGCTTGGTGTGGAATTTTTTGCGATCCAATGGAGAATCCAGCCTTAGCGCGCTGGAAAAAGGGGTTAAAGCTCCAAAATCAACAGTCTCAATGGCTGTAGGGTGGCTGGCGCGCGAAGGAAAAATCGAAGTAAAGGACGAGAAGCGAACAGTTCGGATCTTTTTGCGAGACGCTTGATGCGAGAGATTAACTGCGTCTGACTTCACACATGTAATAAGTTGTCGAAAACAATTACACCAATTTATTTCTGCGGCAACACTTCTTTTATAAGTTTAAAGATCGACGTTAGATCTTGATACTCGGGTTTCGCCAGATCAAAATACTTTTTTCCCGGCTCCAACCGATTGTAAGGATCGACATCGTCTTTCGGGATGTCGATCCGGCGTGAGTTGTGGGCGTCGGGGCGGCCGAACTTTTGCAGCGCGATTTGTCCCTCGCGCGACAGAAACCAATTGATAAACACCTTTGCGGCATTGGGATGAGGGGCGCGACTCGGGATGCCGAGAGTTCCACCGGCCGCGCTAGAGCTACCGCCTTCTTTCCAGCTTTCGGTGTCGAGGGATCCTATGGGCAACCCTTGTTCTTTGGCTTTTCCCACCTCGCTTCCTGCGTTGCAACGAATGCAAAGGGGAAACTTTCCCGATGCCAGCCAGTCGGTCATCTGACGGGCATCCCGGCTCACGGTCACTTGCATCTCGCCGTAAAGTTTTCTTAGGAAGGCCGGACCCAGCTCCGGGTGGTAGTAAAAAAACTGCAGCGCCGCTCCCATCCCGAAAGTCGTAGGGTCGAGTGAGGCCATTTTGCCTTTCCACTTCGGATTCAGCAGATCCCAGAAAGAATTGAACTCCGCGGGGTTCACCTGTTGGGCGCGATTGTATTGCACTTGGCCGGACTGGGAATTTGCGACGAAAGCGAAGATAAAGCGTTTCTCCGGATCGATGTAGCGATGTTCGCCCTCATACCATTTGGAAGCATCTATGACTTCCGGAAGAATCAAAGTCGGTTTAATGGGTTCCAGCGCCTGCGCTTTATAAAGCGCATCATGAATCGTATTCGCCCCTGCGCTGAAAACGTCGGGCAGGTATTTTTCACCCCGTCGCTCCGCCAGAACCCTCGCGCCTAGCTGGCCTCCCGGTGCAAGAACGGTGGTCACTTTGATTTTCGGATACTTCTTGTTAAACCCTTCGAGAATGCGATCATATTCATAGCAGCAGCCATACAGGGTTAACTGGCCTTCCGCTTCAGCCGCGCGCAGCGTTTTTTCCCATTGCTCTTTCCAAGTGACCTGCGCGGCCAGGATATCAGGAAATGTGACGACGAACACCAAAACCGTGCTGATGAAAGAAATTGCGTCGATAGCAGAGCGATTGAAACACATGAAGCAAAGTTATTGATACAACACAGCTATGTCAATCACGTTGCTTGAGGGCCGTGTAATTTTTCAATCTCTACGGGTACGATTCCCCGCAGCTTGCTGCGTAGAATTTATGCCGTTATAGAAACGCGTCATTCCCGCATGCTTTAAGCGGGAATCCAGGCGAAACGCTGACTGGACCCCCGATTACAACATTCGGGGGTGACAACTTCGGAAAAATAATCACGAATGATTCTTTGATACCTCGCAGCTTGCTGCGGATAGTTCATTGCAAAATATTTGCCGCCCGAATGTGCAGCGTCGAAGTACCGATTGAAAGAATCTTTAGTTTTGGTGAAATTTTCTCATTTTTTCTTTGACCAGGGGAAAATATTACTGTAGAAGGGGTGGAGTAATTTTTGTTCACCGTGATGAGGCAGCGAAAATATTTCTGCGCAGCGCTTTTGAATCGTCTGCGCGGGTCGGTGGTCCGTTTCACCGGCCTTGCCCTTGCTACTCTTGCACTGGTGTTGTGCGCGCCGTTTGTCAATCCCCCGGAAAAGGAACATGAGCCCAAACCTTCTCCCCCGGTTGCTGCCGAGGAGCCGCCGCGTGTGGGTGTCAAGTTGCGCCGCGGCGATACTCTCGCGACCGTGCTGACACGATTTGGTGTGAAGCCACCGTCGGCCCACGCGATCATCGACAAAGTGCGGCCGTTCTTAAATCCGCGACAGATTCGTCCGGGCCATGATGTTCAGGTGGTGCTCAGCCCCGAGGATAAAACGGTGCAAGGGGTGGAGTTGGTTGTGGAGAACAACCTGCTGCGCGTAAAGGCAACGGCGGATGGGTGGTTGCTAGAGCGCGAAGAGATTCCTTTTGTGCGAGATGCCCGGGTGATTCGGGGCACGATAAAAGACAGTCTTTACCAGAGCGGGGTCGCTGCGGGACTCACGCCGCAGCACATTTTGGCTCTGGCGAAAATGTTTGAATACGACATCGATTTTTTTGCCGACTTTCGGCGCGGCGATGGCTTTTATTTTGCTGTCGAGGAACTGCGCTATGCCGATGGCCGCCGGGTATGGGGGCGGATTTTGGCAGCCGCGCTGGAGTCGGGGGATGAAACGTTCAGCACCTTTTATTGCGTGGCCAAAGATGGCCGCGGGGCCTATTATGATCGCGAAGGTCGGTCTGCTCGTCGCTCTTTTCTGCGCGCGCCTTTGAGTTACGACAGAATTTCTTCGCCGTTTAGCTTGAACCGGCAGAATCCAATCTCCCGTACTGTGCGACCGCACATGGCCATTGACTACGCAGCCCCGGCCGGGACTCCGGTAGTCGCCATAGGCAGGGGGCAAGTGGACTTTGTCGGCCGGCGCAATGGCTACGGCAACGTGGTCGACATTGCCCATTCAGGAGGGTACATGTCGCGCTACGCTCATTTTTCCCGCGTCGCCGAAGGTATGAGGAAGGGAAGGGCGGTGAATGCAGGAGATGTTGTGGGTTATGTGGGACAGACCGGACATGCGACCGGTCCCCATTTGCACTTCGAATTCTTGCGTGGTGGCGAAAAGATCAACTTCCTAAGTCTTCGGAGCCTCAAAAACGATCGTCTGGCAGGTCAAGACCTACAGCGCTTCAAGCGGCTGCGCGAGGAACGTGAGGCGCAGCTGCGCAGAGAAGACAATCGGGTCGCGGACAGGAGATCAGGGGATTTCTAGTCGTCGTCGGTTCACTGGTGTCCTGTGTCAGAAGTTCGCCACATAATTTCCATTTCATTCCGCCGAAAAATCTCCCCTGGCCCCTCTTTTTCAAAGAGGGGTAGTCATTATAGGAGTGTGAGTAATCAAGAACTCCGTGTACGAAATTCCCCCTTTTCAAAAAGGGGGACAGAGGGGGATTTGAGTGCGACTTCAGCCGCTGCCATTGTTTGGAGTTTTTGAATCGACTTCTGAGACACGACACTGGCAACTCGCTGAAAAAATCTGCTACGGCGCTTCGAAGCGCGATGCCAACCATTGCCCGACGAGCATCGCCACCACAAAAAGAATCACACTGGCTGATCCTGAGGCCAGAGCCGCCAACGCCGGTCCTGGACAGAAACCGGCCAGTCCCCAACCGGCGCCGAAAATCGCGGCGCCGATTACAAGCGGCGGATCTAGCCGCGTCTTAGTCGGCAAGCTAAATTGCGCAGCAAGAATTGGTTTTGACCGGCGCAGAATCAACGGAAAGAGTGGAACCGTTACGGCTAGCGCACCAGCCATGACGAGCAGCAAGGTAGGATCCCAGCGACCCGCCACATCGAGAAAGCCGATTACCCGGGCGGGATTGATCATTTCGGAAACGGCCAGGCCGACAGCAAAAATGATCCCTACGGCGAATGCAACAGCAATCTGGGCCATCAGAATATGTGACGCGTCAAAAAGACGGTGAGCGCGGCGGCGGCCATAAAAATCATAGTTGCCAGCAGCGAACGCGGCGAACGGCGGGCTAGACCGCAAACGCCGTGGCCCGAAGTGCAACCGGACCCCAGTCGTGTTCCCACGCCGACGAGCAAACCGGCAACCAACAGGGTCGGGCCGCGTGCTTGAAGTTCCAGCGGCAAGCCGCCGCAAGTAAGAGCGTATAAGCCCGCACCCGCAAGCAGGCCGAAGATAAACGCACAGCGCCAGAAACGGTCGCCCCAACCGGTCGAGGTGATAATCCCGCCCAAAATCCCAGAAATACCGGCGATCCGGCCGTTGAGTGCAAGCAGCAACACTGCGGCGAGACCAATTAGCGCGCCGCCGATTAGACCGCCAAGGGTGTTCGGCTCAGTCATGACCCCTCGATGCTAGATGAGAAAGTTATTCCTTGGAACTCTTCTTGGTCTTCGCTTTCGCCTCATCGATGATCGGTTGAATTTTCTTCTTTAGGCCGGGGTTGAGTTGGAAGGCTTTTTGAAAATCTGCGTCTGCCTCTTTCTCCTTGCCTTGGTAGAGGCGGGCGATTCCTCGGTAGACATGGGCTTCCGCGTTACGCGGCTGGATACGTATCACTTCGCTCAAGTCCCGGACGGCATAGTCGTATTTTTCAACTCGAAGATAGGCCAGCCCGCGGTTGTAAGGTGCTTCAGGATCTTTTGGATCGAGGCGAATAGACTCGCTATAATCCTCGATGGCCGCTTCCGTTTTGCCCACCTTGGCGTTCGCCAGTCCCCGGTTATAGTAGGCGTCGGTGTTTTTTGGTTGCTGCAGGATTGCTTCGCTGAAATCGCGAATGGCTTTTTCCTGTTCCCCAAGAGAGGCATAGGCGATACCACGATTGTAATAAGCTGCAGCCAGCTTTGAATCCAGGCTTAGCGCTTGATCATAGTCTTTAATGGCTTCATCGTTTTTGTCTAAGCCCAGGTAGCTGTTGCCCCGATTATAGTAGTTGTCCGCATCTTTTGGGCTGATACGAATCGCTTCGCTGAAGTCTTTCACGGCGGAGTCGTATCGTCGCGCATCGAAGTGAATGCTGCCGCGATTGATATAGTTTTTGGCGTCCTCCGGGCTGAGTTTGATGGCCGCCGTGTAATCTTTGAGCGCAACTTCGTCTCTTTTGAGCCGCCGATAGGCATTGCCGCGGTTGTAATACGCCTCCGCGTCCTTGGGAGTTAAGCGGATAACTTCGCTATAGTCCTTGATCGCTTGGTCGTTCTGGCCCAGATCGTAATAGGCGTTGCCGCGATTGAAATAAGCGTCGGCAAGTTTCGGATTGGCCTTGAGCGCGCGGTCGTATTCGCGGATTGCCTCTTTGGGCTTCCCGGCGTCGTGTAATTTCAAGCCCTCATTCAGCGCCTCTTCGGCCTGGCCGGACCAACCTGGTGCGGCCATCGAAAAAACCCAGAGCGCGGCAAGAAGTGCGATCCTTCCTAGATGTGGCATGGTGTCCTTCAGCGCTGTGGCGGCGGTGCTTTTGGGTCATTCATCAGCGGCTCAAGTTTTTCTTTCAAACTCGGCTCCAAGTCGACAGCTTTTTTAAAGTCCTTCTGCGCCTCCTCGTTTTTCCCCTGGCGCAGCTTCACCATTCCCCGGTTGCCGTAGATGCGTGCGTTTTTGGGGTCGAGTTTTACGGCTTCGTCGTAATCTTTCAACGCCTGGTCGTACTTGCCGAGTAGCGAGTAAGCGTTGCCGCGATTGTTGTAAGCCTCGGCATCTTTCGCGTTGAGTTTGATGGCCTCGGAATAATCTTTCACCGCGAGATCATGATTGCCGAGTCGGCGCTGTGCGAGCCCACGGCTAGAATAAATCTCCGGCCCCTTGGGGTTGAGTTTCTGGGCCTGGTTGAAATCCTGAATCGCCTTTTCGAACTGACCCAGGCTCGTGTAGGCTTCCCCACGGTGGTAATAGGCTTTGGTTGATTTTGGTGTTTGCTTGATGACCTCATCGTAATCCTTTATAGCGGCCGGGTACTGCTTTTGAGCGAAGTGCGCATTGCCACGGTTGTAGAAGGCATCGGTGAGTTTAGGATCTTGGCGCAACGCTTCGTCAAAGCTCTTAATGGCGTTATCGTATTGCCCGAGCTTATAGTAGACCAAACCACGATTGCTGTAGACCTCCGTGAGCTTCGGATTTCGGCGCAGGGCTTCGTCATAATCTTTAATTGCCGCTTGGTATTGCTTAGATTCATTGTGAGCATCGCCGCGCTTATAATAGGCATCTGCGAGCTCGGGATTGAGCCGAATCGCTTCATCGTAATCCTTGATGGCCCGATCCGCCTGCCCAAGTTTGGCATAGGCGGAACCCCTGCCAAGATAAGCTTCAGCGGCCTTGGGCGCGGCCTTGATGGCTTTATCGTATGCCGCGATCGCCTCCTTAAACTTTCCGGCGCGGTAGAATTTCACTCCCTCGTTGAAGGCATCTTGGGCTTCGCCGGCAAAGAGCAGGCTTGCTGTTCCGATAAAGACAACGACAGAGATCCACAATATTCCTAAATGCGCTCTCATGCTGTCAAAATGTTTAACTTATGGCGTCGGGAATGTCTACTTGTGCGCCGCTAGTGTGCACTCCGGTGGTTCGTGACTCCAGATCCTTCACTGCGTTCAGGATGACCACCCCGTCGAGTGTCATTCTGAGCAGAGCGAAGAATCTTTCTTCCTGCGAACTTGAATTGAACGACAGTGACTTCACCAAAGAGTAAAGCCGCAGTGTCCTTGTCACTAGACAAACCGAGCAAAAAGGAATAAACCTTGAAAAATATCTAAGGAATGAACTACCCCGCAGCAAGCTGACGGGGTATGAGAACATAGCGATGAGAATTTATCCCAAAGGCGTCACCCCCGAATGCTTCTATCGGGAATGACGGACTCTAAGAGGTGGGAATAGTTCTTTACGCAACAAGCTGCGGGGAATCAAACCCGCAGTGATTGAAAGAGGAGGACATACCTTATGAGCACAGCTGCGACAGCGCGAACCGCGCAATCAGTCCTCGCCGATGAACGGATTGTCTCGGCGGATTCACATATCATGGAGCCCGTGGATCTTTGGGAAAAAAATTTGACGCCGGGTCTAAGAGAAAAATTCCCCAAGTTTCCGCCGCGTAACGCGCCGGGGGAGAAGCCGGGTGGATGGGATCCCAAAGCACGGCTTGGAGAGATGGAAGTAGACGGGGTTAGCGCGGAGGTGCTTTATCCGACCTTCGGTCTGCGCTTGTTTGCCTTGGAAGATGCCCACGTGCAAGAGGCTTGTTTTCAGATTGCCAACGACTGGTTGATCGACTACTGCAAAGTGGCGCCGGGCCGGTTAGTGGGAATCCCGATGATCTCCCTTTATAATCTCAAGAACGCCGTCAAAGAGCTCGAGCGTTGCAAGAACGCCGGATTGGTTGGCAGTTTGATCTGGCAGGTCCCGCCTGAGCACTTACCGTTCACCGGTGATTATTACGATCCGTTCTGGGAAGCTTCTCAGGATTTGAACATGCCGGTTAATTTGCACATTCTGACGGGATTCAACTACAGCCGCTTTGATCGCAAGGGACTAGATACTTACAGAATGACAGTGAATCAGAAGCTGGCCGACGCTGCCAATACCTTGTTCGATCTGGTTTTCAGCGGCGTCATGGCGCGCTTTCCAAAGTTGAAATTCGTTTATGTCGAAAACGAAGTCGGTTGGATCCCGTTCTTTTGTCATGAATGGGACAAGTATTTTATTCGGCACAGCCCTAAAGCGCCGTTGCCATACATGAAGAAGTTGCCGGGTGAGTACGTTGCCGAACAGGTTTACGCGACGTTTTTTAGCGATCCGGCGGGCGGACGCCTGATGGAGGATTTTGGCCAAGACACCTTCATGTGGTCCAATGATTATCCCCATGCCGCGTCTACCTGGCCCCACTCGCGCGACGTTATTGCCAGGGAGCTTGGTCACCTACCCAAAGATATCTTGAGAAAAGTCGTGCGCGATAATGTGATCAAACTCTACGATCTTAAGATTGACGGAATCAATAACTAAAAAACTAAACCAACGTTGAAAGGAGCCTGACGATGCAAGCAACTGCAGCCGCAAGAAAAGAAACTAACGAAAAGCCAAAAGCTTATACGTTTTCGCTTAAGACCCCTTACATGCAGCAAGGGCGTGTCACCCAACTGGTGGCGGAAACCGCGAACATGTGGATTCACACGAAAATCAACGCCGAAGGCGGTGAAAACGAGATTCACGCCCACCGCGACGAAGACCATTCCTTTATCGTGTTGGAAGGTGAAATGAGCGTATTTGATGAAAACGGCAACGAGATGAAGGTGGAGAAGTACCAGGGAGTCATGATTCCCAAGGGCGCGTACTATCGCTATCTGAACACCGGGTCCGGAAATTTGGTCGTCCTACGCATCGGCGCGGGCGTCAAGGGCCAATCCCAAGGAAGCGAGGCGATGCGTGTCCGCCCCGATGGTCGACCGTTGCTCGCCGGATCGGTTGAGAACAAGACGCTGCCTCCCATCGAAATGCCCGGCAAGTTTTTCGCGGAATCGGCGGGATAAACAGAAAAGGAGACAAGGACCGGGGGAGACAAGGAGATTGCGTCTCATCGTCTCGTTTTTTTTCTCCTTGTGTCCCTGTCTCCTTCTCTCGGTGTCTGTTACTCCGTTTAATACTCATGTCCCAAGGTGAAAAGGCTTTCACGTGGGAAATCCCTCCCGAACTGTGGCGCGGCGTCAAGTTCCCAAGCCCGAGCTGGCAGGGTAAGGTTCTCTCTCTTTACATCGCTCCAGAACCATCCAAGCCAATGGTCGCTCGCTCCGAAGTCCGCGCCTTTGCGGACCGCGGCCTGGAAGGTGACCGCTTTTTTCGCGAATCGTGGAAAGCGGCCAACCGGCCCGACAAGGCTGTAAGCCTCATCGAAGAGGAGACTCTCCAGGCAGCCGCGGCCGAGCTGGGCACGGAGACGTTTGGCGATAAGACGCGGCGTAATATCGTCACCCGCGGCGTCCCGCTTGTAGAACTCCTGGATCGCGAATTCACCATCGGCGGTGCGGTCATGCGCGGCATCCGGCTCTTTGAACCGTGCGGCCATCTGGAAAAGATCTCTAAAGTCGCCGGAATATTTCGCGCCTTAGAACACCGCAGCGGCCTCAAGGCGGCGATTCTGAGTGACGGCGTGATCCGGGTCGGTGATCCGATCGCGCTGCGCGAAGAGGCGCGGTTGGCGACATCGCCATCGCTGTGAAGGCCATGGAGTTCGGACTCCATCTGCCGGCTTCCAGCTCAGCGGTCAAATCAGAAGATCTGATTCGGTTTGTGCAGACGGCGGAGACGCTGGGCTTCTACTGCATTACCGTCGCTGATCACGTAATTGTTCCCAAGAATATATCGATCCCATATCCCTACACCGTCGACGGCAAGTATCCCGGCACCGGCTATCATCTGGAAACGTTGACGACGATGTCTTTTCTCGCCGGCGCCACGCAGCGCATCCGCTTCATCACCAGCGTCATGATCGCGCCGTATCGGAATCCCGTCATCACGGCCAAGATGCTGGCGAGTCTCGATGTCCTTTCTCGGGGCAGGGTGATCGTGGGCTTAGGTGTGGGCTGGATGAAGGAAGAGTTCGATAACCTGAAAGCGCCGCCGTTTCGCGAGCGGGGCCGGGTGACGGATGAGTACATTAGCGCCTTCAGAGAACTTTGGACCAAGGAACATCCATCCTTCAACGGCAAGTACTGCAGTTTCTCGGATATCATTTTTCTGCCCAAGCCGGTGCAAAAGCCGACCATTCCGATTTGGATCGGCGGCCATAGTAAACAAGCTTTGCGCCGGGCCGGTGAACTGGGCGACGGCTGGCATCCCATCGGCGGCGTGCCAACGATTCCTTTGGAGCCGGAAGACGTGGCGCGAGACTTAGAGATGCTCGCAGGGTACGCCCAAAAGGCGGGAAGAAACCCTAAAAACATCCGCGTGGCTCTGAAAGGTTCACTGTTCGATCGCGAAAAACAGATCGCACCGGGTAAGCGCAGGCGTTTCCTTGGCGACGCTGAGGAAATTGCATCCGACATTCGAGACTACCGCCAGGTGGGCGTGGATACCATGATCTTCGACGTTCGGCGTCCGACTCCCACGGAAACCCTCGAGCGTATGGAGTGGATGGCGAAAGAAGTGATTGCAAAGATATAGCATTCGACTGTCTATCTATAAGGATCAAACAGCTTGCGTTTCTACATCAATATCCTGACCACTTATTACCCTGAGCTCGATCCGCCCTACGACATTTACTATCAACAGATCCTCGAGCAGATCGAGCTGGCCGAAGAGCTGGGTTGGGAATGTTTCATGTTCAACGAGCATCACTTCCTGGGCTACGGCGGACTCGTCGCCAACCCGGCAGTGCTGCTGGCGGCCGCGGCAGCGCGTACGTCGCGAATTCGGCTGGGGCCGTGTATCGCCATTCTGCCGTTGCGCCATCCGCTGCAGAGCGCCGAGGACTACGCCATGGTCGACGCGGTGTCCGGCGGCAGACTGGAGTTCGGCATCGGGTCCGGCAATACCCTTTTGGATTACCAGGTGTTCGATATTCCACGGGAAGAAGGGCAGGAGATGATGGAGGAAGCCCTGGAGATCATTCTCAAGGCTTGGCGCAGCGAGCGTTTCAACCACGAGGGGAAGTTCTGGAGCTTTCAGGAGATAACGCTTTACCCACGGCCGGTGCAGCAACCGCATCCGCCGGTTTGGGTCGCCGGTACATCGGCGCAAACTCTGGAATGGGCAGGCCGCAGGGGCTATGACATCATGACGGTGGGCCATCCGCATCCACCGGAAAAAGTGCGCCCGGGTGTCGAAGCGTGGAAGAAAGCTTTAATCGAGCACGGCATAGACCCAGCGGAGCGCCGTTGCCAGTTTCACGTCAGAACTCACGTTAATGAAAATGGTGAGCGCGCGCGGGAAATAGCCATGGCCGCAGTCACCCGCTACGACGCCATCTCCAGAATCGGTCGCAAATCGGCGATGGCCGAAACGGCCAATTACGATTGGGATGGGATGCTCGCGATGGGCCGTAATCTTTACGGCGATCCCGATCAGTGCATCGAGATTGTCCACAACGCCATGCGCCACTATTATTTTGATACTTTGACTACGACCTTCAACTTCGGCGGCATCCCCCACGAAGAAATCAAAAAATCCATGCGCCTTTTCTCCCGGGAAGTCATGCCGGCCTTTCGGTAAAACCATTACCCCGTCCCTTTTCCCGCTAAACTGAGAACCACCGCCTTAAAGGCGGTGGGTTCCTCTCCGTCTAAAGACGGCTCAGGGGCGCTGTAAGTTCCATGAACACTCACACAGTTCGTCGC
>Ga0209887_1000537_pt1 | contig 11405 bp, 7 predicted proteins | sample GWRWN1_30_40_FD_187230 | JGI IMG/M metagenome (GOLD analysis project Ga0209887, IMG submission 187230) | Riverbed sediment microbial communities from areas with no vegetation in Columbia River, Washington, USA - GW-RW N1_30_40 (SPAdes)... | ecosystem: Environmental > Aquatic > Freshwater > River...
TGCGTGAAGCCGAGGTTGCCGCCCTCGGCCACCACGCGGCACCGGAGGTCCCTGCCGTCCACTCGGAGATCGTCGTTCACGCGGTCGCCGACGTCGGCGGCCGACTCGGTCGTCGCCTTGACGTACGTGCCGATGCCGCCGTTGTAGAGCAGGTCGACGGGGGCGCGCAGGATCGCCGAGATCAGCTCGCTCGGCGAGAGCTCCTCGGCCTCGATGCCGAGCGCGAGGCGTGTCTCGGGCGAGATGTCGATCGACTTGGCTGAGCGAGGCCACACGCCGCCGCCCTCCGAGATCTTTGAGCGGTCGTAGTCGTCCCAGCTCGACCCGGCAAGCTCGAACAACCGGCGGCGTTCGGCGAATCCCACGGCCGGGTTCGGCGCCGGGTCGACGAACACGTGTCGATGGTCGAACGCCGCGACCAGGCAGATCTGATCGGAGTACAGCATGCCGTTGCCGAACACGTCGCCCGACATGTCGCCGATGCCGACCACGGTGAACGGCTCGTTCATCACGTCGGTGCCGATCTCCCGGAAGTGCCGCTTGACCGACTCCCAGGCGCCGCGCGCCGTGATGCCGAGCTCCTTGTGGTCGTATCCGGTCGACCCGCCCGAGGCGAACGCGTCGCCCAGCCAGAAGTCGTACTCGGCCGAGATCGCGTTCGCGATATCGGAGAACGTCGCGGTCCCCTTGTCGGCCGCGACCACGAGGTACGGATCGTCCTCGTCCGCCACCACGACGGACGGCGGATGGACGACCGCACCGTCGACGAGGTTGTCCGTGAGGTCGAGCATGCTCCGCACGAACATTTCGTACTGGCGCGTCCCCTCCTCCTTGAGGGCTCGCGGATCCTCGATCGCGTGCTTGAGAACGAAGCCCCCCTTCGCGCCAGTCGGCACGATGACGGCGTTCTTGACCATCTGCGCCTTGAGGAGCCCGAGGACCTCGGTTCGGTAGTCCTGCCGCCGGTCGGACCAGCGGATACCGCCGCGGGCCACCCGCCCGCCGCGGAGGTGGACCGCCTCCATCGAGGGGGAGTAGACGAAGATCTCGAAGAGCGGGGTCGGCTTGGGCATCTCGGGGACCGCGGCAGACCGCAGCTTGAACGCGATCGAGCGGCGCCCCGGGACGTACACGTTCGTTCGGACCGTCGCGTCGATGACCCCGAGCGCGTTGCGCAGGATCCGGTCCTGCTCGAGCGAGCGCACGGCGTCGAGGTCCGAACGGATCTTCGTGCGGAGGGCATCGACGGCCTCGGGGTCGCGAGGTCGCGACGGGTCGAACCGCATCTCGAACAGCCGCACCAGCTGCTCGGCGACGAGGGGGTGCGCCGCGAAGGCGTCGTTCTTGTACTCGACCGGGAAGGTCGAGTACACGCGGTGGTGGTACTTGCGATAGGCGCGCAGGATCTGCACCTGCCGCCAATCGATGCCGGCCGTCACGACCAGGCGATTGAGCGAATCGGACTCGCATTCCCCGCGCCACACCGCTGCGATGCACCCGGCGACGCGCGTCCCCGTGGTCCCGACATCGATCGGCTGGTGGTCGGTGTCGAGCACCCCGAAGTCGTGCAGGAAGCGCTCGTCGCCGTCCTCGCCGAGCAGCGTGGTCGGCCACTCCTCGATCACGCGCAGACCGAGCGACTCGAGGGTCGGCACGAAGTCCGAGAGCTCGACCCTGCCCTCCACCTTGTAGAGACGGACGTGCGTGAGGGTCCGCCCCTCCTCGGTCTGGTTGGCCAGACCGATCAGGAACCCCTCCTCCCCCCGCTCCAGCTCGTCGAAGCGCGCCACGTCGAGGCCGGCGACCGCGACGTCGGTCGAGGCCTTGTAGTAGTCGGGGAACCGATCCGCCCACCGCTCGAACAGCGTGCGGGCGCGGGCCTCGCCGTGATCCTGGATCAGCCGGTCGAGCAGCCGGTCGTCCCAGGTGCGCGCTATCTCGACGACCTCGCGCTCGAGCTCGTCCAGGGGCACGTCGGGGATCTGGCCGTGACCGACGTGGACGGTGAAGTGGAGCTGCGCGATCCCGCTCTCGGTGAGCGCGACGTGGTGGTCGATCGTGGTCCCGTCGAACCGCTGGAGGAACAGGTCCTGCAGCCGGAGCCGGACGTCCGAGTCGAAGGCGTCGCGCGGCATCGCCACCAGCAGCGACACGCTCCGCCCGTACGGGTCGCGGCGCGCGAACAGGCGGACCTCCTTGGTCTCATGGACCTGCAGGAGGCCCATCACCTGCTCGCGCAGCTCGTCGGTCGGGGCCGAGAACAGCTCGTCCTTGGGGAAGCTCTCGAAGATCGTGACGATCTCCTTGTAATCGTGCGACCCCTCGTACAGGTCCTCCGCGTCGAGGATCTGCTCCAGCTTTCGGTGCAACAGCGGCGTCTTGCTGGCCGGCTCCGAGTACGCCTTCGAGGTGAACAGGCCGACCATCCGCGTCTCGCCGACGATGCGTCCCTCCGCCGAGACCTTCCGGACGCCGATGTAATCCATCCGCGCGCGCCGATGGACGGTGGACGGCCGGTTCGTCTTCGAATAGATCAGGAGGTCGCCGCCCTCGATGCGCTCCCGCAGGTTCGGCTCGATCGTGTCGAGTGGCACCGGCTGCTCGTACGCCGACCAGTCGAGCTTCGACAGGAGCCCGAGGCCCGAACCGGGCACGGCCGCGAGCGCGCGTCCCTCGGGCAGGTCGACGAGCTCGTACTCGCGATAGCCGAGGAAGACGAAGTTCAGGTCCAGCAACCACTCGAGGAAGGCAACCGTCTCGGCCACCTCGTCCGGGGGGTACAGCGCCGAACCGGCGCGCGCGATCCCGATCATGTGGCGCGCCGCGTCCTTCATCGCCCCGAAGTCGCGGACCGCGAGCCGGACGTCGCCGAGGACCCTCCGGATCGCCTGCTCGAGCTCCGTCCGTTCCTGCTCGGTGAGTCGCTGCTCGAGCTCGAAGTGCATCACGGATTCGCGGTCCTCGGTCTTGCGGACGTGCAGGATCCGTTCGATCCGGCCGTCGGGTCCGCGCTCGACGCCGATCACCGGGTGGATCACCCGCCGGACGCTCAGGCCCCAGGCCCCGAGCTCCTCGGTGACCGAGTCGTACAGGAAGGGGCAGTCCGCGGCGCTGACCTCCACGACGGTGCCGAGCGCCTCGTATCCGTCCTCGGACGCGTCGGGCTCGAACACACGGACGGCGAACTCATCCTCCCGCCGGGTGTCGGCCAGCTCGAACGCCCCGACGATCACGCCGACAAGCTCCGCGGCCGGTCGTTCGGCCAGGTCCTGCGGCGGCAGCCGCCGGGTGAACGCGACGGCGAACGTCCGGAGGGCCTCCGCCCGTTCCGGCGGCACCGAGGCGTCGAGGAGCTCCAGCACGGAGGCGGGCAGAGCGCCAGCGGTCACCTCGTCCGTGGTGCTCACGTTGGACATGGTACCCGTGCCCGAACACGCCCCCGACCTGCGGCTTCAGGAAGAGGCCGGACCAGCCGAGGTCATGAGAGGATGGCCGGGCCCGTCCGGGCCCTGCGGGATGGTCGAGACCAGCAACCGCGTCAGCGGACCCGTCGATGAACACGAGCTGCGCTCCGTGGCGCAGCTGCGGATGCTGCACGCCCTGGCGACGCGGCTGAACGCGCTGGACGACGTCGCCGCGATCGGCGAGGCCATCACCACCGAGCTCAAGACGCTGATCGACTACCACAACTGCCGGATCTACCTCCTGCTCGAGGACGGCCTCACGCTGTGGCCGGTCACCTTTCGTGGAGAGCTCACCGAGTACGAGTCCGAGACGCCCGAGGAGCTGGTCACGCAGGTCGGCGAGGGCATCACCGGCTATGCCGCGATCACGGGGCAGACGTGCTACGCGCCCGACGCCCTGAACGACGAGCGGGGCATACAGATCGAAGGCACCGACGAGATCGTGGAATCGCTCCTGGCCGTACCCCTCAAGGCCGCGGACAAGGTGACCGGCGTCATCGTGCTCTCGAAACTCGGGATCGATCAGTTCGAGGAGGACGACCAACGGGTGCTCGAGGTCCTCGCCTCGCACGCGTCCGTCGCATACGAGAACGCCAGCCTGCTGCAGAAGGAACGCGAGGCGGCGAAGACGGCGTCGGCACTGCTCGGTCTGTCGCAGGCACTCAGCGGCGCCGGGAACGTCTCCGGCGTGCTCGAGCGGGTCGTCGCCGCCGTACCGTCGATCATCGACGGTTCGGTCGTCGTCGCCTATCGTCGCGACCAGAAGACCGGGGACTTCATCCCGGCCCACCATCGTGGTCTCTCCCTCGACCGGCCACCGACGATCCCCGCCGATGTCGCGAGCCGTTTCCTCGCGTCATTCGAGGAGCCATTCGTGATCGAGCGCGACATGGCCGAGCAGGTCCCGACCGAGTTCTGGCTCGTCGAGGAGCCGACCGCGGCGCTCATCGCTCCGATGTCGTGGGAGCCGGACGAGTTCGGCGCGCTGGTGGTCCTGGCGCCCGACGTCGAGAGCACCTTCTCCGAACGCGACCGCGACCTGGCGCGCGGGATCGCCCAGACGGCCTCGCTCGCCCTGGGCAGCGCACGGCACGTGAGAGAGCTCGAGCGGTTCCACGAGCTCGCGGAGACGATCGACGCGATCTTCTGGGAGGCCGAGCCGACGACGCTCGCGTTCACGTTCTTGTCGAGACGGGCGTCCCTGGTCCTCGGACACGAGACGGATGTGTCGGAGGCGCTGCCGCAGCGATGGGGCGACCACATCGTCCCGGACGACCGCACGCGGATGACCTCGACGCTCCGAGCCGCCGTCGCCACCCCCGGCGACGACCTCGACCTCGAGTACCGGACCCGGGGACGAGAAGGGGAGACGCTCTGGCTTCGCGACATCGTCCACATCGCCGTCGACGCCAGAGGCAGGCCGGTCGTCCGAGGCCTCATCGTCGACGTGACCGAGGGCAAGCGCGCCGAGCAGGCGCTGCGCCGCAGCGAGCAGAAGTTCTCCGAGGCCTTCCATCGCGAACGCGAGGCCACTCAGCGCCTCCGGGCGCTCGACGCGATGAAGAACACCTTCCTCGAGGCCGTGTCGCACGATCTCCGCACCCCGCTCACGTCGATCCTGGGCTCCGCGGTCACCCTCGAGCAGTCGGGCATGGACATCCCTCGCGAGGACGCGATCGACCTGCTCCGGCGCATCGCGTCGAACGCCCGAAAGCTCGAGCGGCTGCTCGGCGACCTGCTCGACCTCGACCGGTTGCAGCGTGGGATCATCACGCCGCAGCGCCGGCCGATCGATGTGGGCGCGCTCGTCCGGGGCGCGGTACGAGAGTTCGAGCAGCTCGGCGGGCGCAAGGTCGAATGCGGGTCCGACGAGCTCATCGCGAACGTCGACCCCCCGAAGGTCGAGCGGATCGTCGAGAACCTGCTGTCCAACGCCTCACGGCACACGTCGCCGGAAAGCCGCATCTGGGCACGGGTGGAGCGGCGCGAGGACGGGCTCTTGCTCGTGGTCGAGGACGAGGGCGGCGGCGTCCCGGACGAGCTCAAGGACGCGATCTTCGAGCCCTTCCGGCAGGGCCCCGGTCCCGCGAGCGCGTCGCCCGGTGTCGGCGTCGGGCTGTCGCTCGTCGCCCGCTTCGCCGAGCTCCACGGCGGGCGGGCGTGGGTCGAGGACCGTCCCGGCGGTGGCGCCTCCTTCAGGGTCCTGCTGGCCGAGTCCTGAGGCTTACGCGGGGCAGTCCGCTCTACCGCTGTCGGCGTTCACCATGCACCCGCTCACGTCGACCGCCTCGAACGCGGACGCCGGAACGGTCTTGAGCTGATCGAGCAGGTGGTTGCGCCAGTGGGCGTCACGCGTGCCCTGGAAGTACCAGTCCGAGCCGTTGTCGGCGAGGATCAGCCCGTATTGCTGCATCGCGCGCAGGATCGTCCGCGCCCTCGGGCTGAACCCGCCGAGGTCGAAGTCCGCCCTGAGCCGGAAGCGCGCGCCCATCGGCGGACAGTCGGGGTCCTGGACACCGGCCTCGTGGCGTGCCGGCCAGACGTACGCGTCCGTCGTGCACGAGACCGTGAACCTGATCGCGTGCGTGATGCTCCCCGCCTTGACCTCGTCCCAGCGCACGAGCCCCGGCAGGATCGGGAGCCCGGCGGCGTCGGCGGACGTCCACGTGTCGGGTCGGAGCCGGTTCGAGTCCAGGTCGAAGACGGCACCGCTCCCCGCTCGCGGGTCGCCGTGGTTCCACGACGCGGCGAACAGCTCGTAGAGCCGGCACGTGCCGCGCTCGACGATCAGCACGTGCCGATCCGAACCGCCCTCGATCGGCGTTCGCGCGTCGAACGGATAGGGGCCCGGGTCGCTCTCGTCGGCGTAGGTGAATCGGACGTGTTCCTTCGCGTGACGGCGCCCCACGACGTCGAACGGGAGCCCGTAGGACGGCGGCCCGAAGTCCGGATGCAGGTCCGTCGACCCCGCCTGGGCCGAACGGAGCCAGGTGTCGCTCAGCTGGTGGACCGGGAGCGCGTCGATCCGCGTGTTCCAGATGTTCGACGCCGGGAAGACCCGGCAACCAGATCCGGGGATGGGTCCGGCAAGGGCGGCCGAGGGCGTGATCGCCGATCCGACGACGATGAGGAAGGCGAGCGCCTTCGCGGCGAGGTTCCGGTGACGAGCCTGCATGGTCATGGCATCGGCAGCCCAGCCCTCCGACCTTATCGGACGAGATCGGGAGGTCTCGAGCCGGCGGTTCGGGTGGTCAGTGACCTCATTGTCCTCTTGGCTTTGCCTTGCGGCGAAACGTCGACCAATCCACGCGCACGATCCAGCTATCCGCTTGCGGATTGAGCCGATCCACGATCGCGTCGACGAGCATCCATTCGTCCCCGTCGTCGTCGACCAAGACCACTCCGATACCTTCGCCAAGCTCAAGCTGTTGTTCCCTCACGCTTCCCGCGCTGCTGGCGAGGCGGCCAACATCCCATTCGGGCGGCGCACCGACATTGAAATCGAGCCAGATGTGAGGTCGGCCGTCCGGGTCGGGAGGCGGATAATCATCCGGATAGTCCACGGCCGCGAGGATAGCCCGAAGCCTGTTTCGAGCACCTCGCAAGGATTCCTCATGGCGGGAGCTTTGGTGACGTTCGAGCCTTGTGCGCACACGCGCTCAAACTGAGGCACTACCAGGACGCCGGGAACCCAGCGCTAGTCGGCGATGGTCACAGAAGTCCTGACTCCACGACCATGTCGCGCACCTTTGCTGCGTCACGAGCATCCAGATCGAAGGCGCTCGGTCCGAGTGTCAACTCGATGTGTGAAGAGTCGTCGCGGACGGTGACCCAATCAGGAAGGTTGAGGGGACCGAAGCCAGTCGGAGGCTTTCTCAATCGGTTTCGCCACCCGAGTGTCGGCAACCTGCGACCTTCCGCATTGAAGTCCGGGGACTGATCGTGGTGGAAGGAAGCGCCAACAGACAGCTGGAGGCGGTCGACCGACGCGTCACGGGCCCATCCGGTCGCAGACTTCCGCGAGCCTTCCGAACTGGTCCCGGTGTTCGAACCGGAGTCGTGCCTTCCCCGAACCCTCAGTTCCACTAACTCCGATGGACATCTGCAGATAGAGATCGCGTGGTGGCTGGCCCGAGACGATCCCCCACGAGTAGAACGCGTCTTCTACGGTGGCTTCATTGGGGATCACGAGTTCCTTCAGGCGATCAATGGTAACCGGGTCGGCGTTCTCTTCTGCGCGCCAGGTGTCAGCGGGCGCAGCGGCACTCCACTTGGTCGACGATGGTACGAGCCAAGGCGGTTGCCGCGTCGAGGTCGGGCAATGTGGCGTGCGTCATTCGGAAACTGAGGTTCGCCGTCTCCATGGCCCCCCTCACGAAACACGTCGAATGAAGATTCGTGAAAAGAGCCGGCGGTCGGATTCGAACCGACGACCTGCTGTTTACAAGACAGCTGCTCTGCCCCTGAGCTACGCCGGCGCCCGAGCGAGCCTAGCAGCGGCGAGCGGCCGGACGAGCCAAGCGCTCATGGTCGCTGCGCGCTCGCATCACGAGCCTCCTCCGAGCCTGCGGGGCAACACGAACGCGTAGAGGGCGGCCGCGAGCGACGCGGCCGCGTTCAGCGAGCCGACGCGGCCGCGCATCGGGAGGCGCACGAGCAGGTCGCAGGCGGCCCGGGTGAGCCGGCCGAGGCCCTCGCCCTCCGAACCGAGCACGACTGCGACGCGGCCCTCGGGCTGTTCCGCCTCGTACACGGTCCGCTCGGCGTGCTCGTCCAGCCCGACGACCGTGAAGCCCGCGTCCTTCAGGCGTTCGAGCCCGCGAGCGATGTTGGCGATCCGCGCATGCGTGAGGTGCAACAGCGCGCCCGCCGACGCCCGGATCGCGGCCGGGGTGACGTCCGCGGCCCGGCGGGTGCGGGTGACGAGCATCATCGCGCCGGCAGCTTCCGCCGAGCGCGCCGCGGCGCCGAGGTTCTGCGGGTCCGTGATCCCGTCGAGCACGACGACCAGATCGTCGGCGCCGAACGGCCACGCCGCGAGCTCTCGCTCGCCGATCGCCTTCGGCGAAGCGGTGATCGCCGCGAGCCCCCGATGGTCGGCCGCGAGCCCGTCGAGCTCGGAACGGTCGACCTCGCGTACCGGGAGCCCGGCCTCGCGGCAGGCCACCAGCACGTCCCGCAGACCCACCGTCGAGCGCGCGTCCCGGGCGACGAGGACCTCCCGTGCCGCGCCGGCGCGCACCGCCTCGAGCACGGCCCGCCGGCCGCCCACGACCGGCGTCGTCACGACCGCGCCAGCACGACGAGCGCCAGGCAGCCGATGCCGTCGCCCGTGAGACCCAGTCCCTCCGGGCGCGTCGCCTTGACCGAGACCCGCTCGGTGGGGACGCCGAGCGTTCCGCAGAGGGCTCGCCGCATCGCGTCTCGGACCGGCGCGATCGAGGGACGTTCGGCGATCACCGTGAGGTCGGCCGAGACCGGGTGCGCGCCGGCCGTTCGCACCATCCCGACGACACGGCCGAGCAGGTCGAGCCCGCCGATCCCGGCGTACGCCGGGTCGGTCTCCGGGACGTGCTCCCCGACGTCCCCGAGCGCGACCGCCCCGAGCAGGGCGTCCGCGAGCGCGTGACACACGACGTCGCCGTCGGAATGCCCGGCGAGGCCCTCCTCCGCATCGAAGCGGACGCCGCCGAGCATCAGGGGGCGCCCGGGCGCGAACGCGTGGACGTCGAAGCCCATACCCACGAGCGGTTCGGTCACCGCACGAGCGCCTCCGCGAGCCGGAGGTCCTCGGCCGTCGTGATCTTCAGGTTCGTGCGTTCGCCGTCGATCGCCCGGATGCGGTAGCCGACGCGCTCGAGCAGGAGCGCGTCGTCGGATCCCTCGAACCCGTCGGCCGCCGCTTGCTCGTGCGCGTCGCGGAGCGCCGCCGACGTGAACGCCTGCGGCGTCTGGGCGAGGGCGAGCGCGTCGCGCGGCTCGGTCCCCTCGACCCTCCCGTCCTGTACGCGTTTGACCGTGTCGATCACCCGGAGCACCGGGACCACCCCGTCCCAGCCCTCGAGCGCCTCGAGCGCGCGCGTGAACAGCGCCGGCGACGCGAGCGGCCGAGCCGCGTCGTGACAGAGGATGCGCTCGACGTCGGCGGACACGGCCGCGAGCCCGGCGCGCACCGACGCCTGACGGGTCTCTCCGCCGGCGACGACCGCGTCGACGCCGAACCTGCCGACGGCCCGGTGCACCTCGGCCTCCCAGCCTGGCGGGGCCACGACGACGACGGAGACGGAGGCGGCCGAGGCGAGTTCGACGGCTCGCGCGACGATGGTGGCGCCCCCGAACGGCATCAGCGCCTTGGGGAGCTTGGTATCCATCCGCTCGCCCCGTCCGGCGGCGAGCACGATCGCGACGGCCCGGTTCACCCGGCCGAGGTTACTGGAGGTTCGCGAACACCATCCTGCCGGTCGCGGTCGTGATCACGTTGCGCACGACGATCGGAGCGTCCGAGCCGATCTGCTCGCCGGCGGCCTCGACCACCACCATCGTGCCGTCGTCCATGTAGCCGACCGCCTGACCGGCCTCGCGTCCATGCTTGACCAACCGCACCTCGATCTCGTCGCCGATCCCGATCGGCGTGCGGAACGCCGCCGCGAGATCGTTCAGCCGCGGGACCGGTACCCCCACCGCCTCGGCCACCTTCGACAGGTTGTGGTCGGTCGTGACGAGCGAGGCGCCGCGCTCCCTGGCGACTCGGACGAGCACGGCGTCGACATCGGATCCGCCGTCGTCCTCGATCAGGTGGACCTCGACCGTCGCGGCACGTTTCAGCTCACCGACGGCGTCCAGACCACGTCGGCCACGAGCGCGCCGCCGGGGGTCCGAGGAGTCGGCGATCGTCTGCAGCTCATGGAGCACCGCGGTGTGGACGAGCAGATCCCCGGACAGGAACCCGGTCGCCACCAGATCCAAGATGCGGCCGTCGATCAGCGCGCTGGTGTCGACCACGAAGATCTTCTCCGGGGGTCCCGAGGCTCGGGGCTTCAAGCCGATCAGGCCGAACAGCTCCTCGTGTTTCGACCGGCCGATCCGGAAGCCGGCGGAGCCGAGGGTGACGTAGGTGAACGCCACGCTGGTCCATGCCGCGAGCGGCGGGAGCCGGAACACGGGGACGGAGAGCAGGGCCGCGACCGCGAGGCCGGCGATCAGGCCTCCGACGCCCGCGACGATCTCGGCGGCCGGGACCTTGCGGAGCTCCTCCTCCATCGATCGCACGGCGGTGGCCGTCTGCCGGCCGAGCACGCCCCCCAGGACGAAGCCGGTCGACGTCCCGAGGACCACGTAGGCCAGGGTCTCCGACGGAGACCTGGATACGCGGGTGGCGACCGTGTAGCCGGCCGCGGCGAACAGGGTGACGAAGATCAGGCGGACGAACTCGACCAGGCGACCCCGGGGCAACGAACGGCGCTCGGAGGCCTCCCGAGCTGGGAGGCGTCCGCGCCACGAGCGATCCTCGTGCGCGAGCATCTCCCCTCAAGCCTCGACGCCGCGGGCGGTCGACTTGAACAGGGCGGTCGACTAGAACCGGGCGTGCCCGAACGAAGCCGATGGGGTCTCGATGGGTACTAGTGAGCCCGGCCCGAGGCCTCCGCCATCACGCGCGCGCCGTGCGACTCGTCGAGCACCTTGTCGATCATGGCCTCGGCCTTCTCCTCGCCTCCGCCGGTCGCGTAGGTGAGCTCGGAGATCAGGATCTGGCGGGCCTTGTTGATCATGCGCTTCTCGCCCGCGGACAGGCCGCGCTCACGCTCGCGGATCGAGAGGTTCCGGACGACCTCGGCGACCTGATAGATGTCGCCCGAGCGCAGCTTCTCGATGTTGTTCTTGAAGCGCCGGCTCCAGTTGGCCGCCATCTTCGACTCGTCCTCGCGGAGCACGTTCAGGACC
>Ga0209887_1000538_pt1 | contig 11402 bp, 8 predicted proteins | sample GWRWN1_30_40_FD_187230 | JGI IMG/M metagenome (GOLD analysis project Ga0209887, IMG submission 187230) | Riverbed sediment microbial communities from areas with no vegetation in Columbia River, Washington, USA - GW-RW N1_30_40 (SPAdes)... | ecosystem: Environmental > Aquatic > Freshwater > River...
CCCATCGCGCTGGACTTCCTTGCCCGCTACCCGACCCCCGAGTCGGCCGAGCGGCTCGGCGAGGCCCGCATGCGCGCCTTCCTGACCAAGCACGGCTACAGCGGCCGCCGGCCAGCCGCCCAGCTGCTTCACCGCCTGCGTGCCGCCCCGCCCGGCCTGGTCGGCACGCCCGAGGTGGAGGCCCGCCGCGACGCCGTCCTGGCCCTGGTGGGGGTGCTGCGCGCCCTCAACCACGCCATCAAGGACCTGGACCGCTCGGTGGTCGCCCACCTGGGAGAGCACCCGGACGCCGAGATCTTCACGTCGCTGCCAAGGTCGGGTCGGATCAGCGCCGCCCAGGTGCTCGCCGAGTGGGGCGACTGCCGCCCAGCCTACGACCATCCCGACGCCGTCGCCGCCCTGTCGGGCATCGTGCCGGTCACCAAGGCCTCCGGCAAGCACCGCACTGTCAGCTTCCGTTGGGCCTGCAACAAGCGGTTCCGCGCGGCGATCACCGGGTGGGCCGACAACTCCCGCCACGCCAGCCCCTGGGCGGCCAAGGTCTATGCCGACGCGATCGCGCGCGGCTGTGACCACCCCCACGCCATCCGCATCCTCGCCCGCGCCTGGGTCCGGGTGATCTGGCGCTGCTGGATCGACCGCACACCCTACGACCCAGCCAAGCACGGCGCCGCCCGCAGGCTGACCGAGATGCCCACTTCTGCGACGTGAGGTTGACACAGAGGGTGTCACTGGTCCACCTCCTCCGGCGCGCGGTCGATCTGGACGCCGACCAGTGTAGGCCGCGGCGCAGCAGCCGCAGCGCGGAGGCCATGGGCGGCCCGGCCTGGCCACGCAGGCCGCCGGCTCCAGCAGGGCAGCCGGCTCCAGCGGGCGCCGCGCCGGCAGGCGGTGGACCAGCCGCGCCGGCACGACCAGCCGGTCGGCGAGCGCGCCCTGGTGGGTGAAGCCGGTCTCGGCGTAGGCGGCCGCGCACAGGTTGGTGCGCCCCTCGGCGCAGCGCGCGCAGACGCCGCAGGCTCGCAGGCCCTCGGCGACCACCGCGTCGCCCGGCGGCCGGGCTCGCGCGCGCATCGGCGCGGGTGGTCTACCCGCGGCCGCCGCGGCGCGCGTCCGGCGTCGGGTCCTGCGCCAGGCCGCGCGTGCGGGCGGCCCGGTACTCGGCGACCACCAGGTCGGTCAGCTCCTGGACGGAGGTCTCCGAGGTCGGCTTGTCGAAGGTGATCGACCCGTGCTGCAGCAGGTTGATCCGGTCGCAGACCTCCAGGATCTGGCCGTAGTTGTGGGCGATGATGATGATCGAGACGTCGCCGCGCTGCTTGAGGTCGCGGACCAGGTCGAGGATGAGGGCGCCCTCCTTGGCGCCCATGGCCGCCAGCGGCTCGTCCAGCAGCAGGATCCTGGCGTCGGTGTAGACCGAGCGGGCGACCGCGATGGCCTGGCGCTGACCGCCGGAGAGCTTGGCCACCTCGACGTCGACGTCGGAGATCCGCACCCCCATGTCCTCCAGGTGCTCCCTGGCGAGCCGCTGCATGCGGCGGTTGCTCAGCAGCGGCCAGCGCACCAGCTCACGGTTGAGGAACATGTTGTGGTAGACGGTCAGCTCGTTGACCAGGGCCAGGTCCTGGTAGACGGTGTCGATGCCGAGCGCGCGGGCGTGGTCCACCGACTTGAGCACGACCTCCTCGCCGGCCACGGAAATCGTCCCGGCGTCGGGCTGGTGGAAGCCGCAGATGATCTTGATCAGCGTCGACTTGCCGGCGCCGTTGTCGCCGATCAGGCCGAGCACCTCGCCCTTTGCCAGGCGCAGGTTGACATCGGCAAGGGCGGTGATCCCGCCGAAGCGCTTGGCGAGGTGCTCGACCCGCAGGGCCTCGCCGTTCGCGTTGCCGGCCATCAGGTCCTGCCAGCCCTTCGCAGCCTCGAGAGGTAGACGTTGGCGATCATGGAGATCAGGATCGCGGCGCCCAGGATCAGGTAGTACGGGTTGGCGCTGATGCCGATGAGGTTCATCCCGTTCTGCAGCTCCGCCAGCACCAGCGCGCCGAGGAACGCCCCGATGACGGTCCCCGAGCCGCCCGCCAGCGCGGTGCCGCCGATCACCGCCGCCGCGACCGCGGCGAACATGATCGAGGTGCCGCCACCGAGGTTGGGGTCGATGGTGTTGATGCGGAAGGCGTCCATGATCCCGGCGAACCCACCGAGCGTGGCCACGACCATGAAGTTGCCGATCTTGATGCGTCCGGCCCGGATGCCCGCCTCGGTGGCGCCGAGCAGGTTGCCACCGACCGCCACGGTGTGCAGGCCCCACCGGGTGCTGGTCAGCACCAGATGGAAGAACCCCACGATCAGCACGCACCAGAGGAGCTGCGACCAGTCCGCGGCGCCCAGCCAGTTCTGGATCGTGTCCGCGGCCTGCTCAGGGATCGGGGCCGGGTAGGCGTGCGAGGTGACCAGGACGATGCCGATGACCAGGTTCAGCGTGCCGAGCGTGGTCACGAACGACGGCACCTTGAACACCCAGGTGATGAACCCGTTGGCGAAGCCGATCGCGGCCGAGATCAGCAGGGCGATGAGGATGGCCGGGATCACCGGCACGGAGTAGTAGTCGACCAGGTAGTGCATGTTGAACGGCGCCAGCGCATAGACCGCGCCGACCGACAGGTCGATCTCGCCGCTGACCATCACCAGCACCATGCCCGCCGCGACGATCGCGGTTGGCGCGGTGGCCCGCGAGATATTGACCAGGTTGGGCTGGGTGAGGAAGGCCGGGTGGGCGGACGCGAAGTAGACCCCGAGGCCGACGGCGACGATCAGGACGCTCGCCTCGCGCCGGCGCAGGAACTCGTCACCGACCCGCCGCAGGATGCTCCGGGACGGCCGGCCGGGCGGAGCCGCCTCGACCCTCTCGGCTACCTCGACGGTGTCGCCCACTCAACACCTTCCCATTCGCCGTTCCGGTGGCCCGGGTAGCCGCGTGAGCGGCTACCCGGGAGCTGGCTCACGCGTGCGCGATCGCCCCGGAGCGCGGGACCACCTGCTGCTCGGTGCTGGACCCCTCGAAGCGGGTCTTGGTGTCCAGGTAGGGCTTGACATTGTCCTTGGTCACGAACAGCAGTCCGGTATTGGTCTCCGAGGGGAACAGCAGCCCCCCGGAGAGCTTGTACAAGTAGAGGTATAGCACTGGCAGGAAGCCCTGCAAATAGGGCTGCTGGTCGATGGTGTAGTCGAGGCTGCCCCCGTTGATCGCGGCCAGGGTCTCCGGCACCAGGTCGAACCCGCCGGCGACCTTGAGGCCCTTGTCGCGCATCGAGTATTTCGCAACGGTCTGGCCCACCGACTGGGTCGACCCGGCGTCCACCGCGAGCATGCCCGCCAGGTTCGGGTGCCCCTGGGCGTACGCGTCGATGATGGACAGCCCCTTGACCACGTCGGCGTTGGTGCCGACCGCGGTGAACTTGAGCGACTTGCCGGAGTCCTTGATCGCCTGCTCCGCGCCGTCGATGCGGGGCTGGATGTTGAGCGCGCCCGGCGTGGCGATGAACGCCACCACCTCGCCGGAGTCGAGACCCGAGTCCAGCGCCCGCAAGCCGAGCTGGCGCCCGGACTCGAACAGCCCCTGACCGATGTAGGCCAGGCGGTTGGTGCCCGGGTCGTCCGGCGCGCCGTCGGCGTTGTAGGAGACGACCGGGATGCCGGCGTCCAGCGCCTGGTCGACCGGGCCCCTGAAGGCGGCCTTGTCGACCACCGCGACCGCGATCCCATCCGCCTTGCCGGAGATCGCGGTGTTGGTGGCGTTCACCATCTCGGCGACGATCGCCTCCTTCGAGCCGATGAACTGGAACTCGCAGTTGAGCAGCGCGCAGGCGTCCTGGGCGCCGTACTGGGTGGGCGTGAAGAACGGGTTGGTGGTGACGTGGTTGATGAACACGAACTTCCACTTGGGCGTGGAGGGGAAGTCGCCGGCGCCCGCCGCCGCGGCGCTGCCGGACGACGTGTTGTTGTCGGAGCCGCAGGCGGCGAGCAGCGCCGAGGCGGCCAGCGTGGCGCTGGCCAGGCCGGTGCCCTTCAGCAGCCGGCGCCGCGTGATCGGGTTGAGTCCCAGCGTGTCGACGGCTTGCTCGACCGCGGGATCGACCTTGGACATGGGGACCTCCTCGTGCGGGCGCTCCACCCGGTCAGTCGTCGGTGGAGAACCGGTAGATGGTGGTCGTGTCGTACTCCTCGCCTGGCCGCAGGACGGTCGACGGGAAGTTGTCATGGTTCGGCGAGTCCGGGTAGTGCTGGGTCTCCAGGGCCAGGCCGTCGCCCTGGCGGTACATCCGGCCGCTGGTGCCGACCAGGGTCCCGTCCAGGAAGTTGCCGGAGTAGAACTGGATGCCCGGCTGGTCGGTGAGGACCTCCAGGACCCGCCCGCTGCTCGGGTCCGTCAGCCGAGCGGCCAGCTCCAGCCCGGAGCCGTGCCGGTCCAGCACCCAGTTGTGGTCGTAGCCCCGGCCGATGAGGAGCTGCGGGTGGCTGTTGCGGATGCGCGCGCCGATGCTGGTGGAGTCGGTGAAGTCCAGCGGCGTGCCGGCCACCGGGGCGATCACGCCGGTGGGGATCAGGGTCGGGTCGACCGGGGTGTAGTGGCTGGCCTTGAGCAGCAGCTCGTGGTCGTTGATGTCGCCGGAGCCCTCACCGGCCAGGTTCCAGTAGGCGTGGTTGGTGAGGTTGACGATGGTGGCGGCGTCGGTGGTCGCCTGGTAGCGCATCCGCAGCGCGTTGCGGTTGTTCAGCGTGTAGGTGACGGTGGTGTCGAGGGCACCCGGGTACTCCTCATCCCCGTCGGGGCTGAGGTAGTGGAACCTGACGCCGACGCTGTCGTGGGTGCGGACCACCTCGGCGTCCCACACGTGCTTGTCGAAGCCGACGATCCCGCCGTGCAGGTGGTTGGGGCCGTTGTTCCTGGCCAGCTGGTAGGTGACGCCGTCCAGGGTGAACCTGCCGTTGGCGATGCGGTTGGCGTAGCGGCCGGTGATGCAGCCGAAGTACGGGTTGCCCGGGTTGAGGTAGCCCTCCAGCGTGCTGAACCCGAGGGTGACGTTGGCCCTGCGGCCGCGGCGGTCGGGCACCTTGAGCGACTGGATGGCGCCGCCGTAGGTGATGAGCTTCACCTCCATGCCGCGGCCGTTGGTGAGGGTGTACCGGTGGACGACGGTGCCGTCCGGCATGGTGCCGAAGCGCTCCCGCCTCACGTCGAGGCGACCCGAGGCGTCCGAGGCGGTCACGCCGAGCAGCCCGACGGTCGCCGCCGCCAGCGCGACGGCCACGGCGATCCGTACGGCCCTGCTCCCGATCCCACCTCGAGCGGCGGTGCTGTTCATGGACCCTCCTTTCCGCTGCCCACACGGGCAGGCGTGTCTAGCGGGCTCCCAGCAGATGGTCGATCACCAGTTGGTCGAGTCGTTCGTAGCCGCGACCGCGGCGGGCGGCGGCCTCGGGGTCGAAGCCGCGCTCTTCGCGCAGCTCCTGGAGGGTCTCGCCCGGCCGGAGCGTGGGGGTCGCGAGGTCCGGCACGCCGGCCGCGGCCATGGCCTCGGCGACCTCCGGGTCGGCCCGGAACGCGGCCGCCCGCGCCTTGAGGATGAGGTAGGTGCGCATGCAGCCGCGCGCGAACTCCCAGACCCCGCCGACGTCCTCGGTCCGGTAGGCGCGGGCGTCGAAGTGGCGTGGCCCCTCGTAGCCGCCGCGCTCCAGGAGGTCCACCAGGAAGAAGGCGCCCTTCTGGTCCTCGGAGCCGAAGCGCAGGTCCTGGTCGTAGCGGGGCCCGCGCTGGGCGTTGAGGTCGATGTGGAACAGCTTGCCGGCCCACAGCGCCTGGGCGACGCCGTGGTGGAAGTTCAGCCCGGCCATGGTCTCGTGGCCGACCTCGGGGTTGAGGCCGACGAGCTGGGGGTGCTCCAGGTGGTCGATGAAGGCCAGCGCATGCCCGATGGTCGGCAGGAAGATGTCGCCGCGGGGCTCGTTCGGCTTCGGCTCCAGCGCGAAGCGGAGGTCGTAGCCGCGGTCGCGGACGTAGCCGCACAGGAGGTCGATCGCCTCCTTGTAGCGGTCCAGGGCGGCCCGCACGTCCTTGGTGTCGGACTCGCAGCCCTCGCGGCCGCCCCAGCAGACGTAGACCTTGGCGCCGACCTCGGCGGCCACGTCGATGTTGGCGAGCGTCTTGCGGATGGCGTGGCGCCGGACCGCCGGGTCGTTGGCGGTGAACGCGCCTTCGCGGAACACCGGGTGCCGGAACAGGTTGGTGGTGGCCATCGGCACCACCATCCCGGTCTCGTCCAGCGCCCGGGTGAAGCGGTCCAGGGCCTTGGCGCGGTCGGCGGGGCTGCCGTCGGAGCCGGGCGGGAGCAGGTCGTCGTCGTGGAAGGTGACGCCGTAGGCGCCGAGGTCGGCGAGGCGCTGGACGGTCTCGACCGGGTCCAGCCAGGCGCGCACCGGGTCGCCGAACGGGTCCATGCCCGGATGGCCGACCGTCCACAGCCCGAAGCTGAAGCGGTCGGCCCTGGTCGGCTCGTACCTGGAATCCCCCTGGCTCACGCGGCCACCTCCGTCCAGGTCGAGCCCGCCGCGGCGCTGCGCTGCACCGCGTCGAGCACCTGCTGCACCTGCAGCCCGTCGGCGAACGACGGCACCGGGTCGCTGCCGGTGGCGATCGCCAGCAGCAGGTCGCGCACCTCGTGGGTGAAGGTGTGCTCGTAGCCGATGGTGTGGCCGTCCGGCCACCACGCCCCGGCGTAGGGATGGCCGGCCTTGGTCACCTGGACGGTCCGGAACCCCTGGGTGGCCGGGTCCGCGGCGGCGTCGAACACGCGAAGCTGGTTCAGGGAGCCGAGCTCCCAGACGACGCTGCCGAGCTCGCCGTTGACCTCGACGCTGAGGCCCTCGGCGTGGCCGGTGGCGAAGCGGGTCGCCTCGAAGCTGCCGACCGCGCCGCCGCCGAACCGGGCGATGAACAGCGCGGCGTCGTCGACGGTGACCGGCCCGCGGCCGCCGCCCCCTGGCAGGGGCCGTTCCCGCACGAACGTCTCGGTCAGCCCCGAGACCCCGGCGATGTGGTCACCGACCAGGTACTGGGCGAGGTCGATGGCATGGGCGCCGAGGTCGCCGAGGGCGCCCGACCCGGCCTCCTCGGCTCGCAGCCGCCAGACCAGCGGGAACTCGGGGTCCACCAGGTGGGCGCCCAGGTAGGCCGCACGCACCTGGCGGACGGCGCCGAGCCGGCCGCCGGCGATCAGCTCCCTCGCCAGGGCGACCGCCGGCACCCGCCGGAAGTTGAAGCCGACCATCGCCCTGACACCCGCCGCGGCGGCCCTGCTCGCTGCGGCCGCCATCGCGCGCGCCTCGTCGACGGTGTTGGCCAGCGGCTTCTCGCACAGCACGTGCTTGCCGGCCTCCAGGGCCGCGATCGAGATCTCGGCGTGGCTGGACCCGGGGGTGCAGACGTCGACCAGCTCGACGTCGTCGCGGTCGACCAGCCGCTTCCAGTCCGTCTCCCAGGCGGCCCAGCCCAGCCGTCGCGCTGCCGCGACCACCGCCGCGCGGTCGCGGCCGCAGATGGCGGCCATGCGGGGCGCGAACGGGAGCTCGAAGAAGTGGCCGACGGTGCGCCAGGCCTGGGAGTGGGCCCTCCCCATGAACGCGTAGCCGACCATCCCGACGCCGAGCGTCTTCGCAGGCGAGGATGCCTGGGCTGCCGCGTCGCCGGTCATGCCCATGCCCTCCCGTTCCGGCTCCGGCGTTGAGTTTGTCCGTATACTCGACAAACTAAGCAGCCAGGGGCTTCCGTGTCAATGGCCGCAGCGCGTAGAGTATGTTCAGGAGGAAAACTAAGGGGGCTGCGCATGGCTACCGTCGCCGGCGTCGACTGCTCGACGCAGTCCACCAAGGTCGTCGTCTGCGACGCCGACACCGGGGAGGTCCTCGCCCAGCGCTCGGCCCCCCACCCGGAGGGCACCGAGGTCGACCCGGCGGCGTGGTGGCAGGCCCTCGCCGCCCCCCGCGCCGCCCTGCTCGACACCGTGGACGCGCTCGCCGTCGGCGGCCAGCAGCACGGGCTGGTGACGCTCGACGAGGCCGGCGCGGTGGTGCGGCCGGCGCTGCTGTGGAACGACGTCCGCTCCGCGCGGGCCGCGACCGAGCTGGTCGGCGAGCTCGGCGGGCCGGCCGCCTGGGCCGAGGCGGTGGGGTCGGTGCCGGTCGCCAGCTTCACCGTCACCAAGCTGCGCTGGCTGGCCGAGCACGAGCCCGAGCGGGCCGGCCGGGTCGCGTCGGTGCTGCTGCCCCACGACTGGCTGACCTGGCGGCTGACCGGCGAGGGCGAGCCGGTGACCGACCGCGGCGACGCGTCCGGCACCGGCTACTGGTCGCCCCGGAGCGGCGCCTACCGCACCGACCTGGTCGAGCTGGCCTTCGGCAGGGTGCCGGCGCTGCCGCGGGTGCTGCCGCCGAACGCCGCCGCCGGCCAGACCAGCGAGGGCGCGGTCGTCGGCGCCGGCACCGGCGACAACATGGCGGCCGCCCTCGGGCTGGGCGCCGTCCCCGGCGACGTGGTGGTGTCGATCGGCACCAGCGGCACCGTCTTCGCGGTCCACGACGCGCCGACCGAGGACCCGGCCGGCACGGTGGCCGGGTTCGCCGACGCCACCGGACGGTTCCTGCCGCTGGTGTGCACGCTCAACGCCGCCAGGGTGCTCTCCGGGGTGGCGCGGATGCTCGGCGTGGACCTCGCCACCCTCGACCGGATGGCGCTGGCCGCCCCGGCGGGGGCCGGCGGGCTGGTCCTGCTCCCCTATCTGGACGGCGAGCGGACCCCGAACCTGCCGGACGCCAGCGGGCTGCTGGTGGGCCTGCGGCTGGCCAACATGGAGCCGGAGAACCTCGCCAGGGCCGCCGTGGAGGGCGTGCTGTGCGGGCTCGCGGACGGCCTCGACGCCCTCCGCGACCAGGGCGTCCCGGTGCGGAGGGTGCTGCTGGTCGGTGGCGGCAGCCGCTCGGCGGCGGTGCAGGCCGTCGCGCCGCTGCTGCTCGGCGCCCCGGTCGAGGTGCCCGACCCGGCCGAGTACGTCGCCAGGGGGGCGGCCCGCCAGGCGGCGTGGGTGCTGGCCGGGACGGCGGAGCCGCCGTCGTGGGTGCTGGCGGCGACCGCCGCGGGGGTCCCCGGCGATGCGGCCGAGGCGGGCGCCGAGGTGCGGGCCGGCTACGCGGCGGCTCGGGACGGGGCGATGGAGGGGCTCCTGAACCCCGTGACCCCGGTGCCGTCCCCGTGACCGCCCGCGAGGTGCACCCCGGCGGGTCGCCGGCCCGCCAGCACGGGCTGCGCAGCCACAACCTGGCCCTGGTGCTGCAGCACATCGCCGCCAACGAGCCGGTGACGCGGGCGCGCATCGCCCAGGCCACCAGCCTGACCAAGGCGACGGTCTCCAGCCTGGTCGACGACCTGGTGGGCGCCCGCCTGGTGACCGAGCTGGGCCCGGAGGCGCGTGGCGAGATCGGCCGGCCCGGCAGCGCCCTGGCGCTCAACCGCACCGGCTTCGTCGGCGTCGGCCTGGAGATCAACGTCGACTACGTCGCGGTCTGCGTCACCGACCTGGTCGGTCGCGTCCGGTATCTCCGGACCCGGCCGCGGGACAACCGCGGGCAGCCCCCCACCAGGGTGCTGGGGCGGGCGATCCGGATGACCCGGACCGCGATGCAGGCCGCGGAGGCCGAGGGGCTCACGATCGCCGGGCTGGCCGTGGCCGTGCCCGGCCTGGTCGAGACCGAGCAGGGGCTGCTGCACGTCGCCCCCAACCTGGAATGGGTCGACGTGCCCGTCGCCCAGGTCCTGAAGGGCCGCTTCGCTCCCCGCGCCCTGACGGTCATGGTCGACAACGAGGCCAACCTGGCCGCGCTCGGCGAGCTCTGGTTCGGCGGCCACGACCGGCTGACCGACTTCGTCCACATCTCCGGCGAGATCGGCGTCGGCGGCGGGATCGTGGTCGGCGGGGAGCTGTTCCGCGGGGCCAGCGGGTTCGCCGGCGAGGTCGGCCACGTCACCGTGCAGCCGGACGGGCCGCGCTGCCGCTGTGGCGCCCGCGGCTGCCTGGAGCAGGTCGCCGGCCAGGAGGCGCTGCTGCGCGCCGCGGGTCTGACCGGCGCGGCCGGCACCAGCATCGGGCAGCCGCGCGGTTCGGTCGCCGAGCTGGTCGCCAGGGCGCGCGCCGGGGAGCCGGGCACGCTGCAGGCGATCGAGTCGGCCGGGCGCGCGCTCGGGATCGGCGTGGCCGCCATGGTCAACGTGGTCGACCCCAGCGCGGTGGTGCTCGGTGGGCTGTACGCCTCCCTGGAGCCGTGGCTGCGCAAGCCGCTGCTGGAGGAGCTGCGGGAACGGGTGATCAGCCAGTCGTGGGCGCCGGTGCGGGTGCTCGCCAGCCGCCTCGGTCCCGACGCCGCGGTGCGCGGCGCCGCCGGCGCGGTGGTCAGGGAGGTCCTGTCCAACCCGACCGCCGTGCGGGCCGCCGGCGCCGGCCCGGTCGTCCCCTGACCCGGCTCAGCCGGTGTTCTGCAGGCCGGCGGCGACGCCGTTGACGGTGAGCAGGACCAGGTCGGCCATCCTGCCGCCGTCGGCGGCGGCCGCGCGCAGCTCGGCCAGGAACCGGACCTGCAGGAACGACAGCGCGTCGACGTAGGGGTTGCGCAGGTCGACGGCGCGGCGCAGGACGGGGCGGTGGCCGAGCAGCCGCTCGGCGCCGGTGACCTCCAGCACCAGCGCCCGGGTGCGCCGGAACTCCTCGCGGATGGCGGCGACCAGGTCGGGCCGGTCGCCGAGCCGCAGGTACGGCTCGGCGACCAGCGGGTCGGCCTTGGCGAGGCTCATCTCGGCGTTCTCGATCAGGGAGCGGAAGAACGGCCACTCCCGGTGCATCGCCCGCAGCGTCGCCGTGCCGCCAGGCTCGCCGGCGACGGTCGCCAGCCCGGCGCCGAGCCCGTACCAGCCGGGCAGGTTGCAGCGGTTCTGGCTCCAGGCGAACACCCACGGGATCGCCCGCAGGCCGGCGAGGTCGAAGCCCCCACCGCCGCGGCGGGCCGGGCGGGACCCGAGCTGCAGCAGGCCGAGCTCCCGGATCGGCGTGACCCGGGCGAAGAACTCGGCGAAGCCGTCGCCTTCCACCAGGTCGCGCCAGGCGGCCTCGGAGGCGGCGGCCATGCGGGCGGCGGCCGGCAGGAAGCGGGCCTCTGCGGCCCGCAGCGCGGCCAGCGCCCCGGGGGTGGAGGCGCCCAGGACGGCGTTGGTGACCTGCTCGAGGTGGCGGTGGCCGATGGCGGGGTTGCCGTAGCGGGCGAAGATCACCTCGCCCTGCTCGGTGACCTTGAAGCGCCCG
>Ga0209887_1000539_pt1 | contig 11398 bp, 9 predicted proteins | sample GWRWN1_30_40_FD_187230 | JGI IMG/M metagenome (GOLD analysis project Ga0209887, IMG submission 187230) | Riverbed sediment microbial communities from areas with no vegetation in Columbia River, Washington, USA - GW-RW N1_30_40 (SPAdes)... | ecosystem: Environmental > Aquatic > Freshwater > River...
AAGAAGACCGGCAGAGCCTCCAGCGGATTAATGATCGCCAGCAACGTCGTGAACATACCGACAAATAGAGTCAGCTCTTGACTCATTCTCAAGCCGTAGAGATTGAAGGGCTTGGCACACTGGCAGGGTGCTGAAAGACCCCGTTTACCCTTCGACCAGGCTCAGGGCGAACGGTAAGGAATTTAAAATGATTGAGAATTTTCCGTTCATGCTGAGCGTGTCGAAGCATTCTGCGATTTTTTTCAGCAACCTGCTAACGCTGTTGCTGCTGCTTGAGTTGTTGGAGCTCTCTATTCTGCTGCTCGATTTGAGCTTGCTGTGCCGACAATTGCTGCTGCACGGCTTGTTCCTGCTTTTGCCGTGCCTGCATCTGGTCGCCGATCAAAGCGCCGCCGATCAAACCGACTGCAGCGCCGATGCCGGCGCCGGCACCGGCATTTCCTGTAGCGCTGCCGATGATGGCGCCCAGGCCGGCTCCGGTAAGAGTTCCGATTCCAGCGCCCTTCTCCCTTGTCGTCAGAGGCTCCGAACAGCCCAGAAAAAACGTCGCTACAGAGATTACTAAGATCGTCATGAGAGTCCGTTTCATATCCTGCTCCTTAGTGCGTCTTTCCGATCGCTATTTTCCCGGATTTTTTTGTGGCGTTCCCTTCGAGGTGTCGACTCTAATTCGATTGGTGTGCAACTCTTGAGCAATCGCAGCGATCGCTTCAGCAACCCGCTTGTTTGGATTGGCCCGGCAGTACTTTTCTATCCGTTCTTGCAATTGGTCTATGGTTAAAGTTCCCACGACGTCGTAGGTGTCCATGACATAAAAATTGTGCGCGGTGAAAAACCCCGCCACCCAATGCTCTATTATCACATCGGCGATTTCGTACTGCTCGGTTGTAAGATTCTCCAGGCGCTTTTCCGAAAACTTAACGTAGTCGCCGCAGGACCTGGACCCGACCCCGAGAGCAAAATACCGACCGTTACTGTCTATGGCCAGCGTATTAGACAGTTCCCCTGAGATTAAAAGCGACCCAAGGAAGGTAGCTATAACCAATAAAGTGACTTTCATGCGATCATTTCTCCTTTGCTCCAAATATATTTCCCGTTTACAGATACTCCCGCAAACTCGTTTCATGTGACATGAACATATGCAAAATGTGCCGATCAGGCAAATGAGAGTTCACAGACTCTTGATGTCACGCATCGATCATAGCGCTTCTGTAAGCCAAGCGATTCCCCGGGTACGCTCGGAGGGCGAATCATACTCAATGAGCAGAAGCCGGGAGTGTGGTTCCCAGCACCAAAAGCGCCACTCTAGCGCTTGCAATGGTCCACCAAGGCCGCCCAAGTTAACACTGGATCGCATTGTTCTGATTTTCATTCGTTCTCCTTTTTTTCTCTTTAGTTCCTGAACCGAAGTCTATTGGACCCCTGTCCAATGGGCTCAGTTGAGCGCTACGCGCAGCGTCTTGATGAACAATTCGTCGTTGAATGGTTTGCGCAGGAAGGCCACTGCGCCCGCCGCCAGTGCCCGGTCGCGGACTCCGGCCTCATCGTGGGCTGTGATGAAGATCACGGGCAGTGGATTGCCGCTACTCGCTAACCGCTCCTGTACTTCCAGGCCGTTCATCCCCGCCATCTGCACGTCGAGGACTACACAGTCCGGTTGATACGCCGGGATCGTCTCGATGCGATCGATGAACTCTCGCCCCGAGGTAAACGCATCCCCTTCCATTCCAATGGAGCGCACCAGTCGCTTCATGGCCCGGCAGACGGATTCATCGTCATCTACAATCGCGATCAGTGGCTTGGACTTGCTCAAGAGAAATATTCTCCGCGCGCTGTCGGTAGCGCGACGCTTTATTCTGGCTAAGCTGGGATCAATCTAGAGGAGTTTGAGGAGTCTGTATATTGGACTTTGGTCCAATACGAGGATAGGGGAAGGGGGGGCGCTCAGGTGTCAGGTTCAGGAAAGGATTTCTGATCCTGACACCTGAACACTGAAACCCGGTATCTTTATCTTTTGCGAATTCCCGCGTGCTCCGCGATCCGCACCAGATCGGCGAGCGATTCCACTTTCATCTTATCCATCACCCGCGCGCGGTGGACTTTAATGGTTTTTTCCACGATGCCCAGCTCGAATGCAATTTGCTTGTTCAACCATCCCTTGACGACTAAATTCATCACTTCTCGCTCGCGCGGCGTCAATTTTGCGACCCGACTCTGGATGTCTTCCGCCTGCTTCAATTCGGCGCGGTCATGGACGGCGCGAGCGAGAGCCTGTTCGATGGCGCGCAAAAGGTCTGCGTCCCGCACCGGCTTGGGTAAAAAGTCCACTGCCCCGGCCTTCATTGCTTTTACAGTCATCGGAATGTCACCGTGGCCGGTGATGAAGATAATGGGGAGGATAAGATTGGTTAGCCGTAATTCACGTTGTAGGTCGATGCCGCTTAGACCAGGCATGCGAACGTCGAGAACAAGACAGGCGGGGCGCGCCGCATCCGGCATTCTGTCAAGGAACTCACGTGCCGAGACGAAGGTTTGCACCTGGTAGCCGGCGGATTTGATGAGCCGTGCCAGGGCCCGCCGCACGGAGGGATCGTCATCGATGAGAAGGACGGTGGGGGGAGAGGGCATAGGGCGTCGAGTGTCGAGGGTCGGGTGTCGGGTTTCAGGTTTCAGGTGGGATGGGCCAACCGGAGTCAACGACGTCAGAGTTGTCACTGTAGGTCTCCGGGTGTTCTTTCACAACCCATCGTCGCTCCCCTTCTGGGAGCTTCCGTTCGAGTGTTTTCTCCAACCCGTTTAGCATCCGGATGCATTCCTTGTACTTCGCGCGAAATGACTCGTAAACTTCGGCCGTGATGTAACGCTTCTCCCTTGCCATGAACAAATGGTGTATCGTCTCCGCGGCTTCGCCCCGACTCCGATTGACTCCCTCAATCTTGTTACGGACATGACGGTCGTCGTTCTTCTCGGCGAGTTGTGCAGGGGAACTGTTGGAAGAGCGGCGGATTTGCGACCCGATCTCGTACTTCTCCTCAGACGGCCACGTGTGTCTCAGATCACAGATCTCGATATGTAGCCGGCAAAGCTTCTGATAGACTTCCAGATCCTCGTCATCCATATAACCTTTCACCTTCGTCTCCCGACACGTGTTTTTCCTGAAACCCGAAACCTGACACCTCAGAGTGGTACATGGTTTCAGGTGTTAGGTGGCAGCTCCCTCAACCCCTTCACTCGTCCCTTAACCCTCGACCCTCGACACTTCCCCCCACCGGTAGCGTGAAGCAAAACGTTGCGCCCCGATCAGGGTTGTTTTCAGCCCAGAGACGCCCGCCGTGGTCTTCGATAATAGAGCGGCTGATGGACAGCCCCATGCCGAGCCCGTCGCGCTTCGTGGTGTAGAACGGTTGAAAAATCCTCTCGAGCTTGTCCCCGCGAACGCCCGGCCCGCGGTCGCGCACCGTCACCTTCGTCATGCGCGCGCCGTCCTGCTCCGCCTGCAACACAACCTGGCGCTCATTGACGAGACAGTCCTTCATGGCGTCAAACGCATTGAGCATAAGATTGAGAACCACTTGCTGCAGCTGTACCCTGTCGCCGCGCACCAACGGCAGGCCGAAATTTAATTCGAGCGCGACATCGACGTTGAGCAGTCCGGCGTCGCTTTGGACCAGTCGCGCAACATCGCGGATGACCTCCCCGAGGTCGAGGGGTACAAACGCGACTTCTTCCTTTTTCACCAGCGCCCGCATCCGCTGGATGACCTCGCTCGCACGGCTGTCGTCTTGGACAATGTCTTTGAGAATCTCCCGCACTTCTTCCAGATCAGCTGGATTGGCGGCCATGAAGCGCTGGGCCGCCTGAGCGTTACTTAGAATGGCCGTGAGCGGCTGGTTTAGCTCATGCGCCAGCGACGCTGCGAGCTCACCCATGGTGGAGATACGAGTCACGTGTGCGAGTTCCTGGCGGTTGTGCTGAAGTTCTGATTCCGCCTGTTTGCGCAGGGTGATGTCGGTGGACGCGCCCAGAACCTGATTCGCGGAGCCATCCTTATCAAGGATGGGACGCTTCACCGTCTGAAGCCAGCGGACTTCTCCCTGGGCGTCCGTTAAATGTTCCTCGGGTATGAAGCGCTCCTTTAGTGTGTCCATGACTTCTAAGTCCATTCGGTGGAAGAACTCGACCTCCTCGCGGTTGGGATTGAAATCCGCATCGGTCTTGCCAATCAGATCCTCAACCGTTGTGCCGTACGCGTCGGCCACAGCTTGATTTACCAGGGTGAAGCGTCCTTCGCGATCTTTGGCAAAGATAAAGTTCGGGTCAATGTCGATAACCTGGCGGAGGAATGCCCGCTGCTTCTCCAGTGTTTCCTCTCCACGTTTGATCTCAGTGATGTCGATGGCGGTACCGATGTAACCGAGGAACGTGCCATCAAGCGCAAAGCGTGGCACTCCATGATCCAGGACCCAGCAATATTCACCGTCCCATCTCCGCAAGCGGTATTCCATGGTAAATTCTTGCCGCGCGTCGAAGGAGTTAGTGTACACTTCAATGCAACAGTCAAAATCTTCTGGGTGAACACCCTCTGCCCACCCGTTGCCAAGTTCCTGATCCAGCGTACGACCGGTAAAGTCGAGCCAACCTTTGTTGAGAAAGGTACAGAGCTTGTCCGTGCCCGCCATCCAGATCATCACGGGCGCTGTGTTGGCCATGGTGCGGAAGCGCTCCTCACTCTCCCGCAGCGCTTCGTCGGCCGTCTTGCGCTCCGTGATGTCCATGGACACACCACGCAAGCGAAGCGGGCTGCCGCTGCCGTCAAATTCGATCCGCCCGCGCGTCGCAATCCAACGTATCGTGCCGTCGCTCAACACAACGCGATATTCGGCGACATAGTCGCTGCCGTTTTGCAACGACTGGAGGACCGCCTGGCGCGTCGGCTCGCGGTCGTCGGGATGCAAGGTATGGATGAACCGCTCGAGGTTAACCGGTTCGAATTCGGCCCAGCCGAACAACCGACGGCCCTCCGGCGTGACCCAGGACTTGTCACGCGTGGCGTCCCACACCCACAAGCCGAGTCCGGCTGTGTTTGCCGCCAGACTTATTCGTTCCTCGCTCTCGTGGAGCGCCTCCTCAGCCTGCTTGCGCTCGCTAATATCAAGCATAAAGCCGCGAAGCTCGATTGGTTTTCCGTCCCGATGCTCGCATTTGACGATGTCGTGCACCCAGACAGTCTCCCCCGACGAGTCAATCATGCGATATTCGAATTCAAAGTCCTCGGCGCTCTTGCTGAGAGCCAGGCAAGTGTTGACCGCAAGCTCCTTGTCGTCGGGATGAAGGTGGGACACCCAGAAATCCTTTTCATACCATTGTTCGATCGGGTAGCCGAGAAGTCTGACGGCTTGTGGGCCCACATAGGTGAAAAGCCAGCTCTCGATATCGGCCTGCCACGGGACCGCCGCGGTGTTTTCAACCAGAGCACGGAAATTCTGCTCGCTCTCGCGGAGCGCTTTATCCGCGGCCCTGCGCGCCAAGGCGTTGGCGAAGATTTCCCCCAGCAAACGCTGTCCCTGCAGCAACTCCCGAGGCACCTCGTGCTCTTCCCCAACCGTGTTAAGGCCCAGCACACCGATCACCTTGCCGGCGGCGATCAGCGGGACACTGTAGGAGGATCTCACGCGGTATTTCTCGTACGTGGCGCGATCGGTGCGCGCTGCCAGCGGAAGCATCTCCAGAGTTCGCAGACAAACGTCGCGACCAGCGAAAAGTTCCCGGGCTGACCAGGGAAAATCCTTATCGGTTAGATCCGAGGGAATCTCCGGTACTCCCTCCGCCCGCCAGACGTAAGCGACTCGGCCCTCCGTGCCCCGACCCGTGAACACCGATAGCGCGGCGATATCGAATCGCAACAAGCTCGCCACTTGCCCGAGGGCTTCGATGATCTGGCCTTCCACCTTCTCCGGAGCCAGATTGATGAAAGCGCCGGATAGCTCCGAAACCAGTTGTTCGAAGCGCACCCGTTCCTCGAGTTTCTGTTGCGCCAACCGCCGTTGACGCCGCTCCCTGAGCAATAGGTCAATGAGAGCCGCTTCGAGAAGGCATACGGCCAAAACCAGGATGATTAGCCATTTGTACTGCTGCCAAAACGTCGGCTGCCGGAATTGCACAAGACTGTCGGGTGGTAACTGTGCTTCGCTAATCCCCCAGCGCTGTGGCTCTCGCCAGTCGTAGACAGGTGAGGCGACCCCAAGAAGCTGCGATGTGATGCTGGCTGAAGCTTCGCCGTGAAGAATGTGCGCGGCGACGCGGGCCGCGTGAACGCCGACAGTAGGGTCCGGTGACTGCCGCGCCAGCGTGGTTCGAAAGGCCGCCGCAGCAGCATTGAAGGGTGCGACCTCGCGCCCAAACGAATCGAGGATGAGCACTCGCTCGGGAGGATTATTCGTCGTGGCGATCGCGCTTGGCTCAAGATGAGAAACTCCGAGCAAGCCCACAAAGACAACTGCCAGCTTACGGGTCGAACTATGCACAAATCGTCCCTGTTACCTGAGTGAAAAATCAACCCGGCTCATTTTGGCCTTTACTTTTTCTTTTTCTTCCGCAGAAAGCGGTTTCGCAGCCACGATGGAGAGACGATCGGCGGTGACCTGTCCGCTCGCGAGCAAGCGGTCTTGGACCGCTTGGGCGCGCCGGTTGGCCAAATTACGCAGGTCGTCATCAGTGACCTGCGTGTTCTTAAGCATCAGACTCTCCATCTCAGGCACCGGCAAGTCTTTGGCGAGACCGATGACGTTGCGTGGTTTTGGGAAGCTCTCGTCGCCATAGGCCACCTTGAGGTAGCGTTCGTATTCAGTTTTGTCGACCTGGACGTCGTCCACGGATTTAGGAGCGGTTCCTTGTCGTACCAGTTCCTTCATCTTCTGCGCTTTGACCTTGCGTTCGACGGAGGTTTGCTTAAGGCCCTCAAGGTCGTTGACGGGGTCGACGCGACCGCTGATGTCGAGTTTGAGGGCAGGGCGGTTGTTCATCGCTGTCGCAAGCGATTTGATTTTTGCTTCAGCGCTCTGCGCTAGATTGGACCGGCCGTAATCGAACTCGATATAGCTCAACTCCCCGCCACTCCCCCCGCCGAAAGCAGCGCCAAGCAGAGCGAAAGGAGATGTTACGGCCCGGGTGATAATATTGATGATGATCCTGAGTATAATTCCGCCGACGCTGAACTCCGGACTGTCCAGGGAGCCGCTGATCGGCAGGTTGACATCGATCACACCGTTACGATCTTTCAGTAACGCGACGGCGAGCAGCACCGGTAGCTTCGTTGCGGTTGGACTCTCGATCTTCTCGCCGAAGGTCAGCTGGTCGAGAATAATCTGATTCTGCGCGTCCAGCTTGCGGTTCTCCACTTTGTATTTGACTTTGAATGTAAGTTTGCCCCTCTCGATGCCGTAACCGACGTACTTCACCGAATAGGGCGACATGGGGTTGAGCTCGATTTCCCTGGCCTCGGCCGCAATGTCCATATAAAGCTCTTTGGACAGCGGGTTGATCTTACCCTGGATATCGACCGGTGCCGCGTTGTCCAGTTTCGCTTGGATCGCGAGGTCGCCGGGTGCTTCCGGTTTAAGTTCGGAGATAGACCCTTGTACACCCGTGAGGTTCGCCGAGTAATTGGGCTTGACGAAAAAGTCGCTGAAGTAAACATTGCCCGCCTGCAGGTTGATCTTGCCGATGGAAATTTGCTTTTCACCGGACGGCGCGGCAGCAGCCGGCTCGGCTGGTTGCGCCGGCTTGGTCTCGACGGTCTCGCTTGTCGCGGTTTTTTGGGTGGTCAAGTTTTGTAAATTGAGCCTGCCGTCGGCGCCGAGGATCAGACGGGAGTAGAATTCGGTGAGATTAACTTCGTCAATCCGCAGCTGCATCGGCTGCAGAGTGAACTGAATCCCGCCTAGGTCCAATGACTTCCACTTGAGCAGGTCCTGCGAGGCATCCTTCTCAACCGAGGCGAAATCCACCACCTGAACGCTGCCTTTATAGTTGACCTTGGCGACGCCGTCGCTGCCGGTATCAATGGTGAGAATGCCTTTGCTGCCGACCGCGCCGCTCGTCAACGAGAAATTAACCTGATCCTCGAGATAGGGCTGGAAAGGGACGACCTCGATGCCCTGAGCATCCACATTGAGGCGGCTGCCAACCGGGCGAATTCCCAGAGTTCCGGCCAGCCGCGCCTTTCCTTTGTTGTTGATCGTGGCTTGGATCCTGATTTTGGCGCGCGCGTTCTTGGCATTGGAATGATTTTCTCCCCGGAGCGATAGAGCGGAAACCGTCATGCGTGCCGGAGGGCTCAGCATGCGGTCTTCAAAAGTAACTCGAAAACGGTCCAAGGCCGAGCGCTTTATTTCGACGGCCCATTCTGCCGTATCTTCCTGCGCGGGCTTCTTGGCCTCGCTTGCGCCGGCCTGAGTCTTGATCAACCTGGCGTAGCTGAAGGTCCCATCCGGATTACGATGGATAGAGCCGTTGCCGTCGCGACTCTCAAAGGAACCCACCACGATGGATTTCTTTTCAACGTCCACCGTGCTGTCTTTTATCTCCAACAGCGGAGCCCGCCAAAGTGGCTCACGGTCGCCGGGCACGTCCAGCCTGAGCGACCGCAGGGCGGCATTCAGCTCTGAGAGTTTTGTCTCCAGCTGCTTATTCTCTTTCTGCCCGGCGGCAAAGTGAGTGGTGAGGTCCAGCAGCCCTTCTGTGATCTCCAGCGCAACCACGCTCTCGTAGTAGGGACGAAGTCCTTTGAGCTGGAGGCTTTTCAGCTCAATCTGGCCTTCGGCCAAAAGCGGTGTAAGCTGAAGCATGCCGGTGTGGTTGAACTGTTCTTTAACGTCTGACTGGAAGGAAACTTCCGTGGTGGCTTTTTTCTGTGGCTCGTTAGTAAGCCCCTTGACGCCGGCGTGGATATTTTCCAGCCGCTTTTCAAAGGGGCGCTCCGGACTTCGGTCGATGAAGATCACTTTCCCTTGATCGACGACGATCTCATCAACTCGGTAACCGAAGGGCTTCTCATTGGTTTTCTGCTCTGGAGCCTTTTCGGGTTTGCTTTCCGCAATCAGCGAAGTCACGTTCAGCGTCCCGTCGCGGTTGCGGGTCACATGAAGCTCCGGCGACTGTACCTTGACGGATTTGAGACTTGCCTTCTGTGCAAAAATCTCAACGGCATCGATGACGACATCGAAGCTCGGCAGGTTCAGAAGCGGCGCGTCACTTTTTTCCTGCAGCTTAAGCTCCTTGATCCCGACGTTGCCGGAAATCGATAGCTCACCCGGTTTGTCTTTGCTGGTTCTGAAGTTCGCCGTGAGCCTGCCATCGAGTTGTCCGGACGGAACTTTGAAATTCAGCTCGACAGGCGAATATTCGACGTACTTTGGAATTTGCAGCTTATCGATGTCGAGGTGAATGGTGCTCTCGCGCGAATCCTTGAACGGCTTGGTCTCGCCGTCGATTTGAACGGGAGCGTCGTTTACCAAAGCGTAGAAAGCCGGTTGGACAGTGATCTCTACGTGAGAGGGTATGCTGGAAATGAAGGGCACGCCGATCTTTATAGCGGAGATCGTGTGTTTGGTTTGCTCCGGCCGGTCGTCGAAGTCGATTTTCCCGTCCAGGACTTGAATATTGTTCAGGGCAAATCGCGGCGTGGGTCCCGGCGGCTCTTTGGGGGGGCCCTTGGTAAACTCCTCGATCAAGTCGGTGAAGTTGTAGGTGCGGTCTTCGTTCCGCACCAGGTTGATGTAGGGTTTGACGAGCCGGATTCGGTTTAAGACCGGGCCCCAGCGGAATAGCGATTGCAGCTCCAAGTTTGCATAGAACTCGTCAAAGGACAGCGCAGTCGCCGAACTTTGGCGTTCCTTCATGAGGAAGCCACGCACGGTCAGGGACATTGCAAAGGGATTGATGCGGATTTGCTCGATGGAGACTTCGCGGTGGAGCTTCGTAGAAAGCTCAGCGGCGATCTTGTTTTTCAAGAGCGGCGGCGCGGCGAGCGCAACAATGCCGATGAAGGCGAATATCGCGGCAATCCAGATCGCTACCTTGCGTGTGCGCCGGTGGCGCACGATTTCGGTTGCGCGGCCGCGCAGTTCTGTGATTTTAGGGGCCATCTGCGTGTGAGAGAACAAACGCTAGACTTAGAAAATAGTTACCGCAGCTGTGACGCTTTGTCCACCGCAGCTGCAAGGAGTCTCTTTGTCATGATCGAACCCGTCTGGCTCTATTTACTATCGCCGAGGAGTCTATCGGGAAATCCCTGATATGGGCAGTGGAAATTTTGAAGCCGCGAAGCACATGGGAGAACCTAAACCGTTAGGAAGAGTAGTAAGGGGGTGAGAGCTAATCAGTCATGGCTTGGAGTTGTTCGAGCATCGAGCAGTAAGATTCAGGGATGTTCCAGCGCCTTGCCCCATCGACAATGAGCCGCTTGTATTCCGGGTTGGGCAAGGGGACGGTGTCTTCTTTCTCGGCGATGTAAACCAAAACTTCTACCGGGCTTTGGCTATCGCCGTTGGGGCGCACGAATAGTTTTTCCCGCCGGTAGCCGTCTTCGAAACCATCAAGGATGATCAGATCTTGGTTGTTTACGTCGTAGACGATTCCCCAGACCTCGCTCCCCATGTCGGCAAAGATGTTTGCCGTGCCGCAGTTACGTAGCCGCGAGTGACGCGCAATCGCAAAGCGATAGTCTTTTAAACTCGCGACGCAGACAAATCGAGTCGACGGGCAACGCCGCTGCATCTGTTCCCAGTTCATGTTGGAGCCGTAAGCGAAGTAATACAAATGTGAGATTCCTCCGTTTTAGGTCATGGATTCTAAGGGAAGACAAATCAACTGACAAGCAGTCGTCACGCAGAGATTTAATCTCTTTGGGGTCACTTGCCGCAGCATGCTGCGTAGTGGTGGCCGGTAGCACTGCCAGAGTCCGTCATTCCCGCATGCTTTTAGCGGGAATCCAGGCGAGTTTCGGACTGGACCCCCGATTAAAACATTCGGGGGGGAAAAGTCATCCGAGGTCCTCTTGATTCCCCGCAGCTTGCTGCGGGATGATTCATTCGGCGGGTCGATACGGCAGCAGGGTTTTTTTCGAATTATTCGGCAAACCGGTTGCTTTCTCGAATAATTGGGCGTTTAATTATTAAACATTTAATAATATGGAATGCTCGGCTTCATGAAGCCAAGTATCCACTGATGGAGAGAAGATTTAATGAATTTTCTTAGACTCTGGATTCCTGTGGTGTCCCTTTCATTCTTATTATCGATCCCTTTTTCGGTTTGCGCCGGAGAGCCGATGGCGCAGTTGAGAGCCAGTGTTAACGAGTTTGTTACGATCATGTCGAACACATCGGTAGCCGAATTGCAG
>Ga0209887_1000541_pt1 | contig 11361 bp, 12 predicted proteins | sample GWRWN1_30_40_FD_187230 | JGI IMG/M metagenome (GOLD analysis project Ga0209887, IMG submission 187230) | Riverbed sediment microbial communities from areas with no vegetation in Columbia River, Washington, USA - GW-RW N1_30_40 (SPAdes)... | ecosystem: Environmental > Aquatic > Freshwater > River...
AGCCGGACCGGGACTGGCGGTAGCATGTTGCCGATGCCCGAATCCACTCCACCCGTCAAACCCCTCCTCCGGGGTTGGATCCACCTGGTCGCGTTCTTCGTCTCGATCCCCGCCGGGGTGGTCCTGGTGCTTCTGGCCCAGACCGCCATGGCGCGCGCGGTGGCCGCCATATATGCGCTCAGCCTCACGGCGGTGTTCGGGGCCAGCGCGGCGTATCACCGGGTGGGATGGTCGCCGAGTGCAAGCCGGCGGATGAAGCGGCTGGACCACTCGATGATCTTCGTGTTGATCGCGGGCAGCTACACGCCGATCAGCATCCTCGTCCTGCACGGGGCGTGGTCGGTCGTCATCCTGTCGATCGTCTGGGCCGGCGCCGCTCTGGGCATCACGCTGAAGCTCGCACGGATCGACGGGCTCCACGTGGTGACCGGCATCCTCTACATGGGGATGGGATGGCTCGCCACCATCGCGTTGCCGCAGCTCTTGCGAGGGATGACCCTTCCGCAACTCGCGCTCCTTATAACGGGTGGGCTCCTGTACACAGCGGGTGCGATCGTCTTCGCCAGCAAGCGCCCGGACCCCCGGCCGGCGATCTTCGGGTTCCACGAGGTGTGGCACGCATTCATGGTGGCGGCCGCCACGTGCCATTTCGCCATGATCGCGCTGGTGCTCCGGACCGTGGCCTAGGAGCGGGTCGGGACCCGGCCGATGATCGTCGTTCCGTTCCCCGGCTGCGACCGGATCTCCAGGCCCCCGCCGAGAGCCTCCAGCCGGTCCGACATCCCCTGCAGCCCGGTTCCGAGCCGCCTCCGGGACGGGTCGAACCCGGCGCCGTCGTCCTCAACGGTGAACGTCAGCCAGCGTCCGTCTGCCTGGAGCCGGACGACCGACCTGGACGCGTCCGCGTACTTCGAGACGTTCTGGAGGGCCTCCAGGCAGCAGAAGTACACGGCGGCCTCGATCTCCTGCGGATGGCGACCGATCGAGTCAGGTCGCAGCTCCACGGGGACCGGGGTCTTGCGGATCTGCGCCTCCAGCGCGGCGGGAAGCCCTTGGTCGGCAAGGACCTGTGGATAGATGCCCCGGGCCAGGTCCCGGAGGGTCTCCAGCGCTTGGGCCGTGTCTTCCTGGAGCTCGGTGATCATCGAGACCGCCTTCTCCGGGTCCTTGTGGACCAGCCCACCCACCAGCCGTTGCTTCACCGACAGCGCCACCAGCTGTTGCTGTGCCCCGTCGTGGAGGTTGCGCTCGAGGCGCCGGCGCTCCTCGTCCTGGGCAGCCACCAGCCGCTGGCGCGACGCCCGAAGGTCCGAGAGCAGGGCGACGTTACGAAGCACCAGCCCCGCTTGGGAAGCCAGGTCGGCCAGCAGCTTCTCCTCGGCCGGTGTGAGCGGCTCCTGGGGCGGCTTGACCACGGTGAGCGCGCCGAGGAGCTCGCCCTGGTGCCGGACCTGGGCCACGCTGGTGGCCGCGGCCACGCGACTGGCCGAGGTGATCGCCGGAAGCGCGTCCCCGGTCATCGCGATCGGGGAGGAGCTCATCCCGTCCTCGGGCCAGGACGCCGTGGGCCGGAGCTCCGATCCCACCCGGAGCCACACCTCGGTCCGGATGGCTCCGGTGCCTTCCGCCAGGATCCTGGCCATCCGCGGGAGCACGTCGTCGATGGAGTAGGTCTCCGCTACCCGCTCGGAGAACTCCGAGAGGACCTCGTATGGCGTCGCCCGCTTCCCGTATACGAGGCGGTTGGCGATGCCCTGAGCCCGGGCCCTGACCGGTTGGAACGCCACCGCGACGATCGCCGTGGCCACCAGGGCCAGGCCCTCGGTCGCGCCGATGAACGCGCCGATCACCGCGACGAGCAGGACGTACACCGCCGTGATGAATGCTGCCATGCCGCCGTACACGACGGCACGGTTGATGATGACGTCGATCTCGTAGAGCCGATGCTTCAGGATGGCGATGCCGATCGCCACGTACAGGAAGACCAGTGCGAGATCGAAGAGCACCTGTCCGCCCACCGTGTTGGTGAAGAACCCCACGATGAAGGTCACGGCGACGAGCGCCGCCGCGGTGACGAACCACTTCAGCTGGAGGCGTTCGTCACCCCTCGCGCGTGCGAACCTGCGAGCCAACGTCACGAACGACAGGAGGAACGCGACGGGGAGCGCGAAGAAGGTGACGATGAGGACCAGGTTCGCCGTGTTCGCGATGTTGGAGGGGTTGAGCGCATTCTCCTCCGCGAACGGACGCGACCAGCTCGCCGTGGCGAGCACCAGGGCGCTCGCCATGAGCAGGACCAACACGGCGCCTGAGAACCACGCCACGGGGCGCCACCGGCGGGCGGGAAGCCGTCCCGTCGGGAACAGGAGGAACAGGAAGGGCAGCAGGCAGATGGGGATGGCCCACACCCAGTTGGAGAGCCAGGCGAAGGCTCGTCCCGCGGGGAGCGAGCCGGGGTCCACGTGAAGGGAATGGAGCGCGTAGGCCCGCGAGAAGGTAGCCAGACCGAGGGCAAGCCCCGCTGCCAGGAGCAGCCAGCCAAGCGGGTTCTCCCGACGTCGGGACGCGATGACCAAGCCGATGACCGGGACCGCGATGTTCACCGTGACATCGAAGACGCTGGAGAAGGTCCAGGAGTCCGAGACCTGCGGCAGGGTGGCGTGACGGTCCACGAACATGATGACCAGGCCGGCGACCATGAGCGCGATCGACGGGATCCCGATCGACCAGGCTGCCCGGCGAGCGGTCGACGCTCTCATGACCCCCTCCTCGGCCCTATTCTGCGCCCTCGCGGTCAGCCCATGCGGGCCGCGCGGGCGAGCACGTCGGGGACCCCGCCCGGAGTCACGAGGCGGACCGGGATCCCCGCCCGGTCGAGCAGACTGGCCGCCATCGCCGCCCGGTGTCCCGACGCGCAGACGGTCCACACCTCCTCCTCGCGTGGGATCCCCGCGATCCGCGCTTCGACGTCGCCGACGAAGAGGTGGGTGCTGCGCTCGATGTGACCGGCCTCCCACTCGGTTCGCTGGCGGACGTCCAGGACGCGCGCCCGTTCCGCCAGGACGGCCGTGGCCAGGTCGTCGACCGAGGCGACCGGGTAGGACCGAAACGGTCGTCCGGCCTCGACCCACGCGTCGACGCCCCCCTGCAAATATCCCTCGATCGCCTCGTAGCCGATCCGGAAGAGCTGGGTCGCTGCCTCGACCGCGGCATGGTGCACCGGCCTGTCCTCTGGCAGCACCAGCACGATCGGCGCACCGAACGGGACGATCCATCCCACATAGCTGGCGAACGAGTCGTCGAGCTCGATCGCGATCGAGTCGGGGATGTGCCGGGCCGCGAACGCGCGACGATCGCGGCCATCGACGACCCAGGCTCCGGTTTCGATGCCTACCGCAACCTGGGAGGGCGAGAGACCCGGCGGGACGGGTACGTCTCCGTAGACGCGTGGTCCGGCGCGATTGATCGGGGCGATGTTGGCGTAGTACGAGGGATACGCCAGAAGCCCGGAGAGCCTCCGTTCCACGAACGTTTCCTCGTCCACGTCGCGGTCCGCCAGCACCGGGTTGGAAGCTCGCTCGCGGCCGATCGTCGACGTTCGCTCCTCGCTGGGGGGAGAGCTCGAGCAGAAGCTCCCGGCGCCGTGGGTCGGCAACACGAGGGTGTGGTCCGGGAGTGCCGACAGCCGATTGAGCGAGTGGTGCTGTGCCCGGGTGAGCTCGAGGGTCGCCTCCGGGCCCAGGAGGTCGGTCCGTCCGGCGCTCCCCACGATCAGGCTGCCCCCGGTGAACACCGCCGTCGGCTCTTCTGCATCTCCCTCGTACACCAGGTAGGACAGATGCTCCGGCGTGTGGCCGGGCGTCTCGGCCCCGACGATCCGGAGCGTCCCTACGGAGAGCTCGTCTCCTTCGGCGAACGGTTCGAATGGGAACGCATAACCGGCCCGAGCCGGGCCGACGATCGGTGCCCCGGTCGCCGCGTGGAGCTCCAATGCGCCCGAGACGTAGTCGTTGTGGACGTGCGTCTCCACGATCCGGGTGACGTGCAGGTCGCGAGCCTGGGTTGCGGCCAGGACCGGCCCGATGTCTCGTTGTGGATCGACGATCAGTGCCTGATCGCCCGAAGCGAGAAGGTAGCTCGTATCGCCCAGTCCACGGGTGAGAAACGATTCGAGCTGCATCCGACGCCTTCTGGCCTCGCTCCGGACCGGAAGCCTACACTCGGCTCGTGGACGAGGAAGAGGGGGAGTGCTGCTTCGACGACTGGGTCGACCATTGGTCGAAGCAGTCGAAGAGGAAGCGGACCGTGGCCGGGGTCACCGCCCCGTTGCTCACCGGCCTGGAGGAAGCCGGCATCCGCGGTCGGACTGTGCTCGACGTCGGATGCGGGATCGGCGACCTGGCCATCGAGGCCGTCCGGCAGGGCGCGGCCCGGGCCTTCGGCGTCGAACTGTCGGCCAAGGCAGTCGAGGAGGCGAGGCGGCTGGCCGTCGAGCGGGGGGTGGCGGACCGCACGTCCTTTCAAGTGGGCGACGGTGCGGAGATGAGGCTGCCGACGGCCGACGTGGTGGTGCTGAACCGGGTGTTCTGCTGCTATCGCGACGCGGACGCCCTGCTCGAGAACTCGCTCTCGGCGGCAGGGTCCGTTTACGCGTTCACGACGCCGCCGTCGAACGGATTGGGGGGCGCCTTCGTCAAGGTGCAGTCGCGGTTCTGGAACGTCTGGTACCGCCTCCGCGACAGGAAGTTCCAGGGGTTCAGGGTCTTCGTCCACGACGTGGATCGGATCGATGCCCGGGTCCGGGCCGCGGGGTTTCGCCCCATCCGAAGCGAACGTCGTCGGTTCGTGTGGCACCTCGCCGTCTACGCGCGGCCTCGGACGCCGGCTGCCTAGGCGCTCGAGTGTGGGGGCCAAAGCCCCCGCCGATGAGGCGGCGCTCGAGGCCGGATGGGGTGCGAGTGCCAACCCGTGAACCCGCCAGGCTGGACGGTGACCTGCTGGACGATCGCCCTTCCACCGAGGTGGCTACTTGGGGAGGTCAGTCGCGCCGGTGGGCCCTGGCGTTACACGCTCGGGGGTGCCAGCACGCATCGGGGTCGTTGCCGCATGACCCGGGCCTGTGGTGGGAGCAGGTGTGTCGGGCCACGTTCCGCGCGCTAGCGTGGGCGTTGAGAGGAGCGCGGATGGCGGTCATCGAGGTGGAGGGACTCCGTAAAGAGTACCGGAGCCGCAGGGGCCGGACCCTGGCCCTGGACGGCCTCGATCTCGTGGTCCCCGAAGGCGGCGTCTTCGGCTTCCTGGGACCCAACGGTGCCGGGAAGACCACGACGATCCGCTGTCTCCTGGGCCTCGTCCGCCCCACTGCCGGGAGATGCCGCCTGCTCGGCGCGGACAGCCCGAAGGACCTCGCCACGGTCATCCGTCGGGTCGGCTCCATCGTGGAGACCCCGACCTTCTTCCCCCGGTTCTCCGGCCGCCGTAACCTCGAGCTGCTGGGTCGGCTCCACGGCATCGGCCGCAAACTGGAACGGGTCGGCCTGGCCGAGCGGGCCGATGACCTGGTGAAGACGTACTCGCTGGGGATGCGCCAGCGACTGGGGATCGGAGCCGCGTTGCTCAAGGATCCCGCGCTCCTCGTCCTGGACGAGCCGGCCAACGGGCTCGACCCCGCCGGCATCAAGGAGGTCCGGGAGCTCCTGCGCCGGCTGGGCGCGGAGGGGAGGAGCATCTTCGTCTCCAGCCACATCCTCACCGAGGTCCAGCACACGGCCGATCGTGTGGCCATCCTGTCCCGCGGCACGTCTGTCGCCTCCGGACCGGTCGGCGAGGTCCTGGCGGCCGGTCGTTCGATCGGGCTGACCGTACGGGTCGACGACGAGGCCGGGGCGCTCGAGGCGCTTCGGTCGGCCGGCATCCCCGCGAGCCTCGACGACCACGCCATCCGGGTCATGCTGCCTCCGGAGGAGGCGGCAACCGTGACCCGAACGCTCGCCGATCGAGGCCTGTACCTCACCGAGCTCCGCCCGGACGAGGTGGACCTGGAGACCGTGTTCCTCGAGCTCACCCGGGAGACGCCGAAGGAGGCGTCGCCGTGACCGCGCTCCTCGCCGCGGAGTTTCGACGGATGTGGTCTCGGCACCTCGTCAGGATCCTGGCAGGCCTGGCCCTCCTGGGGATCGCCATCGCCGGGGTGATCGTGGCCGTTCGTTCCAGCCCCCAGGTGGGAGCCGACCCTCGGTTCCCCCTGACCATGCTGCCCGACATCCTGAGGGGGACGAGCATCCCGCTGATCCTTGCGGGGTGGCTGCTGGGGGCCTCGTTCATCGGCGCCGACTGGCGCGCCGGAACCATCACCACCCTGCTCACGTGGGAGCCCCGGCGAACCCGGGTGATCGTGGCCAAGCTGCTTGCCTGCGCCGCCTCCGTGTTCGTCCTGGCGATCGGACTGCAGGTGGTGTTGGGAGGCGTGCTCGCTCTCGATGCCGCGTTCCGAGGGACGACCGAGGGCGTCGGGGCACCCTGGTGGCGCGAGACGAGCGGCGTGGCGGCCCGGGCCGCGACCCTGGCCTCCGTGGCCTCCGTCATCGGATTCGCGGTCGCATCGATCGGGCGCAACACAGCGGCCGCTCTCGGTGCGGGGTTCGCCTACCTCGCGGTCATCGAGAACCTGGTTCGGGGACTCCGTCCCGCATGGCAGCGCTGGCTGTTCACGGACAACGCGGCGGTGTTCATCAGCGGAGGGAACGTGGGCTTCTCGTTCCAGCGCACGATGCTCCAGGCCCTCGTGCTCCTCGCCGCGTACGCGGCGGCGCTCTTCACCGTGAGCGCCATGATGTTCCGTTCCCGCGACGTGAACTAGCCGTCCTGTGGGTATCCACGGTTGGAAGGAGGTCCCGGTGGAGCTCGAGGTCAAGAGGTTCGACAGCCCGGACGAGACACGGACGTTCGACAAGGGTGCGTTCGCGGTGGTGAGGTCGGGCGGCATCTCGATCGGCCGAGCCACTTACCAGCCGGGGTGGAGGTGGTCGCTGCACGTCGGAGCCATCGCCGGTACGGCGAGCTGCCAGGTGGAGCACATCGGCATGGTCGTGTCCGGGCGGGCCATGATCGCCATGGATGGCGGTGAGGAGCGCATCGTCGGACCTGGAGACGTGTTCCACGTCCTACCCGGACACGACAGCTGGGTCGTGGGCGACGAGCCCTACATCTCCCTCCACTTCCTCGGCGCCGACGAGTACGCCTCCGAGTAGCGGCACCGACGGCTCGAGCTCATCGCCGGCATTGTCCCCGTCGGATGCCGACCGTGCGAGGAGCGGGCGCGCACAACCGACGGAACCATGCCCTCGTCGCCTCGTCTGGACAATGGAGTCGCCTGCTGAGGCGATCCGAACGCGACGGAGGAGGAGGGGACGGCACGCAGAGCGCTCGATCTGTCGCTCGTTCCGCCTAACCGAGATCGTGAAGCTCGTCAGCGTGACCGGGGGAGCCCCTACTCGGCGGTAACCTGGAAATGCCTGACCGTCGTGTCGCGTTCCACCAGGTACCGATCGTCCTTGGGGTAGAAGATCGCCCGCTCGACGTCGTCTCCCGCGAACCCCCGGATCGCTTCCTTCGATTCCCAGAAGCTGATAGTCAGGAACTCGGCTCGACCATCGGCGACGCGCCACAGCACCCAGGCGCCTTTGTTGCCGGGCGTCTCCCGGTACTCCTTGAGGCCTGTGCCGCGAAGGTACTCGACGTATGCCTCGGCATCGGCCTCTCGCGTTGCTCCCCTCCAGATCCGGGCGATCACGATGCTCCTCCCTCCTCGCTTCGTTCGGAGGAACGGCGCAGGGAGACGACCATGCTTGCCACCCTCGTAGCCAGCACGACATCCCCGGGCTGGAGGTTCTCCGGAACGCCCTCTGGACCCAGCCGGGCGTGATCGACGGATCGGTCCCGGTAGGCGATCGTCACGTCCTGGTAGTTCACCCCGTGCAGGTTGAATGGCTTGATCTCAACGACCACGGCCTCTTCCTCGCGGAGCATGTCAGCAGCCTACCCGGCTGTGCTCGCCGGCGGCGGGAAATGAGACAGCCACTCCTGCCCCCTCGCAGCACACGGGGGACGCTGCCGCGGTCAGTTGTGGAGCGCTTCCAGGGCGTTCGGGACGGTGTCCTCCGGCTTCAGCCCGTACCAGGCCCGCTCGATCCGTCCTTCCTCGTCGACGAGGAAGGACGACCGAATGATGCCCACGTACGTCCGGCCGTCACGGGTCTTCTTTCCCCAGGTGCCCCAGGCGTCAGCCACCGCGTGGTCCGGATCCGAGAGCAAGGGGAACCCCAGGCCGTACTTCTCGTCGAACGCCAGCTGCTTGTCCGGCAGGTCGGGTGAGATCCCGACCACGTCCACGCCGATCCCGGCAAGGTCCTGGCGGTGGTCCCGCACCGAGCACGACTGGGTGGTGCATCCAGGCGTGTCGGCCTCCGGATAGAAGTAGACCAGCTCTTTTCGCCCCCGGAAGTCCTCGAGCCGAACCGTGTTCCCGTGCTGGTCCAGGAGCTCGAACGGCGGTGCGGCGTCTCCAGCCTCGAGCCTCGTCATTTCCTCACTGTACCGGCAGTAGGTCGAGCGGTGTTCCGTGAAGGCAGTCTTCCAGGCCAGGACCAAGCTCTTCTCAGGTTAGGTGGCGCGCCAGACCGCCGCCGGGGCTGCTTTTGGGTCTCGTCGGCGATGACCGACCGAAAGCCTTGGATAATCGGCTGAGAAGTGGGCGTCCGTCTTGGGCCTCGTGTGCTACTGGCGGTCGCCCACGAGACGGCGGCAGCGCCTCTGCGCGCGAGGGCCCATTTCATGAGCGCCCCCGATTCGAGTCCGGAATGGTACCTGACCTCGCTGGGCGCGCCTCCCGGGGTATAGTGTCAAACTGGATGAGAGGGGAGGTCGGAATGCATCCGAACGAGAAGCTGCTGCGCGACGCGGACGACGCGCAGATCCGGGGGGATGTGGAGGCCTTCGTCGACTTCTATGCCGACGACGTGATTGTCCACATCCCGGGCAAGAGTTCTTTCGCGGGGGTGTACAAGGGCAAGGATCAGTTCGTCGAGCTGTTCAGGCGTTTCATGGAGCGCGTGCCCGGAGTACTCGTTCGAGCCGCACGCGTACCTGGCCGACGACGAGCACGGAGTCATCCTTCAGCGGTCGCACTTCAAGCGCGGCAATGAAACCCTGGACTCGAACGACACCTTCGTCTGTCACTTCCGCGACGGCAAGATCTCGGAGTTCTGGCTCTTGAGCGAGGACAACGACGCGGTCGACGCGTTCCTCGGTTAGGCCGCGGGTATAGGCTGGCGATCCTGACAGATCCGACGAACTCGTCATGTTTCTCCCCCGTGCACCCAAGTACCGTGCAACGGGAACCGCCCTAGGTCGAAATGCCCGCCCCCCACCTAGTGGGGGATTCCGATACCGTCCCATCGGGCTATCGTTCATCGGTCGGGTGTCTCCCATACTCGGGCTACAGCGCATGGTGTCCTTTACCGACCAACACCGGTTCGTCCTCGCAGTCGGCGATGCGGTCGACTCCGTCGTGGAAGACTCGGCCGTCGTGGTCCTCGATCGGCTCGATCGCGTAGTGCTGATCGAGACGAGCTACGGAAGTGCCGTCCAGATCCGGCACACGCCCGGGCTGATCATCCACATCTTCGAGCGCGAGGCCGAAGCCCGACGCGCGTTTGGGCTGTTCCAGCACTAGCGTCGACCGAGTCACCCCTGTAACCGCTACGCTCCTTGCATCGTCGGCGATGACTGGAGCGTCGTGGCCGGAGTGCGGTTCTGCGCATACCAGTATCAGCATCTCCCGTTCCCCCAGCTGTACGACCGGTGGGAGCGGGCCGAGCTGCTCGGCTTCGACGTCCTGTGGAACGTGGACACGACGATCGAGCCGGACAGGCCAAGGACCGTGCTCTTCGACGGCCCTACTACGCTCGCCGCGATGGCGCTGAAGACCTCGACGATTCGTATCGGAACCCTGGTCACGAGCCTCTTCTTCCGCTCCCCAGTCCTTGCCGCAAGAGCGGCGGTGGCTGCGGATCACCTCTCGGGCGGGCGGGTGGAGATGGCGCTCGGCGTCGGTGACCCTTCGGCCGGACCGGCCGCAGCCGGGGTTGAGCCCGAGCCCCCCGGAGAACGGGTTGCCAGGTTCCGGGAGTTCGTCGAGCTGATCGACCGTCTGCTCCGAACTGAGGTCACGACCTACCGGGGACGCTACTTCTGGTGCCGTGAGGCCGAAACCATCCCAGGCCCGGTCCAGCGCCCCCGGCCGCCGATCACGGTCGCCGCACACGGCCCCAAGATGCTTCGGATCGCCGCAGAATTCGGGGACGGGTGGAGTTCGTGGGGAGGCTACGACATCGAGACCGAGAAGCGGTTCTCCGATGTGACGCGAGAACGATGCGTCCGCTTCGACGATCTATGCTCGGAGCTCGGCCGCGACCCCAAGGCGATCCGCCACTCCCTTGTCTGCTTCCCGCCCCTCACGCCCTGGGAGTCGGTCGAGTACTTCGAGGAGATGGTCGGGCGATACCGCGCGGTGGGGATCGACGAGTTCGTCTTGTATTGGCCGAGAGAGTGGCGCGATGAGCCCAGAGAGGACGAAGTCTTCGAGCATGTGGTGATCGACGCGTTCCCTCGGCTGCGCGAGCTGTAGGCCCAGCAGGCTGGTCCGCCTCCTCTTCTGTCGCGTCCGTCAAGGTGGTGTGAGAACGCCGCTCCATCCCTGGTGCAGGACCGAGCACGTGATCAGGGGGCGGCATCACCTCCTCCCGTTCTCTCCTCAGCGACCAAGAACCGACCGGGCACGGTGCATTCGTCGTGCTCTTCGAAACAACCAGGCGAGAGCAGCCGCCGCCAGGACCCCACCGAGTACCCCTCCCACAATCCATGGCCAGATCGGAGCCGACCTGTCCGCTGAGCCGTCGAAGACCCTGAACGGAGGAAACGGGCCAAGAGGCAGAATCACGCGGCCGCGTGAGTTCGGAGCGCAGGGCTTGCAGTAGGTCATGACGACGTAGTGACCGTTCGGACCTCGGGAACGGTGAGCAGCCCGCTCCCGTTCCCATGCTCGTCCACGGTTAGGCGGCCGACTTGGGTGAGCCGGGAGTCACCGGGAGACCTGATGCCGTCCGACATCGCGGCCTGGGCGAAGTAGAGGGGCATGCGGTGGGAGCACACCACGCATGCGCCGTTTCCGCCCGTGTGGACATGGACAACCGTCCCCTGTGTGCCGCTTGTGCGATCGAAGATCAGGAACAACGAGGCGATGGCGACGTCCGCCGTCGCCAGCAGGAGGGCCGTCGCAAGCGCCAGGCACGCGATCAAAGG
>Ga0209887_1000544_pt1 | contig 11332 bp, 5 predicted proteins | sample GWRWN1_30_40_FD_187230 | JGI IMG/M metagenome (GOLD analysis project Ga0209887, IMG submission 187230) | Riverbed sediment microbial communities from areas with no vegetation in Columbia River, Washington, USA - GW-RW N1_30_40 (SPAdes)... | ecosystem: Environmental > Aquatic > Freshwater > River...
GATGTCGGCCCTGCGCGACCAGCGCACCGCCGGCATGGACTGGGTGTGGCTGCTGCACGACGACTCCGCGCCCGAGCCGGAGGCGCTGGAGCGGCTGCTGGCCGAGGCGGAGTCACGTCCGAGCGCCTCCATCCTCGGTCCCAAGCTGGTGTCCTGGACCAGCCACGACCGGCTCCAGGAGGTCGGCTTCGCGGTCGACCGGACGGGCCGGGCGGTGTCGCCGATCGAGGACGACGAGATCGACCAGGGCCAGCACGACCAGGTCCGCGACGTGTTCTTCGTCAACACCGCCGGGATGCTGGTGCGCCGCGGCGCGCTGCTGCACGTCGGCGGCTTCGACGAGCGCATGACGGCCTTCCGCGACGACCTGGACCTGTGCTGGCGCATCCACCTGACCGGCGGTCGCGTGCTGGTGGTGCCGCAGGCGCGGATCCGCCATTTCGCCGCCGCCGCCTCCCGCAGCCGCCGCACCCGCGCCGTCAACCATCCTCGCTACCTGATCGAGCGGCACACCATCGCCGCGATGCTCAAGGCGACCAGCCTGCGCAAGCTGCCGCTGGCCCTGCTGCTGTCGCTGGTCGGCGGGCTGGTGCGGGCGGCAAGCCTGGCCCTGACCGGGCGCCCGGCCGACGCCCTGCAGGTGCTGTGGGCGTGGGGCTGGAACGTGAAGGAGCTGCCCGTCACCGTGGTGTACCGCCGCCGGCTGCAGCGGCGGCGCAAGGTCGACGACCGCGCCTTGGCGGCCTTGCGCGCACCGGGCGGCCAGCGCCTGCGCGCCCTGCTGCGCGGGATGCTGGAGATGGTCTACGGCGCCGAGGTCGGCGCCCACGTCGCGCAGCGGCCCGACGACAGCGGCGAGGAGCAGGACATGTCCTCGACCGGCGCCTCGCTGGTGCGGGTGGTCGCGGGCCATCCGGTCGCCTTCATGGTCGCCGGCTTCGCGCTGCTGATGGCCATCTCGCTGCGGTCGGTCCTGTTCGCGCCCGCGATCGCCAGCGTCGGCGTCGGGGTGTTCCCGGCCACCGCCCAGGAGCTGCTGCGTGAGTTCGTCGCCTCCTACCATCCGGGTGGGCTCGGCTCCACCGCCTCGGCGTCGCCGTCGCTGGCGCTGCTGGGGGGCGCCGCCATCGTGACCTTCGGCAAGGCCCTGGTCGCCGAGAAGCTGCTGCTGTGGCTGGCCCTGCCGCTGGCCGCCGCGACCTGCACGCGGGCGCTGCGGGTGGTCGTGCCCCAGCTCTGGGCCAGGGCGCTCGCCGGGTTGCTGTACGCCACCTCGCCGCTTGCCCTCGGCGCGCTCACGCAGGGGCGCATCGGCGAGCTCGCCCTGCTGGTCCTGGCGCCGCCGGCCCTCGCCCAGGTGGTGCTGGCGTTCCGGGAGGAGCAGCCCCGCGAGCCGTGGCGCCCGGCGCTGCGGTTCGCGCTGCTGGCCGCCGTGGCCATCGCGATGAGCCCGGCGGCCGTCGTCCCCTTCGCGCTGGTGGTCGCCGTCGCCGGCGCGGTCGCCGTGCTGCGGGGGCGCGGGCTCGCGGTCCGCCGGTGGCTGCTGCTCGCCGGCGGCTTCGCGCTCGCGCTGCTGCTGTTGCTGCCGTGGAGCGGGCGGCTGCTCACCGGCGCCGCCCTGCGCGACCTCGGCCGGCCGCTGGTAGCGCCCGAGCTGCTCGACCTGCTGCAGCTCCGCCCGGGCGGGGGCGGGCTGCCCGGGCCGCTGGTCGGGCCGCTGTACCCGGCGCTCGCGGTCGCCGCGCTGCTGTTCGTGCCCGCAGGGCGGCGCCGGCAGGCCTTCTGGCTGCTCACCGGGTTCCTCGGCGCCGCGGCGGTCGCGGCCCTGCAGGCCAAGCGGATCCCGCCCGTCGTCACCGACTGGCCGGCCACGATGCTGGTCCCCGGGGCGGTCGCCTGGGCCGCCGCCGCCGGCCTGGCACTCGCCAGCATCGGCCAGGGCCTACTCAGGTTCAACTTGAGGTTCAGTGTTCGGCGGCTGATCGCCGGGGCCGTGGCGCTGCTCGGCGCCGGCACCGCCCTGCTGGTCGTCGGCCAGCTTGCCCGCGGCGACTGGTCGCCGCTCGAGGCGGTCCACAGCCCGGCCCTGCCCGCCACCGTGACCCGAGGGCACGCCAGGGTGCTGTGGCTGGCCGGCCGGTCCGACCACGGGGTGGACTTCGCGGTCACGGGGCCGCGCGGGCGGACCCTGCTGGACAACGGCCGCCCGCCCGCCGATGCCGCGCGGGCGCTCGGCTCGGTGGTCACCGACGTCGTGGAGGCCCGCACCCACCGGGCCGGGTCGATGCTGAAGCTGTTCGGCATCGGCTACGTGGTGGTCCGGCAAGGTCCCGAAGCCGACCGGCTGGCCGACCTGGTGGCCAGGCAGCAGGACCTCGACGCCAAGCCGACCGAGCAGGCCGCCCTGTTCCAGGGGCCCGAGGCGACCGCCACCGGCTGGGTCGTCGGCGGCGACGCGCCGCCGTCCGACGTCCAGGCCATGCTCACCGCCGAACCGCCCCGACCCGTCCCCGACCCGGCCGGCGGGCGGGTGGACACCACCGCGCCGGGCGCGCTCGTCCTGACCGTGCCGGCCGCCGAGCCCTACCGGGCGAGCGTCGGCTCGACCCCGCTGGAGCCGACCACCGCGTTCGGCTGGGCCCAGGCGTTCCGGCTGCCGGCGAGCGCCGCCGGCGACGTGGAGGTGTGGCAGGCGGGCCAGCAGCGCCGCTTCACCCTGCTGCTGATCGAGGGGCTGCTGGTGCTGGCCGCGCTGGCCACCATGGCGCGCCCGACCCGGGTCGCCCCGCCGGTCGCCCCCGCCGAGCTGGAGGACACCAGCACCGATCTCCGCCTGGCCGGCCTCGCGCGAGGGGGGGTGGCACGATGAGCGACCCGCGCGACCCCCAGGAGGGCCCCGAGCAGCGCCCCGAGCCGCTCATCCCCAGCCGCGCCGCCCGGCATCAGCCCAAGCGTGGCCGCCTCCTGCGAGGCCGACCCGCGCGCCCCGCCCCCGACCGCCCGGCCCATCCCAGCCCGGAGCCGCCACGGCCGGCCCCCTCCCGACCCACCGGAGCACCCCCTTGGGGTTCCCCGGACCCCTCCCGACCCACCGGGGCGCCTCCTTGGGACCCTGCCGATCGGGGGACCCCGGGGTCCCCCGGACCCCGGGCGACAGACCCGTCCGGGTGGGCGCCCCAGCCGCCGCGCCGGGACGCCGGCGAGGAGGTCTGGGAAGCGCCAGGCCGTGCGCCCTCCGGTGGCGCCGGCGAGGGACCCGCCGGCGGTCCGGCCGACACGGCGGAGGAGCAGCGGCAGCGGTCCCCGCGCCGGCGTCCCTCGCTCCCGCGTCCTTCGCTCCGGCCGCCGAGCGTCGCCGCCCCCCAGCTCCGCGGGGTCGCCGCCTCCAGCGTCGGGCTGGCCGGCGTGCTCGTCGTCCTCGCCGCCGCGCTGGTCGTGGCGGCGGGTGCCCTACCGGCCGCCAGCCCCCCGGCCGCCCCGGCGACCGGCGACCCGTACTCGGCCCGCTGGGTCTGCCCGCTGCTGGCGGGCCAGGCCACCTCGGTGACGATCGCCAACGTCGGCAGCGCGACCGCCACCCTGCAGGCCGCCGTCCACGCATCCAAGAAGCCGGCGCCGCTGGCCAGCAGGACGCTGGCGGCAGGCGTCATCCAGGAGTTCCCCGTCCGGCCGAAGCAGGACGGCTACGTGCAGGTCGAGGCGTACAGCGCGCCGGTGGTGGTCAGCGCCGGCGGGCTCGGCTGCGCGCCCGGCCCGAGCAACCGCTGGTGGCTGCCCGCCTCCGACACCCGCCAGGGCATCGACACCACGGTGGTCGTCGCCAACCCCAACAACGAGCCGGCCGTGGTCGACCTGGTGCCGCACGTGACCGCGGGCTCCCTCCCCTCCGACAAGGAGCTGTTCGTGCCGCCGAAGTCGGCGGTGACCAGGCAGCTCGGCGACGTCGCCACCACCGGCCTCAAGCCGTCCATCGAGGTGGTCGCCAGGGCCGGCCGGGTGGTGGCCGGCGCCGTCGTCCGCCGCACGGGCGCCACCGCGCCGACCCTCCTGCCCGCCCAGAGCGCCCTCCGCCCGGCCTGGTGGTTCGCGGGCGGCCTGAGCGGCGGGGGCAGGCAGTCCCACCTGCTGGTCACCAACCCGAACCCGGCGCGCCTGCAGCTCACCGTCGAGATCGCCACCAGCAAGGGCACCTTCAAGCCGCCCGGCCCGTTCGAGGAGCCGATCGCCAACGGCGGCACCGCCGAGCTGGGCATCCCGCCGCTCGACGTCACCGGCCCCTTCGCCATCAAGGTCCGCTCCCGCGACGGCGCCGCCTTCGCCGCCACCCTGCGGGTCACCGAGGGCGAGGGCGCCGGCACGGCGTCCCGCATCGACCTCGGCACCGGCCAGCCCGAGCGTGGCTGGCTGCTGCCGAAGCCGCCGGGAGGGGGGCAGCTCGTGCTCGCCAACCTCTCCGCCACCGAGCTGGAGGCCCGGCTCGGCGACCTCGGCGCCGGCGGCGCCGGCGGCGGCCAGCCGATCCTCCTCCCGCCCGGCCGGGTGATCCTGCGGAAGGTGCCGGCGGGGATCGAGAACCTGCTGGTGGAGGCCGGCGCGACCGGGCTGGTGGCGGCGCCGGTCGGCGGCGGCCCGGTGGTGCCCGGGTCGGCGGTCGGCGGTATCCCGGCCGGCGGTCCGATCATGGCGGGCCCGGCCGCCGCTCCCTAGGCCAGGGCCCGGCTACCAGCCCAGCTCGTCGAGCCGGTCGTCGTCGATCCCGAAGTAGTGGGCCACCTCGTGGATCACGACCTCGCGCACCAGCTCGGCCAGGTCGGCGTCGGAGCGGGCCCTGGTCTCGATAGGACGGCGGAACAGCACGATCCGGTCGGGCAGGACCCCGTAGTAGCCCGCGTCCCGCTCGGTCAGGGGCACGCCCTGGTAGAGGCCGAGGACCAGCTCGCCGCCGGGCACCTCGTCGCCGCGTGGGGTCTCCTCCACCACGAAGTCGACGTTGGCGAGGCGCTGGCGGAAGCGCGCCGGGATCGACTCGACCGCGTCCTCGACCAGGCGCATGAACGCCTCGCGGCCGGTGCCTGGCGGCTGCACCTCGGGCAGCCGCAGCCGCGGCCGCGGCGGCCGGCGGGCGTGACGGGCGCGGGGCAGCGGTCTTCCTCCTTCACCGGTGGGCCGAGCGCCACCATAGCGCGCCAACGGCTTGACCGGCAGCGCCGTTGGTCGTACCGTCCGCGCGGCGCCCGCGGGAACCGGTAGGGGAGACCCGACAGTTACCGCGGGCGTTCCAGCATGTCGACTAGTCCGTCCGGGTGGCGCCGGAGCGCCCATCCGGGCCATGTGTCGGGCATGGGCTGACGCCGATGGCTTGAGGGCATCTGGCCGACACGGCAGCCTCTCCGCCGAAGGACTCCGACATGCACTGCCCCAACTGCACCTCCGAACGGCTCACCGCGATCCACATCCGCCTTGCGCCCGACGAGGACCACACCTTCGCCTCCTGCCAGGCATGCGAGTGGAAGGGCTGGTCCAAGCAGGGCGGCGACGTCCCTCTGGGGAGGGTCCTCGCGCTCGCCAGCGAACGCCGCTTCTAACCGGCGCGTGCTAGCTTGCCGCGATGACGACCGGCAAGCGGAAGCTGATCGAGGTGGCGTTGCCGCTGGAGGCGATCAACCGGGAGTCGGCGCGGGAGAAGTCGATCCGCCACGGGCATCCCTCGACCCTGCACCTGTGGTGGGCGCGCCGCCCGCTCGCCGCCTGCCGGGCGGTGCTGTTCGCCTCGCTGGTCGATGACCCCTCCGCGCACCCGGACAGGTTCCCGACCGAGCAGGCCCAGCAGGAGGAGCGGGAGCGGCTGTTCCGCATCATCGAAGCGCTCGTCAAGTGGGAGAACACCACCAATGCCGACGTGCTGAAGGCCGCGCGAGCTGAGATCCTTGCTTCCTGCGACGGCAACCCACCTGCGGTGCTGGACCCGTTCTGCGGCGGCGGGTCGATCCCGCTGGAGGCGCAGCGGCTCGGGCTGGAGGCCCACGGCAGCGACCTGAACCCGGTCGCGGTGCTGATCACCAAGGCGCTGATCGAGCTCCCGCCGAGGTTCGCGGGCCGCCCACCGGCGCATCCCGATGCCGGCGGCGTCACCATGCCGGGGTCGTGGGAGGGTGCCCGCGGGCTGGCCGAGGACGTCCGCTGGTACGGCCGCTGGATGCGGGAGGAGGCCGAGCGCCGCCTCGGCCATCTGTACCCGAAGGTCACGCTGCCGCCCGAGCATGGCGGCGGCCAGGCGACGGTGATCGCCTGGATCTGGGCGCGGACGGTCAGGTCGCCGAATCCGGCGTGGGACGGGCCGATGCCGCTGGCGCGCTCCTTCGCCCTCTCGACCAGGAACGGCGGGGAGACCTGGGCGCGGCCGGTGGTGGACCGCGAACACCGCCGCATCCGCTTCGAGATCCGCACCGGTCCCGGGTGCCCGGCGGGGACGGTGGGCCGTACCGGCGCGGTGTGCCTGGCGACCGGGACCCCCGTACCGCTGAGCTACGTCCGCGCGGAGGGCAAGGCCGGTCGCATGGGCGTCCAGCTCATGGCGATCGTCGCCGAGGGGCCGCGGGGTCGCGTCTACCTGCCGCCCGACCCCGAGCACGAGCGCGTCGCCGCCAGCGCCGTGCCTCCCGAGGACGTGCCGCACGCCAGGATGCCGACGAACCCGCGGTGGTTCTCGCCGCCCGGCTTCGGCCTGCCGCGCTTCGCCGACCTGTTCACGCCTCGGCAGCTCCTCGCGCTGCGTGCCTTCTCCGACCTCGTCGGCGAGGCGCGGGAACGCCTGCGCACCGACGCGCCGGGTGCCGGCGCCTACGGCGTCGCGGTGGCGACGTACCTGGCGTTCGCGGTCGACAAGCTGGCCGACCGCAACAGCACGATCTGCGCCTGGGAGCCCCGCATGGACCGGCTCAGGGGCACGTTTCAGCGTCAGGCGTTGCCGATGACCTGGGATTTCGCAGAGGCCAACCCGTTCGGCGGTGCCGGCGGCGACTTCGCCCACTGCCTGTTCTCGGTCTGGGAGGTCGTGAGCCGACTCCCCGGCCAGGCGCCGGGCACGGCCGACCAGACCGACGCCGCCTCGCTGGACACGACCAGGCCGGCGCTGATCGCCACCGACCCGCCGTACTACGACAACGTCGGGTACGCCGACCTGTCCGACTTCTTCTACGTCTGGCTGCGCCGCTCGCTCCGCGACCTGTACCCGGCGCTGTTCGGCACCCTGCTCGCGCCGAAATCGGCGGAGCTGGTCGCGACCCCCTACCGCTTCGGCGGCAGGGAGCGGGCCGGCGCGCATTTCGAGGAGGGATTCCTCCGGGCGTTCACCCGGATGCGGGCGACGCAGGCCGCGGCCGGTCCGCTCACCCTGTTCTACGCGTTCAAGCAGGCCGAGGACGGCGGCGCCGACGATGCCGCCGTCGTCTCGACCGGCTGGGAGACGATGCTGGAGGGACTGCTCCGCTCGGGGTTCGCGGTGACCGGGACCTGGCCGATGCGGACCGAGCTCCCCAGCCGCATGCTCTCCAGCGGCACCAACGCGCTCGCCTCGTCGATCGTCCTGGTCTGCCGGCCACAGGCCGCCGGGGCGTCCCTCGCCACCCGCAGGCAGCTCCTCGCCGCCCTGAACGCCGAGCTGCCGCCGGCGCTGCGGCGGCTCCAGCAGGGCAACATCGCGCCGGTCGACCTCGCGCAGGCGGCCATCGGGCCGGGGATGGGGGTGTTCTCCCGCTATGCCAAGGTGGTGGAGGCCGACGGGGAGGCGATGACGGTGCGGACCGCGCTCGGGCTCATCAACCGGGTGCTCGACGAGACGCTGGCGGAGCAGGAGGCCGACCTCGACGCGGAGACCCGCTGGGCGCTGGCGTGGTTCCAGCAGCACGGCATGGGCCCCGGGCCGTTCGGGCTGGCCGAGACGCTGTCGAGGGCCAAGAACACCGCGGTCGACGGGCTGGTGGCCACCGGGATCGTCGCGTCGAGGGCGGGGAAGGTCCGGCTGCTCGACCGCGACGAGCTGCCGCCGCGATGGGACCCGGCCGGCGACCGACGTCCCACGGTGTGGGAGGTCGCGCAGCACCTGATCCGGGCGCTCGACACCGGTGGCGAGGCGGCGGCGGCCGAGCTGTTGCGCCGGGTCGGCGGGCCGGGGGAGGCGGGCCGGGCGCTGGCCTATCGCCTCTACACGCTCTGCGAGCGCGGGAGGTGGCCGAAGGAGGCGCTGGCCTACAACGCGCTGGTGGTCGCCTGGCCGGAGATCGTCCGGCTCGCGACGGCGGCGTGAGCGGGGCGCTCACCGTGGGGAGCCGGGGGTTGCGGCCGTGGCGGGAGCTGATCGCGCCACACCCCGACGTCGCCTCGGGTCGCTACCGGCAGGCGGAGTTCGCCGCCGACCTCCACCAGGTGTGGCGCAACGAGGCCGCCCCCGAGTACGGCGACCCGGGCGAGTTCTTCCGGCGCACCTTCCTCACCGCCGGCCTGCGGGCGCTGCTGCGCAACGCGGCGCGCCGCTGGCGGCGGGAGGGTGGCGAGCCGGTCGTCGAGCTGCAGAGCAGCTTCGGCGGCGGCAAGACCCACTCAATGATCGCGCTGCTCCACCTGGCGGCGGGGCACTCGCCGGCGCCGCCGACCGGCGAGGACGGCGACGCGGCCCCGGCGGCCACGACCGCCGTGCTGGCCGGGCAGATGATCCCGCCGGGCCGGGTCACGACCAAGCCCGACGGCACGCAGGTCCACACCCTCTGGGGCGAGCTGGCCTGGCAGCTCGGCCGGGCCGACGGCTACCGGCTGGTCGCCGACGCCGACCGCTCCCGGACCAGTCCGGGCGCGGCGCTGGTCGACCTGTTCCGCCGCCACGCCCCGTGCCTGGTCCTCGTCGACGAGTGGGTCGCCTACGCCCGCCAGCTCTACGGCGCCCACGGCCTGCCGGGCGGGTCGTTCGACGCACAGCTCACCTTCGCCCAGGCGCTGGCCGAGGCGACGCGGGCGGTCGAGGGCGCCCTGCTGGTGGTGTCGGTGCCCGCCTCCGACACCGAGGCCGGCGGCGAGGGCGGACGCGCGTCGCTGCGGCGGCTGCGGAACGTGCTCGGCCGGGTGGAGTCGTCGTGGCGGCCGGCGTCGGCCGAGGAGGGCTTCCAGATCGTCCGCCGCCGCCTGTTCCAGGACCTCCCCGCCGCCAACGCCCCCAAGCGCGACGCCGTCGTCGAGGCGTTCGCGGAGCTCTACCGCGGCCACCAGGCGGCGTTCCCTGGCGGCTGCTCGGAGGCCGACTACCAGCGCCGCCTCGGCGCCGCCTACCCGATCCACCCGGAGCTGTTCGACCGCCTGTACGGGGAGTGGTCCGCGCTCGACAAGTTCCAGCGCACCCGCGGCGTGCTCCGTCTCCTGGCCGCGGTCGTCCACGAGCTGTGGGAGCGCAACGACGCCAGCCCGCTCGTCATGCCCGCGACCGTCCCGGTCGACGCCCCGGCCGTCTCCTGGGAGCTGACCCGCTACCTCGAGGAGGGCTGGACGCCCGTGATCGAGCGCGACGTCGACGGCGCGGACGCGCTGCCGCCGAAGCTGGACCGCGACAACCCCAACCTCGGCCGCTGCGCCGCCGCCCGCCGGGTGGCGCGGACGATCTACCTCGGCTCCGCGCCGGCCCGGCCGGCGGCCGACCGGGGGCTCGACGTCCGCTCGATCAGGCTCGGCTGCGTGCAGCCGGGCGAGGCGCCCGCGACCTTCGGCGACGCCCTGCGCCGGCTCGCCGACCAGGCGACCTACCTGTACGTGGACGGGCAGCGCTACTGGTACTCGCCGCGGCCGTCGGTGGCCCGCCTGGCGCAGGACCGGGCCGCGTCGCACGTCGGCGACGACGACGTCGACCAGGAGATCCGCCGTAGGCTCCAGCGCAGCGACCGCCAACGCGGCGACTTCGCGGCCGTCCACACCGCACCGCGGGGCCCGGGCGACGTGCCCGACGACCCGGAGGTCAGGCTGGTGGTGCTCGGCCCCGAGCACCCGCATGCCGGAGGGTCCACCGACAGCCCGGCGCGGGTGGCCGCGCAGCGGATCCTGGACAAGCGGGCGACCGGGGACCGGTTGCACCGCAACATGCTGGTGTTCCTGGCCGCCGACCGCGGCCGGCTCCAGGAGCTCCGCCAGGCCGTGCGCCAGCAGCTCGCGTGGAGCTCGATCGAGGCCGAGAAGGACACGCTCGGCCTCGACGACCTCCAGCGCCGCCAGGTGGCGAGCAGGCGCGAGCATTTCGACACCGCCGTCGGGCAGCGGGTCGGCGAGACGTACGCCTGGGTGCTCACCCCCGGCCAGGCCGTCGAGGATCCCACGGTGATCTGGGAGGAGACGCGGGTCGGCGGCATCGACCCCCTGGCCGTCCGGGTGGCGAAGCAGCTCGCCGGCGAGGAAGGCCTCATCACCGGGTACTCCGGGGTGCGGCTGCGCATGGACCTCGACGCCGTGCCGCTGTGGCGCGGCGACCACGTCCTGGTCACCCAGCTCTGGAGCGACTACGCCCGGTACCTCTACCTGCCGCGCCTGCGGGACGCCACCGTCCTGCTGGGGGCGGTGCGGGACGGCGTCGCCCGGCCGACCTGGAACCCTGACACCTTCGCCTACGCCGGCGCGGTCGACGAGGCGAGCGGGCGGTATGCCGACCTGGTCGCGGGCACGACCCCGACGGCGGCCCTCGACGGCGCGAGCGTGGTGGTGAAGCCGGAGGTGGCCCAACGCCGGCTCCAGGCGGACCATGGGGACGTCGGGCGCCGTGACGCCGGCGGCGGCGGCGCAGGCGAACCGGGCCAGCCGGCCCTGCCGCTGCGGTTCCACGGGCGCAAGACCCTGGACCCCGAGCGGCCGCTCCGCGACCTCGGCGACATCGCCGACGCCATCGTCCAGCAGCTCGGACGCGCCCCGGACGCCGAGGTCAGCATCACCGTCGAGATCGCCGCCGCGTCCAGCGGCGGCTTCGACGACGACGTCCGGCGCACCGTGACGGAGAATGCCCACACCCTCGAGTTCGACACCCACCAGTTCGAGCCGGAGTAAAGGAACCCGATGGCAGACCTCGCACAGCTCGTCAAGGCCTACGACATCCGGGGGGTGGTTCCCGACCAGCTCGACGCCGAGCTCGCGCGGGAGGTCGGCGCCGCGTTCGTCGAGCTGACCGGCAGCGACGCCGTGGTGGTCGCCCGCGACATGCGCGCCTCTTCCCCGGCGCTGGCGGCGGCGTTCGCCGAGGGCGCCACCGGGCGGGGCGCCGACGTCGTCGACGCCGGCCTGGGCTCGACCGACTACCTCTATTACGCCTCCG
>Ga0209887_1000545_pt1 | contig 11317 bp, 11 predicted proteins | sample GWRWN1_30_40_FD_187230 | JGI IMG/M metagenome (GOLD analysis project Ga0209887, IMG submission 187230) | Riverbed sediment microbial communities from areas with no vegetation in Columbia River, Washington, USA - GW-RW N1_30_40 (SPAdes)... | ecosystem: Environmental > Aquatic > Freshwater > River...
AGCGCTGCCAGATCTCCATCGGGTCGTGCTCGACCAACCCGGGCTTCGGATAGATCTGCTCGTGCTCCTTCTGGTCGATCCCGACCACCTTGCCGCTGTGGTCGAAGATCATGAACCGCGTGCTGGTCGTGCCTTGGTCCAGCGCTCCTGCATACTCCGCCATGGCGCCTCCTTGTGCTCCTCTTCCTCCTCTTAGGGTTCCGCGTCGGCCCACGTGCCGGCGGCGGTCTTCAGCAGCAGATACGAGGACGTGGCCCCCGGATCCTGATGGCCGGCGCTCCGCTCACCGAGGTAGCTGGCCCGACCCTTGCGGGCCACCAGGGGGATCGTCTGCTTCATCCCCTCCTCGGCCGCAGCGGCCGATCGCCGGAGCGCGTCGCCGAAGGAGGCCCCCTCGTCGAGGGCCTCCTTCAACGCGTCGCGGGCCGGCGTCAGCGCGTCGACCATCGTCTTGTCACCTGGCTCGGCCTTCCCCCGCATGACCACACCCTGCAGCCCTTTCGTGAGGGCCTCGGCCCAGTCCTGCGAGGAGAGCTCGGGCTTGCCGGCCACGGCCATGCCCATCTGTATGAACAACGTGCCGTACAGGGGCCCGCCGGCGCCCCCGACCGTGGAGACGAGCGTCATCCCCACCGTCTTGAACAGGTTGCCGACGTCTCCCTCTGGCACGCCGTCGAGCTTGGAGAGGGCGGCGCTCATCCCGCGTTCCATGTTGATCCCGTGGTCCGCGTCGCCGATTGCCGAATCCAGGTCGGTCAGGTACTCCCTGTTCTCCGTCACCACCTTGGCGAACGCCCGGACGAACTGGACCACCTGGTCGTACGGGACGCTCACCCACCCTCCCTCCTCGCTCGCCGGCACTCGGGCCGGTCTCCTCTTCGAATGCTCACGCTCCCCACCGAAGGCCGGGGGTCTTGACCGGCGCGTCCCACAGCTTCGTGAGCTCGTCATCCAGCTTGAGCAGCGTGATGGAGAATCCCGCCATCTCGAGCGACGTGATGTACGAGCCGACCAGGTTCCTGGTGATCTTGATGCCCCGTCCCTCCAGGAACTTGTTCACCTCGTTGTACACGACGTAGAGCTCGATGAGGGGCGTCCCGCCCATGCCGTTCACGAACGCCAGGACTTCGTCGCCCTTGTTGTACGGGATGTCCTCCACGACCGCGACCGCCATCATCTCCACGATCTCTCCAACCGGCTTGAGCTTCATCCGCGTGCGGCCCGGCTCGCCGTGGATCCCGATGCCGATCTCCATCTCGTCCTCGCCGATCTCGAAGGTGGGCTTGCCGGCCGCCGGCACCGTGCACGAGGTCAGGGCCATTCCCATGCTTCGCCCGTTCGCGTTCACGTGCCGTGCGATCTCCGCGACCTCCTTCAGCGCACGGCGTTCCTCCGCCGCCGCGCCGGCGATCTTCTCCATGAGCACGGTCGTGCCGACGCCTCGACGACCCGCCGTGTACAGGCTGTCTTGCACCGCCACGTCGTCGTCGACCAGGACCGATTCGACCTCGATGCCCTCGCCCCGGGCCATCTCGGCCGCCATGTCGAAGTTCATGACGTCGCCCGTGTAGTTCTTGACGATGTGGACGACGCCCGCGCCGCCGTTCACTGCCTTCGTCGCCTCCAGCATCTGGTCGGGGGTGGGGGAGGTGAACACCTCGCCCGGGCACGCCGCGTCCAGCATGCCCATCCCCACGAAGCCACCATGCATGGGCTCGTGGCCGGAGCCGCCTCCCGAGACCAGGGCCGCCTTCCCCTGAACGGGCGCATCGGCCCGAACGATGAAGTTCGGGTTCGTGTGGACCCGTACCAGGTCTGGATGTGCCGCCGCGATGCCCTGGAGCGCCTCGGTGACCACGTCCTCCGGCTTGTTGATCAGCTTCTTCACATGGGCTCCTCTCCGCGGCGGAGCGGCCGCATCCTTACGTGAACATCCCCTTGTAGAACCACGCCCCCAGGATGCCTCCGACGATCGGAGCCACGACCGGGATCCATGCGTACGACCAGTCCGAGTCGCGCTTGCCCGGGATCGGCAGGAAGAAGTGCGCGATCCGGGGACCGAGGTCTCGGGCCGGATTGATGGCATACCCCGTCGGTCCACCCAGCGACAGGCCGATGGCCAGCACGAGCAGGCCGATCAGGAGCGGCGCGAAGCCCGCCACCAGGTCGTTCGCCAAGATGGCGAGCACGCCGACCAGAAGAGCGGCCGTCCCGATGACCTCCGTGATGAAGTTGGCCACGTAATTGCGGACGGCCGGCCCGGTGCAGAAGACTGCGAGCTTGGTCCCGGGGTCCTCCGTCAAGGGCCAGTGGGGCAAGTACGCCAGGTAGACCAGGACCGCGCCGATGATCGCGCCGGTGTACTGCCCGGCGATGTACGTGGGCACGTCCTTCCACGCCGTCCCCTGGTCGGTGGTGGCGAGCGCGAGGGTCACCGCCGGGTTGATGTGGGCGCCGCTGAACCGTCCCACCGCATAGATCGCGACGGCGACGGCCAGACCCCATCCGAAGGTGATGACGATCCACCCCGAGTTCTGCGATTTGGTCTTGTTCAACACCACACCGGCGACGACGCCGTCGCCGAACAGGATCAACAGTCCGGTTCCGATCGCCTCCGCAGTGAAGTTGTTCATGACCACCCCCTTCTCGAGACGACAGGGCAAGCACCCCGGACCCCATCGGCCCGGGTGAGCAGGGCCACTCCCACCCCCCCTTTCCCCCGCCAGCAGATCGCGGGTGGCGTTATCCACAGGAAGCCAAGATCGTTCGGTCTCGCATGTCAAATCGGTGCAGTTCAAGACGGCGTTCGGCATCGTCGAACGCCGCGCCTGGCTGTCGTTCTCGTGGAGGGGCGCCGAGCACGCGCTTGACAGGCAGGCCCGGGGAAGCGGAACGTGAAGGGGATGCGCGATCGGCGCCCGGAGGGGATAGCAAGGACGGCAGCGGGGGATGGCGAGGCCTCGCTGGGGGCCGCGTTCGTCCTCCGGTGGGTGAACGAGCTGGCCTGCCGGGTCCGGGACCAGCGTGACTACCTGACCCAACTCGACGCGGCGATCGGCGACGCCGACCACGGGATCAACCTGGACCGGGGCCTCACGGCCGCGGTGGCCAAGCTCGAGGGCATGGGAGCCGAGGTGCCGGGGGCCATCCTGGAGGCCGTCGGGACGGCGCTCACGTTCACGGTCGGCGGCGCGGCCGGTCCCCTGTACGGGAGCGGGTTCCGCGGCGTGGGCAAGGCCCTGGGGTCCAGGGACCGGTTCGGTCCGGAGGACCTGTTGGTGGCGCTTCGGGCCGGCCTGGAGGCCATCCAGAAGCTGGGCGCGGCCTCCGTGGGCGACAAGACCATCGTGGACGCCTTCGTCCCGGCCCTGGCGGCGTTCGAGCGAGGGCTTCGGGCCGGGGACGACCTTCCGGCCGCCGCGACCAGGGCCCGGGAGGCGGCCGAGGAGGGGATGCGGGCGACGGTGCCCCTGCAGGCCCGCAAGGGACGGGCCTCCTATCTCGGCCCCCGGAGCATGGGACACCAGGATCCCGGCGCCACGTCCACGGCGCTGCTGTTCTCCGCGCTGGAGCAGGCGGCCGGGAGCGCGAACGGTCCGGCCGGCGAGCGACCGTGATCCAGTCGGTTCATCGCGCCGCGCTGATCCTGAAGGAGCTGGGGTCCTCCCCCCGCCTGGGGGTGACCGAGCTCGGCGAGCGCCTCGGCTTGGCAAAGGCCACCGTCTTCGGACTGCTACGGGCATTGGAAGCGGAGCAGCTCGTGGAACGCGACGACGAGACCGGGAAGTACCGCCTGGGTCCGGCCATCCTCCAGCTCGGAAACGCCTTCCTGGACAACCACGAGCTCCGGGCTCGCTCGCTGCTATGGGCCGAGTCGCTGGCCAGCCGGGTGCAGGAGGCCGTTCGGGTCGGCGTCCTGAACGGCCGGCGGGTGCTGATCGTCCACCACGTGTTCCGGCCGGACAATTCGGTGCAGATCCTGGAGGTGGGGGCGTCGATCCCGTGGCACGCGTGCGCGCTGGGCAAGGCCATGGCGGCGTACCTCGGAGCCGAGCGGCGGAGCGAGCTCCTCGACGAGGATCTGGCCCGCCTGACCGGCAAGACCGTCTGCGACCCGGCGGTCCTGGAACGCGAGCTCGATCAGGTAGGCAGGCGCGGCGTGGCCCTGGAGGACCAGGAGGCCATCGTGGGGGAGGCCGAGATCGCGGCGACGGTGTTCAACCACGCGGGCGCCCCGGTGGGCGCGATCGGCGTGGCCGGGCCCGTCGAGCGGTTGCTGGGCGACGGGCCTTCACCGCACGTGGTGGCGGCGGTGCGGGAGACGGCTCGGAGCCTGTCCAGGGAGATGGGCGCGGGCCGCCTGTCGGCCCGCGCCCGCTAGCCGCCGCGGCCTCCCTTCGTCCACCATGATCCGGGCCTGGCACACTATGCGGCGTTCATGGGCGGGATCGACCTGCACACCCACACCAACCACTCCGACGGCACCTTTGCGCCGGCGGAGCTGGTGAAGCTCGCATCCGAGCGGCGCCTTGATGTCGTCGCCATCACCGACCACGACACGACCGACGGGCTCGAGGAGGCGGGCGCAGCCGGCCTCGAGGTCGGCGTCGACGTCGTTCCCGGCGTCGAGCTCTCGTCCGAGCACCGAGGCACGAGCGTTCACGTCCTGTGCTACTGGATGGATCCGGAGAGCGACGAGCTCCAGGCGGAGCTCACCCGCCTGCGCTCCGAGCGACTCCTTCGCGGAGAGGCCATGGTCGGCAAGCTGCAGTCGCTCGGGTACCCGATCTCGTTCGAACGCGTTCGCCAGATCGCCGGCACCGGCAACATCGTGCGCCCGCACGTGGCCCAGGCCCTCGTCGAGGCGGGCGTGGTGGCCACAGAGGAGGATGCCTTCGACCACCTGATCGGCGACAACGGTCCAGCGTACGTCCACAAGCACGCCCTGGCGCCGCTCGACGCGCTCGCGCTCGTCCGCCGGGCGGGCGGCGCGTGCGTGCTCGCCCACCCGGGCATGTGGAGCGACGAGGCCCCGGTCCCCGAGGACCTCATCGAGGCCATGGCCCAGGCCGGGATGGCAGGCCTCGAGGCCGACCACAGCGATCACACCCCGGAGCAGCGCGAGTACTACCGGGGCCTGGCCAAGCGGCTCGGGCTGGTGATCACCGGCGGCTCGGACTGCCACGGGACGCGCTACGACCCCGTGCGCCTGGGGTCGGTGACGACCGACCCCGCGCAGTTCCGGGCGCTCCGCGCGCTCGCGGCCTCGGCATAGCCACGATGAAGCCCGGAGCAAAGCGCGTGCTGATCGTGGGGGGCGGCTACGTCGGCATGTACGCGGCGCTGGAGATGCAGCGCGAGCTGGCCCGGGCGGGCCACGACCTGACCCTGGTGAATATGGAGAACTACATGCAATACCAGCCGTTCCTGCCGGAGGTGGCCTCGGGCAACATCGAGCCCCGCCACGTCGTCGTCCCGCTCCGGCAGGTGCTCAAGAAGACCACCGTCATCGTTGGCGAGGTGCAACGCATCGACCATGAGGGCCGAGTGGCCACGGTGCGCACGCCGAACCAGGAGGACATCGACGTCTCGTACGACGTGTTGGTGCTGGGTGCGGGGTCGCGATCGAGGGTCCTGCCCGTCCCCGGCCTGGCCGAGCACGGGGTGGGGTTCAAGACCGTGGCCGAGGCCATCTTCCTTCGCAACCACGTGTTGTCTCGGCTGGACGCCGCCGCCGAGGAGCCCGACGAGGACCACCGGCGGGCCGCACTCACCTTCGTGTTCGTGGGGGGCGGGTACGCGGGGGTGGAGGCCCTGGCGGAGCTGGAGGACATGGCCCGCTCGGCGCTCCGCTATTACCCGAACCTGCACCCCGACGACATGCGATGGGTGCTGGTGGAGGCCACGTCGCGCATCCTCCCCGAGCTGAGCCCGGGCCTGGCCACCTACGTGAAGTCGCGGCTGCGGGTCCGGGGGATCGAGGTGCTGGTGAACACGACCCTCGAGTCCGCCGAAGGCGGGGTGATGCGGCTGTCGAACGGGATGCACTTCCCCGCCGACACGCTGGTGTGGACCGCCGGGGTGAAGCCGGAGCCGCTCGTCGCCCGCTCCGGGTTCCCCGTGGACGAGCGGGGGCGCGTGGTCGTGGACGAGTACATGCGCGTTCGGGGGGTCGAGGATGCCTGGGCCGCCGGCGACAACGCGGCGGTGCCGGACCTCGCGACCGGCGGGGTGTCCCCGCCCACCGCCCAGCATGCGCTGCGCCAGGCCCGGCGGCTGGGCAAGAACGTGATCGCGTCTCTCCACGGGGAGCCGCTGGAGCCGTTCCGGTGGCGGAACCTCGGGCAGCTCGCCTCGCTCGGCCGGTTCAAGGGAGCCGCCCTGGTGTTCGGAGTGAAGGTGAAGGGGTTCCCCGCGTGGTTCCTGCACCGCAGCTACCACCTGTTGATGATGCCGACGTTGAACCGGAAGGTCCGGATCGTGATGGACTGGACCGTGGGGTTGCTGTTCCCCCGCGACGTGGCCCAGCTCGGATCGATCCACCACCCCCGCGACGCGTTCCAACGCGCCGCGCAGGGCGAGTAGCTCCGGCGCTCGGCCCCTCAGCGGTTCCGGTTGATCTCGGCCGCAGCCGACAGCGTGGTGTGGCTGCGCTCCAGGTCCGGCAGCTCGTGGCCGCCCGTGATCTCCTCGACCGCCCAGTTCGTGAGGTCGCGGATGGAGATGATCCCCACCAGCTTGCCCTTGTCCAGGACGGGCAGGTGGCGGATCCGAAGCCTGGCCATGTGCTCGGCGGCCTCGGAGATGTCGGTTCGGGGCTCGACCGTGTCGAGCTTGGTGCTCATGCGGTCGGCAACTTTGACAGCCGTCGGGTCGAGGCCGTCCGCCACCAAGTTCACCAGGTCACGCTCGGTCACGATGCCGGCCAACCGGTCGCCCTCCATCACCACGACTGAGGAGATGGCGTTGTCCTTCAGCAGCTTGGCGACGTCGGCGAACGTCTGGTCAGGGGTGGTGGTCTTCACGGCGCTCTTCATCACGTCTCCGACCTGCATCGGTCACCTCCGTCGTGGGGCGCCGGGGACGCTCCACATGCGAGGGTACCGGAACGGAGCGGCCAGGGTGAAATCCGGCGGTCGCGGCGCTAGTGGTCCGAGCGGCCGGTGAAGTGGAAGGAGTCCACCTTCAGGGCCGGGACGCGAGAGGCGGAGAAGAAGAACTCGCTCGCCAGCTCGGTGTCCCGGCCCACCATCGACGCCGACCGGAGCGCCTCCACGATGGACTGGGTAAACCGGAAGTTCTTCACCGGGCGGGTCACCTCCCCGGACTCGATCAGGAACGTCCCATCGCGCGTCATCCCGGTGATGGTCGACTCCAGAGGGTGCACCACGTTCGAGTAGTGGAACCTGGTGACAAGTAGGCCCCGGTCGGTCGAGGCGATCATGTCCTCCATCGACGCGTCACCGGGCTCCATGAACAGGTTGAGCGGGAACGGCCCCTCTGGGTTCGGCGGTGGCAGGGCGTGGCCGGTCGTCTCCTTGCCCGCCTGCTTGGCCGTCCGGCGGTCGTACACCCCGTCGAGGAACACGCCCTCGCGGATCAGGTCGACACGGCGCCGTGCCGTCCCCTCGAAGTCGAAGGGGAGCCCGATGGTGAGCGGCGAGGTTGCGTCGTCGTAGATCGTGATCGCCGGCTGGGCCACCTGCTGCCCCTCCTTGCCGGAGAAGCAGGACCGCCCCTCGGCCAGCAGGCGTCCGCCGAACCCGATCCAGGCCAGGAACCCCACCAACGTCGAAACCGCGGCGGGCTCCAGCACTACCGTGTACCGGCCGGGGTCGAGGTCGATCGGCCGGCGAGACGCCGCCGCCTTGGTTGCCGCGCGCCGCCCCACGGCCTCGGCATCGACCTCGACCAGAGTGGAGGCGAACGTCTCGGCGAAGCCACTGCCACCCTCGTCGGCGGTGACGACCGTGGTGACCGAGGCCTGGGTGGAAGGGGCCCAGCAGAACTGGCCCTCGGTGTTGACCAACGCCACCTCGCTCGCCGAGGTCTCGAACGCGCCGGAGGCCACCAGTCCCCGCCCGCACTGAGCGATCAGCGTCGCCACGCTTTCCGCTCGGTGATCGGGCGTGGTGGAGGCCGTGGTCTCGTCGAAGACGTCGGACTCGGGCACGGGCTGCGGCGGCGCGAGGCCCGGGAACAGCGGATCGGGCGCCACCACCTCCGCCATCTCGCGGGCGCTCTCGGCCGTCCGTCGGGCCCCGTCCTCGGAGAACTCGTTGGATGCGGCCACCCCGATCCGTCCGCCCTTCACCACCCGGACCCGGATGCCGGTGTCGTCCCGCCAGGTGCTCTGGTGGATGGCCGAGGAGGCGAACCGGGTGAGCCCGACCCATTCGTGGATGAACAGGACCTCCGCGCCGTCGATGCCCGGCAGCGTCAGTGCCGGCTGGGCGACGGCGCGCACCCGGTCGGGACCGATCACTCCCGGCATCAGCGCACCCCCACCTGCACGTTCCGAAAGCGCGCCGGCGCCGTCCCGTGACCGACCCGAGCGGTCTGCGGGGGCTGCCCCTTGCCGCAGTTGGGCGTGCCCCACAGGGTCCAGTCCTCCCGGCCGCCCACCGCATCGCACGAGCGCCAGAACTCGGTGGTGATGCCGGTGTAGTTGGGGTTCCGGTACATCTGCATGAGCTTTCCGCCCTTGATGCGCCAGGCGATCTCGCAGCCGAACTGGAAATTCACCCGCTTGTCGTCGATGGACCAGGACTGGTTCGTGGCCATGAAGATGCCGTCCTTCGTGTCGCCGACGATCTCGGCGAGCGATCCCTCGCCGGGCTCGATGTTGATGTTGGTCATCCGGATCAACGGGAGGTTCTGCCACCCGTCGGCCCGCATGGCGCCCGTGGACGTGCCGCCGATCGTGCCGGCCGTCTCGCGGCTTGAGATGAAGTCCTGGAACACCCCGTCGACGATGATGGGGACCCGCTGGGCCGGGACGCCCTCGTCGTCCCATCCGAACGAGCCCAGGCCGCCCGGGATGGTCGCGTCCGCGGTGATCGACACGATGTCGCTCGCGTACCGGAGCTTGCCCCGATCGTCGGGCGAGACGAACGAGGAGCCCGCGTAGGACTCCTCCATGCCGAGCACCCGGTCGAGCTCCACGGCGTGGCCGATCGACTCGTGGATCTGGAGCTCCATCTGCCCGGAGTCCAGCACCAGGGTCGTCACCTCGCTGGGGCAATCCTTCGCCGACAGGAGCTCCACGGCCTCGGTCGCGGTGCGCTCGGCCTCCTCCACCAGCCCGAGCTTGGCGATGTGCTCCCATCCGGCCGCGGCGATGTGGCCGCGGAACGAGTTCGGGTAGGAGCGCCGCTGGAGCTCGCCTTCGGCGATGGCGGTGGCGTCGAGGCCGGCCCCCGAGTGCAGGACGGTCTGCTCGATCGCGCTCCCCTCGGACGACGCGAAGGACGTCCGAACCCTATACAGGTCGATGCCGCCCTCGGCGAACGCCAGGCCCTCGACCTCCTGCATCCGCCGGGTGGCCTCCATCAACAGGGCCACCTTCTCCTCCAGCGACACGTTGAACGGGTCGTCCTGGAGGGGGCTGGACCAGGTGCCCGTGGCCGGCTCGACCTCGGTGAGCTTCACCGGTTCCCGGGGAAGGCGAGCCGCGGCGCGGGCGATCTCGACGGCAAGGCCCGCGGTCCGGGCGATCTCGGCGCCCTCGGGACGTGCGGTGGCGGCGAAGCCCCAGTACCCGTCGACCAGGACACGAACGCCGACGCCCTCGGAGGTCGCCCGGTCGATCCCCTCCATCTCCTGGTTGCGGACGGTCATCGACTCGGAGTCCTCGCGCACGAACCGGGCGTCGGCGTAGTGGGCGCCGGCGGCCCGTGCCGCCTCGACGGCCTCCTTCGCTACGTCGAGCACCTTTCGGCCAACCTCCGGCGGGGGACGAGTGACGGGGAGCTTCGGGCGGCGGACAGCCTACTCGACGGCACCGACGCTCGCAGCCCAAGGGAGGAGGCTAGAGACACGCTCCGGCTAGGCTGGCCGGGTGAAGAGCCGAGGCGACGGGGAAGGGGTGCGATGGCGACGTATTTCGCAAACATCGCGGTGTTCGAACGGCCGGGCGCTGAAGACGAAAGCCGGCGTGCTCGTGGCGAACGGGACGATCTCGTGGGTGGGGGCGCACGCGCGCGCGCCCCGCGAGGCCGCCGCGGCCCACGAAGTCAACGGCTCAGGGCGGACGCTCGCCCCCGGGCTGATCGACTGCCACGTGCACCTGTGCTTCGACGGGGGCGCCGACTTCGCGGGCGAGGCGCGGGAGATGACGAGCGATGCCGTCGCCACCGTGAAGGCCGTCCGCAACGCCTCCCGAACGCTCGACCACGGCGTGACGACGGTGCGGGACCTGGGCGCCCGGGGCGACTCGGTGATCCAGGTCGCCGGAGGCGTCGAACGCGGTCTGATCGCCGGACCGAGGATCCTGGCGGCCGGTCGCGCCCTCACGGTCACGGGCGGGCACGGCCACAGCGTCGGGTTCGCGCGTGAGGTCGACGGGCCGGACGCGCTCAGGCGCGCCGTGCGCGAGGAGATCCGCGCCGGCGCGACCGTGATCAAGCTGATCGCGACGGGCGGCGTGCTCACGCCGGGCATCACCCACGACTTCACGGCGTTCACGCAGGAGGAGCTCGACGCGGCGGTGGAGGAGGCCCATTCGTGGCGCAGGGTCGTCGGCGCGCATGCGATCGGCCCCGAGGGGATCATCCGGGCGGTCCGCGCCGGCGTGGACTCGATCGAACACGGATCGATGCTGTCGGCCGAGGGAGCCCGGCTGATGAAGGAGCGGGGGACCTTCCACGTCCCCACGATCTCGGCGATCCGCGGGATCATCGACCATCCCGACGAGGTGCCGGCGTACGCGGTCGAGAAGGCGACGGCGCTCGTCGATCTCGCGCGCGACGCCTTGCGGCGCTCGATCCGCACGGGCGTGAAGATCGCCTGCGGGACCGACGCGGGAACGCCGTTCAACCCGCACGGATCGGCACCGCTCGAGATCGTCCGCATGGTCGAGTGGGGGATGACGCCGCTGCAGGCGATGCGTTCGGCGACGTCGAACGCGGCCGAACTGCTCCGTCTCGGAGCCGTGGGGTCGGTGAACGAAGGTGCGGCCGCGGATCTCGTCCTGTTCGGCTCGAACCCCATCGAGGACATCGGAGCGGTTCTCGAGCCCGCGCTGGTGATCAGGGATGGCGAGATCGTCTGGGGTTCGGTGCCGTAGGGCTCCTCGGCCCGGATCTGCGCCCTCCTT
>Ga0209887_1000548_pt1 | contig 11282 bp, 13 predicted proteins | sample GWRWN1_30_40_FD_187230 | JGI IMG/M metagenome (GOLD analysis project Ga0209887, IMG submission 187230) | Riverbed sediment microbial communities from areas with no vegetation in Columbia River, Washington, USA - GW-RW N1_30_40 (SPAdes)... | ecosystem: Environmental > Aquatic > Freshwater > River...
CTCGATCGTTTTGGGTAGGTCAGGGTCACCACCAAGCGCGGTTGTGCCCGGGATATCCTCATTTCGCGGCGAAGTTGAGCGGAACCGGACCGAAGGACGTGCAAGAGCGACGAGGGTATCCGCGTAGGCCTCGAGTCCAGCCTCGCGGAGCCTGGCACCAAGCTCGTTCGGGGTCATGCGTCTCAGTCTTCCACATGCTGGTCGCTCGTTCCGTACGAGGAGTTGCTTGCTGACTCCGCGCGGAAGACGATCCCTTCGTCGTTGCCATTCGAAGTGTTGCCGAGGAGGACTGTTGTGACGAGCCCACCGACGTGCCCGTACAGGGGACCCGATCACGCAGAGGGTGTGTAGTGTCGAGGTGAAGACGCGCACTCGGTCACCGCCGTCAGTTGGGTGGACGGTGTAGTCCCCTCGCGATGGGCGTGTTCGAGGGGCATGGTGAAGACGTGAAGCTTCTCGTGATCGGCGGAACGCATTTCGTCGGGCGGCACGCGGTCGAGCATGCCGTCGAACGGGGCCACCAGGTCACGGTGTTCCATCGCGGCGAGTCGGAGCCTGGTGACGGCTTCCCCGACATCGAGCACGTGCACGGTGATCGCGACGGTGGGCTCTCGGCATTGGAGGGTCGCGTCTGGGATGCCGCGCTTGACACTTGCGGTTACGTGCCCCGCGTCCTGCGCCAGTCGGTACGGCTGCCGGGCCTCACGGCCGGCCAGTACACGTTCGTGTCCTCGCTCTCGGTCTACCCCGACGACGTCGAGCCAGGCGCCACGGAGGCAACGCCCGGACATGGCCCGCCATTCCCCGACACCGAGGAGATCACCGATGACAGCTACGGCCCGTTGAAGGTCGCATGCGAGCTGGAGGTGCAGGCCGCCTTCGACGGGCCCTCATCGTGCGTCCTGGCTTCATCGTCGGCCCCCACGATCCGATCGATCGGTTCCCGTATTGGGTCCGGCGGGCCGCGATGGGCGGTGAGTTGCTCGTGCCGGAGCCGGCGGACCTTCGCGTGCAGCTCATCGACGTGCGGGACCTGGCGGCCTTCGTGATCAAGCATGTCGAAGCCGGGACCGGGGATGTGTTCAACGTGACAGGCCCGGAGGGCGTCCTCACGATGCGCGACTGGAGATGCCGGAAGGTTCGTTCCACGCGGTGGTCGCTCTCTACGCGTTTGGCCATGTCCCAGGCGCCGAGCACGTTCCTACGTTCGCCCGCGTCTTCCGGTGGCTCCGGCCGGGTGGCGTCTTCTGCTCATCGTTCCCCTCGGATAACAATGGCGATGCGATCCAGGAGGATTGGCTTGGGGTGCCGATGTTCCTCGTCGGAATCGGACGCGAGGCCACCGAGGCCGCTTTGCTGGAGATTGGCTTCCGGCTCGAATTCTCCGACGTCATTGAAGAGGTTGAGGAAGACGGAGCGACAGTCTCTTTCCTCTGGGTGATCGCTCGCAAGCCCAGCTAGCCATCGGGGCCCTATCACGGGAAGTCGGTCCGTCACGAACCGACTGTCATCAAGACCTGCTCATGCGAGACAGCGAGGCGACATCCCTGGTTCAAGGACTAGCGGAACCGCTCTGGGCTCAGTCAAGTCCGTACAGTCATGAAGGTGATCAGGCAGCGGATAGTTGGTCTGGTCGTAAGGGGTCGCGCTTCCCGCCTCTGTCCCCGCACGATGATCCCGTTCCCCGACCGCTGGTCGGAGGTCCGTCCCCCGGCCGAGGGCCCGTAGATGGCCCGTTCCGAACCGCCTTCTGGACCCCCATCAAGTCGGCGCGGCACGGCCATCCTGATCGCGTTCGCCGTGTTCGCGGCCGCGGCCGTTTTCGCGTTGACCACGTTTTCGGAGCTCGTGCAGGAGGCCGGTCCCTCGACGCCCACTGGGGCGCCGTCTGTGTCGCTAACTGGCGTCGACCTCTCGAGCATCCCCGAGGGCTGGACGGAGTTGCCAGCGCCGCCGGAGATCCGAACCGGGGCGGCACAGGTGTGGACCGGCTCCCAGCTCCTGATCTGGGGCGGGTGGGTCGGCGGGTCCGATGAGCAACCTCCCGGACGGGACGGAGTAGCGTTCGACGCTTCATCGAACACATGGGGGGCGATCCCGCCGGCTCCGATTCCTGGCCGTTCGTTCCCGGCCTCCGCGTGGACCGGAAACGAGCTCCTCCTCTGGGGCGGTTGGGACGGGTCGTATTCCGGAGAGGAGCCCGGAACCTTAGCCGACGGCGCAGCCTACGATCCCGCGACGCAGCAGTGGCGCTTGCTCCCTCTGAGTGGGCTCACCGCCCGGGCGCCGTTGTCGGTCTGGACCGGCGAAGAGCTGATCGTGTGGGGCACAAGCCTGCGCACGAAGAATCGGCCGTTGGACGGTGCAGCGTACGACCCTGAGTCCGACTCGTGGCGGACCATCCACGAGGGTCCGATCGAGCTGACCGACGCGGTCGGCGTGTGGACCGGCACCGAGATGATCGTGTTCGGGGCAGCGCTGCACGGCGGCAACTTCCCAGAGACGCCCACGGCGATCGGCGCAGCCTACGACCCGGCAAGCGACACCTGGCGGCAACTCCCCGAGTCCGACATTGATCCCAATGCGAATACGGCCAGTTGGCTTGGGGATCGGCTGATCGCATGGGACTACTCGGAGCACACGAGCGCGTACTCGCCCGACGCCGTGGCGTGGGCGAGCCTCACGGGTCCTCCGGTCGATGCCTGCGAGGATGTCCCGACGAGCGTGACGGCCGAGGGGTTCGTGTTCGGTGAGCTGTGCGGTGAGCTCGTCGTCATGCTGCCTGGAGAAGATGGCTGGCACAACGTGACGCGGCGCGATCTGCAGTTCTGGCCCGCGGCTTTCGCACCCGTCGAAGACCTCGTGTTCGTGCTCGGGTACGAAGGCTTCGATCAGGGTGCGCTCGCTAGGATGTTCGCCTTCCGTCCTCCCACCTCGTTCGCCTGTGGGGGATTCCCGGGCGTTCACGGAAGGGAGCTCGCGGCTGCCGTCGCCGCCCGGTTCGAGCTACTGCGGTCCGATCGACCCGAGGCGTTGGCACGGCCGGAGATCGAGGATCTCCTTTCTCCCGCAGGTGAAGCGGCGTTCAAGGATCCTGCTAGTGGGCTGGGAGGATTGTTCACCGCCGAGGTCGCGCTCGACCGGATCATGTCGATCGAGACGCTCCTAGACTCGGATGGATTCCGCGTCATCGTGCGCCTGTACGACCTTGGCGGCGACGAGAAGCTCTTGGACGAGCTCACCCTTCGGGCCGGTACGAGTCTGGCCAACGACGACTGCGCGCTGCTCGTCGACGATGCGAGGGGGATCGGAGGCTGATCAGCGGTCGGGTTTCTGTCGGTACGGGATGTCGCTTTCGATCCTCCTATGGACGTCAGGCGGGTCTCGGGAGCGTGAAGGGCACCTATTCCGATCGTGGCGCTGACCACGGGTTTCCCTCCTGACCACGTTTGGCTGGTCCTGAACCCGGAGACCCTTGCGATGATGGCTGATGGATCCCTCCTGCGATCCGGAGGTGAGACATGGGGGCCGGTGTCACCCCGACAATGTTCACGAAATAGGTGCCTCGCCGGGTGGACAGTCTGGATCCCCGATCATGGCCGCGGAGGCGGAGCAGGTCGAGCGAGCTCGAAGAGGACTGGTAACGGGCCCGATCCGAGTCTCTATGCCCTACAGGGCCGATCGTACGAATGCGCTGGCCGCGGCGACGATCACCAGTCTCTGTGCCCTTCAGGCCCTGTGGCCTCCGCGCTTGCCTGAGCTACTCGAAAGGCTGGGGGAAGCAGGTAGCCCGGTATCGCCGATCGATCTCGGTTATGGGATAGAAGCGGGTGGTCCCGCGCACGTTTTGGCGAGAAGCTGAGGACAGCGTGACCCGACCCACGTCCGCCCGCAGGAGCGGGTTGTGAACGTAGGGTGAGAGACTGCGAGCGAACGAGAGAGACGGACTCGCGCACCTGAGTGAGGACCATGTCCCATACGCCGAAGCACGCGATCCGCGAGTGGCTCGCTGGGTTCAGCGCGACCTGGCACCCACCGGGCACCGAACCGAGCCGGATGCGCCCGGACACCGTTCGCTTCGTGAAGCAGCAAGATGCTCCGCCGGAGAAGATGTGGTTCGTCACGTGCGACGCGGACGGAGGCTCGAGAGGGCTCGAACAGTGGCAGTGGACCGTGGTGGTGTCCCCCGATGAGGCGGGCCGGTGGAGCGGGCACGGTGTCTCGGGCGGGAGCGGCGGTCCGCTCCTTCGGGGCCGACCGTGGGCGAACCTCGGGGGGAGCTGGGGACGCGACGGCTTCCGAGCCGGCGGTACCGTCGAAGACGCGGGGGCGGGCATCGCGCGGGTGCGTCTGACCGACGTCGACGGCCGCGCGTTCGAGGACACCGTGGAAAACGGAGTCGTTCTATTCTCGTCCGATGAGCCCGTCGCGATGCCGATGCGCCTCGAGCTCATCGATTCAGACGGTCGTGTCGTGGACACGGACGAGTGGGGCTTCGTCGACGAGTAGCAGCCCATTGCGATCCGCCGCTTTCGCTCCACGTAGACATCGTTGGGGACCTCTCTCCCCCTCGTCCCCAGCCCCGCCTACGATAGGAGAAGCGAGCCCGTTCAAATAGCCGGGACGTATGTCGTGAGCATCAGGCATTGCTCAGATGCTAGGGCGGAACGCAAGCCCGGGGCTTCTCATCGGCGGGCAGCCTTCGCACGGCGGACCGTCGTCCCGACTACCAGGGCCGCCGAGATCAGCACGAGGTTCTTGACGACGAACTCGCCCTCGACCGTGAGTAGGAACGGATTGCCGTCGCGGAACGTGACGTTCGGCAACACGAAGAACGTCAGGAACGTCCCGAGCATCTGCAGGACGAATAGAAACAGCGTGAGGCGCAGCGCCCGGCCGAGGAGCAGCAACATGCCCACCGTGACCTCGAACGCGCCGAGCACCGGCACGATGACGTCTGGGTCGACCCAGTAGACGGTCCTCGCTACGAGCTCCGAGACCGGAGAGACCTCAAGAAACTTCAGCAGCCCGAACCACATGAAGACCACGCCCAGCGAGATGCGCAGCACGGGGACGGCAACGCGTCGCAGGAACGGGATCACGACCCGGTCCATCCGAGCCACCCACGACGAGGCCGTGCGAATGACGTTCGGGGGCGGATTCACCGATGCCATGTCAGACTCCGTCGTTTCCGGCGTTCCCCTCCACCTTACGGCCGCGAGGCGGAAACAGAGGCGACGACTGCGTCGTGATCTCGACCGGCGTCCCGAGGGGCACGTCGACCAGCGACTTCAGGTCCTCGTTGTAGACCCGAACGCAGCCGTGCGACACGGCATTGCCGCGGTCGCTCGGACTCGACGTTCCATGGATCGTCATCCCGTCGGGTACGAAAACTCGATCACGCCACGTAAATAGTCATTGACTTGATGAGTCCGCCGATACGAATCGCCGTCGCACCTGGCGGGGTGGTGCTGGGCGGCGTGGCGGGTCTGGACCTGCCGGCGCCTTTCAGCACTTTCTGAGCTACGCCGGAATAGGAGGGTGTAGGCCATCGATGCCTTGCTGGCCGGTGTCGATGTACCCTGACATTCAGGAGGCCACGCAACGCACATAGATTAGTTCACCTTCGGGTCGATCCGCATCGACGGCGTGATCTACGAGCACGACGTGGTGATCGCTCGCGGCCGGGTCCGCAAGCGCAAGAAGAAGGCGTCAAAACCCTTCCGCGGTGCCTTTGGCCACACTCCCGTGTCTATCGAGGAGAACATCCCCTGGGACTGCCGGCGCCTGGTGGTCGGGACCGGGGCCGACGGTGCCCTTCCCGTGATGGACGAGGTCAAACGCGAGGCCGCTCGTCGCGAGGTGGAATTGCTGACCGTCCCAACAAGTGAGGCCATCCGGGCCCTGCTAGCCGAGCCGAAGGACACGAACGCGATCTTGCACGTCACCTGCTGATCTGCAGAACCGCGGGCCTGGCGGGTACCCGGCCAGAATCTCATTGGCCCAATAGCCCGGCGACCTGCGGGAGATGGGCGTCTGCCAGGTCGGGCCAGGCCCCGGCGTGCCCGTCTCCGCCGTCGTCGATTCCGCCTTGATCGGCGCCGAGAAGCCCGATCCCCGCATCTTCGCAGCGGCCCTCCAGGCCGCGGGGTCGCGGGCAGAACGCGCCGTCCACGTCGAGGATAGCGTCTGGTTCGACGTCGAGGGTGCCCTGGCTGCCGGCGTACGGGCGGTCCACTTTGACCCGCAACGTCTCTGCCGAGTCGGAGCGCACGAGCATGTCGCCTCCTTGGCCGATCTCGACCTCGGCTCTGCCGGCTGACGCGGCGTTGCTCAGGGATGGATAGCCAGCGCCGACCACAACCGGTCGGACGGTCGCGCGTCGGTGCCGCCCTGCACCGAAATCGATCTCGGGCATGAGGCAACCGTGTTTACGCCGCCGTAACCAGGTGGCCCGCGACGCTCCGCAGGCATCGCACCTGGTCCTTCTGCGTGAGCAGCCGCCCACAGCGTGTTGAAGACGATGGCGAGGTGGACGTCACGATGCATCCGTCGCGGTGACCGGGTTTAGGTACGTGCCGTCCTGCGCGTTGGATGGGGTTCGGTGCCGGGCTCCGGCTCGAACTGGAGCCACCCGTAGCCGGGGAACAGCACCTCGACCCAGACGTGGGCATCATCAGTTTGGACAGGTAGCTGCCGTCCTCCTGGAGGGTCCCGGACCGGTACCCGACCGCGATGCGTGCCGGCGGTCCCAGTGTCCGCACCATGACCGCCATCGCGGACGAGTACTGCTGACAGAAGCCGGCCTTCGTCTGCGTGAGGAACTTGAGCAGGGCGTCGGCGTCGTCGGCGATCTCGACGTCGGTGCTGTAGACGAAGCGTCCATCGTGGAAGTGCTGCTGGATCGCCAGGACCTTTCGATAGTCCGACGTGGCATCCGCCGTCCATCGCTCGGCCATCTCTCCGATCCGCGGATCGAGGTCCGCAGGGAGCTTGGTCCACTGCCCGTGCGTCCGGGGAGCCAGGTGATCGACCTGATCCAGCTCCTCAGGCTTCGGGACTACGATCTGCGAGCGGACCGTGTACTCCATCCCCGCCTCGAGGCCGCCGTCGATGAACGCCTGGCTTCGCGCCGGATCCCACGTGATGAACCCAATCGGTCCTGCGATCTCCTCCGCCGCCTGCGCCATCGGGAGCGCGTGCGCGTTGTCGAGGTCACTGAGGATGCGGAAGGTCTGGTCGAGGATCTCAGCCCCGGGGGGCGGACTGCCGCCGGACCGTGGCAGGACCGCCGGAGCCGACAGGCGCACGCCTCCCCTCGATCCGTCCGGGTTGGTACTCGTCCACGACTCGCCGTCGTAGCGGTCCAGCGTGGAAATGCGCCAGTACTCGGCGTGGTCGGCCTCGACCTCGAACAGGTTGCGCACCGGCTGCTCGTCCGTCAGCGCGTCGAGGAAGGTCGGGCTCGACTTAGCGGGTGCGGCGTCGTTCGGTCTCGTCCCGCCACCACCGTCGTCACCACCGTCGCAAGCCATAGGCGCCACGGCAATCGCAGCCGCCAAAGCGAACGGGGCAAGCTTCCTACGGTGGGTCATTCGCGGCGGACTCCAGGGGCTGCGCAGGAGGTGGAAGAGCCGGTCGTCCACGTCGGGTCATGAACGCACGACGAACGCCAGGTGTCAACGGGCATGCGCACACCGTCGTGACACCCCGGAGAACCAGTCAGGCGCGTGAAACGCCATGGGCGCTAGAGGATTTGAACTCTGCCCTCTTCCGCGTCAAGGAGGTGACAGGCCGTTCTCGAATCCCGCCGTAGCGACCCGCGCATCGCACCCGTCGATGCACGCGCCGTCACCCGCATCTCTCCAGGCGGATGAGCGGAAGTCTGTCTCCAGGCCGAAGACCGATCTCTGGCCGGGTCTATGCGGGCCCGATGGGAAGGAGCATTCTTGAGCCTTCCCTAAGCGCTCGGCGCCTGGGCGGCATTTCACACGCGATGCAGGCAGAGGGCGACGTCGTGCGGCTCCCGGCCGCGCAGGAGGGCCCCCCGGACTTCGCCGTGTTCTTCGCGGACGAGCGCGCCGGGTTGCTGAAGCTCCTGTACTTCGTGACCGGGAACCGCGCCGACGCGGCGGATCTCATGCAGGACGCCTTCCTGAAGCTCTGGCAGGGGTGGGACCGGTTCGGCCGGATCGCCGATCCCAGGGCCTATCTGTTCCGCGTGGCGCTCAACGGGTCCCGGATGCGGGCGCGCGCCGCACGCCGGGCCGCGCGGAGGCTGGTGGGGCTCGCCCCGTCGTTCGACCCGTTCGACGAGGTGAACCTCCGGGAGGACGTCCGCCAGATGCTGCTTGAGCTGTCGCCGCGCCAGCGCGCCGCCCTCGTCCTGCTCGACATGTACGGCTACGGCTCGGAGGAGGCTGCTCGGATCCTCGGGGTCCGCGCGTCGACCGTCCGTGCCCTGGCGAGCCAGGGCCGAGCCGTTCTCCGAGCCTTGGGAGGCCCGCGTGCCTGAGCTGAGAGAGGTGTTCGAGATGACCACAAGGAAGATCGAGCCCGACCTCCACGAGTGGGAGGAACAGGAGCGGCGCCAGCGGCGAGTGACTCGCAACCGCAAGATCGGAGCGATTGCCCTGTCGGCGGCGCTCGCCGTCGTCGCCGCATTGTTCGTGCTTAATGGATTGGACACGACCGATCAGGGCAAGGAGACGAACAAGGTGACCGGGCAGCCCGCCACGATCCCCTCCGAACCGGGCGTCTACCTTTTCGATCTTGAGACCAAGCAGGCGACCCGGGTGCCCGGCATCGCGTCCTCGGACGCCGTGTCCCCCGATGGCACGGTGGTCGCGTACGAGGGGACCGACCCGGAAGGGAGGGACGTCATCTACGTGGCGAATGTCGACGGCACGAACATCCGTGCGCTCGTCGCCGCCACCGCACAGGACTCGTTTGGTGCCGTGCAGTTCTCGCCCGATGGCTCGCAGATCGCGTATCAGGTAAGGCCCTTTGGCAGCACCAGCGAATACGTGGGCGATCTCTTCCTGGTGGACGTCGCGACCGGGGAAACGACCCGGCTGACGCATCTCAAGCCGATCCAGTCGGGCCTCTGGTCGATGGGCCCGACCTTCAGCCCAGACGGCCAGACGGTCTTTCTTACCCGGCCCACCAGCAACCAGTCGTGGGGCCTCTGGTCGGTGCCAGCGTCAGGCGGAAAGCCAAAGCTGGTGCTCCAGGATGCCATAGGCGGTCGCCTCTCACCGGACGGACGGACGATCGTGTACTTCAGGTCCAAGCCCTCCCCTGACAACCCGTTCTTGGGGGACATGTGGCTGGTAGACACGGACGGCACCAATGCCCGACGCCTCGCGGTGAGAGGTGACGTGTTCAGCGCCCAGTGGTCGCCCGACGGGACGAAGATCTCCTACACCAAGGAGCAGGGACCAGAAGGCGCCCCCCTCTCCGTCTACGTCGTAGACGTGACGACCGGCGAGATCTCGAGGGTTCTCGAGGAGACGGACGACTGGCCGGAGTGGGTCGATGATCGCACGTGGATCATTGACGTGGACTGAACGGATGGTCGTTGGGAGGAGCCGGCGGCGCTGGGAAGGCACCGCCGGCTCCTCGTGCCCGCCGTCCTGGAAAGGAGGAGAAAGGCCCGGGGGATCACGCGGCGGGGACCTCGATAGCGGGCGGATCGGCCTGGACCTATAGGACGCCAGCACCGCCCACGCCTCGTCTGTGGTCCGGCGTCGCTGGGAGCACGTCCGCGCCTCGCCGGGTCGGATCGATGTCGGCCGATGTCACCCGAGCTGTGAGCTGAACGCTCAACCGCTGATGCTGGCTCTCAGATCTCGACCGCATCGGGACGAACGACGAGTTCGCGGTTCGCGTACCGATCAGCTAGGACTACCAGCGGAATCGCAGGGTCGGTAGTTGCCTGTAGGTGCAGAACTCCGATTCGGGGCCTGACCAGTCGATTCCGAAGCTCGGCTTGATACCCGTCCGGCCGACGCAAGCAAATCACATGGGTGTCATTCTCCTGAAGGGTACGTTTTCTCTACGCGTCGCCCCGACCAGCGGCGATGTAGCATCGCCGGTCATGCTCTTCGCTCTCCTTTACGCGGTGCTCCGCCGCTTGATCGGGTCATGTCATCCGAGCGGGGATCGCGAACTGGAGATCGAGGTCGTAGTCCTTCGGCACCAGGTGAAGGTCCTCTCCCGCAAGGTCGGACGACCGAAGCTTCGCCGGATCGACAAGGCCTTCCTGGCCGCCTGCTCACGGGTGCTGCCGAGGCATCGGTGGGGATCCTTCATCGTGGCGCCCTCCACCCTGCTGCGTTGGCACCGAGACCTCGTGCGGCGGAAGTGGACGTACAAGCAGAAACGCCTCGGCCGCCCGCCAATCGACCCGGCACTCTCCGCGCTCATCTGCCGCATGGCAAGGGAGAACCCACGATGGGGCTACATGCGGATCAAAGGGGAGTGCCGAAAGCTCGGGGTGAGCGTGGCTGCGACCACGGTGAAGAAGGTCCTTCGGGCCGTGGGGCTCGAGCCCGCACCCCGCCGGGACGGCCCGAGCTGGAGCGAGTTCCTGCGGTCTCAGGCGGAGGCGGTCTGGGCAGGTGACTTCTTCAGCATCGAGACCGCGTTCCTGCGCACGCTCTACGTGCTCTTCTTCATCGAGGTCGGGACTAGGCGCCTTCACTTCACCAGCTCGACTCGCAACCCTTCAGGGGAGTTCGTCGCGCAACAGGCGAGAAACCTGGCGATGGATGGTGAGCTCGAAGGGGTGGCGTTCCTGATCCGGGATCGAGACGCCAAGTACACGGGGGCCTTCGATGAGGTGTTCATCTCCGAGGGTGCCCGGGTGATCAAGACCCCGGTTCGGGCTCCCAAGGCCAACGCGTTTGCTGAGCGGTTCGTTCGCACCGTTCGCCACGAGGTCTTGGATCTCACCCTCGTGCTTGGCAGACGACACCTGGACCGGATCCTTCGACGCTACGCGGAGCACTACAACGCCCAGCGCCCCCACCGAGGTCTGGATCTTCGAACTCCAGCCGGAACCCCCGAGTGGCCGATCTCAGCCGAGCTGCCAGGGGTTCGCCGGATCGATGTCCTCGGTGGCCTGATCCACGAATACGAAGCAGTGGCTGCGTGATGGATCTGAGAAAACGTACCCTTCAGGCAAAGCGGGGTCGTACCCCGCCCCGGTCGAGGACCTTCAGCTGATGGCGCAGCACGGCGATCTCGAGGTCGCGGTCGTCGATGCCAAAGCGGGCGAG
>Ga0209887_1000549_pt1 | contig 11267 bp, 14 predicted proteins | sample GWRWN1_30_40_FD_187230 | JGI IMG/M metagenome (GOLD analysis project Ga0209887, IMG submission 187230) | Riverbed sediment microbial communities from areas with no vegetation in Columbia River, Washington, USA - GW-RW N1_30_40 (SPAdes)... | ecosystem: Environmental > Aquatic > Freshwater > River...
TCGGCTTTGCCAACTTTCTCCTTGACCGGCTTGGGCGCGCCGTCCACCAGGTCCTTGGCTTCCTTGAGGCCAAGCCCGGTGAGCTCGCGGACGACCTTGATGACCTGGATCTTCTTGTCGCCGATGTTCTTGAGGATGACGTCGAACTCCGTCTGCTCCTCGGCCACCTGCGCCGCCGCCCCCGCGCCGCCGCCCCCGCCCGGCATTGCCACGGCCATTGGCGCCGCCGCGGTTACGCCAAACTTCTCTTCGAGCGCTTTTACGAGGTCTGCGAGCTCGAGGACGGTGAGATTGCCAATCGCGTCGACGATCTCATCCTTGCCCAACTTACTTGCTACCTTCGTCTTGGTTTCTGCCACTTTCGTCTCCCCCTTCTAAATGACTGTCCGCACGGTCTACACAGTCTACACGGTCTGCACAGTCTCAAGCAGTCGCTTCCTGTTTTTGACGAACCTGGTCGAGCGCGTACACGAGATTGCGCTGCAACGCGACCAGTACCCCGGCGATACCTGCAAGCGGCGACTTCATGTTCCCCAACGCCATCGCGAGCAACTGGTTCTTGGACGGTAGATCGGCAAGGACCTTGATCTGATCGGCTGTCAGGACGCGGCCTTCGACCAGGCCGGCCTTGATCTCGAGCTTCTTCATCTGCCGGATGTACTCGGCGAGGATCCTCGCGGGAGCAATCGGATCGCGCTTGCTGAACGCCACCGCCGTCGGCCCCTGCAGGTACGGCTTGAGGCCGGGGATTCCCAGACCCTCGGCGGCCCGTTCGAGCAGGGTGTTCTTTACGACCTTGTACTCGGCGCCGGCTACGCGTAGCCTGCTTCGCAATTGTGAAATTTCACCGACGTTCAGTCCGCGAAAATCGGTCAGGATGGCCGCAGCAGCATCGTCGAGCCGTTCGCGTATCGCCTCGACCTGTCCGACCTTTCTCGGCCGCGCCCCGCGGGCAGGCTCCACCTTCTTGGGCTGGGTTTTCCTCTTTGCCATGGTGAACCTCGCCACGAAAAAGAAATGGGCCACCGCAGACAGCCTTCGATTCGCTACGCTCACTCAGGCTGGGCTGAGCGGAGTCGAAGGCCAAGAGGCCCTGGATTCTGACACTCGCCTCGGCAGGCGGCCTTCCGGCCATTACGATCCCTCGCTTACGCTCGGGACACCTGCTGTCTACGGCCCTGCTATGAAATTGAAACCGGCGATTACTCTAACACACGCTGACCTTGCATACAACACCCAACTGCCTAGGTGGCTGTCTTCAGCAGCTCCTGTGCTCTCGCAGGATCGATCTTGATGCCCGGTCCATGCGTTGTGGAAAGCGTGATGCTCATCAGAAACGGTCCCTTAGACGCCGCGGGCTTCGCGCGCGAGACGGCCTCGATGAGGGAGGTGAAATTCGCCAGCAACTGGTCTTCACTGAACGATACCTTACCGATCGGGGCGTGAATCAGTCCTGCCTTCTCGGTGCGGTATTCGATCTTTCCAGCCTTGAACTCCTTGACGGCTTTGTTTAGATCGAAAGTAACCGTGCCGGACTTGGGGTTTGGCATGAGACCACGCGGGCCGAGGATGCGGCCGAGTTTCCCGACCGTGCTCATCATGTCCGGGGTGGCCACCGCCACGTCGAAGTCGGTCCAGCCGCTCTGAATCTTCTCGACGAACTCATCGGCTCCGACCATGTCGGCGCCGGCTGCTTCGGCCTCCTTGGCTTTCTCTCCCTTGGCGAATACCAACAGCCGGACTTTCTTACCGGTGCCCGCAGGAAGTGCGACCGTCCCGCGCACTTGCTGGTCGGCCTGCTTGGGATCGATGCCCAGGCGGATGGCAACCTCGACCGTCTCATCAAACTTGGCCTTCGGGGCCTGTTTCAGCAGCTTGATCGCTTCAACTGGATCGTGCAGTTGATCCCCGCCTGTTCCTCCGGCGGCGACGAGCTTGGCCGCTTCTCGATATCGCTTCCCGTGTCGCTTCTTCATGTTAACTCCCCACCTCAATGCCCATCGACCGGGCGGTGCCTTCGATCATGCGTACGGCGGCATCCAGGTCATTGGCGTTCAGATCCTTCATTTTCTTCTCCGCGATGTCGCGGACTTGCGCTCGGGTGACTCTCCCCACCTTGTTTTTACTGGGTTCGCCTGAGCCCTTTTCCAACCCGGCTGCCTGACGGAGCAGCACGGACGCCGGCGGCGTCTTGGTAATGAATGTGAAGGTACGGTCGGCGTAGACAGTGATCTCAACCGGGACAATCGTCCCGGCCTGCGACGCGGTGCGCTCGTTGTATGTTTTGCAGAACTCCATGATGTTGACACCGTGCTGCCCCAACGCGGGCCCGACGGGTGGCGCCGGCGTTGCTTTGCCGGCAGGAATCTGCAGTTTGACAATTGCGATGACCTTCTTTGCCATTCCTCAGATTACACTTTTTCGACGTCTCCAAAGTTCAATTCGACCGGTGTGGACCGACCGAAGATCGAGACAAGGACACGGACCTTTTCCTTTTCGACCATGACGTCGTCGACCTGACCCGTGAAGTCCATGAATGGACCGGTGGTGATCCTCACCATCGAGCCTTTCTGGAAGTTGATGCGGTACTTAGGTGTCTCGTCATGAATCTGCTTCAGGAGGCGTTTGACTTCCTGATCTTCCAGCGCCACCGGCCGCGTGCCGGATCCGACAAAACCCGTCACTCCCGGCGTATTGCGGACGACGTACCATGAGTCGTCGTCCATGACCATCTCGACTAGGACGTACCCGGGATAAATCTTGCGATCGACTTCGCGGCGCTTGCCACCCTTGATTTCCTTCTCTTTCTCTGTGGGAACGAGCACCTGGGCGATTCTCTCGCCACCCTTGCCGTGCATCGTCTTGGTCCGCCGCTCCAGGTTCGTCTTGACCTTGTTCTCATAACCGGAGTAGGTGTGGATCACGAACCACCTCAGGCGAGGATCGCGAGGGGCTTCGGCCTCGGGCGGCGCTTCGGCTTCAGGTGCCTCGACAGCAGCCGCCGCGGCGGCGCCATCGGGCTCAACTTGAGCTTCGACCTCAGCCCGTGCGGCCGGCTCATCGACGACTGCCGGTTCCGGCTCGGGTGCCGGCGCTGGCGCGGGTTCGGCGACCGGTTCGTCGCCAAACAGTTCTTTGATTTTGTCTTCGATCGCTGGCCTTTTGTCTTCCATATATAGGTGGCTCTACGGCCGGACTAAGACCTGCTGGAACAGCCAGGTAAACAGAACGTCCCAGGCACCAAGATAGAGCGACATGACAGCCAGAACGACGACGACGACGATCGTCATGGCCGTCAGCTCTGCGCGGCTCGGCCATTCGACTCGTCCCAGCTCGGTTCGAACCTCGCGAAGGTATCGGCGTATCCGCTCAATAATGGGAAGGCCCGTGCGCGCAGCCGCGGGCCTTGCAGCAGGGCGGACAGCCTGCCGATCATTCTTGATGAAGTCGGTGAGTCGGGCCACGAAGTCGCTCCAAAACAAAAAAAGACTTAAAGCCGGAACCCATTATATGGGCGGCTTAAGTCAATTGTCAAAGGCGTTGACAACATGCCTCCGAACAGCGCTAGCATCTATGTACGAACACTTGTTCGGCCATGGACCGCCGCGTCATTTGTGTCCGCATTCCAGCGTTCGAAATCGCGCTCGCGAGACTCGAGGACCCCGCGCTTCGCACACGGCCGGTGGCGATCGCCTCAGTTCGCAAACGGGGTATCCTCCGAGAAGTCTCGTCCGAGGCATTCCGTGACGGTCTGTCCCCGGGAATAGAAGTCGACCATGCACGGTGGTTGTGTCCGGCATTGAAAATTCTCCCGCCCAGTGCAGCGCGAGTTCGACGAGGCCAGCAGGGGTTACAAGAAATAGTAAGTCGCTTTGCGCCTGTGTGGGAACCGGTGGGACCGGGTCACCTATTCCTCGACGTCACGGGCACACACCGTCTCTTCGGTGCTGCCACAGATACGGCATCGCTGGTCGGCGGCGAGATTGCACAACGGAGCGGGCTGTCCGCAGCGCTCGCGACCGGCACGAACAAGCTGGTCACACAGGTCGCCACAACGATTGTGCAGCCCGCCGAACTCTATGATGTCAGACCCGGCAGCGAGCGACCGTTCATGGCACCGCTGCCTCCTGCAGTGCTTCCAGAGTTGAAACGCCCTGGCGCAAGATCCATCCGCGGAGTGCTCGAGGATCTCAACCTATGCAGTCTTGGTGCCATCGCTGATATTCCGCTCGCTCAGCTTCATCTGGTGATTGGCTCATTCGCAGACGAACTGCACCGCCGCGCTCAGGGGATTGACTATGCGCCGGTCTTTGCAGCCCGCGCACGTCCGTGGCGCATGGAGGGACTGACGCTCGGGCCGGACGCCGTTGACGTCGACAAAGTCCTTGGATCCGTATTTACGCTCGTCGAGCGGCTCGCGAGAGAACTGCGCGATCACCAGCTGGAGTGCCGCCGCCTCCGCGTCACAGCCGTGCACACTGACGACGTCGAGGTGAGCCGGGAAGGAGAGGTGGATCCAGGCACGTGTTGGGAAACTGATCTGTTCCGCATTGGAGAAAGATTGCTGAACAGTGCGGTGAAGCGCCGGGTTCGGATTCGGCGTGTCATCGTCGAGGCAAAGGTCGCCCCCTTGCCGCATGAGCAGCTGACGCTGTTCGGCGAAACCCACTCCTCTCCCCTCTGGGGAGAGGGGTTCGGGGAGAGGGGCAAGGAGAGAGTTGGGCCCTACCGGCCCACTTTACCTGTTGAACGTGGCCGGAGAGTTGCGGAGGCACTTGACCGCATCAGGCACCGGTTCGGTGAGACCGCGGTCAAATGGGGCCGGACCACTGACTACACGTGAACACGTCCAGCTTTGTCCACCTTCACGTCCATTCAGAGTACTCGCGCATGGCTGGTGTGAACTCAGTGGAGGCGCTGTGCGCCGCCGCAATTCGCCAGGGAGCATCGGCGCTCGCGTTGACCGACGTCAATGGACTCTATGGGGCGATCCGGTTCATCCAGGCTGCGCGCGACGTCGGGCTGCGGCCGCTGTTGGGGGCCGAGCTTACGCACTGTTCGCATCGCACGGTTGCTCTCGCCAGAACCGCCGCCGGCTACGCCAACTTGTGCACCATCCTCTCTGACCTCCACTGCGATCCCAGTTTCGATTTCATCGCCGCCGTGCAGAGGCATCGGGATGGCCTCATCCTGCTCTCCGACGATGAGACCGCGCTGATAGAGTGGCGGCAAAACTCCTCCGATGATTTGTATGTCGAGGTGACACCGGGCCTGTCGATGCAGGCATTCAGCCGGTTGGCGGCAGATCTCGCGTTGCCGCCTGTCGCCACGAACCGCGTTCACTTCATCGATCCCGATGAGTTCGTCACTCACCGCCTCCTGCGGGCCATCGCGTTGAACTCGACCCTCTCCCGGCTTTCAGAATCAGATTGCTGCGGGGCGAGCCATTGGATGAAACCAGCGAGCGAAATGGCGCCGCAGTTTCCGCACCTGCCCCTGGCCATGGAGAACGCAGGCAGGATTGCCGGCCAGTGTCATGCCGATTGGACGTTTGCGTCTACTGTGTTCCCGGCGTTCAGGGAATTGAGCGACCATGAGGCGACCGCAGCCGTCCGTACGCGGACGTATGAGGGTGCGCTGTGGCGGTACGGCGCGATTAGTCCAGAGGTGAAGGAACGGATCGAACACGAGCTGGCGATCATTGAAGGCAAGCGCTTCGCGCACATTTTTCTCGTTGTGGAGGACATTGTCCAACGCTCCCCCATGACGTGCGGACGAGGCTCAGCAGCGGCGTCGATCGTCGCCTACTGCCTTGGCCTGACGCACGTCGACCCAATCCGCCACAAGCTGTATTTCGAGCGGTTCTTGAATCCCGGCCGGGATGACCCGCCCGATATCGACATCGATTTCCCATGGGACGAACGGGACGGATTGCTGGCATGGGCGCTTGACCACTATCGGGGCCGCGCAGCCATGGTGGCAAACCATAGCACGTTGGGCCTCCGCGGAGCGGTCCGTGAGGTGGCCAAAGTCTACGGGATGCCGCCGTCTGAGATCGACCGGGTGGCTCCTCATGTTGGCCGCCAGGCGGAGATATTGGAACGTGCAGAGCAGTCGGTGGCTCGTACGTGGGCGGAGTCGTTATCTGGAACCCTACGGCTCGGGCCCCCGTGGCCGGAAATCCTGGCGCAGTCCGCGTCGGTCCTCGGACATTTCCGGCAGATAGCGGTGCACTGCGGTGGATTGGTCATTGTTCCCAGTGATATCAGGCAGTATGTTCCGGTCGAAATTGCGGTGAAAGGCGTCCCGGTCATCCAGTGGGAGAAAGAGCAGACGGAAACGTCAGGACTCGTCAAGATTGACTTGCTCGGGAATCGCTCTCTATCGGTGATCCGCGACGCGTTGAAAGCGGTTCAGGAGAATACGGGTCGAGCAATCGACTACGCCACCTGGGACCCGGTGACCGACGAGTCCACCTGTGAGCTGATCCGGCGGGGCGACACGATGGGATGCTTTTACGTCGAATCCCCCGCGACACGATTGCTGTTGAAGAAGCTCTGGACCCGGATGCCCGCAGACCGCCGGAGGCAGGCGGACGTCTTTGAATATCTCGTGATTGTTTCCTCACTCGTCAGGCCTGCAGCGATTTCGTTCGTCAATGAATTGGTCCGTCGCGCACATGGCGCTTCCTACGAACCGCTCCACACGATCCTCTTAGATGTCCTCGCCGACACCTACGGCATCATGGTGTACCAGGAGGACGTCACAAGAGTGGCCATGGCACTTGCAGGGTTTTCGATCGATGAAGCCGATGAGCTGCGTAAGGTGGTGAGCAAGAAGCAAAAACACCGGAAGCTGCGAGATTTCTGCGACAGATTTACCCGCGGTGCGCTGACTCGTGGCATCCCGCCCGCGACGATCGAGGCCGTCTGGGCGATGATCATGAGCTTTGCCGGCTATAGCTTCTGCAAGCCTCATTCTGCGAGTTACGCGCAGGTCTCGTTCAAATCGGCCTACCTGCGGGCTCACTATCCGGCCGAGTTCATGGCGGCGGTGATCACGAATCAAGGGGGGTACTACTCAACGCTCGCGTATCTCTCAGAGGCCCGTCGAATGGGATTGGAGATCCTTCCTCCGGACGTGAACGCCAGCGCTGTCGGGTACACGGGCAACGGCCGCAGCATAAGAGTCGGCTTGATGCAGGTGAAGGACCTGACCGAAAGTCTGATCCGGAGGATCGTGGAGGAGCACAAAGAAGGCGGACTCTACGGGTCGTTCGAGGATTTTCTGCGGCGGGTCAAGCCTGAACCCGTCCAGGCGCGGAACCTGGTGAAAGCAGGGTGCTGTGACAGCCTTGCGGGCGGACTGAGCCGGCCCGCGTTGCTGTGGCGCGTATTCGCAGCCGCGCGGGACGCGTGGGACGCAGAGGTGCCGGCCCCGGCCGACTACAGCGCGGCGACGAAAGCTCAGCATGAAATAGAGATCCTCGGGTTTCCGCTGCGTAGCCATCCGCTGGAAGTGTACGCACGGAGGATGGAAAAAACCGGCTACATACTGGCGAAGGACATGCGGCAGTGGGCGGGTCGTGAAGTCACTATGCTGGGCTGGCTCGTGACTGAAAAGCTGACGCATACTCGGCGGGGCGAGCCAATGGCATTCGTGACGTTTGAAGACACGAGCGATATTTACGAGACGACGTTTTTCCCCGCCGCATTCCGCCTTTACGCGATGCTGCTTGCGCCGAACTTCCCTTATTTGCTTCGCGGCACCGTTGAGGAAGAGTTTGGCGCGGTAACGCTGACCATACGCAATCTACAGAGGCTCAAGGAAGATCCGGAAAGAGTGAGGAGCTCAGCATGAGGATCAACGAGTCGGGGAGATCTGCAGCGGAGTTCATACCACCGGACCCCACCATCCCAAAGCTGAAAGCGGCTGCAGAATCGTGCACAGGGTGTGACCTTTATAAGCGCGCGACCCAGACGGTCTTCGGAGAAGGTCCAGCCCAGGCCAGAGTCGTTATGGTCGGGGAGCAACCAGGAGATTATGAAGACCGGGCGGGCCGCCCCTTCGTGGGACCGGCCGGGCGGTTGTTGGACAAGGCGATGAATGAGGTCGGACTAGATCGCGGCGAAGTGTACGTAACGAACGCGGTCAAGCATTTCAAGTGGGAAGTGGTAGGAAAGCGGCGTAAGCACAAAAAGCCGCTCGCGAGCGAAATCAACGCGTGTCACCCCTGGCTCGAGATGGAGATTACCTTGATCCGACCGGAGATTGTGGTCTGCCTCGGCAAGACCGCGGCCGAAGCCGTTCTCGAGCGGCCCGTTCGATTGCGCCTCGAACAGGGAACGTTCAAAGAGATGAGAGGGGTCACTGTCTTCCTCACGATTCATCCCTCCGCACTCCTCCGGTTCGAAGAGCCGGAAGAAAAGGAACGAGAGTACGGGCGATTCGTGAACGACCTGCGGCAGGTCAAGAAATATACCGAGGGGGCAGGAACAAGAGCGACCGCGTATTCCTGAGGTTCGAGGTGTGGTTACCGCTGGCGGCGTGAAGGAAGAGCCACAGGACCTGCAAGTCGCTGGATCGCCGCACCGGGTGAAGCGTGTTCTGCAACCCGCGGCGAGCTCAATCCCACGGACCCACTCCGAGAGCGTGCCAAATCGAGCACCATGCCTTGCGCGATCATGGTGGCTTGACCCCGGTTTCTGACCCCCAGCTTCCGGAACACGTTCTTCATGTGAAACTTTACGGTGTTCTCGGAGACACCAAACTCGCGGGCAATTTCTCCATTGCTGCGGAGAAAGACAAGCTGCCCGAGGGTCTCCATCTCACGTGGCGTGAGACTCACCTGGACTTGAGCGCGTCGGCCCACAAGTGAAAGCACCCGGCGCAGCGCATACGTCGCCGATTCGAGCTGGGCGACCAGGCCCGTGACGGCCTGGACTAACTGCTCCCGCTCGTCGGAACCCACCTGCGAGCTTATCTCGCCGTTGAAGTTCCTGCGCGCCCTTTGCCCGTGCCGGCCGTTCAAACCCCACCCCCCCTGCCTGCCCCACCCGCCAACTGCGGCCCGGGGTTGCCCCGGGTAGTTGTTGGGGTTCTGAGTATGGCAGTGGTTAACGTCCGGCACAACTCCCCCGGAGGGGTGAATTCACGCAATCGGAAGGGATATATCTCTTACTACCCACTCAAAGTCCACCCGGATGGGTAGCAGGATGGGGACGGGCGACACCGCAGTCTCGCTCTGTACCCTTCCACTCAATTAGAATCCTGGGAACGCGAAGTGGCCACAGACATCATCGACCGGATCATGTTTGCATTGTCATCAGGCAGAGGGGTGGTCACGCCTGAGGACAGCGCTGAGTTCGGCCGCGCGCTGACCGATTTGGCAGACCGGATCGAGCAGGCTGTAACCATTCTGCGCCAACTTGTCGACCTGGCAGAACCTAAGAGCACCCCGACGGACCTCCATCTCACACCGCGAGAGCTGGAGCTCCTGAGTCATCTAGCCGATGGCCACAGCAACCAGGAAATTGCCCGGCTGTGCTGGATCTCCGAGAATACGGTCAAGTTTCACATAAAAAACATCTTTCACAAACTTGGTGTCCGGGAGCGGGGGCAGGCGATGATGATCGCTCGGGCGATGCAGAAGTGGATCGAGAAACCCCGATTGGGTAGGTGAAGCCTTCGCCCGCCATCCTGTGGTGGATCTTTTGGGCGTTGGCTGGGCTTCAGTTCGCCGATCTCATCACCACTTACCGCATCCTTGCCTTGGGCGGCCGTGAAGGGAACATCTTCATGCGGGGGATCATTACGACCCCACTCGCGCCCTTGCTGAAGACCTTCGTACTGACATTCACGGCTCTGCTGGTTATCCGGAGCACCCGCTTCGGTCGCCCTGCGTCTCATCGCCTGCTCCTGATGATGGGTGTCGTGGCCCTCGTCTATGTCGCGGTGATCGTCAACAACGCCTCCATCATCCTGAGGCGCTGACTTCCCCTACCCGAAGTCCACCAGCGCGTGTAGTAGTAACCCACCAGACCGCGGTGGTACATTCGTCCCGCGGCAGGCTGGGATCCCAGTTTAGCCGTCATCGGGATATCTCCCGGAAGGAGGGGACGTGCGTATGTACACAGCGTTGCAGGTATTTGCCTTGCAGGCATTCGCCTGGTTGGGCAGGCGGCTACATAGGGATGAGGTGGGCGCGTCGGTGACAGAGTACGTGCTGCTGATCCTCGGCGTCGTGCTCTTCCTGATCGTCGCAGCGTTCGCCTTGCAGCCGATGCTGGTGGGCGCGGTCACGGCGATTACGACTTGGGTCAGTACGGTTGGGCCACCGCCGTAGTCAACGGCAACGGCGCTTGACAGTCACTGTGGGTACCGCGGGGCCATCCGGCGGCGCTGGATGGTCCCTTGCGGTACGAGGAGGATCCGTCCTGAGGACGCAACGGGGCCAGGCCACGGTCGAGCTGGTGCTGCTAGCACCTCTACTGCTGGTCCTCCTATTCCTGATCTTCGAGTTCGGCCGCGTTTTTGGCTCCTGGCTGATCATGACCAATGCGGCACGCGAGGGAGCCCGAAGGGCTATCGTCGTCCCGTTTGATACGTCATCGGACTCGGAGATTCAGGGGCGGGTGCAGGAGACGGCTCAGTTCTTGTCCGTGGACGCCGTTCCCTGTTCGGGAACGTATGATTCCTGCATCGAGATCGGCCGGACGACAGAGGGGTTTGAAAAGCTCGTCACCGTGAATGCTCGTTACAAAGTCTACACGCTCACCCCAATCGTTGGCGACATCCCCTTTATCGGGGCGATCAACTATCCCGGCTATCTGGAGGTCGTTGGGCTGTCGACCATGCGTTGGGAATAGGTTGGGAATGGGAGGGAACAGGTCATGAATCGCAGATGGATCGTACCGGTCACTGCATTGACCCTGGCTGTGATCACCACGTTTGCCGTGCTCAGCTACGTGCGCGGGATCCAGCGGCAGGCCGCGGTCAAACCGCAGACGATAGAGACCGAGCAGGTGGTTTTTGCGAAGACACTGATCGGGGCGCGGAATGTAGTCGGTATGGACGCGCTGGAGCTGCGGTCCATACCCTCCGCGGGCGTCCACCCGCAGGCCGCCCGAGACCTGGCGGCAGTCGCCGGTCGCGTGGCGATGGCACCGGTCTACCCCGGCGAGCAGGTGCTGACGACCAAGTTCGCCCCGGCCGGCGTGAACCCCGGCCTGTCGTACAACCTGGCTAAGGACAAGCGGGCAATGACG
>Ga0209887_1000550_pt1 | contig 11264 bp, 9 predicted proteins | sample GWRWN1_30_40_FD_187230 | JGI IMG/M metagenome (GOLD analysis project Ga0209887, IMG submission 187230) | Riverbed sediment microbial communities from areas with no vegetation in Columbia River, Washington, USA - GW-RW N1_30_40 (SPAdes)... | ecosystem: Environmental > Aquatic > Freshwater > River...
CCGGACGGGTCTCTGCGACCTCCTGGGCATCGAGTACCCGATTCTCCAATCGGGCATGGGTGGGGTGGCGGGCCCCGATCTCGTCGCCGAGGTGTCGCGGGCCGGTGGGCTGGGTATTCTGGCGGGGCTGAACCTCCCCACTGACGAGCTGTGCCGCCGGATCCGTCAGGTCCGCGAGCTGACCGACCGACCCTTCGGCGTAAACCTCTGGCTCCACGCCGAGCTGCGCCCGCCCGTGGACGTCGCGCGCATCCCGGACGACTCCGTGCGCGCCGTCCAGTCCCAGCTCAACCGATTCCGGGAGCGGCTCGACCTTCCGACGACGCTGGCGCGACCGAGCGGCGTGCCCGATCTGATCGACGCGGCCTTCGAGGTCATCCTGGAGGAGCGCGTCCCCGTCTGGAGCATCGGGCTCGGGGATCCGGGGCCCGAGATGGTCCGCCGCTGCCGGGAGCGCGGCATCAAGGTCATCGCCATGGTCGCGACCGTGGAGGACGCCCGCGCGGTCGTCGCCTCGGGCGTCGACGCCATCGTGGCCCAGGGCGGCGAGGCCGGTGGCCACCGCTCGACCTGGGTGAGGGGACCGTCCCGCGACGCCGCCAACGTCGGCACCATGGCGCTGGTGCCCCAGGTCGTGGACGCCGTGGACCTGCCCGTGGTCGCGGCTGGCGGGATTGCCGACGGGCGGGGCCTCGTGGCCGCCATCGCGCTGGGCGCGACGGGGATCCTGCTGGGGACGCGCTTTGTCGCAACCCGGGAGTCCGCAGCCGCCGAGTTCTGGAAGAAGGCGATCCTCGAGCGTGACAGCGAGGCGACGACTGTCTCGGACGCTGTCACAGGCCTTTATTCTCGATTCCTGAGAAACACCTTCATCGAGGAGTACGCTGCCTCGGGCGCCCCTGTGTTCCCCGCGCTCGTCCAGCATCTGGCGGCGCAGGACATCTTCGCGGAAGGCAACAGACGACAGGACGCCGAGTACGTTCCCATGGCCACGGGACAGAGCGTCGGCCTGATCCACGACCTGCCCGGCGCGGGGGACGTCGTCCACGCCATCGTCCGTGAGGCGTGCGCCGTCATGGCGGCGCTTCCGCGCCGGGCGCGGGTGACGTGAGGCGCCCGGAGGCAATGGCACAGCCGGAGTACGGCCGGTTTGATCTGTTCCGAGACAGCGCGCAGGCCGACGCGGCGAAGACCCGTGAGCTGGCTGCCCGACTCGAGCTCCGCGCCCAGGCCGCGGATGAGATCGCGGCTCGCGACGCGTACCTCGACCTGCTCGCGCTTCGGCCCGGCGAGCGAGTGCTCGACGTCGGCTGCGGGAGCGGCGTGGTCACGCGCGACGTGGCGCGGCGGGTCGCGCCGCACGGTCTCGCGGTCGGCCTCGATCCCGGCCCGGGCTTCCTGGCTGTCGCTCGTGAGCTCGCCGAGCGCGATGGGCTGTCCCGGCAGATCGAGTTCCGCGAGGGTAGCGCGCTGTCGCTCCCCTTCGGCGATGCCGAGTTCGACGCCGTGCTCGCCGTCACCACGCTCACGCACGTGCCGGACGGAGAGCGGGCCATTCCGGAGATGGCGCGGGTCGCTCGCCCAGGCGGTCGGGTGGGGATCTTCGATCTGGACACGGACTCTCTCATCCTTGCTCATCCCGACCGGGCGCTCACCCGTCGAATCGTGGCCGCCCATTCCGATCATGGGGTGGTAGACGGCTGGCTCGGACGGCGGCTACCCGGCCTCCTGGCCGGAGCAGGCTTGCAGGACGTGCGGGCGCGCGCCTTCACGCCACTGGAGCGGGACCCCGCGGGCTTCTACGCCGGGACTGCCGAGCGGGCGGCCGAGCTCGCCGCTCAGGTCGGCGCGATCACGGACGAGGAGCGGCAACGGTGGCTCGACGGCCTCCACGCCGAGCAAGCGGCCGGGCGCTTCCTGGCGGGCCGTACCCATCTCTTCGTCTGGGGCACCCGTCCCGTCGCCAGGTAGGGCCCTTCCATCAGGTCAGGAAGTCTGGGGTGTGATCTCGGAGAGGAGTTGGAGGATCTCTTTGCTCTGAAACGGCTTGGCAATGAGGAAGTCCACGTGGTGGGTCTCTAGCTCCTCGGCCTCGACGCGGGCGCCCCAGCCGGTGATGAGCGCCACCTTCAGCTCAGGCCATCTGGCCTTGATCCGATCCGTCAGCTGCCATCCGGTCATCCCCGGCATCCCCAGGTCGGTGCACACCAGATCCATCCGCTGGCGTTCCAGGATCTCGAGTCCCTCACGCCCGCTCTCGGCCTCCCACACTTGATGGCCGGCGTCCACGAGGATCTCGCGGAGGATCTCCCGCACGGGTCTCTCGTCCTCCACGACGAGTATCCGGAGGCTCCGCTCGACCGGTTCGGGAGGCGTCTCCGTGGCCTCGAGCCGCGGCGCCGAAGCCTCTCCCATCGGGAGCTTGATCGTGAACGTCGTCCCCTGGCCCGGTCGGCTGTCTACGCTGAGATCCCCGTGGTGCCGGTGGACGATGGCATACGAGACGCTGAGGCCGAGCCCGCTCGACTGCGGTCCCTTCGTCGTGAAGAACGGCTCGAAGACGCGCGACGAGACCTCCTCCGGCATCCCGATCCCGGTGTCCTTCACCGCCAGGAAGACAGCGCTCCCGTCAGCCCAGCTGGACAGGGTGAGGGTGCCTCCCTGCGGCATCGCGGCGAGGGCGTTGAAGACGAGGTTGAGCAGCACCTCTCGGAGCTCCGCCGGGTTTCCCAGGATGGGCGGGACATCCCGGAAGTCCGTCGCAACCTCGATACGCCGTCCTTGCGCGTCGGCTTCGTCTTTCCATCGAGGCTCGGCGACCGCAAGGACGGAGGCAACCAGCTCCTTGACGTCTACGGCGTCGATCGCGCCGGACCGGGGCGTGGCGCGCGTGAACTCCAGGAGCCGGCGCACCGTGTCGGCTCCGTGCAGCGCCGCCTGGTGGATCACGTCGCAGCGCCGCTGGGCTTCCTCGGGCGTCACGTCTCCGGCCTCGGTTCTCTTGAGGAGCTGCTCGGCCTGCCCGAGAACGACGGCCAGCAGATTGTTGAAGTCGTGGGCGACGCCGCCGGCCATCTCACCGAGGGCGCGGAGCTTCTCGGCCTGGATCAGCTGGGCCTGGGTGCGACGAAGGGATTCGAACTGCTCCTGGAGGTCCTTCGTGCTCTGCCGCTCTCTGGCGTAGAGAGCCGCAAGCTGCCGGCTCATCCGATTGAGATGCGCAGCCAGAGAGCCGAGCTCGTCCCGGTTCACCAGGTCGGTCACACTGGCGAATTCGCCCCCGGCGATTCGCTGCAGAGTGGCGTCCACCTGCTGGATTGGCTGCACGATGGAGCGCGCGAGCAGCGAGCCCAACAACAGGGCCAGGATGATGGAAAGGAGGAACACGCCGCCTACGACCCAGTTCGCCTGGCGCTGCTCCCGGAGGATCCGGGCCAGCCCGGCCTGTCGGTGCTCCTGCATGCTGGCAACGACGGAACGCGTCAGAGCCTCGATCTCGTGCGCGATGACGTGCTCCAGCTTGATGTGGAACTCCTGGGCGTACTCGTGGGTGCCCGCCCGCTTCGCCTGCACGACCACCCGCGAGGCCAGCTCGTAGCGGGTGAACGCCTCGTCGATGTTCGCCACCTCAACGGGGGCGATTCCGTGGGCCCCCAGCTGCGCCAGCGCCGTCCGGAAGCGCTGCTGCTCGGCGATCAGCTTCGAGGCATAGGACTCGTTTCCCGTGAGGACGAACATGGAACTCAGGTGCTGTTGGGCCACGATCGAATAGTCGAGCCCGGCCTGAGCCAGCGTTACGGCGCTGTTCCGCTCGTCGAGCTCAGCGGCCTGTCGTTCGATCCGGCCGATGGCGGCGAGACTCACGAACCCTGCTGCGAGGAGGACGACGAAGATGAGAAGGAAGGCGCCCTGAAGCTTGACGGACAGAGGAGCGCGGATGCGGGCGACTCGTCGCGCGATCCCGGCGATCCAGCCTAGCTCCGGCATGGTGGCTGGCTACAATACTATGGCCTTGGACGTGGGCCGCCCAAGAATAAAGAGAAAAGTCCGGCGCGCAAGAAGTCCGGCGCGCCTTGACCCCTGTGGCGTGACGGGATAGGCTCCTGCCTGAGCGCGGCCTCGGCGGCTTCCGTTTCACGCGTCGTCCGGTACACCGTCTCGAGGAGCAGAGCATGACGCATCGCATTGCGGTGATCCCGGGAGACGGGATCGGCGAAGAGGTGGTGCCCGAGGGCATCCGTGTCCTCGAGGCCGCCGGGCGCCGGTTCGGTTTCGATCTGGCCTGGACTCACTTTGACTGGAGCTGCGAGCTCTACGCGAAGACGGGCCGCATGATGCCCGAGGACGGGCTCGACCGGCTCCGAGCCTTCGAGGCGATCTTCCTCGGTGCCGTCGGACTTCCCGGCGTGCCCGATCACGTCTCGCTCTGGGGCCTGCTCATCCCCATCCGGCGTACCTTCCGCCAGTACGTCAATCTGCGTCCCGTGCGGCTTCTAAAGGGAGTGCGGTCGCCGCTCGCCGGGCGCACGACGGACGACATCGACATGCTGATCGTGCGCGAGAACAACGAGGGCGAATACTCCGAGATCGGCGGGCGGCTCTACCGCGGCACGCCCGAGGAGCTGGCGGTGCAGCAGTCCGTGTTCACGCGCCAGGGGTGCGACCGCGTCATGCGCTACGCCTTCGAGCTGGCGATGACCCGGCCGGCGCGCCACGTGACCTCGGCGACCAAGTCGAACGGGATCATCCACAGCATGCCGTACTGGGACGAGCGGTTCGCCGCCATGGCCAAACACTATCCCGGGGTCAAGACCGACCAGTACCATATCGACATTCTGACGGCGCACTTCGTGCAGCACCCCGACTGGTTCGACGTGGTCGTGGCGTCGAACCTGTTCGGCGACATCCTCTCTGATCTGGGCCCCGCGATCGCCGGCTCGATCGGCCTCGCGCCCGGGGGCAACATCAACCCGGAGAAGGAGCACCCCTCGATGTTCGAGCCGGTGCACGGTTCGGCGCCTGACATCGCCGGGCGCGGCATCGCGAACCCGATCGCGCAGATCTGGACGGGCGCCATGATGCTGGAGCATCTGGGCCGCGCCGAGGCGGCGCGCGCCATCGTCACGGCGATCGAGCGCGTGGTGGCGGAGGGGAAGGTGCTGACCCGCGACCTGGGCGGGAAGGCCTCGACCAGCGAGGTCGGCCAGGCGATCGCGGCGCTGCTCTAGCCCCGGCCCGCGATCGCGTCCCACGGAGATACGCCCCAGGAGGTCGGGCGCGTCCGCGACCCGCTCGGCCTCAATCAGCCGGTGCTCGTGCACGGGTAAGAGCGCTCCACCTCCGAAAGGAGAAATACATGGCCTACCGGATCAACCACATCCACCTCAAGGCGCCCGATCCGCGGAGGACGGCCGAGTGGTACGTGCAGGCCCTCGGCTTCACGATCCTCGGGGACGAGGTCCGGGTCTTCGGCGACCGATTCATCCGCTGCCAGAGCGAGGACGGCGGCATGGTCGTGAACATCTCCGGCGCGCGCACCGGGGAGACGCTCGGCCCGGGAGACGCCACGGCGCATCATGGGCTGGAGCACTTCGGCTTCGACTCGGAGAACCTCGAGGCGGACATGAGGCGGCTCGAAGGGTTCGGCGCCACGCTCTTGGAGGGGCCGATCCAGGTGCCGAACGGCCCGCGCATCGCGTTCCTGCGGGCGCCCGACGACGTTCGGATCGAGTTGATCGAGCCTCGCAAGGCCGGCCCGTCCGGGGGCTGCTAGTACCAAGGCGCCCCGCCGCCTCGTCCGCTCGCCGTGGTCCAGGCGGCGCGAGCCGTGTGATGCCCGAGCTCCCGGACGTCGTCGTGTACATCGAGGCGCTGGAAGCGCGGGTCGTCGGGCAGCCGCTCGAGCGCGTGCGGCTCGCGAGCCCGTTCGTGCTGCGCTCCGTCGAGCCGCCGATCCAGACGACCGTTGGCCGGACGGTCCTCGGCCTCCGTCGCCTGGGCAAGCGCATCGTCGTCGGGCTCGAGGGAGAGCTGTTTCTCATCGTGCACCTGATGATCGCCGGCCGGCTTCACTGGCGACGCGCCGGCGCGAAGATCCCGGCGAAGGTCGGGCTGGCCGCCATCGACTTTCCGTCGGGGACGCTCGTCTTGACGGAAGCGGGTTCGAGGCGGCGCGCGTCCCTGCACCTGGTCCGAGGCGAGAGCGCGCTGCGGGCGCACGACCCTGGCGGACTCGAGGTCCTCGAGGCCGACCTTCCGGCGTTCCACGCGGCGCTCGCCCGGGAGCGCCACACGCTGAAGCGGGCCCTGACCGATCCGCGGCTCTTCAGCGGGATCGGGAACGCCTACGCCGACGAGATCCTCCACCGGGCGCGGCTCTCGCCGGTACGGTTGAGCGGGCAGCTCGCCGCGACGGAGATCGAGCGGCTGTTCCACGCTACGCGCGGGACCCTGCTCGCGTGGACGGAGCGCCTGCGCCGCGACGCGGGGGCGGGGTTCCCCGAGCGGGTTACCGCGTTCCGCGAGGGGATGGCCGTCCACGGGCGCTATGCCCAGCCGTGTCCGGACTGCGGCGCGCCGGTCCAGCGGATCGTCTACGCGGAGAACGAGACGAACTACTGCGCCCGGTGCCAGACGGGAGGCAAGCTCCTTGCCGACCGCGCCCTCTCGCGACTCCTGAGGCAGGACTGGCCCCGGACCCTCGAGGAACTCGAGGAGCGGGTAGGGGAGAGACGCGCCGGCAGGGGGGCGCTCGGGGTGAAGTCTCCGGGTCGGCGCTCGCCATGAGATGCGCAGGGTAGCCCTCGCGGTCCCGATTCTCGCGCTCGGGGCGCTGATCGTCTATGTGGCGTGGCCGAGCCGTCCGACGCCCAAAGGGCCGACGCAGGACCAGTTCGTCGTTGATCAGGCCGAGCTGATTCCTGCCGAGTCCGAGGAGCGGATGAATCGTCTTCTGCGCGCGCTCTTGCGCGATACCGATGTCGAGCTCGTGGCCGCGTCGGTGGCGTCGCTGGAGGGTGTCGAGATGCTCCAGTTCACCGAGCGGCTGTTCGAGCGCTGGCGCGTCGGAAGCCGAACCAGAGGGAACCGGGGCCTCTTGCTGTTGATCGCCGCCGAGGAGAAGCGGGTGCGACTCGCCGTGAGCTACGAGCTAGAGGGCCTGTTCCCCGACGCGCTCGTGGCGTATGTCGAGCAGGCGCAGATGGTGCCGTACTTCCGCGACAATCGCATCGGGGAAGGCATCGAGGCGACCGTCGAGCTGATCGCCAGGCAGGCGTTCGAGCAAATCACCGGCGAGGCGTACGACCCGGCCGCCCGAGGCGAGGCGACGATGGGCGGCTCCCGGAGCGGAGGCGCCGGCGCCGAGACGACCGTCCCCCCGGAGGGCGCCAGCGGAGCATCCCGTCCGGCCGTGGAGGAGACGCTCCGCGCGCATTTCGGGGCGCAGCCGACGCCGGTCGACGCGTGGGAGCGCTTCCTCGAGGCGCATCGCCGCCGGATCAAGGATCCGGAGCTCGGAATCTACGACGAGGCCGCGAGGGCCCACTTGCGTCAGCGACCGAACACGGACGCCGGTCAGGATCACGTCGCGACCCTGTACGCCAACCAGCCCTACGTCGTGCGGGAGCAGGGCGAGCGGGCCGCGATCGTGTTTCTGGACGACCCGAACCATCTGCTGGCGCCATGGTTCTTCCGGAGAGCGGCCGAGGGCTGGCGGCTGGACGGAGCCATGTATCCGCGGCTGATCGCCTACAACCACCTCAACCAGTGGCGCTTCACCCGACGAGATCACCCCTATGCGTTCGCCTTCACCGACTATGTGTTCGACAAGAACGGGTTTGCGACGCCGAAGCCCGCTCCGTAGGCCCAGCCGTTTCGCCGGCCTCCCCGAACCCACGCGCCGCGCGCCGGTGGGTCTCCAGAAGGAACACCTTGCCAGAGGGAGCACGTTGATGGCCGCCCGACCTCTCGGGAGGGGAGAGCTGGGGGCCTAGCGCTGGGCGGCGGCCGAGGCGCCGTAGCGGGCCGCGACGTAATCTTCGAGGATCTTGAGGAAGTCCGCGACGATGGTGTCGCCCTTGAGAGTCAGGCGGAGCTTCCCATCCACGTAGACGGGCGCTTTGGGCTCCTCGAACGTTCCCGGAAGCGAGATCCCGATGTCCGCGTGCTTCGATTCCCCGGGCCCGTTGACGACACATCCCATGACCGCCACCCGGAGCTCTTCCGCTCCGGGATAGCGCGCCCGCCACACCGGCATCTGCTCCTGCAGGTAGCCCTGGATCTCCTCCGCCATCTCCTGGAAGAACGTCGACGTAGTGCGGCCGCAGCCCGGGCATGCCGTCACCTGGGGGTTGAAGCTCCTGAGCCCCAGGGACTGGAGGATCTGCTGGGCGACCTGGACCTCCTCGGTGCGGTCCCCGCCGGGCCTCGGCGTGAGCGACACGCGGATCGTGTCGCCGATGCCTTCCTGCAGTAGGATGGCGAGGCTGGCCGTGCTCGCAATGATCCCCTTCGCCCCCATGCCGGCCTCGGTCAGGCCGAGGTGCAGCGGATAGTCGGACCGCGTCGCTAGCTTCCGGTAGACCTCCACGAGGTCCTGCACTCCCGACACCTTAGCCGAGAGGATGATCCGGTCGTGCGGGAGCCCGCATTCCTCCGCCAGCTCCGCCGAGCGCATCGCGCTCTCTACCATCGCGTCCATCGTGACGTCTCGCGCGTCGCGCGGGTCGGGGCGCCGAGCGTTCGCGTCCATCATCTCCGTCAAGAGGCGCTGGTCAAGACTCCCCCAGTTGACCCCGATCCGCACCGGCTTGCCGTGCTCGAGCGCGACCTCGATGATCGCGCGGAAGTTCTCGTCGCGGTGCTTGGCCCCGACGTTCCCCGGGTTGATCCGGTACTTGGCCAGGGCCCTGGCGCAGGCGGGATACTTGGTGAGGAGCAGGTGCCCGTTGTAGTGGAAGTCGCCGATCATGGGAACGTCCACCTGTTCCGCGATGCGCGGGACGGCCCGGGCGGCCTCGTCGTGGTTGACCGTGACCCGGACGAGCTCGCTGCCGGCGGAGGCCAGCGCCTGGACCTGGGCCACCGTCCCCGCTACGTCGGCGGTGTCGGTGTTCGTCATGGACTGGACGACGATGGGGTAGGCGCTCCCCACCTTCACTCCGCCCACGTCCACCGCGACGGTCGACCTTCGGCTGCTCCCGTTCATGCCGTGTGTCCCACAGTATAATACCCTGGTCTGCGCTCCGTCGGACCCGGACTCACCCGGGCCGGGGCGAGTTCCCTCCGTAGTCGCGGCGCCAGAGCTCCACGTACTCCCGGGCGTTCTTCTCGACATCCTCGCGCTCTTCGTGGCTCATCTCACGGACCGGCTTGGCCGGGACCCCCATCACGAGCCATCCTGCGGGTACGACCTTTCCCGGCGGCACCAGGGCCCCGGCGCCGACCTGGGCGCCCTCCTCCACCACCGCGCCGTTGAGGACGAGGGCGCCGATGCCGATCCGAACGTTGTCCTTGATGATGCAGCCGTGAACCACCGCGCGGTGCCCGATGGTGACGCCGTCGCCGACGATGCAGGGGTACTGCGGGGTGACATGGAGGACCGCTCCGTCCTGGACGTTGGAGTTCCGGCCCAACTTCACGTAGTTGTCCTGGTCGCCGCGGAGCACGGCCCCGGGCCAGACACTCGCCCCGGCCTCGATAGTCACGTCCCCGATCACCTGCGCGGCCGGATCCACGTACGCGTCGGGATCGACACGCGGCTTGCGGCCCGACAATTCGCGGATCATGGCGTCATCCCTCTCTGCCCGATCATCGCCTTCGTTTCGGTGGATCGCGGCGGGCCGGTCAGCGGAGGCCCATCTGGCGGAGAATGGCGCCGCTCAGCTCGCTCCCCGGCTCCTCGAGCTGGGTGACGATGGAGAAGTGATGGAGCCCGGCCATGTTCATGACCTCGCAGCTCACGCCGCGCGGCCGCCACGCGGCCGCCAGATCGTCGGTCTGACGGTGATACTCCGGGCCTTCCAGCCCGCCCACGGCGAGCAGCAGGGGGCCGGATCGGGCCGGGACGAGATGCACCGGGCTGCTCCGCCGGGCCTGCTCGGGCGTCAGCTTTAGGACCTCGTTGAGAAAGCAGAGGCGGATGGGCTCGAGGTCGTAGAGGCCGCTGATGCCGCACCCGACCTGGATCACGTCGGGGGGGAGGGCGCCGAAAGCCGGCCAGTCGGTCGACATCAGCATGGCGACGAGATGCCCGCCGGCAGAGTGGCCGGAGACGAAGATCCGGCTGGGGTCCCCGCCGAACGCCCGGGCGTTCCGGTAGACCCAGGCGATCGAGGCCCGGCACTGCCGGACCAGCTCGTCCATGTCGACCGCCGGGATCAGGGCGTAGTTGATGACCACGCCCGCGGCGCCGGCCGACCGAAAGGCGCGCGCGACGTAGCTGAAGTCAGCCTTGTCCATGCGCTGCCAGTAACCGCCGTGGATGAACACGTGGATCGGGGCGGGCGAGGGACCGGCGGCGGGGAAGATGTCCAGGGTCTCGCTCGGGCTCGGGCCGTACGACACATCGAGGCGGCACTCGAGCTCCCGTCGCGCCGCCGCGCTCTCCCTTGCCCACCGAGCGAAGTAGTCGGCGAATTCCGGCACCTTGCCGCGGTTGTCGTACTCGCGGTCGAGCGCCTCCCGGTCGTAGCCGCGAAGGATCGTCTGCCCCATGCGGACCCTCCGACGTCGCTCAGGGGAAGCCGAGGCGCCCCACGCCGGGTAGCTTCAGCGCCGGGTTCTTCAGGTCAACACCGAAGATGAGGCCGAGCAGGTTCAGCTCGATCCCCTCCTCCCAGCCGACGAGCAGGCCCGCGAGGCCGAGCAGGGAGAGCTGGACGCCGGTGCCGCTCGGGGCGAGTCCGGCGGGGAGGCCGCCGGGGAGGTAGTCCTTGCCGACGGCGGTCGGCGGCAGGTCGAGCCGCAGCTCAGGCACGGCGCGCGCGACGTAGGCGGTGAACGTGTTGCTGTTGGGGCCGGGCCAGGTCCGATAGGTCGAGGGGTAGGGGTAGCCCGCCACCGCCGCCTCGACGCGGGCGATGAGCGCGTCCACGGCGTCGCCGCGCAGATCGACCAGGAGGTCGGGACGCGCGCCGAACCAGTAGTTGTCGGGGCCTGTCCGGTTCACGCGCACGGCGGCGGCGCCGCGATCGACGCCCCACCCGATCACCTCGTAGCGGGTGTAGGCGGGGGCGCCGCTGGGCTTCACCGCGATCCAGGTG
>Ga0209887_1000551_pt1 | contig 11250 bp, 13 predicted proteins | sample GWRWN1_30_40_FD_187230 | JGI IMG/M metagenome (GOLD analysis project Ga0209887, IMG submission 187230) | Riverbed sediment microbial communities from areas with no vegetation in Columbia River, Washington, USA - GW-RW N1_30_40 (SPAdes)... | ecosystem: Environmental > Aquatic > Freshwater > River...
AATCATGCAGGAGAATTCATACAGACGAGCCTGCTGCTAAACCGGTTGCCCAGCGAAACTCAGCAAATCTACGAAACTATTCTTTGGCACCACTCTTGCGCCTACGGCATTTGGTCGTCCCGCGTAAAAGGAGATTTAAATGCAAAAATTATTTTGTCGAACAATTGTTTTGATAATCTTGATCGGCGGGTTGAGTGTGAGCCCGTTCGTGAAGACTATCTTTGCACAGGAACCGCCCAAGCAGCAATCAAAGATCGATCCGACGCAGCTTAAATCGTTCGCTCGAGTCTACGTGGAATTCGAGAAGATACGTTACACCTACGAACCGCGTCTTAATAAAGCTCAAGGGGATCAGGAAACTGAGGCAATTCAAAAGGAAGCGGGAGCAAAAATTGACGAGGCCCTCGCCAAGGAAGGTCTGAGCCGAGAAACCTACAGCCAGATTATCAACACCTTGAATACTGACAGCGAGCTTCGCGCAAAGGCGATGCAGCTGATCGATGAGGAACGAAAGAGGTCCTAGCCGTCCCGCTTCAAAGTATTTTAAAACATCGATAGCGTATTGCGCCGGTGAGACTCAATGAAGGATCAGAGCCCGCCGACTGATTGCCGGCCGGAACCGCGGTTGCTGGAAACGGTTGAACTCTACTGGCCAGCGGTGAGACTGGAAATTTCCTGCGGCTTAGAGTAAAAAAGACTTAACTGACCGCGAGGAAGCTACCTCTTTTTGCGGGGCCTTCCTTCTTAACGGCAAACCCTTTGCTAATAGCGCATGTAATCTAAACGTGGAGAGTCCAATATGAATTCATCTCATCGTGTACCTCAGTTGTTATTGACTGTATTCCTGTCTCTCGTGGCTACTAGTCTCTACGCTCAAGCACAGCCCGCCAAGGAGCAATTCGAACCACGCGTCGGCCAGGAAGGCAAGGATGTGGTGTGGGTGCCGAGCCCACAGATAGTGGTGAACAAAATGCTCGACATGGCAAAAGTCACGCCTAAAGATTACGTCATCGATCTCGGCTCGGGGGATGGCCGCACGGTGATTACCGCCGCAAAGCGCGGCGCCAAGGCGCTCGGCATCGAATACAACCCCGACATGGTCGAATTGTCGAAGCGCAATGCCGCCAAGGAAGGCGTCAGTGACAGAGCCACGTTTCAGAAGGCCGACCTATTCGAGAGCGATTTCTCGCAGGCCACGGTGATTTCGATGTTTTTGCTGCCCGATATCAATCTAAAGCTGCGCCCGAAAATCCTCGATCTCAAGCCCGGTACCCGCATTGTCTCGAATACCTTCACGATGGCGGAATGGGCGGCTGACGAAACCGCCACGGTCAACGAAGATTGCATCTCATACTGTACGGCCCTGCTCTGGATCGTGCCGGCGAAAGTGGGAGGCACCTGGCAACTAGCGCAAGGAGAGCTTGCGCTTAAGCAAACCTTTCAAATGATTTCCGGCACCCTCAGGTCCGGCAATGTTTCCACGCCCATCACCAACGCTAGGCTGCGCGGGGATCAGATCAGTTTCACTGCCGGTGGTGCCCAATACACCGGCCGCGTGAACGGTAATGCCATGGAAGGAACCGTCAAGGGCGGTAGCGACTCCAAGTGGCACGCTACCCGCGGCGGTAAATAGGAGCGCATTATGTTCAACCAATTGTTCTACTGATCCTTCTGTCCCTTCCACGTTTGCCGTTGCCCAATTGAAGAGCGTCAGAATGGGTTATCCATCCCTGGGCTTCAGGCAGGGTCATGTTTGGGTTGCTAAAGACGAATGACTGTTCGCGAAATACGGACTGGATGTGGAACCGGTCTTCGTCGAGAAACACCGACATTACGCGAAGGCTACTGGAAAAGTAACCGCTAACAAAATAGACTTGGGGCATACCTCATCACGACTCTAGAATTCAACGCAGGAGGGATAAACTCATGGCGATTGCTGATAAGATGCCCATCATCGACGCTGACGCCCACGTGGTCGAGTCTGCTCATACCTGGGACTACATGGACTCATCCGAGAAACAGTATCGTCCCGTTCCTCTGGAAACCCGCGAAGAGTCCGGAGTAAAACTCCAATTCTGGGTCATCGACGGAAAAGTCCGCGGTTTCCGCTTTCCCGCCTTTTCGGCTGAAGAGCTGGAAAAACGATCCCAACAGGTTGGTCGTAAATTCGCCGACGCGCAGGAATCCCGCGAGCTGGGTAATGTCGGTCTGCGCGTGCAGCACATGGATGACACCGGCGTCGATGTCCAGGTGCTGCACAATACGATGTTCATCGAGTCAGCCACGGATCGCGCGGCCGTCGAGGTCGCGCTATGCAAAAGCTGGAACCGCTGGCTGGCGGACATCTGGCGGCAGGGAAAGGGCCGCTTGCGCTGGTCCTGCATGGCGCCGACCTTGAGCATACCGGATGCCCTGGACCAGATCCGCTTCGCTAAAGAAAACGGCGCTTGCGCCGTGCTGATGCGCCCCGTCGAAGGCAACCGCTTGCTCGTCGACCCTTACTTCTATCCGATATACGAGGAGGCAAGCCGCCTCGACATGGCCATTGCCATCCACATCGCCAACGGCAATCCCTGGCTCTGCGATTTATATCGCCATCCCGTAGGGGTGGCTTCTACCTTGCACCGGTTCAGAGTGCCCACCGTAGCCGCCTTCAACGACATCGTGCTCAGCGAGATTCCACAGCTATTTCCCAAGTTGCGTTGGGGGTTCATCGAAGCCAGCGCGCAGTGGCTGCCCTGGGTGATGCTCGAAGCCAAGAAGCGTTTTAAAACCCTGGGACGCGAATGGCCCGACAACTTCGCGCGCGAGTACCGCATGTTCGTTACCTGCGAAAACACCGATGACCTGCCTTATATCGTGCAGCAGGCCGGAGAAGACTGCCTGGTCATCGGGACGGACTATGGCCACACTGACATATCGAGTGACGTCGATGCCATCAAAATTTTTAAAGCAAGGACGGACTTAGCGCCCGAAGTGAAGCGCAAGATCCTGAGCGACAATGCTCGGACCCTCTATAGCTTATGATTTCTGATTCACAGAGAAGAAGTTTCAGTTCAGGGTAACGTACCGTTCAAGCCGGGCAACTTCCTTTTTATCAACATACTTGCCGATTTCTTTTCTAAACTGCTCGAGGTTTGTGTAGGGACGGTACTCCTTGAACTCACGGAGCATCCGCTTACCGGTACCCGGAATGCTCAGAATATCCTCGTCGCTTCCGGTGTTCAGATGGATCGGTACAAAGACATATTGTTCCAGTCGCGCCAACTCCTTGTCGTTGACATACTTGCCGATCTCCTTGTGAAATTGAGCCAGCGTTTTATAGGGCCGGTACTCCAGAAATTCACGCAGCATGCGCTTGCCGGTGCCCGGAATCATCAGGATCTCTTCTTCCGTCGCGGTATTGAGATTGATCTGAACGAACATTTTTCCGTAGAGGTCCGCCAGTTGCTCTTTCTTCAGGTACTGGACGAGTAGCGCGTTCAAGTCGGTCATCTTGAGAAACGGCCGGCGCTCCATAATACTTTTAACGATCGTCGCAGTCATATGCGGCATCGCGAGAAGTTCTTTTTCGCTGGCAAGATCCGGATTGACTAATCCCTCGGAGCGACCGACTTGGGCCTGAGTAGCGCCCCAGAGGCCAAGCATGAGGATAGTCGACGCCATCGTTGCGATCATTAGAGATCTTGTCTGCTTCATTTCACTCTCCTTCACTATTCAGTTTAGTTTTTGTCGAAGCCAATAACGCCGGGTGCCGATAAGTATACGCTAGTCCGACCAACCCTAGTTGTATCATGACGCCGGGCGCAAGTGCAGGCGGTGCTTTGCCTCGAATCGCCTCCCAGAACAACTGCCATCCGGCCAAGGATGGATTCGATTCTAACTTGAACTCCGCGCTACCCTGGTAGTGAAAATAAAATCCCGCAAGACCAGCCGCGATGAATGCGATCATCGCTCCTTGGGTGGCGCGGGTGCTCGCAGGGGTTCCGCGGACGGCGTGCCAGCCGAGGACAACGAAGCTCAACAGGATCAAGAGTAACGGAATCCACTGCAGCAGACTCTCGAAATGGTTTAATAAGAGTAATTCTGCGCCGCTGCCAACCGAGCCTAAAATGAATATCGTCAAGAGCATGGCGCGAATCAGCGAGACGGTCCTAACATCGTCGTATTTGCGCCCTTTAACATGGCTGGGCGTACTTGGCTGATTCAATCTTCGGGTCCTTGGATCAAAAGGGCTACCATTTAGACGTTACTGCTTCAGAATCGAACTACATCGTTAACTTAGAGAATGTTCTCATTGTCCGCAACTAACGAGACCTTTTGGATTTAAATTGGACCGGCAAGGCGATTCTTACGAGTTGGAATGACCCCGCGATCTTTTCTCTTCGCTAAGAAAATCCTGCTCGCTATTGCCTAATTTTTTTCACGTTTTTCGCTGGCCCGCCGTTTGCGAAACCCTAATGCAAAAGCATTCGTCAGGAGTGATAGGATGAACAAACATCTTTTTCAGGGCTTGGTTTGCGGCGGGCTCTTCGCCGCGGCAATAACATGGATCGCTGCATCGGACGTGATAGCTGAGGGCGGCTTTGCATTGCTAGCTTCGGCAGTCTTCGGTCTGGCAGCCGGCCTCTGCATCGGTGGCCTCATTGTGGCCAACTTTGCGATGCTTGCGGTTGAGGAAAAGGGAAAGAAAGAAGCGGTTGCGCATCGGGCGGCAGAGGCACCTGCAGCGGCTTAAGCCCACGGCCCTCGATCACACGGGGAGTATATCCGGGCTAAATGCCAGAAGCGAGTAGGTTTCGCCCCGGATAGTTGGGCAATGGGGCGAGTCTCGTGGGTGTGATGCAAGACTCGTCCCTTATCTCTTAATGCGGCTCGTTTCCACTTATTAGGGCAGTGGCTTCGACCTCAAGCAGGCTTTTTTCACCGGCATACCCTTCGACGAAACCGAACTCTACCTGGCAATCGGCCGGCAAGGCGGGTCCGCTCTCTAACAACTCCCTGAGTGTCTCAAGCTTCTGGCTGCGGTGCAGAAATAGAGAGACCTTAACCAACTTGTCCCACATAGATCCCGCAACCATGAGTCCACCCGCCACGGCTTTGATGATCTCGGATACTTGAGTCTCCAGTGTTTCCGCAGCCGAGGTGTACCCCGATAGAAACACAAAAGAATCCTGGCGCAGATAGCAGAGATAATTTCTCGGCGGTTGGAATTCTACCGGCCGTCTCTCGGCATCTGCACGCGACGGCCTTATAGCGAACAGGTCCAGGGCGATTCTTCCGTTTGAATCGAAACGCTGCGTAGAGACATAACTCGAGCTCGCCGCTTTGGCGCTACCGGTCAGAATCTTGGACCGAGCACTCGTGCCGAGGTTTCTTGCTTCCTTATCCCTTCCCCACAGTCGGGTGCGGACCGTGTTCTCCAGGGATAACCCGTGAGTTTTCAGCTCCTGCTCGAAACTCCGGAAGAGTGAGTTGGTCTCTTCTTCGACCGACGCTGGCGGCCGGGCCTCGCCGGAGAGGTCGATAAATTCCCGGCCCTGCCAGGAAAAGATTCGCTTTTGCACCTTGCCCCTTAAGTTTACGTCACGAACCGTGGGTCAGAAAGGCGAATGTTCGCCGTCAGATGGCTGTCAACGAATCTAACCCCGACATGAGGGACACGTCAAGAACACATCAAGCGAGGGCTAAGGTTTACAGAATCACGCAGGCCGCTTAAAATTACACAGAAAACAGGGGGGATCCGGACTTCTCCAAATAGGGGGTTATGCGAATGGCCATGACACAACTTCAAGGTTTATCGCGTTGCTTTTCGCGGTTGATTTGCCTGTCGGTTCTTTCGCTTCCATCTTTCTGCAATGCAGCGGAGGCGACACGAGCCCTGACTGTCCGGGAAGCGGGCGCCACTTTGTATGCTCAACAAGAGGCCGAATCGGATAGAATCGCTACACTGCAAAAAGGTCAGCTCCTCACTCCCCTAGCCGAGGCCGTGGGTCAACAGACATGGTACATGGTCAAGACACAGCGTGGTTTGGTTGGTTGGGTACGTGCAGTCGATGTTTCAGGAGGAGACCAGCTAAGACAGGCCTTCAAAGAACAGCCGAAGCTCTCTACCTGGAGCGCCCGAACTGCCACCGGGCGCATCCTCGAAGGTGGTTGGTCGGTGAACCCCGCCTCTTCACCGGACAAAGCATCCGGCACGTGGACATTAAGCGAAGCCACTGACGAGATCACGTTAAGCGGCACATGGTCCGCCCAAAAATTTTCTACGGGTTGGAGCGGGACCTGGCGCGCCGCCATCCACGGCCAGGGACGAGAATTTACCGGTAGCTGGACAGCGGATTTCCCTCAGGCACGCGAAACCTCTATGGCTGAGCTATTCTTGACCGCGGCTCGCGACGCCATCCGGGGCATTTGGATCGCAGAAAATGACTCCGGCAATTGGGCCATCCGGGCAGCAGAGTAAGAATTTCCACCCGCCGCATCTAACCCGCTTCGTCTTGACCTAGAGTCGGCAGTTGTACTACGAAGAGTCAAGAATGAATCGGGATTTGATCAAAAGTCTCATCGGCTGCCTGTTACTTCTTCCGATCTTGATTACGGGAACAGCTGCGGCCCAGGAAAAAATTAAAGCCGGCATTTCATCTTTTTCGGCCTCTTATATTTCCATGTTCATCGCCAACAAGCGCGGCTATTACGCCGAGGAAGGCATGTCGGTGGATATCATCTTGATTGCCGGCCTTCTCGGCACCCGGGCGCTGATCGGCGGCAGCGTCGAGTTCGGCTCCGCCAGCAATCCCACGGCCGCCGTCCAAGGGGCAAAATTAAAGATGCTGATGGTCTTCAACGAGAAACCTCACTCCGCGCTGTTCGCGCAACCGGGGATCAAGTCGGTGGCCGAGCTGCGCGGCAAGAAAATCGGCGGCTCTACCGTGGGCAGTCTGGAATATGGCTGGATCAAAGAGCTGCTGCCTAAATTCGGTTTGCAGCTCGATCGCGACGTTACTTTTCTCGCCATCGGCCCCACCGCCACCCGTTTCGCGGCTTTGAAAACCGCCACTGTCGATGCCGCGCCGCTCAGCCCACCGTCCAGTTTCCTCGCCCAGGATGCGGGCTTTCCCGTGTTAACCCGGGTGTCCGACCACGTTGAAGATATTCAAGCATGCATCGTAACAACGGACGAACGGCTGGCGCGCCAGAGTGAGATGGTGCGGCGTTTCTTGAGGGCCACGGTGAAAGGACAGCGGGTTTATCTCGTCAGACGCGAAGAAGCGATCCCGGCGCTCATGGAGTTTACCCGGCAACCCAATCGTGAGCTGGCCGGGCGCATTTATGACGAAAACATGAAAACGATAGCGAAAGATGGAACGATTTCGGAGCGACTGCAACAAATCGTCATCGAACGAACCAAACGCCTTACCGGCATCAGCCGTGAAGTCAAACCGGAGGAAATTTTCGACTTCTCCCACCTGCGGCGGGTCCAAGCGGAGCTGACGCAAAGCAGCTGGACACCGTAGGAAAATTGAAAAATTCGAAGTTCGAAATTCGAATTCGAAATTAATTTGTTCTTGGCCTCTTGGCGCGAGAACCGTTAACTCAACCAAGCCGCTTCTTTGTACGCCCGAATCGCTCCCGGATGTAGTGGCACACCGCCGAACTCGAAGGCCGCCGCGCCTTGAGTACGCAGCGGCTCGAAGAGAGCTTTCAATCCTTTGAAGAGGGGATTCATCTGCGGCAGCGTCTCGAGATTTTCGGCGATGGCTTTTGCCATGTCGTGAACGACGTCTTCGGAAACTCTCTCGTGCGTGACCAGGACATTAATCACCGCAGGCTGAGCGACGTCTTCCACAACGCCTCGAAAAACCCCCTTTTCCATCGTCACTCGGCGGTAGAATGGGACTTCGCTTAAAACCTTCTCCAGCTGACCCGGCGAATAAGGGACAACTCGGATATCTGCCCGCTGGCTGAGATCTGTCATTACCCGGTTTGGAATCGGCGGCTGGAATTGAGCGTCGATATCGCCCGCGATCAACGCATCCGCCCCCTCGTCGAAGCCCATATGAACAGGTGTAAAGCTATCAAACGAGATTCCGAGAACGCCAAAGATCGTGTGGACGTGTTGTTCCATACCGCTGCCTTTGGTGCCGATAACGATCCGCTTGCCTGTGAAATCGACGATGGTCTGGATCGGCGAATTTGCCAATTTCACGAAGAACATCGGCCCGGCATTGGCCGGCGCCACCATGCGGAGTGCGATCTGGCGCGTAAAGGGCGGCATGGCGTCCTTGGCCCGTCCGATCCAATTGGACGCCATGAAGCCGAACTCCAGCTCTCCTCGATCCAGCAGGTTCGCATTGTGAATACTCGCGTGGCTGGTCTGCACGACACATCGGTCGGCTTCCGAGCGCCCGCGATTAAAAAGCTCGGCGACTGCCGAACCCTGGGTATAGAATGTTCCGCCGTACTCGGACGTACCTAGTCGTAGTGCCATGTTTCTTCGGTCCTCCGTTAAGCCTAATTTCAAACGCCTTTCTTATACTACGCGTACATCGTCCTCGAAAGCCGGTTTGCTAATTTAGCGGAACCCAACTGCAACTTGACGCGCTATCTCCGCTGTACTAGCCTCCGATTTGATACGGCGCGCAAACGCAATCATTAACCCCGCCGGCATTTCTAAAGTATGAGCGCATCCTGCACGCGTTTCCAGGACGAACCGTCAAGGATGTGTAGAAAGGACGTCATGGCAATCATTGACTTGGACTCGCACCTTCGCGACGGCTGGCTGTTGGATGAAATTTACCAGCTGGAAGAACCCTTCAAGCAGTACACACCCAAACGCATCGGCGACGGTCAATACTTTTTTTCAAAGTTCGAGCACCAGCTTTCGCCGATGGAAGATCCCGTGGCTAACGCCAACTTCAAGAAACCGATCACGCACCAGGTTTTCTATAACCCGGAAGCGAACCGGCGCGGCAATGAGGTGATGCGTTGGCAGCAGGGCGGCTATGACATGGAATACCGCATGAAGGACAACGCCCGGGAAGGCGTTGACCTGCAACTGATTTTTCCGACGCAGATTGAAATCGCGTCGCAAAATCCGGGTGCCCTCGGCGGCGCGGTGAGTCGCTGCTACAACAACTGGGTGCATAAGCTGGTAGCCGGTTATCGCGGCCAACTCTTCCCGGTAGCGATGATGCCCGCCGGCTGTCCGGAGGAAATGCCCAACGAACTTAGGCGCTGTGTACAAGAGCTAGGCTCCAAGGCCGCGCACTTGGTTAGTTACACCAAAGACAAACAAATGGACGATCCGGCCTTTTTTCCCTTCTACGAAGCCGCACAGGAACTCGACATCCCGCTCTTCTGCCACCCGAGCACGCTGGGGGACGTTGGCACGTTGATCAACCGTCAAACTCATTTTTTCCCCATGCATATTCTCGGCCGGCCACTCAATTGCGTGGCACCGCTGGTCGCTATGGTTCTCGGCGGGGTTTTTGAAAAATTTCCCCGCCTCAAGGTGGCATTCTTCGAGGTCACAGCGGAGTTCCTGGTCTACTGGATGCATCGCATGGATGACGATTATGAAGTGATCAAGGACCACGGCATGTGCCCGCAGTTAAACATGCTTCCGTCCGAATACGTGAAACGGAACTGCTACATCAGTTGCGAAGCGGACGAGAAGTGGCTGCCCTTGGCGCTCGCCGAAGTCGGCGAGACTCACGTCGTCATGGCGACCGACTACCCGCATTTCGATTCAACGTTTCCCAACACGGTCAATGGCATTCTAGAACGCCCGGATATTTCCAAACATCAGAAGAAACTTATTCTGGAGGACAATGCTCTGCAGCTGATTCACGTTTGACCGGAATGATCCGGCAAGACATCTCGCCGCTTGCGCACAAGATACAAGCGGTGCAGGCGGACGACTTTGACGCCAAGGGCTTCGCGGACAAGACTCGAGAGTATCAGAAGCTGTTTCTTAAATAGGAGGATGTAATCATGACAGGGCGAGAATTTCTGCCGGGCGATGCGCGCCAGCGCGAGCGCGCTTACTCACCCGCCGTCAAGGTCGGCGGTGGCACGACTGTTTATTTAGCCGGTTACGGTGCGTTCCAGGACGAAGCCGGTAAAAGCTACGCCGGTGATTTTGACGGGCAAGTACGGTTGAGCTTCGAACGCATACGGCGAACGCTGGAAAAGGCCGGCGGCAAGCTGGACGACATCGTAACCATGACCGTGTTCATTACCGATATGGCCAACGGCACGCGATTCACGCAACTCCGCAAGGAATTTTTCCAAGAAGGCCGCTATCCCGCTAGCGCGCTCATCGGCATCAAGGAACTGGCGCGGCCCGAGATGATGGTCGAGATTCAGGCCATCGCGGTGGTGGATTGAGAGAAAAATAAGAACTCAAATATCGAAATCCGAAATTCGAAACAAATCTAAATGATCAAAAGGCACAAATTCCAAACAAGCTCGTTTCGGATTTCGACATTTGTTTTTTGCCTTTGAGTGTACCGGTTTGTTTCGGATTTCGATATTCGGATTTCGGATTTAAAAAGGTTCTACACAGGAGGTGCAATATGAAATCACCGTTCCAAGTTACCGGCATCGACCACGTGGTGTTGCACGTCAAGGATCTCGCCCGGTCAAAGAAGTTTTACATCGATTTCCTCGGCATGGACATCGATCACGAGAGCTCTTGGCAGTGCTTTCTCAAGTGCGGCAACCAGAGCGTCGCATTATTCGAGGTGGAAGACGAAGAAGAAATTCATGGAGGCAACGAAGTGAATCATATGGCGCTACGCCTTGCCTCCGGGGAATTGGCGCGCGTCAAGACAACGTTGGAAGACGCCGGCATCAAAGTCAACGGCCGCCAAGGAGACCCGACCTGCATTTATTTCTCCGATCCGGACGGCCATCGCCTGCAGCTGTTGATGCCGAACGACTGACCAGCTTTTCGCAGTGACCGCAGACTTGTTTCCAACGCGCGAAAGCCTTGAACATATCCCCATAAAAGAAGCGGAGGTGTACTACCTGCGCCATCTTCCGCTCGCGCGCGCCCGTCATATCGTCATGAGCCAACTGATCGATGAAGTTCCCTGGCGCGCAGAGAACATCGTTGTTTGGGGCAGAATTTACGCGCAGCCTCGTTTGATTGCGTGGTACGGCGATGTCGGCAAAAACTATACATACTCCGGTATTTACCTGGAAGCATTGCCCTGGACGGAAGCGCTGCTGGATATCAAAAAA
>Ga0209887_1000552_pt1 | contig 11232 bp, 10 predicted proteins | sample GWRWN1_30_40_FD_187230 | JGI IMG/M metagenome (GOLD analysis project Ga0209887, IMG submission 187230) | Riverbed sediment microbial communities from areas with no vegetation in Columbia River, Washington, USA - GW-RW N1_30_40 (SPAdes)... | ecosystem: Environmental > Aquatic > Freshwater > River...
AACAGAAGTCACATTACGTGGCTGGGTGCGCTCGCGCCGGGATTCCAAGGGCGTGACTTTCATCGAGTTGAACGATGGGTCCCGGTTCAAGAGCATGCAACTTGTGGTCGATGCCGGCGTCGTGCTGGACGAAACACTGAAGCAGGTCACCACGGGAAGCAGTATCGCCGCGTCAGGAGTGCTGGCTGAATCTCCGGCTAAGGGACAAGCGGTGGAGCTCAAGGTCAGCGCAATTTCAGTATACGGCACTGCAGACCCTGTGACCTATCCTCTGCAAAAGAAAGGACATACTTTGGAGTTTCTCCGCGAGATCGGTCATCTGCGAGTGCGAAGCAACACTTTCGGCGCCGCGTTTCGCGTTCGCAATGCCCTCACACATGCGATCCACACTTTTTTTCAGGAACGCGATTTCATTTACGTTCAAACGCCCATCATCACGACATCCGACTGCGAAGGCGCGGGGCAGATGTTCAACGTAACTTCCTTGAGCATCGCGAACCCGCCGCGCACCGCCGACGGCAACGTCAACTGGCAGCAAGACTTTTTCGGCCGCCCCGCCTATCTCACCGTAAGCGGGCAGTTAGAAGGGGAGATCTTCGCCCTCGCTTTCTCAAAGGTCTACACGTTCGGCCCGACGTTTCGGGCGGAGAATAGCAACACGCCGCGCCATTTGGCCGAGTTCTGGATGATCGAGCCGGAGATGGCCTTCTACGAACTGGAAGACAATATGGCCCTGGCGGAGGAGTTCTTGAAGTTCATCATTCGCTATGTCCTGGACCACTGCCGCGAAGATCTCGAGTTTTTTAATGAGCGCATCGAAAAAACCGTACTCAACACACTGGAGCATGTCGCGGAATCTAAATTCGGCCATATTACCTACACCGACGCGATTCAAGAGCTCAAGAAATCCGGAAAAACTTGGGAGTTTCCCGTGGAGTGGGGCAGTGATTTGCAAACTGAGCACGAGCGGTTTCTTTCAGAAGAGCTTTTCAAAAAACCGGTGATCGTCACGGACTACCCGAAGGACATCAAAGCTTTTTACATGCGCGTCAATGACGATAACAAAACCGTGCGGGCGATGGACGTTTTGGTTCCGAGAGTCGGCGAGATCATCGGCGGCAGCCAGCGCGAGGACCGCCACGATGTGCTCCTGCAACGGCTCCGTGACAGCGGATTAGACGAAAAAGCGTATTGGTGGTATTTCGACCTGCGCCGGTACGGCTCCGTCCCCCACTCCGGCTTCGGTTTGGGATTGGAAAGAATGATGATGTATCTCACCGGCCTCAAAAATATCCGTGACGTCATCCCCTTCCCGCGCACGCCGGGGAATGCGGACTTTTAGAAGCCTGCAAACAAAATTTTTCAGCAACCTGACAGTCTAGAGCGCGGGGAGAAAAATAGCGCTCCGGCCTTCCTCCCACGTTGAGCCGACCCCGAACGACCTATCTCAAACCACAAACCGCGCATGAACTTTTCACTAAATTCCAGTCCCACAGTCCGTGGACTCGTCATCCTTTACACCAGCACCCTGCTGGCAGGGATGTGGGCGATGATCGTTCCCGCCATTCCGGTATTAGCGGTGGCCTTTGAAATTTCCCTGGGGACAGCGGCGCAAATCGTTACGGCTTCGGGGCTTGGACGATTCGTCGGTCTTCCGATAGGCGGCGCGGTGCTCGACCGCTTAGGCGCCCGCTCGGCGCTGATCGCCGGCCCAGCCTTGGCTTGCATCGCCGGGCTACTTGCCGCAAGCATTCCCTGGTTCGGAATAATTCTGGCGCTGGTCTTCTTGATCGGCGTCGCAGAGAGCGTCTGGGTTATGGCTCGGGAGATGGCCGGCATCGATATGGCGCGCCCGGACCAACGCGGCCGAGTCCTGAGCGGTTTTCACGGCGTTAACTATTTAGGGCTCGCCTTGGGTCCGTTGCTTGGCGGCATACTGACGGAAAGTGTCAGCTTCAGGGCCGTATTCATCGTCTACGCCCTGTGCGCCGCCCTTGCTGTCGTGCTTGGATTATCCGTTGAGAGCCCGCCATCGTCTTTTTCTCCACCACCTCTTTCGAACCGCCCGGAAAATTCGAGGCGTCAGACCCTAGCGGAGCGCCTGCGCAGTCTAAAAGACCTTTTTCACCAAATTAATCCGGAACTCCGACCGACATACGTTGTTCTGGTCTTTGCAACCTTCACGAGCATAATCCACCGCGTCACAACGCAGAGCATGCTGCCACTCTATGCAACATCCCAGCTCGGCCTGACGCCCAAAGAAGTGGGCTTTTTGTTTACCATTTCCGGCTTATCTGTGTTCGCCATGATCCTGCCCGCAGGCTTCGTCATCGACAAGGTTGGAAGAAAATGGGCAACGGTTCCAAGTACCGGAATTCCGGCTCTGGCGTTTCTGCTTATTCCGTTTTCCGAGACCTTTTTCCAATTAGCGATTCTCGTAGCATTTTTAGGCGTATCGAACGGGCTTTCGCTCGGGTCGCTGGCAACCTCGACCTACGACGTCGTGCCTGCAAGCGCCCGCGGGCGCCTGCAAGCCCTGCGCCGCACGATCGCCGAAATCGGAGGTGTCGGCGCGCCGCTGCTCGGCGGCTTTCTCGCCGATAGTTTCGATCCCGGTGTGCCATTCTTAGCCTACGCCCCACTGCTCGTGTTATCCGCGGTTCTCCTCGCCGCCGTTGGTCGCGAAACCCTGCAGAGGTAGCCTAAGGGGTTCGCAGGATATGAAGATCCGATAGGACGCGCCGCTCAACTACTAAACGTTAGGTGGTGGGCAAATTTCCAGCCAGCCAACAATGTCCCTAATCTCTACTCGCATCACACCTGATTTTGAAAAAAACACTTCTTCGGCTGGAAAATCCGTGGGTTAATTGCCTAACAGTTTCTTCATCCGCTCAATGACCTCTGGCGGCTGGGAAATCACCTCTTTCGCCAGATTGGCCATCTCTTCCCCGCTGATCGCATCCACCTCCCATCGTCTCTTTTTCAAGTCTTCCAGCAACGCTGGATCTTTGAGCGACGTGTGATAGGCGTCACGCAAGATTTTTACCCTATCCGGCGGAACACCCGGCGTGGCCACCATGGGCCTGCCAAAAACTGCCGGGGCAAGCAGCACCGTGGCCACACGCCGGCTCGCCTCAGGCGTCTTGTATTGGTCCATCAACTCATAGATGGACGGGACATCGGCAACTCTGGCATCCCGCTTCTTTGGCGTTTGCAAGATCGGGCGAATAAAGCCGTTCTTATGCCAGGTCAAAAAGGGCTCGCGCGCAAAATAGGTGCTGATCGTCAAGTTGCGGCATTGCAACTCGCCGCGTTCGATGCCGAGGTCAATCTCGCCGCCCCCCGGGTAACCGGTGACGATGTTGAATTTGAGCCCCATACTTTCGTCCAAGAACTTTGGGATGTAATAGCCGGAAGTGCTCGTTCCCGTGGCGCCGCACTTGGGCGGCACCGCGGCCTTGCGGACATCCTCGATGGATTTGTAAGGACTATCCGTCCTCATGATCAAGATAAACTCGGTTTGCTCCGGCGTACCGATCCAAGTGAACTTGGACCAGTCAAACTGAACTTCCTTGCGCCCCGCAAGTTGGTCAAAATAAAGCGATGGCCCCCATGCTCCCATCGTCAGACCATCGGGTTTCGCAACGGCATAAACATAATTGGCGGCAGTCACGCCGCCTGCTCCGGGCATGTTCTGCACAATGAAATTGGGATTTCCCGGGATGTACTTGCCCATATGCTGGGCGAAGATTCTCGCCCATAGATCATAAGCATCCCCGGCAATATTACCGACAACGATCCTGATGGTTTTTCCTTGATAAAAAGGAGTCTGAGCGTAGAGATTGGAACTGGACGCCAGAAACAAAAACAACGCAAGTACGAAACTTGTCATATCGTTCTCCAGACTGCCTGGGAGCCAGGCGTTATAACCAACTCTATCGACCGGACGGTACGCGCAAATCATATTGCCGCGTCAATCAAGGTGTCAAGAGAGATGCTGCTGCAAAGCGAAGGCTTTCTCTGTCCTCTGGAAAATTCTCTCAATAAGTGCCAGGATCGCGGCGATTCCCCAGACAACACACCGTTTCTCTCCTTTGGCCTGATATTTTCCTATAGAAAGGGGACAAAAATATGGAGATCAGAAAGCATAGCCTCAGATGCCTGAGTTTTCTGGCAGCTCTCTTGTGGATCCATGCTTCCCTCCCTTCAGGGTTATCCTGGGCGCAGACTGCCTATTATCAAGGCAAGACCCTCACCATCCTCCGCGGCGGATCGCCGGGCGGTTACGGCGATTTGCAGGCGCGGGCGCTGATCCCTTACCTGAAAAAATATATTCCCGGTGAACCCACTATCATTATCGAACACAAGCTGGGCGCCGCGGGTAGAACGGCGGTAAACCATATTTACTCGGCAGCCAAACCCGATGGGCTCACCATCGGCGCCGTGGGCAACGTCCTGGTAAGCGGGCCGATCCTGGGCCTGGCCGGCAGTAACTACGATCTGGATAAGCTCATCTATCTTGGCTCCACGGAAAGCGGCAGCCCCACCGCGTTCACCACCCGGAAAGAGGCGGGGCTGGACAGCCTCGAAAAGCTCCGCGCCGCGACGGGGATCCGGATCGGCGCCCATTCGGTAGGACATATCACCTACATCAACGGGCGCCTCGCCGCTTATTTGCTGGGACTGAAGGAGCCGAAATTCGTCGTCGGTTATTCATCCCCGGAAAGAGACGTGGCTCTGCTCCAAGGCGAGGTGGACGGTGGCTCGATGTCGAGCGCGACCATTCAACAAAATCCGTCGCTCGTGGAAAAAGTTTATTTTCACACCGTCATCACAGTTCCCAAGGGCCGCTACGTTTCACCCTATTCGCGAGACATTCCCGAGATCGATAGCTTTGCCAAAAACGAGAAGGAGCACCGGTTGCTGAGCCTGTACAGGGCGTTCGACTACCCGCGCTGGCCCTATTTTCTACCGCCCGGCACACCAAAAGAGCTGGTCAACATTTTGCGCGAGGCCATGGCGAAAGCATTCAAAGATCCGGGGTTCGCCAAAGAATTCAAGAAACTCACGGGCGCTGATCCCTCGCCCATCACAGCGGAGGCAATCGAGGCGGCCATCAAGGAGCTGCCGCGTGATCCGGAAACGATCGCGTTGTACAAGCACATCGCGGACCACCGGCCAATGCCCGAGCGCTGAAGGCACGAGTGTCTTGTGACATTATGCGGATCGAAACGGCGGCTTTTCGTAATTCAATTTAGAATCTACTTGGTCACTAAAAAAATCGTAAAAAAATCGGGGACGTTCTTGATTAACTGGAATTACTCTGTTGCTGGCCGTGATAGGCCGATAAATAGACCTGCGAGTTTTACATCGTAATTTTCGCTAAAGAGGAGGTACCGCTTATAAAAGTCCAGCCGCTCGGCTATTTTTTTGAAACGCTGCAAAGCGGCGACTGCTTGATCACGTAGTTCGACACGTGCTCAGCGACTGTTCTTTTGAGGTCTGTGAGTCATGCTAGAAGAACGCGAGCAAGAACCATACACGGTGATACGAATTTGTCGCAGAAAAGAAAAAACCACAAAAGGTTGCCACGGATGGCTCATGTCCGTCATAGCGCGCTCAGAAAAAATTTGGAAGTCTGAATTCGCATCGCAAGTTGGATCAAAGTAGCCACCACGGATCGCCCACGGGGATATATTTTAATCGTTATTATAATTTTCTGAATGAAGCGGCGATGGATCCATCTACACGTTTGATTCTCAGTCCCTTTTCTCCTTTCTGGTCTTCCCTACCGACGAGGTTTCCAAGCCCATCATCGCCTTTCGATCCATCTAACGCAATTTTTAGCCGTAGGTTGTTAGCGCTGTCGGAGTTGGCAAGCGCCTGTTCTACGGTAATCTTTCCTTGTTTGTACAGCGTAAACAGTGCGTGTTCAAAGGTTTGGCAGCCCTCATGGATTCCGTGTTCCATCCCCTCCAGGAGCTGATTGATTTCACCGGCCTTGATGAGATCTTTGATTCGCGGCGTATCGATGAGGATTTCCAGCGCCGGGATGCGCATGCCATCTACAGACGGTATCAGGCGTTGGGAAATGATGCCGCGTAGATTGAGTGACAACTGCATAAGAATCTGTGCATGACGACCCTCAGGGAAGAAATTGAGGATACGTTCCAAGGTTTGGTACGCATTGGCTGAATGAAGCGTAGCCACGCACAAATGCCCTGTATCAGCAAAGGTAATCGCCGCTTCCATCGAGTCTGTATCACGAATCTCGCCGATCATGATCATGTCCGGCGCTTGGCGCACGGCCCGCTTTAAAGCTTCGCTGAAAGAGTAAGTGTCAAACCCAAGTTCGCGCTGGGTAACAATGCATTTTTTGTGCTTGTGCACGAACTCGATTGGATCTTCGACGGTGACGATATGGCCGGGGCCATACGTGTTTCGGTGGTCAATCATCGCTGCCAAAGTCGTGGACTTGCCGGTTCCGGTGGCACCTACGACAAGGACCAAGCCCCTCTTTTTAATGGATACATCCTTCAGGGTGGGTGGCAACCCGAGCTCATCGAGCGTCTTGATCTCGTATTTGATTGTGCGGATGACAAGGGCTGCAGAGCCGCGCTGGCGGAGGATATTGACACGGAACCGGCTGAGCCGGGGGACCGAAAGAACGAGAGCCAGGTCCATCTCGTTGCGCTGGCTGAACTCAATCCATTGCTTCTCGTTCATCGCTGCTTTGGCCAGCTCTTCGAGTTCACTGGCCGTAAAGGCGTGATCCCCGATCGGCTGCATAACGCCCTCAATGCGAAATACAGGAGGACTTGCGACAGTCAAGTACAGGTCTGACGCATTCTTTTCCACCATGACTCTCAGGTATTCCACTAATTCCATAGGCATCTCCTAAAATATTCAAACCAATCGAGCCGGAGCTTTTGTGGGCAAATTGAGTGCCAAGGAAAAGCGGCCGTTATGTCAAAGAAATGATGACGGAAAAGCCACCTTTCGTCCCTCGGTTACAAAAAATGTCCAAAGCTGTTCGATTGAGAACATGAGGATCGAATGCCGGTAGGAGGGCCTAGAGGTAATCAGCAAGCCGTGGGCTCCTTGGATTCCGGGATCGTTTTCGTGTAACATGAGCCACTCTCAATTCACAGTGATAGTCGATGTTCAGGCCGCCTAACTCGCATTTCAGATTGGAAGTATGCCGATAATGACGAAAACACTCCGAGCGTATCCATCGGAGGCGTTTTGAGATCTCGCTTTCATAAGGGCGGGGTGGTCGCTGGCCGATTCCCAACTGAACATCTCTGGAAAAGAGCCAAACGGCGGTGGAAACTAGCGTCTGGCGTGTTCGCGACGCCGCGCCATAGAGAAGACGCCGGAAAACCGCACTCAGAGCACGAACAAAAGCGAGAGTTAAACCGAGTCAACGAGGGGCCGCCAGAGGGTCATCCATTAGTAGAAGGCAGGTCAAGAGGCAACGATACTCCGTAAGAAATAAATTGCTTTATTCCCTTTCGAAGGAAGTTACGGGGTCGGGCTTTCTAATCAAACAATTTCATCGCGAGAATTTCTTGCATGGAAAGAAAAGGAACCGGGCGTCAATCCAGCATCGCGGGGCGTGAAACATCTGACAGCAGTTCGTTCTGAATGCACCCGATCCAACTGGGCGTCGTCCGCTTCACGCTTTTTTTGATCGGCGCGCGCTACTTCTTTTGATCAAAGCCTCCCTCGCGCGCCATCCGTTCTACGATGGAGTCGTCAACGAAGGTCTCGCGGGGAATTCCTGGTTTTCCCATAAACTCAAGGATCGTGGCGATTGCTTCCGACTCGACGCGGGGGATACTGTCGAGATTGGCTACCGAGTCACGGTAGTGCTCCTCGATACCCTGCGCGTCAGCTTGGCGCGAATATTTGGCGATCACTTTAAGCGCCATGTCTTTTTGGTTACGCGAGGCAGCTACGCCCGCGGTGTAGGCTCTAATCATCCCCTGCACGACTTCCGGATTGCGCCGATAGTAGTCGCGGGCCACCGTGATCAATTGCATCGAATACGGAATCCCCAAGTCCACGAGATTGACGAGAATCTTCGCCGGCAGTTTGGTTCCCGCACGAAGGTCGGAAGTGACAGCGCCGGCTATGACCCGCTGCTGAAATGCCGCTCCCACCGCGGCGGTGGCCCCCAATTGGCGAACGGTTACCCCGCTCTCCCAGGTTGCGGTCCGATGCTGGAATAACCCAAAGTAATTCGCCTTAGCTCTGCCGCGCCGGCTTCGATGCCCCAAAGCAGCACAGCGAATAATACGAACAAGGCAAGCTTGCTATTCATGTTACACTTTCGCGGCATAGTACTTGTCCATCTGGCTCTTGACACCCGCCTTGGCGCAGGCTTCTTCAAACATCAGCCGCACGATTGGGTCTTCGTCTTCATACTCGATCTGATTGCTGCCGAGCTTCACATCCACATCGGTCTTTGCCGACGTTTCCCCATTGATCCCGTAGAGAATCCAGTCGCGGAAGTTCGTTTTAAACCATCTGGGGTGATCTTCAGGAAATGCCGAGAAGGCGCTTTAGGTTCCCTCCCATGATCTTTCGCAAATCTTCGATCTGCAATTTTAAATGTTTCTGGGCATGCTTCACTATCTTAGCCACTTCCCACTCCATCGGATTGAAAGGATGGTCCGAGCCATACATCACTCGGTCCACGCCCGCCCATGAAATCGTTTCACAGAAAAACGGCAGCCATCCAACAGCCGAACTATCCATACTCAGATTCTCGTGCTTTTTGGCCGCGTCGACGGCATCCCTGACTCCCTCTATGACACCCGAGTGGCCCAGGATCACCGATAGTTTCGGAAAGTCTTTTGCCACCTCAGCGATACGTTTGGGACTCGCATCCTCGCCCAGGCCACAATGAAATAGAACGGGAAGCCCGTGATGTTGTGCCGCCTCCATTAAAGGATAGACGTTTTCTTTGTCGTTCGCCGGGCATTTTTCGATAAGCGGGTGAATCTTTATTCCTTTGAGGCCCAGCTTCACGCCTTCCTCCAATACCTTCAAAGTATCCTTCGGACCTTTGGCCGGATTGAGACGCATGAATCCAATGATCCGGTCGGGATACTTCTCCATCGAACTGGCGATGTAGTTATTAGTGTCGCGGTAGTCTACCGGCTCGCCGGCGCCGATCGCAAAAGTCACGACTTTATCAACCCCCGCCCCATCCATGGACGCCATCATATCTTCCGCCGTGAATTTCATGATACGGGGGATCTGATGCACTGCTAATTTGTTTCTGGAGCCCATGTGCGAATGAGCGTCGACGACTTCTATTTGTTCTCCATCCAGCGTAATCATCCTTCCTCCCTGCAAGATCAATCGCAAACTCTCTGGCCTATGAGGCTAAAGTTAAAGTTTGGCGGTGAGCTTACTTAACCTGTGCCGCAGCCGCCAAGATCGCCTGAACTAGCCGAACAGCTCCTTCCATTTCTTCAGTACCTTTTGCTTTTCCGCTTCGCTCGATTCCGCGACCCGAGGAAAATCCTCGATCCAGTCGTAAGGCCGGCACGCATCAATGACTGCCCGCGAGCCAAAAAATTTCCGTGCGCCCTTGGGATATACGGGGTCGAGGGTGCTCGAGTACGTGTTGCGCAACAAATCGATGTCCTTTTCAGGATTCGACCTGGTGCTCATGGCCCAAATAACGTCTGCCAAGTTCGCCGGATCGATATCGTCGTCGACTACGACAACATACCGACCCAGATGCCCGGCGGCCGCCTGGCACTGCGCGGTCAAGTAGGCAGCCTGTCTTGCGTGTCCTGGAAAGCGCTGCTTGATCGATACCACCGCAAAAAAGTTCACGCCCGCCACCTCATGAAACCAAACTCCCCGAACGTCAGGCAATCCGTCTTTGACGAGGGATTCTTTCACCATCACCGAGCGAATCAGGGAATACATGTAGGAGTAATCATGGGGCGGCCGTCCTGGGGGGGCTCCGAGGTTGATCGGGTCGTTTCGAAAGTAAACGGCCTTCACTTCGAGAACCGGCTCCTGCTCTTCTCCCGACCCATAGTATCCGGTGAACTCGCCGAAAGGCCCCTCGCTTCGAGTTTGATCCGGAGGGCAAAACCCTTCTATGGCAAATTCACTGTCAGCGGGAATGGGAAGCCCGGTCACTTTCCCACAAACGACCGGCACAGGCTCTCCCAACATGGCGCCCAGGTAAGCGTATTCCGAGACTCGATAAGGAATGCCGATGCCACCGATGACGAGATAAATAGGATGGTGACCAAAGGAGACAGCTACCGGTGCCGGCTCGTTTCGATCGCGATATTTTTTGAGATTGATCGCGCCATGGTGAGCGGAAGAGATCTGCACGGTCACGCTCTTCTCATCCTGCACCATGACCCGGTAACAACCGACGTTCACCCGCCCGGAATCGGGATCCCTGGTCACAACGACGCAGCCCGTGCCGATGTAATTACCTCCGTCATGCTCGTGCCATTTGGGCGCGGGAAATTGTAGGAGATTGATGTCATCGCCGAAACTCTGGTTCTCAAAAACCGGCCCGTTCGCCACCGCACGGGGCGGAAAATTCGCCGACGCGTGCTCGTACTCGGTCATTTTTCCTTCGAGGCGAGCCACCAACTCCTCGCTCGAGTCGACGCCGCGGTGTCCCAAAGTAAGTCCCAAACGCGGCGCGTCAAGGATTGTTCCGGTGAGGATTCTTCGGCCTTGCGGAAAACCGGGAATGCGGTCGAATAAAAGCGCAGGTCCTTTGCGCCGGCAATTTAGTTCCGTGATGATTCCGATTTCGAGATTGGCATCCGCTCCTTGAACTCGCTTGAGGTTCCCTAACCGTTCCACCTCTTGGAGCCAGGAGCGCAGATCATGCATGGATGTTTCCTCGCGGACAAAGTAGGCGAATAACAGATCCCCTATGGAGTGTCAACGCGACATCCACGTGCAATGAGACTTTGGGAAAATTTAGAAGCGGAAACAATCTTGACAATCCGTGGTGATTGTGAAAATCACACTCCATATCTTCACTAGAGGAAACGTGCCCGTGTGGAATAGATTTTTCCGCCGCATTTTTACTGTCACTACAGTCATTTTTCTTTTGTTGAGCGGCACAGCACAGCCAAATGAAAACATTGTCGTTGCGTACAGCGGTGTTTCCGGTTTTCAGGGACCGTTGTGGGCGTTTTCCGAGCTAAAGCTCTTCCCCAAATATAACCT
>Ga0209887_1000557_pt1 | contig 11211 bp, 12 predicted proteins | sample GWRWN1_30_40_FD_187230 | JGI IMG/M metagenome (GOLD analysis project Ga0209887, IMG submission 187230) | Riverbed sediment microbial communities from areas with no vegetation in Columbia River, Washington, USA - GW-RW N1_30_40 (SPAdes)... | ecosystem: Environmental > Aquatic > Freshwater > River...
GGATCCTCGCCCTGGAGCACCCCGGGAAGGCCGATCGGATCAAGCGCTGGACGGTCACCGTGATCGAGCAGTTCGCCTCCCATGCCGCCCTGGCCATGCAGAACGCCTGGCTCCTGGACGAGATCCGGAACAGGCTCGAGGAGAACCGGGCGCTCCAGCGAGAGCTGATGGCGGAGAACATGTCGCTGGAGGTGGCGGTGGACGAGCGAACCACCAAGCTCACCGACAGCCTCAAGAGCCTCCGGCTGGTGGAGGAGGCCCGCCAGAAGCTTGTGGCCCAGCTGGTCCGCGCGCAGGAGGACGAGCGGCTGCGGATCGCCGGCGACATCCACGACGACCCCGTTCAGAAGGTCGTGGCCGCGAGCATGCGTCTCCAACTCATCCGCAAGCAGGTGGACGACCCGGACGTCCGAGCGTCCCTGGACAAGCTCCTCGAATCGATCCGCGGCTCCATCTTCAGCTTGCGCCACATGATCTTCGAGTTGCACCCCTCCGTGCTCGAGCACGAGGGGCTGGCGGCGGCACTGCGAGAGCACATGGCGAAGCTCGAGGGCGAGCTGGAGTCCGAGCTCGAGGACGACCTCCGGGACGAACCCTTGGGCCAGACCCGGATCCTGATGTTCCGCATCGCGCAGGAGGCGCTGGGGAACGTGCGCAAGCACGCCAGGGCCAAGAAGGTCGAGATCCACCTGGGCCAGGAGGATGGCGGGTACAAGGTGCAGGTCCGCGACGACGGGGTCGGCTTCAGCCCGCCGCAGCTGCTGGACTCGGCTCCCGGACACCTCGGCCTGTCTTCCATGCGGGAGCGAGCAGAGCTTGCCGGCGGGTGGTGCAAGGTCCATAGCCTCCCCGGCTGCGGCACCACCGTCGAGTTCTGGCTTCCCGCGACCGCCCCTTCGTCGGCGGGCCAGATGGAGCCCGTCGAGGAGACGGAGCCACCGGCCGACGTTCCCATGGGCGCGGCCGCCTCCTGAGGTCGGCCTGGCCGAGACGCTCAGAGGCCCGGGCCGGTGAGGCGGAGCTCGCCGTGCTTCGTCAACACGAACACCTGCCAGTTGTAGTAGGCGTAGAACGTCCGGGGGTCGCGCGTTATCTGCCGTGCGTAGCGCATCACAGCGTCCACGTACTCCGGCACCGGGTTGTAGTGATACAGCGCCACGCGGTAGTCGCCCGGTGCGCCGGAGGCGTGCAGGTAGTTGGCGGCGCCGATGATCGCGTCGTGGGGATCGTGCACGTCGCCGCCCAGCCCGTAGGCCGCCCACGTCGAGGGGATGAACTGCATGGGGCCCTGCGCGCCGGCAGAGCTCGCCGACACCACTCGCCCGAACTTGGACTCGGTGTAGTTCACGGCGGCCAGGACCTGCCAGGACACGCCGAACCGGTCCTCCGCCTCCCGGTAGAAGCCGAGCAGTACCCCGGCAGGCTCCGGCGGCTGCGTCCGGATCAGCCCCGGCCTGGACACGGGGCCGGCCAGCGACAGGAGGCCCGATCCCGCCGCCACGTTGATCCGGGCCTCCCTGGCCACCGATGCGCTGAGACGGGCCAGGACATCCTTGGCAAGCGCTGGATCCCGGGCCAGCATGCGGTAGATGCGCTGTTGGTACAGGGCAGGGAGCTGGACGTCGAGTGGAGCGCCCCGTACCGAGGGATCGGCTTCGGTGGTCCACCGGTCGATGGCGGTTCGGAGCGACCGAGTGGTGGAGTCGAGGGCCGGGGCCAGCCGGTCCGGAGCCCGGGGGATCCAGGCGTCGGGCTGGGGAACCAGGCTCGGCGGGTGGGGACAGGGACAGTCTGCGTCCGGCGAGGTCCCTCCGGCCGATGGCGAGGTGTCGCCCGGGGAGCCGCCGCGCTCGCGAGGCGCGACCGCCTGACCCCCGCATGCCGCCGCGATCGCGCACAGGGCGAGGGCGACGGCCACGAGGGGGGGCATCCGGCGCATCAGACGATGGTCCCATCTCGGCTGGCGTTCGGCACCGTGTGCGAGAGGCCGGCGGGGCCGGGTAGGCTTGGCCCATGAGGGAAGGCGGGGGGATCGCCACCGGCATCGGCCTGGCGGTGTTCTTCTACCTGCTGCTGCTGCCGCTCCTGCTGGTCGTGTTCATGTACGCGTTCTTCAGCATCTACGCCATAACGAAGGGAACGGCGTTCGGCGCGGCCACGATCAACCTGCCAGTGTGGTTCGCAGGCGTCGCCGCGATCACGACCATGCTGCTCGCCCTGTTGATGGGCGTGGTGTCGCTGGTGGGCCGCTCGCTCCACCCGCACCGCCGGCGGCGCGAGGGCTGATCTTCAGGAACGCGACAGCGCCGCGACCGCGTCCTCTTCCAGGACGCTGAGGTAGGCGTACAGCGCCAGGCCCTCGGCGCGGGGATCTTCCGGCAGCACGTCGAGCTCGCTCAGGTCCTCGGGGATGTCCAGGCGCGTGCCGAGCACCAGGCGAAGGTCGTTGATGGCGGACAGCCACGCGAGGAGCTCGTCCTCCGAGAGCCTGTCCGAGTCGATCGTCCGCTCCATGACATCGATGGCCGCCAGCCGCCCCGCCATCAGGTCGTCGCGCACCATCTCGTCGAACTCCGCCGCCTTCTCCGGATCGTCCGGGTATGCCGGGGGGAAGAGCCGGCGGAGGTTCGGGTCCGACGCCACGTCCCTCCCCGTCAGGAGGTCCCGGAGCTGCCTGGGGAGCGTACGGAGCACGTCCCGCTCGGCCACCGTGATGCGGAGGGCATACCGGCCACCCCGAACCCGCTTGACCCTGGCCGGCGGCACCTCAGCGGTCCTTCTGCATGGTGGCCCACAGCCCGTGCGCGTGGAGCCGGGACACGTCGAACTCGCACTTCTCCCTCGTGCCATGCGACACCGCGGCCTTGCCCTTGTGGTGGACGTCGAGCATCAGCTTCGTGGCCTTGTCACGGTTGTAGCCGAACAGCTTCTGGAAGACGAAAATGACGTACGACATCAGGTTGATGGGGTCATTCCAGACGATCACGACCCACGGGACCTCCGGCTCGACGACCTTCTCGTCGATCGGCCGCTCGACCTCAACGGGCTGGGTCTCGACGGGAGCGGTCTCGACGGGAGCGGTGGGGGGCACGCAATCACCATACGGCGTCCGTCACATGAACAGGGCGATGTCGCGGCGCGTCTTCCGCGCCGCGACATCGCACCCTGGTACTTCTGACGTGCTAGGTCAGCCGAGGGAGCACGTACCACGCGAAGAACGCGAGGATCGCCAGGACGATGACCACGATCGCCGTCCGGCTCGCTAGCTCGCTCGCCGATCCAGGGCCCGTTCCAACTGCGCCTTGTTCATCCGTGAGCGGCCACGGATCCCGCGATCCTTCGCCTCTTCGTATAGCTGCTCGTAGGTCCGGCCGCCGGGCCCCTTGTGCGAGCGGAGTCCCCCGCGGCGTCCCGAGGAGATGTCCTCCACGGACGTCCGGCTGGCCTCCTTGGCCTCGCCGGACCGAGCCCGCTCCTTGTTGACGGTGCGGGCCGCGATCTCCTCGGCCACGTCCGCGGGCCCGCCTCGCTCGCGGAGCCCTTCCTTGATGTGCTCGTACTGCCGCTCGCGCTTCTGGTTCCAGGCCCTCCGCGGCATGGCTACCTCCTGACCGCGACCTCGCGCTCACGCTCGGCCGCGACGGTCCGCCATCCGCCGAAGAACCCGCCGATCACGGTGACGATCCCACCGGCCAGGACCAGCCACATCCCGACCTGCAGGTCGCCCAGGTCGCCGACCACGTTCAACACGTCCGCCCGGATGGCCTCGATCAGGAACAGCACGAAGGCCACGATGCCGAGCGCCCCGGCCAGCCGGATCAGCCACCCACCGCGGGTCGCCAGTCCGATCAGCCCCAGGATGGCGATGCCGATCACGATCGCGCCGGCCGAGGTGATGAACTCGGACCCACCGGACAGGGTGGTCCGGTAATAGGCCTCCCAGCTCATCGAGGTGCCGGCGATCCCGTTCACCCAGTCCAGCATGGCCCCCACGATCAACAGGGCCGCACCGACCAGGGTGACGATCACCCGGCCGACCACCGAGCCGACCGGCATGAAGCTGACTACCTCCTCGCGCCGTTCGCCCACGCGCTCGGGCACCGGGCTCTCGCGCGCAGACGTCCGGGGCGCGGGGGCGTTCGTCCTCTCGACGACGACCGGGTCGTCGGTCCGCTCGACCACGACCGGCTCGTCCTCAGTATCTGCGGGTCGATTCCCCCACATCTCTTTCACCCCCTTGGTGCACGTGGCGTGCACTTACCACCGGTCCCCTGACCGGTGGTAAGGGGTTTTCCCCGAAGGCAGGGTCCTCAAACGCCCAGAATCCGGGGCGAGCCTCGTCCCCCCAGAGACTTAAGTACGACCTTCGGCCGATTCCCTCACGGCCCCGCCGCTCCTACCCTGGGGAGCCTGCAACGCCCCCAGGAAGAGGATCGGTCCATGGAGAAGCTCCGGCGACGATCGGCGCTCGGCATCCTGGCCGCCGCGACGGTCGTCGTGGCGTCCCTCGGCCCTCCGGCCGCGGCCGCCCCCGCGCGCCCGCCCGCACGGCTCGCGGACCGCGATCGAAACCACCTCTCCGACGACCTCCAGGCCGAGCTCCGCGGGGCGGCCCCGGGAGCGCGGTTCGCCGTCCTGGTTACGTTCTCCGGACCTGGGGGCGTCACCTCCGCACGAGACGCCGTCGGTCCGTTCCATGTGACGGAGCGGTTCGACCTGATCAAGGGGTTCGCGGCCGTCATGACCGGGGCCCAGGCCGAGGCCCTCGCCGCGATGCCCGGCGTCTTCCGGGTGGAGCCTGACTTCCCCGTCGAGGCAACGATGGACGCGGCCGACCGGGACTTCGGGACGGAGGCCGCACGCCAGGCGTTCAACGTCACCGGCGAGGGGGTCGAGGTCTGCATCGTCGACACCGGAGCCGATCCGGCCCACGAGCAGCTCGACTCCAAGACCTCGCTCGGCTCGGGCTCGATCGCCTTCCTCGACGCCGTGAACGGAAGGACCTCCGCCTACGACGACCAGGGCCACGGGACGCACGTCGCCTCGATCGCGGTGGGGGACGGCACCGGCGGGCCCCAGGCCGCGACCTTCGGCGGCGTGGCCCCGGGCGCGAGCCTGTCGGTGGCCAAGGTCCTGAACGGGTTCGGCTCCGGCACCGCCAGCCAGGTGATCGCCGGGATCGACTGGTGCGCCGACCGTCCGAACGTCCGCGTGATCTCCATGAGCCTGGGCGGTCCCCCTTCGGACGGCCAGGACGCCCTCAGCCAGTCGGTCAACCGGGCCGTGGTGGAGAAGGGGAAGGTCGTCGTGGTGGCCGCGGGGAACTCCGGGGACGGCCCGAGCACCGTCGGCTCGCCCGGCACGGCCGAGCGGGCCCTCACCGTCGGCGCCGTGGCCGAATCGTCCGCACCGCCCGGCGCGGCGAACCACTCCGACGGCGTGTACCTCCCGTACTTCTCCAGCCGCGGCCCCACGCTCGACGGGCGCACCAAGCCCGACGTGACCGCCCCGGGCGTCACCATCACCGCGGCCCAGGCCGGAACGGCCAACGGGTACGTCACCTTCAGTGGGACGTCGATGGCCACCCCGTTCGTCTCCGGCACGATGGCCCTCGGCCTCCAGGCGCACCCGTCCTGGACGGCGACTGAAGCCGGGACCGCCATCGAGGGAACCACCCAGGACCGCGGACCCTCCGGCAAGGACAACGACTGGGGGGCGGGGCTCCTGGACGCCTACGGCTTCGTAGCCAGGGCCGAGGGGACGACGGGCCAGACGGCGTTCCCCGCCAACGCGCGGATCCAGAGCAGCGTGGCCGACCACGGGACGTGGACACACACGTTCACCGTGGGATCGGGCGACCTCGGGGTCCCCATCGGCGCCACGATGATCATCGAAGGCGCCCCGGAGTGCGTCCTCGGATTCCCCGGCTTCTGCTTCGAGTACAACTGGGGGCCCGACCTCGACGCCGAGCTCCTCGACCCGAACGGGGCCGTCATCGCCTCGAGCACGTGCGCGGCCGGGGCCGAGTGCGGGATCGGGCGCCAGGAGACGCTGCACGCCATGCCCACGATGGCGGGCACCTACACCATCCGCGTGGCCCCGTTCGAAGGGGAGCCGTTCAACGGTCGAGGAGGCTCTTTCGCCATCGACCTGTCGACAGGACCCGTCGGCGGGTCCCCACCGCCGCCGCCTCCGCCGCCTCCGCCGCCTCCGCCGCCGCCGCCTCCCGAGACCGCGCACGTGGGCGATCTCGACGGGACCGCACAACGCACCGCGAACCGGCGATGGACGGCGACCGTGACCATCGGGGTCCACGACGGCGACGACGCGGTCCTGGGCGGCGTCCTCGTCACCGCCACGTGGCAGGCAGGCGCCTCCGCGACGTGCACGACGGAAGCGAGCGGTTCCTGCTCGGTGAGCAGGCAGTTCCAGAACTCGAGGACGAGTGTGTCGCTCACCGTGAACAACCTGTCGAAGGCCGACTTCACCTACCTGCCGTCGGCCAACCACGACCCCGACGGTGACAGCAACGGCACCACGATCACGGTGACGAAGCCGGCCTGACCGATCGGCTCACCCTACGGACCTCGCCTCGACCCTGGGGCGTGCGCCCGCTCGAACCGTCCGAACACGGCCACCAGCCCGGCCACGATGACCGCCGGCACGAGCTCCCACACGACCCGCTCCATCCACCATTGTGCCGTGCTGTCGGCCTGATGTCCCAACCCCAGCGGCCACAGCAGGAGGATGGCGATCAGGTAGGCGGTCATGTGCCACAGGAACAACGTCATGATCATGCTGTTCACGAGGATCGTGAAGGTCCACGGGCGCCGTCGCTCCAGCCATCGTGACACCCGCGGCCGGAGCAGCATCACGGCGCCGACCGACCAAATCGCGCCGAGCATGAAGCACACCGTCGGCGGATACGCGTTGGAGATGGGCTCGACATCGGTGCCCAGCAAGCTCTTCGGGTAATAGCCAATGGGGAACCAGTCGGACCTGGCCTCGCCGAATAGCCGGAAGAGCCACGGGTTCGTCAGCAGCACCAGGCCTGCAAGCCCGACCACCACCATGGCCCAGAACAACCGCCTCGGCTGGGCCGGCAGGCGCCCGTCGGCGTAGAGGAACCCCAGCTGGTGCGGGAGCAGCAGGACGAACGCCACGTTGAACCACCGCACCCTCGGATGCCCGAACCCGAAGGCGATCACATCGACCGCGATCGTCCCCCCGATCAGGGCCGCCGGCACCCACAGCCCGTACCGGCGGTGCAATCGGATCAAGGCCGGGGCGATGGCCACCACGACCATGTACACGCCCAGGAACCACAGCGGGCCGAACGGGATGGTGGCCCCCGGCGGCCTCATGCCCCGAAGGAGCTTCGTGCCGTCCCACAGCGTGGGGCCGGTGGGCTTCCCGATGTCGGCGACGTGGAGGAACACCTGGATCACGGTCCACACGGCCAGGAACACCAGCGAGGGCTTCAGCAGCCGGACCTCCCGGTCCTTCACGAACGACCACGCCGATCCACCACGGCGCTCGTGGGCCTGGAACGTGACCAGGTTGGAGAACCCGCCAACGAAGAAGAAGACCGGCATCACCTGGAAGGCCCACGTGCCGAGCCACAGGTACGACGTCACGCCCACCGCGCTGGTCTGGTAGATCAGGGCGTCCGGCCAGTGGATGATCGAGATGAACCAGTGGCCGAAGACGACCGCCAGGATCGACGCGGCCCGCAGGAAGTCCACGTAGCGGTCCCGCGTGGCGGGGGTCGCCCTCGCCATCTCCTCGAGGCGGCTCGTCACGCTCGTCCCACCGGGGCCAACCGTACACCCGGGCGGACGCTGCGCCCGGAATCTCACGCCGGGGCGAACGGTTACAGGAAGCGGCGTTTGGGGCCGCGGGGCCGGGGTAATCCAGACGCCGACAGTTCCTCGCCGGTACAGGCAGCAAACGGCCGAGGCTCCGGGCATGGGGCCCCACCCCGGAGCAGCGCCGACGGGGACGGAAGGCTGACGAGGCCTCGCGTGTCGTGCGGGCGCGACACACGGGGCTTCGTCACGTTCAGCGGGTCAGGCGGACCTTGACCCCTCCAGCTTCGCCTTGAGGTTCCTGAGCGACTTCATGGCGTCGCCCCGGATGGCCGGGTAGGCGATCATCAGGACCATCGGGTTTCCGTCGCTCGACAGGGACTTCTCGATCAGGGTGCCGCCGTCTGCGCCTGTGAACGTATACGTGTTCTCGTAGTGGACGTCCTTCTTGCTCTGCTGGTGGTGGGCCACCGAGTATGCGAACGTCCCGGGCCGCTCGAACTTCGTGATCTCCAGGTCGGCCGACACCGGCTTGCGGATGAACACGGCCTGCGAGCGGTACTTCGCGCCGAGGTGGGGCGCTCCGCCGGAGACCGGATCCATCCGCATCTTCGCGCTCGGGTTCGCCCACTCGGGGTGCCGGGAGATGTCCGAGACGTAGTCGAACGCCTGCTCCGGGCTCACCCCTTCCGCGTTGATGCGGAATCGCAACGCCATCGTGCCCTCCTCTCGGCCGGCGCCCGAGCCCCGGCGCCCGGCGAAAACGGTTCCCAGGACCCGGAATTTAAGCCTTCGCTTACATAGGAGTCAAACCCGGGATTCGGTCATGCTGGGTCCGTGGCCAGGTATGTGCTGCACATGGACCTCGACCAGTTCATCGCGGCGGTCGAGATGCTCCGACGCCCCGAGATCCGGGGCAAGCCGGTCGTGGTCGGGGGCGATGGCGACCCCACGAAGCGGGGCGTGGTCTCCACGGCCAACTACGAGGCCCGCCGGTTCGGGATCCGCTCGGCCATGCCCCTCCGCACGGCATACAAGCGCGCCCCGGAGGCCGTGTTCCTGCCGGTGGACGCCGATGCGTACCTGGAAGCGTCGCGCCGGGTGATGGACGCGCTTCGGACCTTCCCCGCGGTGGTCGAGGTGGCCGGGTGGGACGAGGCGTTCATGGATGTCGAGACCGACGACCCCGAGGGCCTGGCCCGCGAGGTCCAGAAGGCGGTGCTGGACCGGACCGAGCTGTGGTGCTCGATCGGTGTCGGGGACAACAAGCTCCGGGCCAAGATCGCGTCGGGCTTCGCCAAACCGGCCGGCGTGTTCCGGCTGACCAGCGAGGACTGGTTCGAGGTCATGGGCCCGCTCCCGACCTCCGAGCTGTGGGGCATCGGCAAGAAGACCGCGCCGAAGCTTGACGCCCTGCGCATCCGGACCGTGGAGGAGCTGGCCAACGCCGACGAGGAGATGCTGGCGGCGCGGTTCGGACCGAGCACAGGCCCGTGGCTCCGGAGGCTGGGGACCGGCGAGGACGACTCGCCGGTGAGCTCCGAGCCATACGTGCCGAAGGGCCGGGGCCGCGAACGGACCTTCCAACAGGACATCGTGGAACCGGAGGAGATCCGCCGGGAGGTTGCCGCACTGGCCCGGAAGCTGGCCCAGGACCTGAACGACGAGGGGAGGCCCGCGGCGCGGTTGGTAGTGAAGGTGCGGTTCGCCCCGTTCTTCACCTCGACCCACGGCGTGCCGCTCCCGGAGCCGTCCCTCGAGGCCGACGCGCTGGAAGCCGGGGCCCTGGCGGCGCTGGCGAAGTTCGACCTGGACCGGCCGGTCCGTCTCCTCGGCGTGCGCGCCGAGCTCGCGCCCCTCGGCTGATGCTTCGGCTTCACGGATCGAACCCTCAGCGGGTCCTGAGGCCGGGGAAGTGGCGGACCCGGCCGATCAGCCTGGCCGAGGGCCGCCCCTCGTGGACCGCCTCCCAGCCGACCAGGTCGGGCCTCGGGCCGAACAGGGCGATCACCTTGCCGTCGCGCGGCTCTCCCCTTCGGAGTCCTCCCTCCACCCGCCACCCGTGGGCGGCGCCGGACGACAGTGCCGCCGAGGGAGCGACGAGCCCCCTCACTCCGCGTGCTCTGAGTCGGCGAGCCTCACCCTGGCACGCCCGGTATGAATCCAGGCCACCGGTCAGGGTCCGGCCTCCGAGCCGAGGCTCCTCGCGAAGGGGAGGGCCCAGCTCTACGGCCCACACCGCCCGCCGGACCTCGGCCACGTCGGCCGCCTCGGTGATGTCCTCGTGCCGGAGGAACTCGGCCCAGGCCCCGTCGGGGGTGTCGGCGAAGTAGTGCACGGGCCCCTCGCCTTCCCCGTGCCACCGGCCGGGCGGCTGGGAGTGGTCCTCCCACAGGAACGGGAACCGGGGATCGGTGTGGCGAAAGCCGATCACGTGGCCGACGCCCCCGCCAGCGACCGGGCCAGGGCCCGGACCTCCTGAGGTCCGGCGGCATCTGAGTCCCAGTCGCCCTTCAGGATGTCCCGGGGGGCCAGCCCATCGAGTTGCGTCCGCTTCCGCTCGAACCACCTGCGGACCCCGACCTCCGAGTACGCGCCCCGAAGGTCCCCCGTGAGCTGGGCCAGGAGGTGGAGCCGGGCCGCGACGGCGTCGGGCGTCGGACGTCCGCCACCCGCGTATCGCCTGAGGCTGGCCACCGAGACACCAACCAGGCCGGCCAGCTGCTCCGCCCCGAACAGGTCGATGAGCGACGGCCATTCGAACTCGGGGACCGGCGACGCCTCCAGGGCTTCACGCAAGGATTCGAGGACCGCCTCGACGTCCTTCGGTTCGGGCTTCCTCCGGGTCCAGAGCGCCACCGCGGCCTTCTCCCCGATCCCGGCGCCGGCGGCCCGCTGCGCCATCGTCCGGACCGTCTCGAGGTCGAGCACCTCGATGTCCTCCCCGGCCTCCATCAACCCCATGGCATCCATGAGCTTGAGGGCCTCCACCGCGGCCCGGGCCGCGCCCGGCGTGGCCACCGGATCCTGAACGGAGCGGATCTGGAGTCTTGTCATACTCCGAATTCTATCCGAAACCACTCCGTTCGTCATGGCCCGGCCACGGGACGGACCAGCACCCTCGCAACACCAGCCGCCGACAGGGCACCACCGGCCAGGAGATCGAGGGTGTTTCGACCCTGTTGACGGGGCGTCCGCCCTGGTATGGTGCTCGCGAGGGTACCGATCGCAGTTCGCTTCGAGCAGTTCCCTCCCCGGCATCCCACCGGGTGCCTGACGGGCAGTAGTAACGCCCCGAGGCGAAGAAAGGAGGGGATTGCGTATGGCGACTGGGACCGTGAAGTGGTTCAGCCCCGAGAAGGGCTACGGCTTCATCACTCCCGACGACGGCAGCGCCGATGTG
>Ga0209887_1000562_pt1 | contig 11187 bp, 9 predicted proteins | sample GWRWN1_30_40_FD_187230 | JGI IMG/M metagenome (GOLD analysis project Ga0209887, IMG submission 187230) | Riverbed sediment microbial communities from areas with no vegetation in Columbia River, Washington, USA - GW-RW N1_30_40 (SPAdes)... | ecosystem: Environmental > Aquatic > Freshwater > River...
GTTTACCGCGTCCAGGACTCATGCTTTTTAAGGGAGGGCCGCCATGAGAACCCTGTCTCTCGGGTTCGTGTCCGCCGTCGTCCTCGGTTCGCTCGTCGCGTCCGCCACCGCGGGTCCACCGTCGTCGCTGCCGGACCCCGCGGCCGGGCGCGGCCCCGCCGTGAGTCGTTCCGTCAAGCACGACACCTCCCCTGCACTGCGGGACATGCCAGGGATTCCGCCGCAGGCTCTACCGAAGTTCCGCCACCGGCGGCTGGCGCGGCTGACGCCGGCCCGGATCCCCCACGGCCCCGTGGACCCCGATCCCGCCATCCAGTCCTCGCCCGGCGCCTTCCTTACGCCGTCCACCAGCGAGAACTTCGAGGGCCTGAGCAGTGATGCCCAGGCGAGTGTTGTCGGAGTGGTGCTGCCCCCCGACACGAACGCGGATGTCGGCCTCAATCACATCGTCCAGTGGGTGAACCTGACGTTTGCCGTCTACGACAAGTCCGGCACCAAGCTCTACGGTCCCGCCGCGGGCAACACCCTGTGGCAGGGATTCGGGGGACCGTGTCAGGACAGCAATGACGGCGACCCGATCGTGCTCTACGACCACCTGGCCGACCGCTGGTTCATGAGTCAACTCGCGATCCCGAACTTCCCGGATGGCCCGTTCTATCAGTGCATCGCCGTCTCGCAGACCCCCGACCCGACCGGCCCCTATCACCGCTACGCGTTCGTCATCAGCGACACCAAGCTGAACGACTACCCCAAGTTCGGCGTGTGGCCGGATGGCTACTATCTGGCGGTCAACCAGTTCGTCTGTGAGGACCTCATTCCACCCTTCGGCATCTTCGTGTGTGACTGGGGGGGCCAGGCTGCGGTGGCCTTCGAGCGGGCGAAGATGCTGCTGGGCCAGCCCGCTCAGATGGTGTTCTTCGAGCTGCCCCTCAGCAATCTCGGCGGGGCGTTGCCCTCGCACTTCCACGGGCCCGCGCCGCCGCCGGGCACCCCCAACTACTTCGTCCAGGTCGACGATGGCGCCTGGTTCAACCCCCAGGTTCCGGATCGCCTCCAGCTCTGGCCGTTCCACGTGGACTGGACCACCCCGTCAAACTCGACCTTCGGGCCGAACCCCCCAGGGTCCGACCTCGGGATCGTTCTGCCGACGGCTCCCTTCGACTCCAACATGTGCGGCTACGTCCCGAACTGCGTCCCGCAACCGGGCATCGACATCCTGGGAGATCCATCCCCGCCGGTGGACGCCCTCTCGGACCGGCTGATGTACCGGTTGCAGTACCGCAACTTCGGCACCCACGAGACGCTGGTCGTCAACCACACCGTGGACGCGGACGGGACGGATCACGCCGGCATCCGTTGGTACGAGCTGCGCAATGGCGGGGGCGGCTGGAGCATCCATCAGGAAGGCACTTATGCCCCTGTTGATGGCGATCACCGCTGGATGGGCAGCATCGCCATGGACGCGGCGGGGAACATCGCGCTCGGATTCAGCGCGTCGAGCAGCACCACCTACCCCTCCATTCGCTACGTGGGCCGGGAGGCCACCGACCCGCTGAACCAGATGGGGGTGGAGGCCACCCTCGTCGCCGGGACCGGGTACCAGCTCAGCAGCTCCGGGCGATGGGGTGACTACAGCTCGATGAGCGTGGATCCCACGGACGACTGCACCTTCTGGTACACGCAGGAGTACTACGCGGACGTCGACATCTTCTACGGCGCCAACTGGCAGACCCGCATCGCCTCCTTCAAGTTCCCGTCGTGCACGGCGGCGGCGGCGGGTTCCGACCTCTCTGTCGCCAAGACGGATTCGCCGGACCCCGTGGTCGTGGGGAGCAGCCTGACCTACACGGTGACGGTGACGAACAACGGGCCGGATAACGCGACCGGGGTCACTCTCACGGACACCCTGCCGGGAGGCGTGACGTTCGGCCTGGCGACTCCCAGCCAGGGGAGCTGCAGCCCGGGTGGCGGCGTCGTGACGTGCGGCCTTGGGAGCCTCGCGTCCGGTGGCTCCGCCTCGGTGACCATCGTCGTCACCCCCACGGCCGCGGGTCCGCTCCTCAACACGGCGAGCGTCACCGCGATCGAGACCGACCCGAACGCGGCCAACAACACGGCGACGGCCACGACGACGGCCAACCTGCCGGCATCCATGACGGTCGTCTCCCCAAACGGAGGGGAGAACTGGCTCGTCCGCACCAGACAGACGATCCAGTGGAGCGGCGGCGGGTTCCCCGGCAACGTCAAGATCGACCTGTCCCGAAACGCGGGCGCGACGTGGACGACCCTGTTCAGCAGCACACCGAACGACGGCGTGCAGGTGTGGAGGGTGTCCGGTAAGGGCACGATCCAGGGTCGGATCCGAGTGTGCAGCGTGAACAGCCCGAGCGTTTGCGACGTCAGCGACGCGAACTTCACCATCACGAAGTAGCCCAGCGCCCCGATGCTCGACTGACGCCGCGCGGCCGCCCGGCAGGGAACATGGTCCCGCCGGGCGGTCTCCGCGGCAGCCGACCCGACACCTCCGGTCCGACGCTGCGCGAACGGTTTCGCAGCCGGCCCCGCGTCGGCTCAGCCTCGACGAATGAGCTGCTGTGCCGCGTTCTGGGCAAGGAGCATCTGCCTTATTTGTTGGATATTTATAGCTAACTTGGCGACTGCAAGGCGCCGCCGCAGTCCCAGTCCTCTCCCCCGGCTCCCCCAAGAACTTCCCCGAGAACTTCCCCGTGCGGTTCGATCGCCCGCGCCCTTACACTGAGCGATGAGGCTGGATTTCCTTTGGAAGCAGGAGAACTTCTGCCTTAAAAGGGGTGCAACGGAGCCGCGCGCGCCTGACCGTCCGTGGTGTTGGCGAACAGGCCACGTGCCGGCGCGCGGGTAGCACCCGCCGATGGGGGGTGTCGACCGAGTGATGGAGCGCGCCAAGATCGTTGCTCGATACGCCGATGGCAGGATCCTCAAGGGGTACAGCTACGATTTCTCCCCCGATGAGCCGCGCTTTCACCTGGTTCCCGCCGCTGCCGAGCACCAGGACGGGGCGATTGAAGTGCTGATGCAAGACCTCAAGGCCGTCTTCTTCGTGCGCGACTTTGCGGGCTCTCCCCAGTACTGCGAGCAGAAGCAGTTTGTGGAATCGCAAGAGAGGCGGTCAGGACGTAAGATGGAGGTCGCCTTCGGAGATGGTGAGGTGCTCGTTGGGTATACCATGGGTTACGACCCGCAGCGACCCGGCTTCTTCCTGGTTCCGGCAGATTCCAAGAGCAACAACCTGAGGGTCTTTGCGGTGTCCGCCGCTGTGAGCAGGATTTTCTCCATGGCGAATCATCGAGGGGCAAACTCCGACGTGAGCCCGCCTACAGGAGGCGAGAACCAGGTCGCCGCACGGCTCATCAGTGACGTTCAGTCCGTCGTGCGGGTCCTGCGGCAGACCGTGGCGGCCTGGGACGGGTTGGTCGATTCCGTGCAAGCCCGGGTCCTTGACAAGCATCAGCTCGGGACGCGCCGTGAACAGCTCGAGCAGCAGCACGGCGAGCTCCGAGCAACCCATGATCGCCTGCGCCGGGAACACGAGGAGCTTCTCGGAGCCCTCGCGGATGAGCAGTCCGCATATGAGAGCCTCCGACGAGAGTACGAGGTGACCCTGCAGGCAGTACGCGAGCTATACGAGCAGTACGAGATGCTTCTCCGTGTCCGGGAGCGTGCCGCAGACGAGCTCAAGGCAGTCCTCCGTCGTCTCCATTCCTGACGCGCCACGCCGCGCCGGGTTCCGCATCTCCAGATTCGCTCTGTCGTCTCCCCGGGCGCACACGGGCTCATTCGATGGGAGCCCGCGCTTGATGCACGCCCGGGACGAATCCTGGACCGGCCCACCGTTAGGGTAGGATATGGACAGGTGAGGCGATGCGTGGTTTTGAAGCCACACCCCCTGATCTCAAGGCTCTGCTGCCCCAGCGCATTAGTCAGCTCGGGCTCAAGCTGGAAGGCTCACCGGTCGAGCGCTACGTGCACGCGCTCTATCGAGAGCTCGAACGGAAGGGATTGACGCATTTCCGCCCTCCTTGCTATCTGACCGATGAGTGGGGATGTCCCTCCGGGGAGCCCATCATCGGCATCCCCTTTTACCTCGCCGATCCCAAGCTTGCTCGACTCGAGAAGGTAATCGACGACGTCGAGGACGAGCGGGAGATCCGCATGTACCTCCGCCACGAAGCGGGGCACGCCTTCAACTACGCCTACAAGCTCTACGAAACCGCAGAGTGGCGCGAACTCTTCGGCCCCTTCAACCGACCCTATCGCGACAGGTACCGGCCGGTCCCCTTCGATCGGAGCTTCGTACGCCACCTCGAGGGATGGTACGCCCAGAAGCATCCCGACGAGGATTTCGCCGAGACCTTCGCCGTCTGGCTCACGCCCCGCTCTCGCTGGCGCGTCCGCTATCGCGGGTGGCCCGCCATGCGAAAGCTCCGCTACGTGGACGGCAGGGCCCGCGCCCTGGGCGACAGTGAGCCGTCGGTCCGGCTGGCCTCCACCGATATCACGGTGGAAGAAATGCACATGACGGTCGAGGAGTTCTTCCGAACCACCCAGGCGGAAGCGACGCCCGTCGATGTCGCCCTCGAGAACGACCTCCCGGACTTCCTGATCCGCAAGGGGCGCCGGACCAAGGGGATTCGCCCCGCCTGGGAGATGATCCGCGAGCACCGGGCCACCCTGGTGAACAAGATCGAGTACTGGACCGGGGTTCGCCGCAGCGTGGTCCGCGCGCTCGTCGACAGCATCGGAGACACCACGGAGCGGCTCCAGCTCTACGTGGAGATGAGCGCCGAATCTTCCACGCTTGTGGAGCTCACCGCCTACGCCACGACGCTCAGCATGAACTACCTCGCCCGGGGCAGTTTCGTCCCCAGGCTACGGCAACCTGTCCCGAGATCTCGGGGGCGTCGCTCCGTCGGAAAGGTCCAGTAGCCCCTTGCCGACCCTTCGAATCGGAATGGCGCACGGACCCGACGAGGCGGTCCCCCCACAGTCGCGAGGCGCCCGCGCTCATCGAAAGAGCGACGTCCAACAGATCGCCGAGGTCCTGAACCGCGCCGGCCATGAGACGTTCTCGGTGATCGTGGATGGAACCCAGGAGTGTCTCAAGCGGTTGGCGCAGGTCGAGGCCGATCTCGTCTTCAACCTCGTGGAGGCGTTCGGCGACGACGACACCAAGGAGCCCCACGTCACCGCGTATTACGAGCTACTCGGTCCGCGCTACACGGGCTCCGGACCCCGCGGGCTCGCGCTCGCGATGGACAAGGCGTTGGCCAAGAAGGTCCTCGCCTTCCATGGCGTGCAGACCCCGATGTTCGCCATGGTCTTCCGTGGACGCTTGGAATGGGCGCATGACATCGACTTCCCCGTCATCGTCAAACCGGCTCGCGAGGATGGGTCAATCGGCATCGGATTCAGCGCTCTCGCCCACAGTATCAAAGAGTTGATGGAGCGGATCGACGAGCTCCACGATGACTTCAACCAGCCCGTGCTTATCGAGCAGTACATCGAAGGGCGGGAGATCTACGTCGGGGTGGTTGGCAACGCGAAGCCAGAAGCGTTTCCGCTCGTCGAGCTCGACCTCTCCCATCTCCCGAAGGGGACGCCCCGGATCGCCGGCGTCGAGGTGAAGTGGGAGGAAGGGACACAGGCCTACCGGGGAAGCAAGCTCCGGATCCCCGACGACGTCCCCGGCAAGGTGGTCGAGGCAATTCAGGACACCGCGCTCACGAGCTTCCAGGCCCTCCAGCTCCGCGACTCCGCCCGTTTCGATTTTCGGGTCACACAGAATAGCAAGATCTACTTGATCGAGGCGAACCCGAACCCCTACCTGCACTCCGGCGGCGAGTTCATCAAGGGCGCCCGGGCTTCGGGCCGCACTCACCCGCAGACCATTCTCGAGATTGTCGACCTCGCCCAGGCCCGCTACGGCAGCCGTGGGTAGGACGGAGAGCCAACGGGCTCGAGACAGCAACCAAGCGGCACCCAATCACGTCACCGGGGGAGCGATGACCACACCTATCCATGTGCTGGGCTTCGCGGGAAGCCTCCGCAAGGAGTCGTTCAACCGGGCCGCGCTGCGGGCGGCGATCGAGTTGCTGCCGGACGGCGTCACGCTGGAGACCTTCGATCTGCGCCCGATTCCCCTCTACGACGGCGACGTCGAGGCGGCCGGTCTGCCTGACCCGGTCCGGGAGTTCCGGAGCCGCATCGCGGCCTCCGACGCGCTCCTCATCGTGACGCCGGAGTACAACTACTCGATGCCCGGGGTCCTGAAGAACGCGATCGACTGGGCGTCCCGGCCTCCTGATCAGCCGCTGAACGGCAAGCCGGTCGGGATCATGGGCGCGTCAAGGGGCGGCTTTGGCACGGCCCGCGCCCAGTACCATCTGCGCCAAACGTGCGTCTTCACGAACATGCTGCCGGTCAACAAGCCGGAGGTCTTCATCTCGATCGCCCACGAGAAGTTCGACGCCGAGGGCCGGCTGATGGATGAGGCCGCGCGGCGCGGGATCCACATGTTGCTCGCGGCGCTCGCCGACTGGACGCGGCGGCTCGGGCGTGCGGCATGACCCCGTTGCGAATCGTCGATGTGCGAGCCCATCCTGCCTCACTCTCGATTCCGCCCGAGGCGAGCGTGACCTTGGGCATCGGGCGCGCCGTGCCTGACTCTGCCTTGCGAGTTCTCCGAGAAGTACGAGGGCGAGTATGACGGTCGAGCTCACGACGCGCCGGGGCCTGACGAACACCCGGCGAGCGAGCGCGATCCGTCGCGGTTCCTAGTGACGGGCTTTGCCGGGACGCAGGAGCGGTGGCGGCGGCCGGCTACTCGCGGCCTGAGGGAGTCCTTGGCGCATGAAGCAGATGAGCCGACGTGAACGCATCTCCGCCGCAATCAAGCGGCAGCCGGTCGACCGCGTGCCCTACGCCTTCTGGCGTCACTTCCCCGCGGTCGACCGCTCGCCTGCCGGACTGGCGCAGGCCACGCTCCGCTTCCACGAGCGGTACGGTTCCGACTTTCTCAAGATCACCCCGCCCGGCGGCTACGCCATCGAGGCGTGGGGATGCGTCGAGGGGGACGAGCTCGGGCCGGATGGTCACCGCCCATGTGCGAGGTGCGCGGTCGAGAGCGCGGACGAGTGGAAGCAGATTCGCCCGCTCGATCCGGCATCGGCCGTGGGCTACACGGGCCAGCTGGAGACGATCATCCGCCTCGGCTTCGACCGTCGCCTCGGCGACGCGCCCGTCCTGGCCACGCTCTCTTCTCCCCTCTCGCTGGCCCGCAAATTGGCGCGAGATCGGATCGGCGTGCATCTTCGGGAGCGCCCCGAGGCCGTAACGGCGGCGCTCGAGGCGATCACGGAGACCCTCATCCGATTCGCGGACCTGGTGCTCGCCGAAGGGATCGCGGGCGTCTTCTACTCGATCGAGGTAGCGAGCCGGAGCGTGCTCGGTGACGAGGAATACGCGCGCTTCGGGGAGCCCTACGATCGGCGTCTGCTCGAGTCCGTCCGAGGCCGCTCCATCCTGACGATCATCCACGGCCATGGCGACGCGCTCATGTTCGACCAGCTCGCGCGGTTGCCCGGCGACGCGTGGAGCTGGAACGACCGCGCCACGCCGCCCTCGCTCGGCGACGGACAGACGCTCGTGCCGGGCGCGGTGATCGGCGGACTGGATCAGTGGAAGACCCTCCGCGACGGCACGCCGGATCAGGCCGTCGCGGAAGTCCAGGATGCCGTCGCGCAAACGGGAAGCGTGGGCCTGATCGTCGGCCCGGGGTGCGTCCTGCCGGCCAACACTCCGGACGCCACCCTCGCAGCGGTGGTCCGCGCCCTCGGGGGTCCGCTGAAGCCCATCCCCGGCGTCGCGCGCTGACATCAACTCCCGATCGGAGTCGGCGCAATCGGATTCTCGCCCTCCGCGCTGGCGTCTCTGAGCCGCCGCGGCGTGTCCCGGGGGAGGCAGCCCGGCCGCGAGGGCCGTCGGCCCCCCTCGAGGGTGGCGCATCGAGCGCCGTGGAGGCGCGAGATGCGCCGGGTGCCTGGAAAGGGAGGCGCAGCACCCCTCCGAGCTACTCAGATCTGCTTCCACAGGAATTCGGCTCGCGCCATCCGCCGGAGGATGGTCGCCACGTGGCGCTGGTACGGCGGGCTGCTCTCGCCGGGGTGCCATGCGGTGGGGTTCGGTAGGCTCGCGGCGAGCTGCGCTGCCTGCTCGACGGTAAGCTCCACCGCCGACCTGCCGAAGTACTTCCGGGCTGCCGCCTCCGCGCCGTACGTTCCCGGGCCAAACTCCACCACGTTGAGGTAGAGCTCCAGAATCCGTCGCTTGTCGAGTGACCGCTCGAGCTGCCAGGTCAGGATCGCTTCCTTCACCTTCCGCAAGGGGTTCCGGGACGGCGACAACCAGAGGTTCTTGGCGAGCTGCTGAGTAATGGTCGACGCCCCTCGCGGCATCTCCCGATCCTCGATGGCCCGGTCCACGGCGCTCTTCACTTCGGAGAGCTCGAAGCCTCCGTGCGAGAAGAAGTTGATGTCCTCGGCGACGAGTACGGCGCGCTTGAGGTGGGGGGACACGCGTGCGTACGGGGTCCAGCTCCACGCCACCCGGTCGTCACGCCTTGCTGCCCGCTGCGCTTCGCGATAACGCTCGATGAAAGCCGTCGTCTCCGGCTTGCGCCGGGCCAGCACAGCGACCTGGGGCCAGGTCCACGCCTCGTACGCGGCCCATCCCCCGAGCCCCAGCAGCGCGACCCACAAAACCGTCAGGCGCCAGCGTCGCGGGCGACGTCTCCGTCGATCTGCGTAAGCCACGGCCCCTCCGGACGCCCAGTGTAGCCCTTGCCTAGGCGTGCCCTCAGGGCACTCACGACCCCCCAGCCAGCTGATCCGTCTTCGCGGCCATGATGAAGTCGTTCCGGTGGAGCCCGCGGATCTTGTGGGTCCACCACGTGACCGTCACCCGGCCCCATTCGGTGAGGAGCGCAGGATGGTGGCCTTCCGACTCGGCTAGGCCGCCGACGCGATTCGTGAACGCCAGGGCTGCGACGAAATCGGGGACCCGGAAGACCCGCTCCAGCCGGCGGATGCCGGCCCGCTCCACGAGTGTCCAGTCGGGGATCTGCGGCTTGAGCTCCGCGATCTCCCCGTCCGTGACCTGGGGCGCATCACGCCGACAGGCCACGCATCGCTCGCTCGTCAGACTGCCCATGTGCGCACCTCCGTGGAGGTGAACCTAGGCAGGATCGACCAGGGCTGTCAAGGCCGCAGATCATCGTCTCGGTCCCGGCCCTGGCCGGAGCCGGAGTGGTGTTCGGTGGGCTCGCTAGGGTGTCAAGCGGTAGAGTTGTCGTGGCTCGCCAGCGGCGGTTTTCCGCCACCGCCGCTCACGCCGGGGGCCCAGTTCCATTTCGGAATTGCGGCGATCAGAGTCGGCGCCGGCTTCCCCGGCTGACCCCCGTGTGGGCGACGGAATAGTGCTACACGGGGTGGATCCGCGCCTCAGGAACCTCGACGCGCTTGATCCCGCGGAACGTAAAGAGGAGCTCCACGAGATAGACTGGTGGGTCGGTCGAGATTACGCGGACGATCGTGCCCAGCGCCTCCCGGACGTTCTCGCTGAAGTGAACGCCCTGCACCGTCATGTAGGAGAGGTCCACCTTCACGCGCTGGTTGGGCTGAAGCATCCGAGCACCTCCCCTATTCCCATCGGCCCCCAGCCGGGGCATTATGGTCAGCGTGGTCGTTGGCGAGCTCCCGGCCGGCGATCGCTGCGGAGGACCTGCCCATGCTACCCGTGCTCTGCCCCGGATGCCGGAGTCCTGTGCCGTCGGACACGCCCAAATGCCCGTGGTGCGGCCGAAACGTGAACCAGGGCAACTGGGACAAGGACTGATGGCCCCCGCTGCTCTCCTGCGCGCGCGACTCCGGACCAAGGTCACCGCCCTGATCGTGGCCATCCTCATCCTCGGGTTCGGTATCCTGATGGTCCTCAACATCCGACGCGAGTCGGAAGTCCTGGTGGCGAGGCATCGGGATACGGCGCGTCTCCTGGCCGCGTCCATCCTGACGAGCATCGAGAACGGCATGCTCGAGGGGCGACCCGACATCACACGCCGGCTCGTGCAGGAGCTCCGGACGGAGCTCAAGGAGGTGCGGCGGATCGACGTCTACCGGCGGAACGGGGTCGAGGCGTTTGCCGATCTGGAGACGGTGAGCGAGGTGGACCGCCTGGCGGGCCTCGACGCGGACATGATCCAGCGCATCTCCAAGCTGCGCCGGGAGCCCAGCGACCGCATCAGCCACCCGCTCTTCACCCGCGCGGTGGAGACCATCACGCCACAGGAAACCACCGATGCGCTCGACGGCGTGCGCACGCTGACCCTCTTCCGACCTCTGCGGAACCTCGAGCCGTGCCAGGCCTGCCACGGCGGGGACCACCAGGTCCGCGGCGTCGTCCGCATCAGCCTCGGGCTCGACAAGCTGGACGCGGAACTCAGGGCAGCCCGAACCCGGCAGATCGCCATTGCCGGGCTGACCATCCTCGGCGTGGCCGCCACCCTCGTGGTCTTCCTGGGGCGCGTCGTTCTCGTACCCATCGCCCGCGTCGCGGCGGCCGCGCGTCGGATCGGCAACGGCGACCTCGAGGCGCGCGCGGGCGTCCAGGGCGAGGACGAGATCGGGCAGCTCGGCGGGGCCGTCGATGAGATGGCCGGGCGGTTGAAGACCGCCCGCGAGGACCTCGAGGCGCGCAACGCCGAGCTCGCTGCGACACTGCAGAGCCTCAAGGAGTCGCTTCAGAAGGTGGAGCTCCTCGAGCAACTCAAGGGCGAGCTGGTCAAATTCGTGCCCGAGGCCGTCACGCGGCTCCTCGAGAAGAACCCGGACGCCCGGGAGCTCGAGAAGCGCGAGGCGGACGTCTCGGTCGTCTTCCTCGACGTCGAGGGCTACACGCGCCTGTCGGAGCAGCTGCCGCCCCAGCGGCTCAACCGGATGATCCAGGACTACTTCGGGAGCTTTCTCGAGATCATCCGGGCGAGCCACGGGGACGTGAACGAGACCGCGGGAGACGGCCTCATGGTGATCTTCCAGAGCGAAGGCAGCGCGACGCAGCATGCGCTGAACGCCGCCGGCGCTGCCTTCCAGCTCCTGG
>Ga0209887_1000564_pt1 | contig 11170 bp, 11 predicted proteins | sample GWRWN1_30_40_FD_187230 | JGI IMG/M metagenome (GOLD analysis project Ga0209887, IMG submission 187230) | Riverbed sediment microbial communities from areas with no vegetation in Columbia River, Washington, USA - GW-RW N1_30_40 (SPAdes)... | ecosystem: Environmental > Aquatic > Freshwater > River...
GGGGGGAGGCAGGCCCGATCCGTTCGCCGCCAGTAGGCCGGGACGTCCGCGAGGCCGCAGGGCCGAGCGCGTCCCGGCCGAGATGGACAGGCGAACGGCCGGGCTTTGCTCGGAGGGCCGTCGGAGGGGGGCAACGCCCCCCTCCGAAGATCTAGTGGAGCTCGACGGTTTTCTGGCCGGCCTGCCTCAGGCGCAGCACCGCCTCCGCGCTCCCCAAGGCGTCCCTCATGGACAGGGTATCAGTAAAGCGATCGAGGAATTTTTTCGTGACGAGCAGCTGATGAGCCACCGAGCCTCGTTCCATGACGAGAAAGAGGACGGCCGTATGATTACCCCTTGGAAAGTGATCGATCCGGCTTTCCGTGAACTGGTCCTGGAGATACGTTCGCACCGCCTCGATCTTCCATTGATCGATGTCCGCTCTTTGGCTCGCCATCTCTCCAGTCGAAGGCGCCTACGAGCCGGACGGCGCTCCCCGCTGGGCGTTCAGGAACGGGCCGAAGAGGTCGATCGGCACCGGGAAGAAGGTGGTCGTGTTCCGCTCGGAGGCCACCTCGCGCATCGTCTGGAGGAATCTGAGCTGGACGGCGATCGGCGCGGCGGCGAGGACGTGCGCGGCCTGGGCCAGCTTTTCCGCGGCCTGGTACTCGCCCTCGGCGTTGATCACCTTCGCCCGTCGCTCCCGCTCGGCCTCGGCCTGCTTCGACATCGCCCGCTGCATGTCCTGCGGCAGGTCCACGTGCTTGACCTCGACCGTGGTGACCTTTACTCCCCACGGGTCCGTGTGCTCGTCGATGATCCGCTGGAGCTGCTGGTTGATCTTGTCGCGCGACGCCAGGAGGTCGTCCAGCTCGACCTGACCGAGCACGCTCCGGAGCGTCGTCTGCGCCATCTGAGACGTGGCGTAGAGGAAGTCCTCGACCTGCACCACCGCGTTGCGGGGATCCAGCACGCGAAAGAAGATCACTGCGTTCACCTTGACCGACACGTTGTCACGCGTGATGACGTCCTGCGGGGGCACGTCCATGGCGATCGTCCGCAGGCTCACCTTGACCATCTTGTCGACGAGGGGGATCAGGAAGATGATCCCGGGACCCTTCGCTCCGATGAGGCGGCCGAGCCGGAAGACGACGCCGCGCTCGTACTCACGGAGGATCTTGATCGCGGACGACAAGAAGAACATGACGATGACGATTGCAGGAACGATGTAGAGGGCCGATTCCATAAGTCCTCCTCAGACTCTTGGCCTACCCGACCGGCACGCGCGTCACCCGCAACGTCAGGCCGTCCACTGCGACCACCCGAACCCGTTCGCCTTCGGCAATGGCCGCCGCCTCCGACACCGCCCGCCAGATCTCACCTCGGATGAAGACCTGCCCCTCGGGGTCGAGCGGGGTCCGCGCCACGCCGACCTCCTCGATCAGCCCCTCCGCCCCGGACGCGGGGCGGCGCAGCTGGGCGCGGACCCCAGCCGAGACGGCGAACGCGAAGATCCCCGCGGTCGCGGCGACGACTGGGAGGATGACCGTCCATGAGATGCGGAGCGGCATCTCCGGCGTGTTCACGAGCATCATCGAACCGAGCAGGATGGCGATGACGCCACCGATGGTGAGCACGCCGTGACTGACGATCTTGATCTCGGCGATGAGCAGGACGATGCCGAACAGGATCAGGAGCAGCCCGGCGTAGTTGATCGGCAGGCTCTGAAACGCGAAGAAGGCGAGGATGAGCGAGATCCCTCCGATGATTCCCGGCAGGATGACGCCGGGATTCGCGAGCTCGAAGAAGAGGCCCAGCATCCCCAGCATGAGCAGGATGTACGCGATGTTCGGGTCGGTGATCAGGGCGAGGAATCGGTCGCGGAAGCCGACCTCGATCGGCTTCGTCGTCGCGCCCTTGGTCCGCAGGGTCACCGTTCCAGCCGTCGTCTTGACCTCTCGCCCGTCCACCTGGGCAAGGAGGTCGGGCAGGCCGTCCGCCACTACGTCGATGATGCCGAGCTTCAACGCCTCCCGCTCGGTCGCCGAGACGCTCGTCCGTACCGCCTTCTCCGCCCAGTCAGCGTTACGGCCGCGCTCGCGGGCCACAGATCGGATGAAGGCCGCCGCGTCGTTCTCGACCTTCTTCATCGATTCCTTGTCGACCTGGCCTCCACCCGCCGCGACGGGGTGGGCGGCCCCGATGTTCGTGGCCGGGGCCATGGCCGCCACATGGGCGGCCAGCGTGATGAAGGCTCCGGCGGAGGCCGCGCGGGCCCCAGTCGGGGAGACATACACGATGACGGGGAGCGGGGCGTTCAGCATGTCGCGGACGATCGAGCGCATCGAGCGCTCGAGGCCGCCGGGGGTATCGAGTTGGATGACGAGCGCCGCGGCGCCCTCCGCTCGAGCCCGCTCGATGGCCGTGTTCACGAGCCGGACGGCGATTGGGCTGATCACGCCGTCGATCTGAAGCGTGGAGACGGTCGCAGCGCTGGTGGTCGAGGCGGTGGCGACGGCCAGCAGGAAGCCGGCGAGGAGGCCGCGACCCAGGGAACCAGCCATCCCACCGGGATTCATTGGAGTGGCTGAATGATAGCATAGACGCCGGGGCGCGGCCTGTCGCCGCCCAGCCGGCGGACCGGACGGGCCATCCGTCAGGAGGGGCGCGCACGGTGAAGACGCGGTGTGCCTGGGTCGGCGAGGAGCCACTTTACCGCGAGTACCACGATCGTGAATGGGGTGTGCCCATTCATGACGACCGAGCGCTGTTCGAGCTATTGATCCTCGAAGGCGCGCAGGCAGGCCTCAGCTGGCTGACCATTTTGAGGAAGCGCGCGGAATACCGCCGCGCCTTCGACGGCTTCGATGCCAAGCGGATCGCCACCTACGGCGAGAGCAAGGTGCGGACGCTGCTGGCCAACCCCGGGATCGTTCGGAACGAGCTCAAGATCCGCAGCGCGATTCGGAACGCGAGAGCCTTCCTCGTCGTCCAGGAGGAGTCCGGGAGCTTCGACGGCTTCATCTGGCAGTTCGTCGATGGCCGGCCGAAGAAGAATGCCTGGCGGAGCCCGAGGGAGATCCCCGATCGCACCCCCGAGTCCGATGCCATGAGCAAGGCGCTCAAGCGCCGCGGGTTCACCTTCGCCGGCGCCACCATCTGTTATGCGTTCATGCAGGCTGTAGGCATGGTCAACGACCACACCCGGGATTGCTTCCGCTACCGCGAGGTGTGAGAGGGCTAACGCTTCAGGGCGAGGAGGGACAGGAACTCGAAGAGGAGGTTGGCGGCCAGGAGCGCCGTGATCTGGCCCGGGCTGTCGTACTGGGGGGCGACCTCCACCAGGTCGAAGCCCACGAAGTCGAGGCCGGAGAGTCCCCGCACGAGGGCTAGGGCCTCGAAGGAGGTGAGCCCGCCGACCTCGGGCGTGCCAGTCCCGGGGGCGTACGCCGGATCCACCGCGTCGATGTCGAAGGAGACGTAGACCTTCGCGCCCCGGAGCCGTGCGTACTGTTCGACCGCCCAGCCCACGCCTCGCTCCTTGAGGCTCTCCACGCGCATCACCGTCAGCCCGTGTTGGGCCTGGAAGTCGAAGTCGTTCGCGCTGTAGAGCGGTCCGCGGATCGCGATCTGCAAGGTTCGCCTCGGATCGATCAGGTTCTCCTCGACGGCTCGTCGGAACATCGTGCCGTGGAAGTACCGGGAGCCGAAGTACTGGTCCCACGTGTCCGGGTGCGAGTCGAAGTGCACGAGCGCCACCGGACCATGCCGCTTCGCGAGCGCCCGAAGGATCGGGAGCGCGATCGAGTGGTCGCCACCTACCGAGACCGGAATGCAACCCGCTTCCAGGATCGCCGTCACCTCTTGCTCCACGATCTCGTTCGTCCGGTCGATCGACACGGGAGAGATGTCGATGTCCCCGTAGTCGGCGATCCGGAGCGCCTCGAACGGGGAAACCCTCAGGACCGGGTTCCACGGCCGGATCATCGCCGACTGGACCCGGATCTCCCGAGGCCCGAACCGCGCGCCGGGCCGATAGGAGGTGCCCCCGTCGAAGGGAATGCCCACCAGCGCGACGTCGAGATCGGACGGGGTTCGATGATGGGGCAGGCGCATGAAGGTCGGGATCTGAGCGAACCGTGGCGACTTGAACGCGTCGATCGGCCGGAACGGGTGTGTCATGAGGTCTCGCGGGTTGGGTTTGGCGCCGCGTCGATCGCGCGCAGCGCCTCCTCGCGGATGAGGTCCATGACCTGTCGCTTGAGGGTGATGAACGTGTCAGCCGTCAGCATATCGACCGTCCGGGGGCGCGGGAGCGGCACCTGGATCTCTTCGCGGATCTGCCCCGGCCGCGCGGTCATCACGAACACGCGGTCCCCGAGGAAGAGCGCCTCCTCGATGTCGTGGGTGACAAAGAGCACCGTCTTGGCCGCCTCCTCCCACACCCGCAGGAGCAGCTCCCCCATGAGGACGCGCGTCTGCGCATCGAGGGCGCCGAAGGGCTCGTCCATCAGCAGCACCGCGGGATTGTTCGCCAGCGCGCGGGCGATGGCCACGCGCTGCATCATCCCGCCGGAGAGCTCCTTAGGGTAGACCCTCTCGAAGCCGCGGAGGCCGACCTGGGCCAGATAGCGCCGCGCGAGCTGGCCCCGCTCTTGGGAGGGCGCGCCTCGTAGCCTAGGTCCGAACTCCACGTTCTGTTGGATCGTGAGCCAGGGGAAGAGGGTATAGGACTGGAAGACCATCCCGCGGTCGGCACCGGGCCCCGACACGGCCCGTCCGTCGAGCAGAACCTGTCCCTCGGTTGGCGGCACGAGCCCGGCGACGAGGCGCAGGATCGTGGACTTTCCACAACCGGAGGTCCCGACCAGGACGGCAAACTCCTGGTCCCGTACCTCGAAGCTGATCCCCTCTAGCGCGGTGATGGTTTCGCCCTGACGCGTGCGGAACCGCATCGTGAGCCGGTCGAGGTTGAGCCGCGCCATGCCTGAGGCCCGCTCAGGTCAAGACGGCAGGGCCGCTTACCCGGATGCGCCGGGCTGGATGGGGTATCGCTCCGCGACAGCTCGCCACGCGGCTCCTCCGAGGAGGGCCGCGAACACACCCTCGAGCTCGCCGATCGGCACCCGGGCCTGCTCCATCGAGTCCCGATCGCGAATGGTCACCCTCCCGTCGCCAACCTCACCCTTCGCGGAATCGCCCACCGTCTGGACATCCACGGTCACGCAGTACGGCGTCCCCACCTCGTCCTGGCGGCGGTAGAGCCGCCCAATCGCCGCCGTATCGTCGTACACCGTGACCCAGCGCTTGGCGAGGTCGTCCCGGAGCGCCCAGGCCTGCGCGACGATGTCCTCGCGCTTCTTCAGCAGTGGCAGCACCGCGATCTTGATCGGCGCGAGCTCCGGGTGGAAGCGGAGGACGACCCGCTTCTCTCCGCGCACCTCCTCGACGTGGTAGGCGTCGGTCAGGAAGGCCAGCAGGCTCCGGTCCACCCCGGCCGAGGGCTCGATCACGTACGGGACGACGTGCGTCTTTCGCTCCTCGTCGAAGTAGGTCAGCGACTTCCCGCTGAACGAGCTGTGCTGCTTGAGGTCGAAGTCGGTGCGGTTCGCGATCCCCTCGAGCTCGCTCCAGCCGATCGCGAAGTGGTACTCGACGTCGAAGGTGCGCTTCGCGTAGTGCGCGAGCTCGTCCTTCCCGTGCTCGCGGAGCCGCAAGTTCTCCGCCCGAAGCCCGTAGCGCTGATACCAGGCGACGCGCTCGTCCAGCCACTGCTGGTGCCAGTATTCGTCCGCGGGCTGTCCGTTCACGGTGTCCAGGGGATTGACGAAGAACTCGATCTCCATCTGCTCGAACTCGCGCGTCCGGAAGATGAAGTTCCCCGGGGTGATCTCGTTCCGGAAGCTCTTGCCGATCTGCGCGATCCCGAAGGGGAGCTTCCGCCGCATCGCCTGCAGCACGCTGTCGAAGTTGACGAAGATCCCTTGCGCGGTCTCGGGCCGGAGGTAGGTGACGGAGGCATCCTCCTCGACGGGCCCCATGAACGTCTTGAACATCAAGTTGAACTGTCGCGGCTCGGTCAACGTGCCCTTGCCGCACACGGGGCAGAGCGTGCGTCGGGCGCCGCAGTGGTTACACGGCTCGCCGCCCGGCACCTCAAACTTGGTCTCCTTCTTAGCCGGGCAGTAGTGGGTCCAGGGCTGGTCGTCCAGCTTGTCGGCGCGATGGCGACGCTTGCACTCGCGGCAGTCCACCATCGGATCAGTGAAGTGATCGACGTGGCCGCTCGCCTTCCAGACCCGGGGATGCATCAGGATGGCCGCGTCCAGTCCCACCATGTCGCGCCGGCGCTGGACGGTATCCCGCCACCAGAGCTCCTTGATGTTGCGCTTCAGCTCGACCCCGATAGGGCCGTAATCCCAGCAGGAGCCCGTCCCGCCGTAGATCTCGCTCGACTGGTAGATGAAGCCCCGCCGCTTGCACAGTGAGACCAGCGTCTCCATGTCAACCATGCGGTGATCCTAACACACGCTCCGACGCCCCGCCACGCGAGCCCGCCACCGCACACCCACGGGGTACCGGGTCACCGGCTGGTACGACCGCGCGTCGCCTTTTTCGCATGGCACGGCGGCTCAACCCGCCTTGGGGGACCAGGGGAGGAGCCAGCGGTGGAGGTACTTGAAGCCCTGATCCGTGAGGAGCCCGAGGAGCCCGATCACCATGATCCCGACGAAGATCCGATCGGTGAACAGGCCCCGCATCGAGTTCAGGATCATGTAGCCGAGCCCCCGGTTGGCCGCGACAAGCTCGGCCACGACGAGGTACGTCCACGCCCAGCCCATCGTGATCCGCAGGGTATCCATGACCCCGGGCAGCGTGGCCGGGATGAGCACGCGGTAGACCACCTGGCCCCGGTCTGCCCCCAGGGTATACGAGACGTCGAGGAGGTCCCGCGAGACGTGCGCCGCCACGTCGGCGATGAGGATCATCTGCTGGAAGAAGGTCCCGATGAAGATGACCGCCACCCGCGCTTCGTAATCGATGCCCACCCAGAGGATCAGGAGCGGGATCATCGCGCTGACAGGGAGGTAGCGGACGAAGTCGATGACCGGCTCGATCAGCGCCTCGACGAGGGCGAACGACCCCATCAGGATGCCCAGGGGCACGGCGAGCGCCGAGGCCAAGACAAAGCCGGTGAAGATGACGAAGCAGGAGGCGCGGATGTGGGTCCAGAGCGTGCCGTCCCCGGCCAGCTCGACGGCGCTCAGCGCGACCTGGTGCGGCGCCGGAAGAAACTCAGGACGGACAAACCCACCGTACGACAGGGCAGCCCATCCGCCCAGGAGGACCAGGACGGTGAGCGAGCTCGCCGTCAGGTGAACCGCAGGGGGGATCGGCTCCTTCGGCGTCAGCCAGCCAGCCACAGCGTGTCTACGGAGCGGGGCGAGGCCCGAGCACCGGTAGGACGCAGGCAGGAGGCGGGCCGAGGCGTATGCGGCATACGTTGAGGCTCGCCGACGACCGAGGACGACCCGGTGCGACGGGCATCGACCCGCGGCGCTATTTCACGAAGGAGTGGTTGATCAGCTCCTTCGGCGTCGGCTTGGCCTGGAGCTTGCCGAAGCTCCCCCAGATGTCGATGGCGTTCTGGACCACCTTGTACATGTCACCCGGCTGTTGCGCGGTGCCGAAGAACTTGACGTTCCCGGCCTGGTTGTAGAACTTCACGCCGCTGAGGGTCTCGGCGAAGACCTTGGGGTCCTTCAGCCAGTCACCGAGGCCCTTGGCCATGATCTCGTTGGATTCGGCCTGGTTCTTCTCCCAGTACGCCACGGCCTTGTTCCAGGCGTTGACGACGCCCTGGATCTCGTTGCCCCGCTTCTCGATCACGTCGCGCCGGAAGATCAGGCCGTCCGTGATCAGGCCCGGCGTCTTCGAGGAGTCCACGAGGACCTGCCCGTGGGGCGCATTCTTGCTCTTCGTGACCCACGGCTCCCAGGTCACGGCCGCGTCCACCTTCTCGGCCACGAAGGCTGCGCCGGCGTCCCCTGGCTTCATGTTCACGGCGTCGATGTCCTTTTGGGTGAGTCCCGACTCCTTGAGCAGCACGTTCAGGAAGAACTGCGAGACCGACCCTTCGGCAAAGGCGACCTTCTTCCCCTTCAGATCCTTCACGGACTTGATCTCTTTGCGCGAGACGATGGCGTCGCCGCCCGCGGAGTCGTCGAGGGCGAGGACGTACTGAAACTCCTTACCGGTCTTGAGGTAGAGCACCATCGTGTCGATCGTCGAGACGACCCCATCGAGACGCCCGGCCGACATGGCGAAGAAGCCTTCCTTCGGGTCGTCCATGTTGATGAGTTCGACCTCGACCTTTTCCTCCTTGAAATAGCCCTTCTCCCGGGCGAGGAACAAGGGGCCGTATCCGACCCAGATCGAGTACCGGATCTTGAGGGGCTCGGCGGCCGCAATCCCGGCAGAGGCGAAACTGATCAGGATGACACTAATCAGGAACCACGTTGCTCGCTTCACGTGTGCCTCCTCCCTTCCCTCGTGTGGGGTCGAGCTTGATTTGTTCGAGTACCTGGGCAGCGCGCTCTGCGGCATGCTGCGGGACGCGGTCCTCGAAACGGTAGCGCTGCGCGTCGAGCCGTCGCCCCAGAAGGGTCCGGTCGAGCAGCGCCGCGGGAGTCCCCGCGGCGACGAACGCCCGGCGGACGTCCATCGGGTTCGCCTTGAGCTCCCTCGCCCACGGTCCGAGCGACACCTGAGTCTGGATGAGCCCTTTGACCATGCCGAGGTCGTTGAGGAGCGCCACATCTTCGGCCGGACCGAGCAGGATCGCGCCGACGACGCGGTCGCCCTCCCAGACGAGCTTGCGGTAGACGGGCCGACCCGGGTTGGTGACGACCGTCGTCTCCCGCCCGTCACCGCGCCAGAGGCCGAACGAAGCGCACTGGAGCCCCACGACGTCGAGGATGTTCATGCTGAGGCTCCCCGCGTAGCGCGTGGGGCGCCCCGCCATATTGGCGCCCGCCACCCGGCCGTGTTCGACCGCTGTCGGCTGGATGGCGTGGACGGCCAGCCCGCCGGTCGAGAGGTCGGGCCCCTGGGCACAGTCGCCAGCGGCGTACACGTGCCCGGTGCTCGTCCGGAGGTGGTGGTCGACGACGATCCCGTGGTCGACCCGGAGCCCTGCGCTCCTGGCCAGGTCCACGTTCGGCCGGACCCCGATCGCCATGACCACCAGCTCACTCCGCAGCGTAGCGCCGCTGGAGAGCCGCACCGTCTTGCCCCCGTCGGCGTCCCCGATCTCGACCGCCCGGACACCCGTGTGCACGCCGATCCCCCGGGTCTCCAGCCAGCGGCGGCCGAGTCCCGCGGCCTCGGGGTCGAGCATCCGCGGCAGGATCTGCCCCTCCAGCTCGACCACCTCCAACGCGCAGCCGATCTTCGCGAGCGCGTTCAGGACAATGAAGCCGATGAAGCCCGCCCCGATGAACACGACGCGGGCCTTCCGTCCCCCGTTCACCCCTCCAATCACCCGGCCATTCACCCGGTCAAGCACCCGGAGGGTCCGCTGCGCGTCGGCGAGAGTCCACAGGTTGTAGACCCGCTCGCCCCTGGCCCCGGGAATGTCGGGCTGAACCGGCGACGACCCCGTTGCAAGGAGAAGCTCGTCGAAGGGCACGCTCGAGCCGTCCGAGACGACGAGGCGTCCCCGGTCGGGCTCGATGGCGGTCACCCGCCTTCCCGTGACCGCCGTGACGCCGAGCCGCTCCCAGTAAGCCGTGTCCCCGGTGTAGACGTGTGCCTCCGGGATTTGTCCCGCGATGTGGTACGGCAGCACCATCCGCGAGTACGGCGGCTCGTCAGAGACTAGCGTGATGCTGGCGCCCGGATCGACCTCGCGGATCGTCTCGATGGCGAAGATCCCCGCCGGCCCTCCCCCGACCACCATGTGTCGCGTCGGCATGACGGGCTCCACTCAGAGGGCGCCCGATGGCGATCCGGGAGCGCCCTGTACGAGGACGAGCCGCTCGGTCACCTTGGACGCCCAGGGCTCGACCCAGTCCGGCGTCTCCATCTCCTCGTAGAGGATGGCTGCGGTCGGGCACGCCTTGGCGCACGCGGGATCGCCGCCACAGAGGTTGCACTTGAACGCCTTGTGCTTCACGGGATCCCAGAAGATCGTGCCGAACGGACACGCGATTGCGCAGAGCGAGCACCCGACGCAGGTGGCCTCGAGCACGACCTTCGCCCCGGTGTCGCGGTGAATCGTGATCGCGTTGACCGGGCAGGCGGACATGCACCAGGCCTCCTTGCACTGGAAGCACGTGTACGGGGCGTACGAGGCCTGCTCGTCGAAGACGTGAACGCGGATCACGGAGCGCGAAGGCTGGAACGTGCCCGTCTGCACCCAGGAGCATGCGAGCTCACACTGCATGCAGCCCGTGCAGCGGTCCGGCACGATCCGAAGGCTCTTGTAAGACATACGCCCCTCTTTCCCCTTTCCCGGCCAGGAGATGGTCGGGACTGGGGTTCACCCCCTTCGTGGGTGCGTTCCCTCACGCCTACTCTCTCCCCCGGAGAGGGAGGTCTCGAGCGTCGTCAGCGGGCCGAGGGCCGAAGTCGCCCGAGTCCGAGCAGCTCGTCGGCCCGGCGGAGTCCGGCGACCAGCGCGGCGATGTCTTCGGGCGTCGTGTAGAGATAGAAGCTCGCTCGCGTCGTCCCCACGATCCCGAGCCGCCGCATGAGTGGCTGGGCGCAGTGATGCCCCGCGCGCACGGCGATGCCCTCCGCGTCGAGCGCGGCCGCCAGGTCGTGTGGATGGACGCCGGGCAGGTTGAACGAGACGACACCGACCCGGACATCAGGGTCGCGTGGGCCATAGAGATCCAGGCCCTCCACGTCCCCGAGTTGGGCCAGGGCCTCTGCCGTGAGCTCCGCGTCGTGAGCCCGGATCGCCTCCCAGCCGAGCGCTTCGACATACGCCACGGCCGCGCCTAGCCCCACGGCGCCCGCGATGGGCGGCGTCCCCGGCTCGAAGCGCCACGGGAGGTCGTTCCACGTCACTCGATCGAGCCAGACCTCCCGGATGATCTCGCTCCCACCGAACGCCGGCTCGAGGGGCTCCAGGATCTCTCGTCGTCCATACAGGACCCCGATGCCCGTCGGCGCGCCCATCTTG
>Ga0209887_1000565_pt1 | contig 11168 bp, 11 predicted proteins | sample GWRWN1_30_40_FD_187230 | JGI IMG/M metagenome (GOLD analysis project Ga0209887, IMG submission 187230) | Riverbed sediment microbial communities from areas with no vegetation in Columbia River, Washington, USA - GW-RW N1_30_40 (SPAdes)... | ecosystem: Environmental > Aquatic > Freshwater > River...
TTCGGCGCGGCGAGCGATCGGCGGGCCTCGACCTCCTTGAAGGCCTCGGTCGCGTAGTCGACGCACAGCACGACCAGGTCGCCGGGCCGGCTCCTGTCCAGCGCTCGCTTGGTGGCCTCCAACTCGTCGGGCACGACCTCGACGTATCCCGCCCGGGCCCCGCCACGCCGGGCTTCCTCCACGCCCTCCAGGACGAGGGCCGCCGTCGCCCCACGGTCGCGTCCCCGCGTGTGGCGGTCCTCGCGGATGATGACATCGTCGAAGTACCGGGCGGCAACCCGGCCCAGCTCCCGCATGTCCTCGTCGCGCCGGTCCCCCGCCGTGGCCACCACCGCTAGGCGGAGGTTGGCCGTCCACGACCGGCGGCCGCCCTCGGTGGTCATGCGCTCCACGAACTCTCCGAGGCTCTTCAAGCCGTGGGGATTGTGGGCGTAGTCGATGATGACCTTCACGCCGTCCAGATCGATCAGGTTCAGCCGTCCCGGGGACTGGTAGAAGCTCGTGGTGAACGACCGCAGCCCCTGGCGGATGTCGTGCAGGTGCGCCCCTGCCGCGTGGGCCGCGGCCGCCGCGGCCATCGCGTTCTGGACGTTCATCCGGGCCCGGCCCTCGAACGTCGCCGGCAGCGTGTGGACCCACGCTACCGGCATGGTCCGTCGGCCCTCCTTGATCACGATCATCTCGCCGAGCGGCCCCTTCTCCAGGACCACCGCCTTGCGTCCGCGGCGGACCCAGCGGCCCACGAGCTCGTGGTGCTCCTGCATGGAGAACAGGATCACCGAGCCCGAACAGGCCTTCCGCATCTCCAGCACAAGCGGGTCGTCGGCGTTCAGGACGGCCCAGCCGGTCCTCGGAACGGCCTCCACCACCACCTGCTTCACCTGCGCGAGCTTCTCGATGGAATCGATGCCCCGAAGGCCCAGGTGATCGCCGGTGACGTTCAGGACCACGGCCACGTCGTTCTGTCCGTAGCCCAGGCCCTCGCGGAGGATCCCGCCCCGGGCCACCTCGAACACCGCGAAGTCCACCCGCGGGTTCTGGAGCACCATCTGAGCGGACTTGGGCCCGCTCGCGTCCACCCGCTTCACTAGTCGCTCGTCGATGTAGATGCCGTCGGTGGACGTCAACCCGACCTTGCGCCCCATGCCCCGGAAGATATGGGAGATCATCCGCACGGTGGTGGTCTTCCCGTTGGTGCCGGTGACGGCCACGATGGGGATCCGCGAGGGCGTCCCCGCCGGGAAGAGCATGTCGATCACGTGCTTGGCCACGTACTGGGACTCGCCCTCGGTGGGATTCGTGTGCATCCGGAAGCCCGGCGCCGCATTCACCTCGACGATCGCTCCGCCCGTCTCCCGGACCGGCTGGGAGATGTCCGGTGCGAGGAAGTCGATGCCGGCGACGTCGAGGCCGACCACCCGGGCGGCCTCCTCGGCGATCTCCACGTTGTCCTCATGCGCTTCCCATGTCCGGTCGATCGAGATGCCCCCGGTCGACATGTTGCCGGTGTCGGCCAGCTTGACGAAGGCCTCCGCCGGCGGGACGTCGTCCAGTCCGTAGCCCTGCTTCTTCAGGAGCTCGATGGCCTCGCGGTCGAGCTTGATCTTCGTCAGGACCTTCTCGTGGCCGATCCCTCGCCGGGGGTCCGCGTTCGTCGTCTCCACCAGCTCTTGGACCGAGTGCGTGCCGTCCCCGACGACGTGTGCCGGGACCCGCTGCGCCACGGCGACCATGTGCCCGCCGATCACCAGGACCCGGTAGTCGAGGCCCGTGACGTAGCTTTCCACGACGATATCGCTCCTGCGGGCCTCACCCAAGGCCCGCTTGAAGCCCTTGCGAACGTCCGGCTCGTTCCGGAGGTCGAGCGACACGCCTCGTCCGTGGTTGCCGTCGATCGGCTTCATGACGACGGGGAATCCGATGCGCGCGGCCGCAGCGACCGCGGCGTCCTCGGTTCGCACGACCTCGCCACGGGGGACCGGAAGACCGGCAGACGAGAGCAGCCGTCTGGTCATGTCCTTGTCCCCCGCGATGTCCACGGCCAGCGAGGAGGTCTTCGAGGTCATCGTGGCCCGGATCCTCTGCTGGTACTTCCCCCATCCGAGCTGCACCAGCGAGGCCTCGTTCAGCCGGATCCAGGGGATGTCCCGCGTGGCCGCCTCGTCGATCAGCGCCTGCGTGGATGGGCCGAACGCTCGACGTTCGGCCAGCAGGATGAGCCATTCGAGCTCCCCCAGGAAGTTGAACTCCGGGTCGGGCTCCACGAGGTGGTTGAGGAGGGCGACGGCGATGCGACCTGCCTCCACCCCGACCCGTTCCTCCCAGTAGCCGTAGATGACGTTGTACTGGCCGGGCCCATCGGCGCTTCGGGTCTTGCCTCGAAAGACGTGGGCTCCGGACTCCCGCTGGAGCTCCAGGGCGGCGTGCTCCGCGACGTGGCCGAGCCACGTGCCTTCCTCCAGGCGCTCCCGGAACCCGCCCCTGCGCCCCAGCGAGCATGAGTGCTCGCCCACGCCCGGCAGCATCTGCAGCAACGCCTCGGTGAATCCGGGGAGCGTGTTCGTCGGCCAGTCCTCGAGCGACCCGAGGTCGACCAGCAAGCGGACGCAGGGCTCGTACGACCAGTAGTTGGGGCCCCGGAAGACCTGGGTCTCGACGACCTTCAGGTCGGCCTTGGCCGGAGCCTTCTTCGCGGCCGGCTCGCGCCTCGCGCGCTCCCGGTCCGCACGGGGGCGCGGCCGGGCGGCGCTCACTCGGACGCCTCCCGTTCCTCTCCCCGAACGCCTCCCGGAAGCAGCGTGCGGGCGCGCAGGTCGAACCAGTAGCCGGCGGGCAGCGAGTGCAGGACCACCCCCGACACCATGAGCGGACGGTGTCCCTTCCCCTGGTAGGCGTCGGTGCGAGCGCGCGAGCCGTCCACGATGGTCACGGCGCCCCGGCCCACGACCTCCATCACCTTGTCCGCGTACACGATGGCCGCTGTGTCCTCATCCAGGCCCAGCCCCAGCAGCGACGGCGAGTGCGCGATGACGGACAGGAGCCGGCCGATCCGGCCCCGCTGCTCGAAGTGCTGGTCGATGACGATGCGGTCCAGGAGCCCGAGGCCCGCGGAGAGCTGGGCCATACGGTTCTTGGGCGTGGGCCCGGGCGTCCCGAAGGCCATCATGTGGGACGCCAGCGCGCTGGCGCCCGCGGAGGTCCCGGCGATCACGGCGCCCCGATCGTGCGCCAGGAACAGCGCCGAGGCGAGGCGCGTCCCGCCCACGGCCGAGGACAGCCTGAGCTGGTTCCCGCCGGTCAGGAAGACTCCGGTCGCGCCGGCGAGCGGCGCCGCGACCTCGGGATCGTCGGCCTGGTCCCGATCCTCGGGTCGGATGCCGGTGACCCTGGCCACCCCCAGTCCTTCGAACAGCTCCCGGTAGATCTGAGTGGCCATGTCCCCCAGCGTGGAGGCAGTTGAGATCACGACGATCGATGCCTCGGCCCCGCCGGCGAACCGAACGAACCGCGACAGGATGGCCTTGTCACGGCGCTTGTCCTCGGCCCCGCCGATCAGCATCACTGGGCCGGCCCCGCCGGCGAGGAGGTGCGGGCCCGAGCCCGTCGCAGCCGTCATGCGGAAAGTGTAGCCCCGGCGATGGCCCGTTCAGTGCGGCCGCACGCTTCGTTCGGAGGAACCGGGCGGGCGGAGGATCAATTGGTCGTGGGGCTCGACCACGTCCACCATCCCATCCAGGCCCTCCTGGACCAGGATCTCGAAGCCGTCCCCCCGGACGAGGCGATCGCCGTCGCCCGGCTCGTCGGCCAGGGAGAACTGGACGCGGTTCCCCGACCGGGACAGGCGGACGGTGGCCGAGGGGTTGAACCGGCGCGCCGCCTCGTGGGTTCGCTGAAGGATCTCCGTCGCCCAGTCGGTGAACTCGATCACGGACGGATGCTAGCGAAGGTCCGGCCTACGCAGGCGGGCGGCGGTTCCAGTCCTGTCCGTCGCGGGAATCGTGGCCGAACCGGATGGCGGCGTACCACACCAGGACGAGGAAGCAGATGACGGCGGCGTCCGCGAGCCATGCCACCGCCCTCACCCGACCTCTGCTCGTTCGATCCGCACGGGCTCGCCGAGCAGCCGGCAGCCCAGCGAGACGAGGCGAAGGCCGAGCGCGGACCTCAAGCCCGCTCTCCGTCCGGCCCTGACCCTGCCCCCCCGGCGGGCGCTCGCCCCGCTCTGCCGGTGGAGCTCCTCCACCCGCGCCTCGACCATCTCCGGTGCCATCAGGGGGAACATCTCCCACCTCCCAGTCCGCTCGTGACCGCTCCTCCTCAGAACGCGCCGGGTGCCGAGGACGTGAGGCCGGGTTCCCATCCGTCCCGCCGCCTAGGTAACCGGCGTATGATCGTTCGCTGGTTGGACCCTACCCGAGAGGGCGTAACTAGTCAAGGCCTTTATGGCGGTGTATCATGCCGGTCATGGAGCGACGGCGAGAGACCGATAGCAGCCCCCCGGCACCGGGCGAGCTGGAGCTCGTCCGAGGCTTCCTCTCCCTGCACTACCATCTGGGAACTGACCCCTTGAGCCTCCCGCCGTCCCCCGCCTCGCTGCGCGAGTTCTTCGTGGAGCACGGGCTGATCGGGCCGCAGGAGCCCGTGGCGGAGCAGGAGCTGGGCTCGGCGTTCCGTGTCCATCAGGCCCTGCACCGCAAGGTCGAGGCCCGGACGGGACCCGCCCCTACGGTGGCGGAGCTTTCCGTGATCGACCGGGCCGCCCGGGAGGCCCGGCTGGAGCTCCACTTCGGCTCCCAAGGACCGCCACGGATCGAGGCCACGGCCCCGGGCCTGGCGGGAGCGCTCGGGCGGATCCTCGCGGCGGCCTTCCTGGCCGAGCTCGACGGGTCGTGGGGACGCCTCAAGGAATGCGGCGACGAGACCTGCACCGGCGTGTTCTACGACCGGTCCAAGAACCACTCGGGCAAGTGGTGCTCCATGCAGTCCTGCGGCAACCGCAACAAGGTGCGGGCCTGGCGGGCCCGGCAACGCACGGGTGGCCCGGCGGCTTGAGTTCCCCCTCCGGGGGGCGGGCGGAGAGCCGGTCGACCTGTGGAGGACGCTGAACTCGCACGGGTTCGTGGACCTTCCGCCGATGCGGCTCGATGAGCAGGCGCGAAGGCTCGAGATCACCATCCCCATCGCCGGGGCCCGCCCACGGACCGTCCGGGTTACGGACGGGAACGATGGGCGGGGAACGGTGACGGTCCTCGGACCCACGCTCAGCGAGCGGACGGCGGCCCGGGCGCTCGCTGGGATCGAGCACGTGCTCCGGCTCGACGCCGACCTGTCGGGCTTCTACGCGCTCGCGCGGGCCGACCCAGACCTCGCGTGGACGACGTCGGGCGCCGGCCGGATGGTGCGCAGCCCGACGGTGTTCGAGGATGTGGTCAAGACCATCTGCACCACCAACTGCACCTGGTCCGCGACCAAGCGGATGGTCGGAGCCCTGGTCGAGCACCTCGGCGCGCCCGCCCCGGGCGCGCCGAGTGACGGCCCGTACGGCCGGGCCTTCCCCGCCGCCCGGGCCATGGCGGAGGCGGGCGAGGGCTTCTACCGAGAGGTGGCCAGGGCCGGCTACCGAGGGCCCCACCTGCTATCGGTGGCAAGGTCCGTCGCGGGGGGCGACCTGGACCTGGAGATCCTCGGGCGGGCCTCGCCCGAGGATGTCCCCGACGCCGAGCTCGAGCGCCGGCTCCTGGCGCTTCCCGGGGTCGGGCCGTACGCGGCGGCGCACGTCATGCTGACGCTCGGCCGCTACTCGAAGCTGATCCTGGATTCCTGGACCCGGCCGGCCTACGCCCGCCACGTCGGCAGGAAGGCCGTGAGCGACGCCGCCATGGACCGCAGGTTCAAGCGGTACGGGCCCTACGCCGGGCTCGCCTTCTGGCTGATCCTGACCCGCGACTGGGTCTGAGCCGAGGTCGAGGCTTGCCCCGCAAGCGGTCCGGGCGCATACTGCCACGGGCCGCCCCACGGCCACCATCCCTGTCGGACCCGAGAAGAAGGCGATGAGCGTGCCGTTATGGCGTTCCCACGTCGTGCCCGGCGCCTGTGGGCCTCTTTGCGGGCTGAAAGGCGAACGCTCCGCCAGGGCCTGGTCGCGCTCACCCTCAGCACGCTCGCATCCTTCGTCGCCGGCCTGACGCTCGGCCACATCACCAACACGCTCACGCAACTTCCCGGGCTCCTGGTCCTGATCCCCGCGGCCGTCGGGATGCGCGGCACCATCTTCGGGGCGATCGGGGCCCGCCTCGGCACGAGCACCCACGCCGGTCTGTTCGAGGTGACCCTGCAGCGGAGTGGCGTCCTCTACCAGAACATCGAGGTCGCATTGATCAGCACGTTCACCTCTGCGTTGTGGCTGGCCATCCTGGCTCGGCTGGCCACGCTCGCGTTCGGCCAGCGATCCATCTCGATCTGGGACTTCGTGACGATCTCGGTGGTCGGGGGGGGCCTCGCCTCGGTGTTCATCCTCCTGTTCACGATCGGGCTGTCGGTGCTCTCGTACCACCGCGGCTATGACCTGGACGCGGTGTCGACCCCGATGGTCACGGCCCTCGGCGACATGTCCACCCTCCCCACGCTGTTCCTGGCCACGTTCATCACCCGGAACCACGCCGTGAACGCGATCGTGGCGGCGGTCTGCGTCGTCGCCTGCGGCTATTCGCTGGTCCGGGCCATCACGACCAACCTCAAGCCCGTGCGCCGGATCCTCGCGGAGATGGTCGCGGTGATCCTTCTCACCCCGCTCTTGGACATCGCGGCGGGCGCCGTGCTCCAGGCGAAGGAGCCGGTCCTGACCGCCCTCCCCGGCTTGCTGATCCTGATCCCGCCGTTCGTGTCGCAGGCCGGCGCACTCGGTGGCATCCTGTCGTCGCGCCTGTCCTCCAAGCTGCAACTGGGCCTGATCACCGCGCGAGGTCTCCCTGAGTCCCCCGCGCTGCTCGACGCCGGACTGGTCACCGTGTTCGGTGTGGCCATCTTCACGTTCATCGGGGCCGTGGCCCTCGTCCTTTCGAACCTGACGGGCCTGGCCCACCCGGGGGCGGGCGCCATGATCGGCGGCACGCTCCTTGCCGGGGTGCTCGCGCTGCCGGTGGTCATCGGGGTCGGCTACTACCTGGCCATCGTGACCTCCCGATTCGGCCTGGACCCCGACAACCACAGCGTCCCGATCATCACGAGCGTGATGGATCTGGTCGGGGTCGCCGCGGTCCTGATCGCTATGGCAACATTGGGGGTGGCAATCAATGGATAACGACGAACCGAGGAACGTCAAAGAGCTCCTGGTCGAGGCCAAGGACGCCTCCGAGCTGCTGGTCGACGTGGCCTACGCGGCGGTCTTCTTCAACGACGAGGACCTGGCCGATGAGGTCGAGAAGCTCGAGGAGCGGATGGCCGGCTACCTCCGCCGCCTTCGAACGCTCGCCATCCTGGCCGCCCGGAGCCCGGAGGACGCCGAAGCCATCGAAAGCGTGCTGTGGATCGCGAACACCATCGACAAGATCGGCGACGCGGCCTCCGACATCGCGCGGGTCGTGACGGCCAAGCTCGGCATCCCCGACGCGCTCCGGGCCGACCTCCGCCACGCCGACGAGGTGTGCGGGCGGGTCAAGGTCCGCGAGGGGTCGCAGGTGGTGGGGGCGACACTCCGGGACCTGTCGCTCCCCACGGAGACGGGCATGTGGGTCCTGGCCATCCGCCGGGGCGACGACTGGGAGTTCGACCCAGGGCCCGACAGCGTGGTCTCCGAGGGCGACGTGTTGCTGTACCAGGGACCGGAGGAGGGCGTGAACCTGATCCGAGCCGTGGCCGGGGCGCCGCCCCTTCCCCCCGCCCCGGAGACGGAAGCGCCGCCGCTCTCCGAGCTGGACCGGGCGGTGGACATCCTGGTGGAGATGAAGAACTCCTCGGAGGCGGCCGTGGGCCTGGCCTACTCCTCGCTCCTGTTCAACGACCGGGCTCTGGCCGCCGAAGTCGCCACCCTGGAAGCCCGAAGCGACGTGCTGCACGACGAGCTCGAGTCCTGGGTGCTTCGGGCCAGCCCCGAGGCTCGCAACCCCGACGACCTGCGCGGGCTGCTCCGCCTCGGTGCGGCGAGCGAGGCCGTCTCGGACGCCGCGCGGGAGATGACGTGGTACGTCGAGCACGGGGAGGAGCTCCACCCGGTGATCGGGATGGCCCTGGAGGAGACCGAGGAGATCGGGACGGAGACCGTCGTGGAGGCGGGATCGAAGGCCGAGGGGAAGTCGCTCCGCGACCTCCGGCTCCAGACGGAGACCGGGATGTTCGTCCTGGCGGTGCAGCGAGGGCGACGATGGATGTACCGCCCCCGGGCTGGGTTGGTCTTCGAGGCGGGCGATCGCATCATCGCCGTCGGCCCGGAGGAAGGGGCCGACGAGCTCGAGGCGCTGTGCCGCGCGCCCCAGCCGGCTCTCGAGACGGGCTGAGCGCATCCCGCGCATCCTTGCGGGGACCCCTGCCCTCCCATAGCCTGCAGCCGTGGACGCCTTCGTCTACCTCCGGGTGGCTCCCGGCAAGATCGAGGACGTCGTCATCGCCCTGCGGGGCCACCACAGGATCCGCCACACGGTGGCCGTGGTCGGGGCCTGGGACGTCATGGTGGCCGTCGAGGCCGCCGACTTCGAATCGATCGCCCGGACCGTACTTCGCCAGATCCAGGCCACCGAGGGCGTCCTGCACACCTACACGGCGCCGGTCGTCCCTCTGACGACGCTCGGCATCTACGCAGGTGGTCCGGGGATGCCGGCGATGCCTATGCACCGCCCCGGGCCGGCGTGCTACGTGCACATCAGGGCGGCCGCCGGTGCCGGTTCGGTCGCCGGGATCGTTCAGGCGCTGGTCGCGATGGACGATGTCGCAGGGGTGGCGGTGATGGCCGGCGAGCACGACGTCGTCGCCGAGATCCCGCTCACATGGGAGGAGGCGGCTCCCGTGATCCTGGAGAAGATCCATACCATCGCCGGCGTTTCGGCCACGACGACCCTCGTCGCGGTCCCGGAGTTCGGTGAGGACACCGACGAGGACGCCGAACCGTTCAGCACCTGGGCCTAGATTCCCCTCTACACCCGGACGTCGGAGAAGCGCAGGTGCTCTTCGGCCTGCCGGACCTCCTGCACCTCGGTCGCCCCCCTGCCGGCGAGGAAGGACAGCATCCGCTCAACCAGCCACTCGGGGGCCGAGGCCCCCGAGGTCAGCCCAACCACGTTGGCTCCCTCCAGCCACGCCGGGTCGACCTCCTCCTCGTCGTCGACCAGGTAGGCGGGCGTGCCCTGCTCCCTGGCCACCTCGGCCAGGCGGTTGGAGTTGGAGGAGTTGTCCGATCCGATCACCAGGACGACGTCGGACCGCCGAGCCAGTTCCTTCACCGCGTCCTGACGATTTTGCGTGGCGTAGCAGATGTCCTCGCGCGGCGGGGCCTGGATGTTCGGGAACCGCTCCCGCAGGACCTGGATGATCTGGTTCGTCTCCTCCACGGACAGGGTGGTCTGCGTGAGGTACGCCAGGTCATCCGGATCGGGCACTTCCACGGAGCGGGCCTCGTCGACGCTTTGGACCAGGATGGTCCGGTCCGGGGCCTGGCCGGTGGTCCCCACCACCTCCTCGTGTCCACCGTGTCCGATCAGCACGATCCACCGGCCCTCCTGCACGAACCGCCGGGCCTCCAGGTGCACCTTCGTCACCAGGGGGCAGGTGGCGTCGAGGACCGTCAGGCCCCTGGCGGCAGAGGCGGCGTAGACTTCCGGGGCGACCCCGTGGGCCGAGAGCACCACCACCGAACCCTCTGGGACCTCGGACGATTCCTCCACGAAGACTGCGCCCTTCGCCTCCAGATCGCGCACGACGTGGAGGTTGTGGACGATCTGCTTGCGCACGTAGACCGGGGAGCCGTGCTTGGACAGGGCCGCCTCGACGGCCTCCACCGCACGCTCCACGCCTGCGCAATATCCCCGTGGAGCGGCGAGAAGGACCTTCCTGGGCACGGTCCCATGGTAGTACCGGCCTCAACGTCTCGCCCGCCCGGCCCGCCTTCTCAAAGGGAATGTCACTGGTGCCTAGAAGAGTTGGCGGGAAACACGTCCTACCGGACCGGTCCGCCCGGATGGGGCAGGCTCCTCACGGCATCCCGGATCTCCTCCGGTGCGGTGACCGCCACGGTGACACCCGGCAGGTCCCGGTCGCAGATGATCCGGAGGTTCGGCCAGCCCTCGCGGGCGCGAGACACGAGGCCCTGGAAATCGCCCAAGACCACCAGGACGTGGGGCCGCCCCGCCTCGAGCTGGGCCAGGGCGTCATCCTCGGTGGTCGCCCCGGACAAGAGCTCCCACTCCGCCGAGACGGCGGCCCGCTTCAACGCCGTCAGAGCCTGCGGGTCGGACGCCACGCACAACACCTTCAGGGCCCGGCACACCGCTACAGCCAGTCCCGTTTCCTGAACCCCCGGTACAGCAGGAACGCCGCGGCGGCCATGATGCCGAGGGCCAATGGGTACCCGATGGTCCACGACAGCTCGGGCATGTGCCGGAAGTTCATCCCGTAGATGCCGGCGATGAGCGTGGGGAGAAGGATGATCGCCCCCCACGACGTCACCTTCTTCATCACCACGTTCAGGCGGTTCGACACCTGCGCCAGCTGGAGCTCCCGGGCGGCGGTCAGGAGGTCCCGGATGTTGCCCATCAGCTCCGTGACCCGGATCGTGTGGTCCAGCACGTCCCGGTAGTACGGGGTGAGCGCCGGCGTCACGATGCCCTCCGCCTCCATCAGCAGGTCGAGGACCTCCCGCATCGGCGCCGCCAGCCGCCGGAACCGGACAACCAACTGGCGGAGGCGGAAGATGTCCTGGGCCAGGCCTTCCGACGCCGCTTCCGCGTCCTCGGCGCTCACACGCTCCTCGATGTCGTCCGACAGGTCCTCGAGTCGGTCGATCGTGTCGAGGTACCCGTCAACGATCTCGTCCAGCAGCAGGTACAGGAGGAAGCCGATGCCCTCGTGCTGCATCCCCTGCTCCCCCTGCATGCGCTTGATGGCCGGCTCGAAGTCGAGCATCGGCTTTCGCCGGACGGTGATGACGTACACCCCCTGTCGGGCGAACAGGTGGATCTCGC
>Ga0209887_1000566_pt1 | contig 11157 bp, 12 predicted proteins | sample GWRWN1_30_40_FD_187230 | JGI IMG/M metagenome (GOLD analysis project Ga0209887, IMG submission 187230) | Riverbed sediment microbial communities from areas with no vegetation in Columbia River, Washington, USA - GW-RW N1_30_40 (SPAdes)... | ecosystem: Environmental > Aquatic > Freshwater > River...
ACTGGAAAATTTGCGCCAGCCGCGAAAACTTTCAACTATAATAATACGAAGGAAACGAAGGGTTCGGATATCTGTGATCATAAACTTCGTGCTCTTCGCGTCCTTCGTGGTGAATACTTCTCTCGCGCACGACACTTCGCATTTCTACTCACCGGAAAAGACCTTGCGTTCTACTGCTTCCTGATCGTAGGGGACAAATTGATTCTCACCTGGGCCGCGCAGATTCGGGATCTCGCCTTCGTCGAAGAGAGCGGCGGCGCTTTTTATGATCTCGCCACCGACCAGCGGCGGCGAATGGGATTCGACCACCACTGCATCGGATTGAGAACGATTCCACGCCCAATGAACTTTGTTCGCTGGGATGCGATGGAAATCTCCCTTCTGGCACAGGTAGCCTTGGTCTTCGACAAAGAACCAGATCTCGCCTTCCAGGACGTGATTGATCTGTTCCGAGACATGCATGTGGGGTTTCGTGTGGTACCCCGGAGGCCGCGTGGCCATCATGAGACTGCTTTCGTTGCCATAGGCCTGCTTCACGACCATCGAGCCTTGTCCCTGGTCAGCACTCAATACGACTTTTTTCACCGGCACGTTTTCTGCTTTTACGCGCAGCGCCATGGATCACCATCCTTTAAAATAAAGTTGCGAAATCGAGTATGTTTTGCTTGCCCTCACCCTGGCCCTCTCCCACGCAACGCGGGAGAGGGTAATCCTTGTTTGGTGCATGTGGATAATTGTCATTTCCGTCCTGCTTGTTTGACTGCGGCTTCGGCATAGGAGAGATCGAGCAGCTCTTTGATTGGTTTCATCTCCTTGTATTTCAAGTAGCCGAGACGCAGATTAAATTCCTGCTGAGACATCATCACCTTCTCTTCAAGCTCCAGGTTGGGACTGAAGGAAGGGGCACGGGTCTTCACTAAGACGTTCGCAGACACGCCGGTGTGTTTACTAATAATCTCCGTGTGCACGGGCGCCTTCCAAGCGTTGGGCTCGCTCAAGTCCCGCACTGCCCGCAGGTAACCGGCCATAAACCCTCTGGCGGCAGCATCGTTCTTTTTCGCCCAATCGCTATTCCAGAAGGCTACCGTTATCGGCACGGGCTTGGCTCCCGGTTTCGCCTTGAGGGGCCGCACGCCTATGCCTTTCTCCTCTGCTTGAGTCGCAAACGGCTCGGTTATGATTCCGCAGTGAATGGCGCCATTATCCAGGGCAGGTAACATTTCCGGAAACGGAAGTGTCTTAACGTCGATGTTATCGATCCTAAGTCCGCCGGTTTGTAACACTTCGTCCAGCACCCATTCGGTTGCGACGCCTTTGGCATTGATGGCGCAGGGTTTGCCGCGCAGGTCGGCGACGGCCTTGAAGCGGCCCGCATCGATCTCTGCTTTGCGAACAACCAAGTAATCTTCGTTGTAGGCATAGTGCATGGGGGCGACGAACGCGACGGGGAGCTTCTGATGCGCCGCATTGAATCCCGCCGCGCCTAGCGCGCCACCGCCTACCTGCAAGTCTCCGGTGGAGACCTGGGTGAGAATGGCCGCCCCGCTTGGCAAGCGGACGAGCTCGGTCGTCAGCCCTTGCGCCTTAAAATGACCTCGCTCGTGCGCAACGAAAAGTGGTGCGAACGATTCGGAAGGGACGAAACCGATCTTTACGACAGATTGCGCAGAAACGGGGGGGACCATGCCGAGTAAGATCACTGTTAAGAGGGGTATCATCCAACTCAGCAACGACTGATTAGCGCTCATATTGTTTCCTCCTTTAGCCGTCGCACAGAACACTCCGTCTTCCTGACGGAGGTTCTATGTTCTAATGCAATTTGAAGATCTTTCCTGAGATCCATAACCTCCTCGCCCTTCTCTGGAGGGAGAGGATAAGAGGTGAAGGTGGTTCATCCGGATTTTGCCCTCATGCATAGGTGAATATTGACTGCCCCCTCATCCTTACCTTATCCCACAAAGGGGAGAAGGGACAATTCGGCGGGAGTGAAAATCAGTTAAGTCAATAAACATCCCGCAATGCAACTTCGGATTTGCAAAAAGTTAACAGATTAAATCATTATCACAAAAACATCGCCGCGCTTGACCGCTCGCGCCACGGCATCAGCCAGTTGCCGATCCGCTCCAGACCGTAGGTGAGAGTCAAGCCAACAACGCCGATCACAATAAAAGCCGAGAACAAATTCTTTGCGGAGAAAGTTTGCCCGGCCGTCCAGAGGAAAGCTCCGAGACCTTCCTGTGCCGCCGTCAGCTCGACGGCGATCACGAGCACCAGAGTCAGACTGAGTCCGATGCGCATCCCCGTGAAGATGTCGGGTAAAGCCGAGGGGAAAAGCACGTAGCGGAACAAACGCCAGCCGGTTGCGCCGTAATTTTTGCCCGCTTCGAGGATACTGCGGTCGACCGCCAACACGCCGCCCATTGTGCTCACAGTCATCTGGACGAAGCTTGTAAGGGTAGACGTGAAGATCAGGGTGCGCTCGTTCACGCCCAACACCAACATGACCAGAGGGAGCAGCGCGATCTTCGGGATCGCGTAGAGCGAGGTAAGAATCGGCTCGAGAGCTAGCCGCGCGGTCCGAGACATGCCCAGGCTCAAACCGAGCAATATAGCCGGGATCAATGCAAACACGAAGCTCAGTCCAAGCCGGTACAACGTTACCCCTAAATGGCGCCACAGCTCGCCGCCTGCCAGAAGCGCGAGGAGATGCGGTCCGAGCTGACTGGGTGGAGGCACATAATTAGGTCGAAGGATTCCTGCGGCGGACAACAGCTCCCATACGACGACGACTATCAACGGAGAAACAAGAACACGCCAGCTCGCTTGGGGCCTTGCCATTACCGCTGCCCTTTCAATCGTAACAGATCGACTTGCCATGGCATCATCCGATCCGCGAGGGCTTCCAGCCCATAGGTCACCAAAATTCCAAGAAGACCAATAAGCATCAAGCCAACGTACATCTCTTCGATGCGCAGGATCTGCCACGAATGCCAAAGAAAACCACCCAAGCCGTGTTTGGCTGCCACCATCTCGACGGCCACGGTGACGATGAATCCGACTCCTAGAGCGAGGCGGTAACCGATAAAGAGACGCGGCAACGCCGCCGGCAGTATAACCCGCAGAAACAATCGTCGGCCGCGCGCGCCATAATTCCTACCTGCTTCCAACAAGGTCCGCTCCAGACTTTCGACGGCGGCAGCGGACTGCACCGCGATGAGGAGGAACGGCGTGATCGCCGCGGTCAGGAGCAGCCCCCATTCGCTGAGACCGAGATAGAAAATAACCACAGGAAAAAAAGCAATGCTCGGGATGGGAAACAACAGCCTCACGAGCGGGTCGGCTGTCAATCGCATTCCGATCCACCAGCCCATGGCGAGGCCGAGCGCCGTGCCCGGTATCAATGCCATCAGAAAAGAAACGATAAGCCGCCCCAGGGTCGTCCCCGCATGGAGCCACAACTCGCCGCTAACGGCGAGACCAAACAGCGTGCTCGCGATATTCGTCGGTGGCGGAAAAAAAGCGGCGCGCAAAAAACCAGCATGGACCAAGGCTTCCCAGGCTGCCAGCACAACGAGAGACGTTGCTAGCGGAATGGTTAACTCCCGGGAAAAAAGCCAGGTTACGCGTGAAGGAACCATGCTACTCCATTGACGAGCGCGGCTAACTGGCGCGTTAGGCTCACTCATGACTCATCGCCGTTTCTACTTCTTCTCGAAGACAAGCCCAGATATCCAAGGACATCTTCGTGTACGAATTCCAGCCGCGCATTTCCATGTTGCGGGGGCGAGGTAGCTCGACGGAATATTCCGCTTTGATTCGCCCCGGCCTGGCAGTCAGTAGCACGACTCGGTCGGACATATACACGGCTTCGTCGATGCTGTGGGTGACGTAGAGGACGGTTTTGCGCTCGCTTTCCCAGACCCGCAACAGTTCCTCCTGGAGGACAGTGCGGGTCTGCGCATCGAGCGCGCCGAAGGGCTCATCCATCAGCAGCACCTCGGGTTTTGCGGCCAGGGCGCGGGCGATTCCCACCCGCTGGCGCATGCCGCCGGAGAGCTGGTGCGGATAGGCTGCGCTAAAGGACTCAAGTCCGACACGGCCCAGCACGTCCCGCGCCTGAGCCAGCCGCTCAGCGCGTGGAATGCCGCGCATCTCTAAAGAGAAAGCGACATTTTCAAGCACGGTGCGCCAGGGGAAAAGCGCATACTCCTGGAAGACGAGCGCAGTTTTCGGACGGCCGTTTTCTTTGTTGGTTGAAGAATAAATTTGCACCGAGCCGGCCGTCGGGCGCAACAGCTCCGCTACGATACGGAGAAGGGAGGACTTGCCGCACCCGCTCGGTCCCAACAGGGCGACAAATTCACCGTCATTCACTGTGAGGTTCACGCTTGTTAATGCGGGAACGGATGAGAAATCGCTTTGGTATACGTGCTCCACATCGCGAATCTCGATCTTGGTTACTGCCTCCATGGGCCCAACGCTCAAGCGGGGCGGATTATAACACGGGTACCGGTGATGACAACGAGAATATTGACAGGGAGATTTTTGGGTGATACGCGTGCGGCAACATAGGACGGGACAGAAGAAAATGATTCTTAACCACAAAGAACCCAGCGCGGCTAAGCCGCAACCAAGACTCGGAATATCTCGCACAAAGGCGCAAAGGCCGCAAAGAAATTAAACTTCCGGACTTGGCGTTCTTGGCGTTTTGGCGCGAGCAAATCCCCGTTTTGGATAGCCACGGGCCGCCGAAAAATTTGCGCAAGCTGCGAAAACTTTCAAGCATTGCATAGAACACAGTACGACGAGAGGAGAACAAGAGAATGAAATTCTTTTTGTCTCCCATAAAGAAAACGATTCTTCTAGGCACTTGCCTCTTTGTCTTGCTCCCAGTAACCCCGGGTCATGCCGCGGAAGGACTCCAAAGGCTCCGTGTTGCCTACGCCGCGATCACCGCGGCCTTCTCTATACCTTGGATTGCGAAAGAGGCGGGAATATTCCAGCGCCATGGTTTGGATGTTGAGCTGGTCTATATCGCCGCCGGATCTCGAGCGATCCAGACGCTTGTGGGCGGGAGTATCGACGTGGCAGCGATCGGCGGACCGGCGGGTGTGGACGCCAAACTCGCGGGGGCGGACACGGTCTATGTCGCCATACCGGTAAATCGGGTGCTTGTCTTTACGGTGGCCGAGCCGAATATTCAGCGTGTCGAGGAGCTGCGCGGTAAAAGCATCGGCGTTACCCGGGTCGGAACCGTCACGGATTTTTTTACGCGAATATTTCTCCGTCAAAACGGACTTGTGCCGGACCGGGATGTGATGATTCGGCAGATGGGCGGTTTGCCGGAGATAGTGGCCGGGCTCAAAGCCGGGCAGATCCAGGGCGGCACGTTCGGTTTTCCGGCGGTTCTGCATGCGCGGGCGGCAGGGTTTCGCGTTTTGGTCGATTACAACACGCAAGGCTTCCGGTATCCGCTGTCGTCGGTGATCGTGACGGAAAGATTGCTGCGGACCAGGGAGTCTGCGGTTCGTGGCTTTCTCGAAGCCCATATCGAAGCGGTGCATCGGTTCAAGACCGATCCAAATTTTGCGATGAATGTCATCGGAAAATACACGAAGACCGCAGACCGGGCGATGCTCGATGAGACACAGCGGGTTTATGCCGCGGCATTCGAACGAATTCCCTATCCGAATATCGAAGACATGAACCTCGGAATAACCCAGGTCGCCGAGACCAATGCGCGGGCCAAGGGCGCTGATCCTAAGGACTTCGTCAATCCACGACTCCTGCGCGAGATCGAGGCCAGCGGATTCGTCAAGCGGCTCTATGGCGAGCAGGGGAAGTGAATCAGAAGGCTGACAGGTCTCATAGACTGCCGAAGAGACCGACGAGACCCGTCGCGCCCTTGGTGCGGCCGGTCAATTTGGCAAAGAGCTCGTCCCGAGTGAGACCGGGGGACAAGTCGCCCGGCTCCAGATCGGTGGCGATCAAAGTGAAGGTATAATGATGCGGCGCGCCGCGAGGCGTGCACGGTCCCAAATAGGTTGCGGCTCCGTAAGTGCCCTTTCCGCCCACGTAGTTAGGCGAAGGCTTGCACACCTCACCCTCCGCGAACCCGGTCACCGAAGCGGGAATGCCGTAGGCAACCCAATGAACCACACCCAAGCCGCCTCTTTGCAACTTCGTCTCTGTTTCTCGGGTTTGCCGGATCGTATAGCAATTGCTACAATATCGTAGTGGAGGTGGTCTTTGCGGGTTCAGCATTTCGTCACGGTTACGCGAAGCAAGACTTTTACGAACTATTGGCCGGCGAATATCTCAAGATCCGAAGCCAGCGCGGAATTAACGACGTCTATGAGTTGCTTGGAAGAAATATAAACGGGGTATATCTACATGTTGTTTATCGAGTGTTGCCGGATCGTCGGCTCCGGGTGTTTCACATGAACCGTATGACTGAGACCCAGAAAAGACGCTATCAGAGGTATCAGAAATGAAAAAGACAAAACGCAAAATTGCCCCCCTGCACAGCGCGGCTAGCGATGAAGAGATTGTCCGCTGGACAGAAAAACATGATGTTTTTGATCGCTTGGACGCCGGAGTATCGGAAGTTGTGGAAGATCATGGTGATCTCGATCGCGTATTAGAGGAGGCAATCTTCCAAGACAACACTGCCCAGCTCAACATGCGTCTGCCGCCGGCAATGAAGGCCGTTCTCAGTAAGCTCGCCCGCCAACGCACGACCGATGCGACTACTCTCGCTCGCATCTGGCTTGCGGAACGGCTGAAGCAAGAATTGAAAGCCAGTTGATTTGGCTTGCTGAGTGATTCAGATACTTTTGGTCCTGTTTTGTTCGAAGGTCATGGTTCGGGACATTCCGAAGAGCTCCCATATTTGAAAAATTGAACTTGTTCTTTTCTCTCTTTTAGTCCTCTCAGCCCTACTTCTGAAGATTTTCACGCCGTTTTTGTCGAGATTTACTGGCACGGCCGTTGCTGATTCTTTTTCGACCAAGTCGCCAGAGGCACAATAGCTGCCGGGTGTCCTGCGGTTTCACTTCTTGTCCAATCATGCCCTCAGAAAAATATTCGATGCAGGAGCCGGATGCGCAGATTTTTGGAGAGAATTGTACAAGACGCCGATCTTAGACCAAGAAAAACGCAAAAATGCTCAGCTTATAGGAGGTGCCCATGCATCAATTTAATGATACGGAACTCCAGCAGAGCGAGACAGTAGTTGAACTAATCAATAATGAGCAGGCTTCTGTTGGGAAACAGGACGGCATCGGCAACAACAACGTCGCACGAATTGCGGTCCTAGCGGTTGTTGCGATTGGAATTCTGGTGTTACCTCTTGCCACTTTGCTTTCAAACCGAGCGCATCTATTGCCGAAGCTGCCGATTTTTATCGGGTCGCGGGCTCGTCCCGTGAACGATGGCAGTGCGGTTCTTGCGGTGGATACATTCGGTCTTAGCATACAAGCTAAGAACAATTCTGCATCAACACGAGAAGTGCTAGAGCAGGTCGCCGTGGAACACCTCGCGAGGCTGCACCGCACTTACAGCCGCTGGGCCGACACAAACGGCGATTTGATGGGGAGTCTCCTGCTAAAATTGACGGTGGATGCGACGGGGAAAGTGGTCGACGTCGATCCGCTGGCTTCGCACGTAACGAACACCAGTTTTACAAGAACCGTGATGGACGATGTTCGCAAGTGGAAATTCCCTAAAGCAGGAGTGGAGGCCGCTGAAATAACGGTTCCACTATTGTTTATCCCGAAAGGAATGGATCCGGACACGGTTGTGCACTGGGAACGCAAGGTCAGGAGCTCTCAGGAAGGCGAAACCTCGGCAGCGGACCTGCGTGTCGCCACTAAGGCGCCCATTTCCACGGTGGGCGAGCGTACCCTAACTGTCTTACCCTCGGTGCCCCGTTCCGATCAGCCGAACATAACCAAGTCGCCCGCCGTTCACCTTCCTAAACCAAAGACTGAAGAAGTGCTCATCGCCGTTAAGACAAACCGCTCCGTGGCTCTCAGAGAAAATCCTCGCTTCTCCGCCAAAACAGTTCATGAAGTTGATGAAGATACCCAGTTAAGCATTGTCGAAGCCAAGGGGGACTGGCTCAAAGTAAAAATAGCCGATGCCGGCTTCATCGGCTTTGTTAGAAAAGAATTTGTCTCTCCGATCAATTAGCGAACTGTAACGGCTGACTTGGTTGCAGTTTAAACCCAAGCAGGCTGTGAACCCAACGAATCACGCCGAGCCTTGATGCTTGAGACGCAAGGAAAGTCGCCAGTTATGCGCCGTAAACAACCTCCCCGCTCTTCGCTAGTTCCACAACTCTCATTTCTCCCTTCTCCCATTCTTCAGGGGTCAGGGCTATAGCCTCTATCGGTTCAAAGACATTATAAATTGCGTCCGACAGTATTTCCGTCCGTTCCCAATAGCCCTTGTCGGCAAAGTCTTTTGATATAACAACGACGTCTATGTCACTCCCCTCCCTATTCGTTCCTGTGACATAGGACCCAAAAAGGATGAGTTTGTCGACTCGAATACGTTGGGATTCAATGGCCCTTCGAAAGCGGGATAAAACTTCTAAAGCTGCTTTTTTATCCATCCTAGGGTTTCCCTTCCTTTGGCGAGAATCTCTTTAACGATTCCCTGCGTGAAATCTTTTTGGAGCTTGCTGATTTCTTCGGGGTAGCGGGTCGCGACGCTGGCTTCATTCAGTTTCACCATGAACCTGGCGATGGGCTCCGGTGGTTTGATGCTGACTTTGTTCAGCAAGTAAATCAGATTATGAACTCTCGGAGGATCCTGATTCAGTTTTTTTCGGTAAAGCCCCCTAAGAGCTTTTTCAATGGAGAGGTGACACATGAACACGGCATAGAAATATCTGCCACCTCCGAACATATGATCGGCAGTGTCCATGTCGTAATCGGCCTGTCTCAGCCATTCCTCGGGTGGTTGCGGCATGACTGCTCAAAACGCTATCCGTAAGTCAGAAATCTTATCACCTTCAAGAACGACTTTCGACCTTTCGTTTCTTGAGGTGTTAAGACCTCGCCAAAAATTTCCTTTCGCTCTCAACCTTCCGATAGCAGCTGAACGCGATTGGGATCTTAGCGCGAGCACCCCGCACTGTAAATTTTTGGGCGGCAGCAATCTTCGTGTTCCAAGCACGATTTCAGCGAAGCAAGGCATTCATAACCCCCCGGGCACTTCAGGTTGACACAAAAGTGGCTTATCAGATATTTTCCGCCCCAAACGATCAACGCTTCAAGGGGAAGTGACAATGAACCTCGCGGGCGGTCCCAAAGCCGTACTCTCCGCCCAGAGTGACCAAATGAATTTGCCATCATGCAACCTGTCCAGTGCAACTTGAAATCACCGTAAAGAAATAAGTCAGCTGACAGCCAGCGAGATCAATCCACGCTAACTGAAACAAGAGGGAAGGGTAGAATCATGGCGCTGAGCTTTGAAGAAAATGAAATGTATACCCGTGTCGGTCCCGGAACGCCCGGCGGCGAGATGCTGCGCCGTTATTGGCATCCCATCGGGTTTTCTTCGGAACTAAAGGGCAGACCCAAGCGCCGAAAGCTTCTTGGCGAAGACCTGGTTCTTTTTCGCGATGACCGCGGCAGATTGGGTTTACTTGAGCTACGGTGCTTGCACCGGGGTACGTCTCTTGAATTCGGTCATATCGAAGACGGCGGCTTGCGTTGTTGCTACCATGGATGGCTTTACGACGTTGACGGGCGTGTGCTGGAGCAGCCGGGCGAACCGCCCGACAGCAGCTTTAAAGAGCGCATTTGCCAACGGGCTTACAAGGTTCAAGAGCTTGCCGGGATTATCTTTGCCTACCTCGGTCCCGACCCGGCGCCGCTCTTGCCCCGCTACGACGTGCTGGTGCGAGAAGACGGCGTTCGATCCTTGAGCGCGCGGCTGGTCCACTGCAATTATCTGCAGATGGTGGAGAACAGCGTCGATCAGCACCATTTCAAGTGGCTCCATCGAACTCCCAAGACCAGGTACTGGAAAGAAGAAAAGCTTACTTCTGAAGTTACCGATTTCGGCGTCCGGGATACTTTTACCCGCCGGGTTGAGAACGAATATTTCAGGACCATAAGCCTATTTCTTATGCCCAACATGAACAAAGTTGGCTATCACCTTCCCGAGGACCATCCGGCTGCCTTTGCCGCTACTCACGAGGGATATGAAGCGCTGCGCTGGCGTGTTGCAGTGGACGACACTACGACCATGCACTTCACGCTCTATTTCGCTCCCAAGGTCGATGGCAAGGTAACAGCGAAGATACCCGAAGATCGACAGCACGAAGGTCTCGGCGACAGCATCCCGGGCAAATATCGCTGGGATGAAGAGACCGGCTGGATTGCCCGCGGCGACCAGGACCGCTGCGCCCAGGAGAGTCAAGGACCGGTCTTGGACCGGACGGCGGAACACTTGGGCGTATCCGATGAAGGTGTCATTCTGTTGCGCCGTTTATTCAAGCAATGCATCGAAGCGGTGCAGAAAGGGCAAGATCCCGTCGGAGTTATCAGGGACCCAGCTCAAAACGAAATCATTCGCCTGGTGCCGGGTGAGTACAAAGTCAATCCAGCGGAGTTGTAAAGTGCTGGTTGCCGTGAGCGGTTTGTGGTCTTGATGAATTGGGCGAGCTTATCGCCGTTCAAATCGTTCAAACGGTTCAAGCCGTTCAAACCCCTACCTCATTCCTCCCCCGCGATCGCGGGGGAGGACAAAGGAGGGGGAGTTGAACGGAGCGCGCAGAAGCTCCGCCGAAGGCGGATCAGCCTCGAGGTGAGATTGAACAGCTTGAACGCTTGGAACCCTAGGAGTCACGACTTGTGAAAGGATGAGATGAAATGAAACGAATGTATGCAGGTTTTGCGTTAATCATTTTCTTGACGCTGATGGAAAATAGTCCTTTGCCTGCGGCGGAGACGGCCGAGCAACTCATCGCCGGCGCGAAAAAAGAGGGAGACGAGATCGTCTTTGTCGCCGGAGCACAAACTTTCGGCGGACGAAAAGGTCTCGCCGAGTTGGAGACGGGGTTTAACAAAAGATTCGGCCTCAAGACAAGTATCAATTTTGCCGCCGGTCCGGATATGAATGCGCGGGCGGCGCGGCTTATTA
>Ga0209887_1000569_pt1 | contig 11147 bp, 10 predicted proteins | sample GWRWN1_30_40_FD_187230 | JGI IMG/M metagenome (GOLD analysis project Ga0209887, IMG submission 187230) | Riverbed sediment microbial communities from areas with no vegetation in Columbia River, Washington, USA - GW-RW N1_30_40 (SPAdes)... | ecosystem: Environmental > Aquatic > Freshwater > River...
AAGGTCGTGGCTGAGAGTTAGGCTGCGCCGAGGCCTCATGGTTCGAGACGCGCCCTTCGGGCGCTCCTTACCATGAGGAGCATAATCCTCATCCTGAGGAGGCCGCGGAACGCGGTCGTCTCGAAGGTGAGGCCTCATCACTTCCCCTTAGGCCACCACCCGTGGAAGTGGTGCACGGGGCCCCTCCCCTTGCCGATATGGAGTCGATCGGCCGCGGCGATCGCTGCGGTGACGTAGGCCTTGGCGGTTGTCGCGGCGTCACGCAGGGCGGCGCCTTTGGCGAGCTCGGCGGCGATGGCCGACGACAGGGTGCAGCCGGTGCCGTGGGTGTTGCCGGTCTCTATGCGCGGCGCTTCCAGACGCAGCTCCCCCTCCCCGTCGACCAAAATATCGACCGCGCTGGCGCCTTCCGCGTGACCGCCCTTGATGAGCACGGCTTTGGCTCCGAGGCGCCTGAGCGCCTTGGCCTGCCCGGCCATCTCGCGCTCATTCTTGGCCTCGCCACTGTCGAGGAGCTTGGCCGCCTCCGGCAGGTTCGGCGTGATCAGCGTGGCGCACGGGACCAGCACCGAGCGGAGCGTCGCGACGGCATCCTCATCCAGCAAAGCATCGCCCGATGCGGCCACCATGACAGGATCGAGCACCACAGGGATGCGCCCAAAGGCCTTAAGCCCCTCGGCGACCGCCTCGATGATGGCGCTCGTGGCCAGCATGCCGATCTTGACGGCGCCGACCTCAAGGTCCCGGGCCACCGCCTCGATCTGCTTGCGTACAAAGTCCGCCGGCACGACATGCACCGCCTCGACGCCAAGCGTGTTCTGGGCGGTCAGCGCCGTGATCACGCTTGCCCCATAGACGCCGAGCGCGGAGAAGGTCTTGAGGTCAGCCTGGATGCCGGCGCCGCCCGAGGAATCCGAGCCGGCGATGGTGAGTGCGATGGTGGTCATGACCCCTCATTATCGGCGCTGGCTCCGAAATGCGAGCGCGCCGATTCAGCCGATGGTCGCAAGGCCCGGAAACAATTCGAGCATCCAGGCGGCGATCAGCGTCATGGAGTTGGTGAGAAACAGGATGCCGGTCAACACCAGGAAGCCGCCAAGCACCTTCTCAACCGCTGCCAAATGGCCGCGGAAACGCTGCATGGCGCGCATGAAGGGCTTGATGGCAAGCGCCGCAAGGATGAAGGGGATGCCGAGGCCGAGCGAATAGACGAGGAGCAGGCTGACGCCCTGGCTCATCGAGTCCTCGCCCGCGGCAATGGCGAGGATCGCCGCCAGCACCGGCCCGATACAAGGCGTCCAGCCGAAGGCGAAGGCGAGGCCGATGACATAGGCGCCGATGAGGCCCGCAGGGCGCGCGTCGGCGTGATAACGCGCCTCGCGGTGCAGAATGGGCAAGTGGATCACGCCAAGAAAGTGCAAGCCGGCAATGATGATGATCACGCCCGCGATTTTGCTGAGCAGCGGTAGATTCGCAGCGAGCAGCTGGCCTGCGGCAGTGGCCGTGGCGCCGAGAATGACGAACACAGTGGTGAAGCCGAGCACGAACGCGATGGAGGACAGCACGACGGTGGCGTAGACATGGGACGGCGTCTCGTCCTCGCCGGTGAGCTGATCGAAAGTGGTGCCGCCGAGGAAGCAGAGATAAGGCGGCACCAGCGGCAGCACGCAGGGCGAGAGGAAGCTCAAGAGCCCCGCGATCAGCGCGCCGATATAGGTGACGTTCAACTTCAGCCTCTTCCGTCATTGCCCGAAAGGGCGGGCGATCCAGTAGGGTACTGGATTGTCCGGTCCTTCGCCCGCCGAAGGATTCGAGCCATAAGTTATTGCTTGTTATGCTTCGGACCGCAGGCGGGTCAAGGCGGGCAATGACAAGTCACGTTAATGTTAGGGCTGTGCCAGGGCTCTCATTCCGCCGCGCTCACCGGAGGAAGAGCCACCGTCTCGACGACGGACAGGTCAAACTTCTTGGATGCGTGGTCGATGTCGAACCCGACCACCTCGCCTTTGGCATCAAAATCGACGACGAGGCCCTCCACGATCTCTCGGGCTTCGGTCCCAGGGGTACTTTTGAGCTCGATATAGAGGCTGTCAGTCTCCGGATAATAGTGCAGCTTCATCGCGATCACGCCGCGGCGGCGCGGGCGCGCAAAGCGGCAGCCCTGATGGCGGCGATGTTCTCGGCATAGGCGCCGCCCTTGAACACGCCTGAGCCCGCCACGATGACATTGGCGCCGGCCTCGACCACGAGGGGCACGGTCTCCGCGTTAATGCCGCCATCGACCTCGAGGTGAATGGGCCGCGCGCCGATCGCTTTCCGGATCGCCCTGATCTTGTCGAGCTGGCCGGGAATGAAGGCCTGGCCGCCGAAGCCGGGGTTCACCGTCATCACGAGGACGAGGTCGACCTTGTCCAGCACATAGTCGATCGCCGTCTCTGGCGTCGAGGGCGTAATGCTGACGCCGGCCTTCTTGCCGAGGCTCCTGATGAGCTGAAGCGAGCGGTCGAGGTGAGGCCCCGCCTCGGCATGCACGGTGATGATGTCGGAGCCGGCGGCCGCGAAGGCCTCGATATAGGGATCGCAGGGCGCGATCATCAGATGCACATCGAACAGCTTCTTCGAGTGCGGGCGGAGCGCCTTCACCACGTCGGGCCCGATGGTTATATTCGGCACGAAGTGCCCATCCATGACGTCGACATGGATCCAGTCGCAGCCCGCCGCATCTATGGCGCGCACCTCCTCGCCGAGCTTGGCGAAGTCGGCCGAGAGGATCGAGGGGGCGATGATGATGTCGCGGGCCATGGCTTCAATGACCATCAGATCTCGGAGACCCCCTTTTAGACCACATTCCCCTTAAGCAAAATTGTCATGCCCGGCTTTATGCCGGGCATCCACGTCTTTCTATGAGTATGGAAAAGCGTGGATGGCCGGGCCTTCGCCCGCCGAAGCGGATGGGTTGGCAGGCTTAGCCAAAAGGCTTCGGCCCGCGCAGGCGGGACAAGCCCGGCCATGACGGGGACAAGTTAAGGAGCGGCGTGGGCTCCGCTTCTGGCGAGTGCCCGGACTGCCGGCAGCTCGTGACCTCCGAGCCATTCCAGAAAGGCCCCGCCCGCAGTCGAGACATAGCTGAAGTCCTCAGCCACATGGGCCTCATTCAAGGCCCTTACCGTATCGCCGCCGCCGGCGACGCTCACAAGCTTGCCTTCCTTGGTGAGGCGGGCGACCTCGCGAGCGAGCGCAAAGGTCGCTTCGCCGAAGGGCGCCGTCTCGAACGCGCCGAGAGGGCCGTTCCACAGCACGGTGCGAACTGAAGCGAGCCGCTGTTTCATGTCGGCGACGCTCTCAGGGCCAAAGTCGAGGATCATGCCGTCTGCAGGCACCTTTCTGACCGGGCATACTTGCCAATCGACGCCTTCCTTGAGCGCCTTGGCCACGACCACGTCGGACGGCAGGACGATCTCGCAGCCCGCCTGTTGGGCTCGCGCTATGATGTCCTTGGCGGTCGCCACGAAATCGGGCTCTGAGAACGAGGCGCCGATCTTCACCCCTTGGGCGAGGAGGAAGGTGTTGGCCATACCGCCGCCAACGACGAGAACGTCCATGCGCGTCACGAGATTGGTCAGGACCTCGATCTTGGTGGAGACCTTGGCGCCGCCGACAATGGCCATGACCGGCCGTTCCGGATTTTCGAGCGCCTCGCCGAGCGCCGTGATCTCGGCCATCATCAGGAGGCCGGCATAGGCCGGTAAAAAGTCGGCGATGGCCTCGATCGAGGCATGCGCCCTGTGGGCCGACGAAAAGGCATCGTCGACATAGAGGTCGCCGTGGGCGGCGAGCTTTTTCGCAAATCCGGGATCGTTCTTCTCCTCGCCCGGATAGAAGCGGAGATTCTCGAGCACAGCCACGTCGCCGGGGTTAAGGGCGCCAAGGCCCCGCTTGGCCTCTTCGCCGATGCAATCGCCGACGAAGCGGACCGTCGTGCCCGGCATCAGCTCCTTCATTTTTTGGGCGACCGGCCGCAATGAGGTCTCCGGCGACACCACCCCTTTGGGACGCCCCAAATGGGAGAGCACGATGACCTTGGCCCCTTCCCGCGCAAGTTTGGCGATGGTCGGCAAGACCCGCGTGATGCGGCTTGCGTCGGCAACGGCGCCGCCTTCGATCGGCACGTTGAAGTCGACGCGGACGAGCACGCGCTTGCCATGCACGTCGACCCCGTCGATGCTCCTGACGCGGGACAGGTCGAGACCGCCCGCACTACCCTTCCCAAGGGCAACGGGCGAGGAGACCTCGTTCATATCAGCCGCCCCATGGCGACGGCCGTGTCCGACATACGGTTGGAGAAGCCCCATTCGTTGTCGTACCAGGACACCACGCGGCAGAACGTGCCGTCGACGACGTGAGTGCAGTTGAGGTCGAAGATCGAGCTCAACGGGTCGTGGTTGAAGTCGGTCGAGACGAGCGGCTTTGCATTCACGCCCAAGATGCCCTTGAGCGGGCCGCTAGCGGCCTTGACCATCGCCTCGTTGATCTCCTTGGCGCTCGTCGGCCGCATGGCCTGGAAGGTCAGATCGATCAGGCTCACATTGGGGATCGGCACCCTGATCGAAGCGCCGTCGAGCTTGCCCTTGAGCTCCGGGAGCACGAGGCCCACCGCCTTGGCGGCGCCGGTTGAGCTCGGAATCAAGTTCACGGCGCTGGCGCGCGCCCGGTAGGGATCCTTATGCAGGGTATCCACCGTGCGCTGATCGCCGGTATAGGCGTGCACCGTGGTCATATAGCCGTGCTTGATGCCGATCGCCTCGTTCAGCACCTGGGCCACCGGGGCGAGGCAGTTGGTGGTGCAGGAGGCGTTGGAGACCACATGGTGCTCCTGGGTGAGCTTGTCGTGATTGACACCGAACACCACGGTGAGATCGGCGCCCGAGCACGGGGCGGAGACAAGCACGCGCTTGGCACCGGCGGTCAGGTGCTGCGCCGCGCCCTCGCGGTCGGTGAAGCGGCCGGTGCATTCCATCACGATATCGACGCCGAGGTCGCGCCAAGGAAGCTTCTCGGGTGTTGCCTCCGACAAGACGGCGACGTCCTGGCCATTGGTCTTGAGATGCCCGTCAGCGACGTCGATCCGCCCCCGGAACCGCCCATGCACGCTGTCGAACTCGAGCAGATGGGCGTTCATCTCGGCCGAGCCGAGATCGTTAATGGCAACGAAGTCGAGATCATTGCGGCCGGATTCGAGGAAGGCCCTGAAGGTGAGCCTGCCGATCCGGCCAAATCCGTTAATGGCGACGCGCTTAGTAGACATCCTCTCCCTTACCTCTTCCTCTTGCCGATCAGATCACGCGCGGCGGCCGCAACCGCCTCAGCCGTGATGCCGAAATGCTTATATAGGTCTTGCGCCGGGGCTGAAGCGCCGAATCCGCGCATGCCGATAAAGGCGCTGTTCGCCCCCAGCCATTTCGACCAGCCGAAGGCGACGGCGGCCTCGACCCCGACACGGGGGGCCGAGCCCAGGACCGCATTCCGGTAGCTCTCGCTTTGCGCCTCGAACAGCTCGAAGCAGGGCATGGATACCACGGCGGCGCGGACCCCTTCCCCTTCGAGCGCCTTCGCCGCCTGGACCGCCAAGGCCAGCTCAGAGCCGGTGCCGATCAGCGTCACGTCGCGCGCGCCCTTGGGCTCGATCAGCACATAAGCGCCCTTGGCTGACAGATTCTCCTCTGTATGCATGGTGCGCAGCAGCGGCACACCCTGGCGCGTCAGCGCTAGGATCGACGGTGCCTTCGCCGATAGCAGGGCAAGCTCCCAGCACTCGGCGCATTCGATCGCATCGGCCGGCCGCATGACGTTGAGATTGGGCATGGCGCGGAGCGCGGCGAGATGCTCGATTGGCTGGTGGGTCGGGCCGTCCTCGCCAAGGCCGATCGAGTCGTGAGTCATGACGTAGATCACCCGCTGGCCCATCAGCGCCGCAAGGCGGATCGACGGGCGGCAATAGTCGGAGAAGACGAGAAAGGTGCCGCCATAAGGCACGATCCCGCCGTGAAGCGCGAGCCCATTCATCGCCGCCGCCATACCGTGTTCGCGCACGCCGTAATGGATGTAGTTGCCGGAGAAGGCGCCCGGCTTGACCACGGTGTGAAGCTTGGTGAGGGTGCCGTTAGAGCCGGTGAGGTCGGCGGAACCGCCGATCAGCCCGGGAATGACCGGCAGGAGCTTCTCCAGCACCTTCTGCGAGGATTGCCGCGTCGCAAGCTTGGCGCCTTCGCGGGTGAAGTCCGACTTGACCGCGGCGACCGCCGCCGCGATCTGAGCCCTCGCCGTCGCGTCGATCGAATCGGTGAGCGCGGCGCGGGCTGACGCATCGAGCCGCTTCGCGGCCGCGGTCCAAGCCTCGTAGGCCGCGCGATGCCGGGCGCCGGCGGCCCGCCAGCTGGCAAGGATCGGCTTCGGCACCTCGAAGGGAGGATGCCGCCAATGGAGCTTCTCGCGCGCGCCCGCAATTTCCTCTGCCCCAAGCGGTGCGCCGTGCGTCGCGGCGGTGCCCGCCTTGCTGGGTGCGCCATAGCCGATGATGGTGCGGCAGGCGATGAGCGATGGCCGGTCGGTCACGGATTTCGCATTCTCGATGGCGAGCGCGATCGCCTCCGGGTCATGGCCGTCGACGCGGGCGGTATGCCAGTTCGACGCCCTGAGGCGCTCGATCTGGTCGTCGGAGACGGAAAGGCTCGTGGGGCCGTCGATGGAGACCTGGTTGTCGTCGAACAGCACGATGAGACGGCCGAGCTTGAGGTGGCCGGCGAGCGAGATCGCCTCATGGCTCAGGCCTTCCATGAGACAGCCGTCGCCCACCACGCAATAGGTGTAGTGGCTGACGATCTCATCGCCATGGCGGCTGTTGAGCAGCCGCTCGGCGAGCGCCATGCCGACGGCGTTGCCGAGCCCCTGGGCAAGGGGGCCGGTGGTCGTCTCGATGCCGGGCGCATGTCCATATTCCGGGTGCCCCGGCGTGCGGGAGTGAAGCTGGCGGAAAGTCTTGAGCTCCTCCAGCTCCATCTTTGGGTAGCCGGTGAGATAGAGCAGCGCGTAGAGCAGCATCGAGCCATGGCCGGCGGACAGCACGAAGCGGTCGCGGTCGGGCCAATCGGGATGCGCGGCATCGAACTTCAGGAAGCGCGTGAACAGCACGGTGGCGACGTCGGCCATACCCATGGGCATGCCGGGATGGCCGGAATCGGCCTTCTGCACGGCGTCCATGGCGAGCGCCCTGATGGCGTTGGCCATGTCTTGATGAGTCGCCTCGGGTAATGCCTGATCCTGCATCAGGGCTTCGGCCATCGGTTCTCCCCAAACCTGTGAAATTGACTAATACGCGCGGACGCCCATCGCCGCCTTAACCGCGTGATACCCAACGAGAAGTTGGGTCAGCGCCAGCGGGTGGCTCTTGGCGCCGTTGGCGACGTCGATGCGACCGACCTGGTCACGCAGGTGTCCGGCCTCCGGAATGAGGTTCCATAGCAGATCCTCGATCCGCTCGGCCCTCTTGTCGGAGATATTGCCGTTAATCTCAAGCACGTCGACGGGCTTGCCGTCCCGGTCGCGGGCAAGCTCGAGGTTGATCCCGGCATTGCTCGACCCGTCGAATAGCGGGGTGAAGTCGGGATGGGGGAGCGTCGGGCGCAAGATATGACGGACATCGAGGCGAGTATCCGAGCCGTTGGTACCCGCCGACCGCTGGAATCTGATGACGATGTCGGCAAACGTGCGCTGCGGATGGATGAAGTTCGGACTGTCGATCTCGCGCCGTTCCAGCTGGGCCATGACCTCCGCCATGGTGTAGCCGCGAATCGTCGTGTCGCGGTGCATCTTCCACTTCACCCTGAGCTCCTCCTCGGGATCGAGATAGATCTTCACGTCGTAGCAGTCGCGCATGGCGCGCGTGGTGTAGCCGAGCAGGCCTTCGGCGATGACGAATTCCTTGGGCCTAACGTATTCGGGCGGCTGAAGCGTGCCGTGCCGGTGATCGTAGACCGGTTTCAGGATCGGCTCGCCAGTGCGCAGGAGGCGCAAGTGCTGCTCGAGGACATCGACATAATTGGCGCGCGGGTCGAGCGCCGACAGACCGGCGGCGGCGCGCTGCGCGCGGCCGTAGCGATGGTAATCGTCGGTGCAGATCACCGTACAGTGCGCCTCGCCCAAAATCTGGGCGACGCCCACCGACAGCGTCGACTTCCCCGACGCAGAATCACCTACGATGCCGAGTATGATCGGATGATCGACTCGTTTCGACATATCGCACTCCAGGCACTCCTCCCAAACCGGGCTTCAAGCGACGTCGCGCGCGGCGATGCTCGCCATGCGCTCGCTCGGCATGTAGGTCGTCAAGATCTGCCGCTCGCCGGTTGCTCCCGTTGTCATCATGGTCTGCACCTTATAATGGGACTTGGTCCGCTCGACACCTTCGAGCATGAGACCGGTGGTGATCCCGGTGGCGCAGAAAAACACGTTATTTGACGTGATTATCTCGTCGCGTTCGTACCATTTCGAGGTGTCGATCCCGGCCTCCTTCACCGCCCTCGCCTCGGTCTGAAGCTGGGGATCGAGGCGCGCCAAGAACTCGCCGCCCATGGCCCTGATGGCGCACGCCGACATAACGCCCTCGGGCGTGCCTCCTGTTCCCATCAAGGCATCGATGCCGGAGCCGGGAATGGCGGCCATCAGAGCGCCGGCCACGTCGCCCGCCGGATAGAGCGCGACCCGCGCTCCCGACGCCAAAATTCTGTCGACAAGCTCGCGGTGGCGCGGCTTCTCCAGCACGAAGACGGTAAGGTCTGCGACATCTTTGCCGAGAACCTCGGCAAGGATGGTGAGCTTCTTCTCCACGGGCCAGCGCGGATCGATCTTGCCGCGCGCCGGGGCGCTCGCCACGAATTTCTCCATATAGAAGGCTGGGCCCGGGTTCAGCATGGCGCCGCGCGGGGCCACCGCAAGCACGGCAAGCGCATTGGTCTGCCCGCGCACGAGGTAACTCGTGCCCTCCACCGGATCGACCGCGATGTCGGCCTTGAAGGCCGCGCCCGGGCGCCCGAACCGCTCGCCGCGCTGAGGCTGCGGCGCCTCGCCTCGCGTGGCCTCGCCGATCGCCACCACGGCATCGATATCGACGTCGGCCAGCGCCGCCCGCATGGCGTCGAGCGCCGCGCGGCCAGCGTCCTGGCTGTCGCCCCGCCCGATCCAGCTAAAGGCGGCGGTGGCGGCGCGCTCGGTGACGCGGCGGAGGGAAAAGACAAGCTCCGGATTGACCGGACCTGGGGTCTCCATAGGGGCTCCTTACAGCGCCGTCGCGGGCCCAGGTAACCAAGCGCGCTCGGCAGAGGGACAAAGACTGGGGCGCACTATAGCTTATGGTTCGGGGCCCACCTAGTTTTCAAGGGGTTAAGCTCCACCAGCTTCCTAGTCGATTCAACGGGCCGAACGCCGCGGATCGAGCACATCACGCAAGGCGTCGCCAAGCACATTGACCGAGATCAGAACCGCGATCAGCACCAGGCCCGGAATGACCGTCACCCACCATACGCCGGCGAACATCAGGTCGTAGCCCGACCGGATCAACGTGCCGAGCGAGGGCTTGGTCACCGGCATGCCGAGGCCGAGAAAGGAGAGCGCCGCCTCGGCCATGATGGCGCCCGCCACTTGCGTGGTCGCCACCACGATGAGCGGCGATAGGATATTGGGAAGGATGTGGCGCCACATGATGCCAAGGCCGCTCGCGCCCAGCGCCCGGCCCGCGCGGACATAGTCCTTGACCGCCTCGACTTGCGTCGCAGCCCTTGCCGTGCGGGCGAAATAAGGCCACTCGGCAAGGCCGATGACGACGAGGAGGAGCGGCACGGCAAACCGGGTCAAGCTCTCCCCGCCAAGGCCGGCGCGGAACAGCGCGAGCGCGATGATGGCGATCATCAGGGTGGAGAGCGAGAGCTGGATGTCGGCGGCGCGGGTCACGAGGGTGTCCACCCTCCCCCCTTCATAGCCGGCCAAGAGCCCGAGCGGGACGCCGATCGCCGTTTGGATGGCGACGGCGAGCACGCCAACCACGAGCGAGATGCGCGTGCCGTAAAGGACGGCGCTAAGGAGATCGCGGCCTTGCGCGTCGGTGCCGAGCAGAAAGCGGGGGTCGCTTCCCTCGAGCCAGGACGGGGGGAGGCCGGCGTCGAGCACGTCGAAGCTCGTAAGATCGAACGGGTTCTGCGGCGCAAGCAGCGGCGCAAAGGCCGCCGCCAGGGCGATCGCGCCAAGCACAATAGCGGCAAGCGCCACCCCCGGGCGCTCTCCCGCAAAAACAAGCAACGTGCGCGGGCCGGTTTGCACGCCCTCGGCGTTCATGGCGTCCCTTCGAGGCTGATGCGGGGATCGAGCATGAGGCTGACGATGTCCACGATGGTGTTGGTGATGACGAAGAGGAGGCCGACAAAAACGAGATAGGTGGTGACGAGCGGTATGTCGGCGCGGGTCACCGCTTCGAGGAACAGGAACCCCATGCCCGGCCATTGGAATACCGTCTCGGTCAGCAGCGTGCAGGCGACGAGCGTGCCGATCTGGAGCCCGCCCACGGCAACCAGAGGAACCAGCGCATTGCGGAGCGCATGGCTCAGCCACACCCTGAGCGGGGAGGCTCCTTTGGCCCGGGCGGTCCGCACATAATCCTGGCCGAGCTCGTCGAGCATGGCGCCACGCACGAGCCTGATGAAAAGCGGCAGCATGATCGAGGAAAGCGTGAGTGCGGGGAGGATGAGGTGCTTGAGCCCGTCGCGCGTCAGGAGGCCCGTCTCCCAAAAGCCGAGGCGCACCGTCTCGCCGCGGCCGAAAGCTGGAAGCCAGCCGAGCCAGACCGCGAAGATGGTGATGAGGAAGATCCCGGTGAGAAAGACCGGGACCGAGATGCCGAGGACGCTCAAGCTCAGAATAAGCCTCGCCCCGGCCGAGCGCGGGCGGACCGCGCAATAGACCCCGGCCGGCACGGAGAGCAGCAGCACGATCAGGCTCGCGCCGAGTACAAGCTCGAAGCTTGCCGGAAACTTGGCGATGATGATTTCGAGCGTCGGCCGCTTGTAGATGGTGGAGGTGCCGAGATCGCCTTTTACCGCGCC
>Ga0209887_1000570_pt1 | contig 11139 bp, 9 predicted proteins | sample GWRWN1_30_40_FD_187230 | JGI IMG/M metagenome (GOLD analysis project Ga0209887, IMG submission 187230) | Riverbed sediment microbial communities from areas with no vegetation in Columbia River, Washington, USA - GW-RW N1_30_40 (SPAdes)... | ecosystem: Environmental > Aquatic > Freshwater > River...
CTGTTCCGGCGTTCATAGCGAATCACCTGCCCGTAATTGAGCGCCTCAACGATCATGCCAGCATAGTGCTCCGTGACGGCCTCGGGTGGCTCACTATATGTAGCGGCTCATGTGAGTTGACAGAATAAATGCGACTGGTTTAACAAAATATCAAATACTTATAGACGTTTTCGGTGCATTTAAAAATGCGACTGGTACCCGTAATGTTGCGACTGAGTTGGTTTTTGACAGTATTTCATGCGACTGAGTTGAACTCTAAATTTTGCATTGTTCCTGGAATCGCGGCATTTGGGGGCTTTACGTCTATCGAGTCGCATTTTTAGTGGTTCCAGTCGCATGAAATAAGACAACTCACAGCTCACAAACGTAATCACCTGGACCCACAAACATCGCTCGATTCGGCTCACATTCTTTGCAAAGACGCCGTGCTTCAGGCCCACATTCTCTGCACATGGGCTCACATTCTTTGCAAACAGCTCACACACATCCGATCGGGCTCGCAGGCGCTGCACATAGAGCACATCACCTCCACAATTAATGCATTGCTTCAGCTTCTGTGGAAGCTTTCCCGCCCCTATCGCTTCTCGGCCGCGGCTGGTTAGCCTCGCGTCACATGCGAGTGATCCTGAGTCTATGCTTGTCCCGAGTGCGGGGGTCTGTCCCCGCGTGCCATTGGCCGGGCTGTAGAGCCCCGAATCTGCTCGTTTTCTCTGAACGATGCGCGTACAATGCACGCCATCCATTTCATGTTCGTCGGGCAGGATGCTCCGTCCTCGACACTGCCGCGTATCCACGATGGGGTCGACAGCCACGGGTACCGGGTTGGCGCGGTCGATGGATAGGTTGGGGGAAGAGTGTCCCATTTTCACTCTTGAAAGGGACAGTTGGAGGAAGCGACAGAAGGCCCCATAGGGGTGAGAGCAACGTCATGCCTCAACACTCAACCACTCACAATGGGACAGTACCTCCCAAACGCCAACCGTACACGGCCCGTCGACCGCGTGAATACCTGACTCCCTCTGAAGTCGACCACCTCATGCGGACGGCCCAACACCGTGGGCGCTATGGGCACCGCGATGCCACCATGATCCTGGTGGCCTATCGTCATGGGCTTCGGGTCGCCGAGCTCTGTGCGCTACGCTGGGACCAAGTGGACGTGCAGCAGGGGTTATTGCACGTGCAGCGGCTTCAGCATGGCTTGCCCAGTGTCCATCCGCTCCGGGGGCTCGAGCTGCGGGCGTTACGCCGCGTGCAGCGCGAGATGCCGAGGTCACCCTACGTCTTGACGACCGAACGGGGTGGACCGATGACGAGTGCCGGATTCCGCAAGATGCTGGCCCGCACCGGTGCCACCTCGACCCTGGCGTTTCCCGTCCATCCGCACATGCTCCGCCATGCCTGCGGCTACAAGCTGGCCAACGATGGACACGACACACGCGCGATCCAACACTATCTGGGACACAAAAATATCCAGCACACCGTGCGCTACACCGTGCTGAAGGTCGATCGGTTCAAGCGTTTTTGGGTGGATGAATAGTCGCAGAGGCGCACGCGAGGTCTCTCGCGGCACATCGTGTCGCCCCACGAGGATGAACGGTGCCACAGCAACAGGTCCCGGCCGAAGCCCTCCTGGATTTACGGCGACGGTTGAGTACCCTGCCGCTGCGCAGTCCAGAACGGCGTCAGGTGATGCGTGACACCGCACAGCTCTATGGGGTGTCGGAAGACACGTTGTATCGGAGTCTGCGAGAGCGCCTTCGGCCACGAGCCCTCCACCGCGCTGACCGGGGCGAGCCTCGGGTCATGCCCCGCGAGCAACTCGAGCGCTCCTGTGAACTCATTGCGGCGATTAAACTGCGCACGTCGAACACGCAAGGCCGGCATCTGTCCACCTCGGAAGCGATCCGGCTTGTGGAGACCTACGGCGTTGAGACCCCGGAAGGCCATGTACAGACGCCAGCGTCCCTCTTGACCAAGGCGACGGTCAATCGCTACCTCAAACGGTGGGGCTATGACCGCACCACGCTGCTGAAGCAACCGCCGGCCGGCCGGTTTCAAGCCGAGCACAGCAATGCGTGCTGGCAGTGCGATCTGAGCCCCTCCGATCTCAAGCACGTCAAGGCGCCCATCTGGATGGAGGAAGGCCGTGGCCGTCCCCTCCTCATGCTCTCTAGCGTAGTGGATGACCGCAGTGGGGTCGCCTACCAGGAGTATCACGGGGTCTACGGCGAGGATGTTGAGGCCGCCTTGCGCTTTCTCTGTGCCGCGATGGCCCCCAAAGACGTCGAGGCCTTTCCCCTCCAGGGTATCCCGCACATGCTCTCTATGGCTAACGGTCCGATCGCGCGCAGTCTCATCTTTCAGAAGGTCATGACGTATTTGGGCGTGGACGTGCGGACCCACATGCCCCGGGGCAGCGATGGCCGACGTGTGACCGCCCGCGCCAAGGGGAAAGTGGAGCGGCCATTCCGCACGGTGAAGGAAATGCACGAAACGCTCTACCATTTCCACGAGCCGCAGAGCGACACGGAGGCCAATGCGTGGCTCCTACAGTTTCTCCTGCGCTACAACACGATGCAACATCGGTCCGAATCCCATACGCGGTTCGATGATTGGCTCGAGCATCTGCCGTCCTCTGGCATCCGGGCGATGGGGAGTTGGGAGCGCTTCTGTACGTTTGCCCGCGAACCCGAGCAACGGAAGGTCGGCATCGACGCGCGGGTCTCGGTAGACGGGGTGCCGTATGAGGTGGACCCAGAGCTCGCCGGGGAAACGGTGATCCTGTGGTGGGGCCTGTTTGACCAGGACCTCTATGTGGAACACGGTGAGCAGCGCTACGGCCCCTACGCGCCTGCCGGCGGGCCCATCCCGCTGCATCGCTATCGGCGCTTCAAGAAAACCGCCACGCAGCAGCGTGCCGACCGTATCGAAGCCCTTGCCGCCACGCTCGCCGTCCCACGGGCGGCTGTGGACGGGTCATCCCTTGGGCTCGCCTTCCCCGTCGAGACCCGGGCACTGTCTGTGCAACCTTTTGCCGATCCCGACCCATTTCATGAGCTGACGTTTCTCAGTGCGCTCGACGCCAAACGTGCCATTGCGGATCACCTCGGTCTGCCTCTCGCCAAACTGTCACCTGAGCAGTGAGAGACGCTCAATGCCCTCTTGGCGACCACCTTGGCGAAGAAGACGGTGTGGGACCACGTGCGGCGCGACCTTGTGCCCCTCTATAGAGGATAAGACCATGCTCAGCGACGTCATGGAGCACTGTGGCCTCAGCCAGAGCTTGCGTCAGGCCGGCTACTTTGAAACGGATCATCACCGACAACTCCTCAGGGATCTGAAAGCCGCCATCCACGAAGGCGGCATCATCGCGATAACGGGGATCGTGGGCAGTGGGAAAACCCTGCTGCTTGGCCGCATGCAAGATCAGCTTCGGCACGAAGGCCAGATCGAGGTCGCGGAGTCCTTGGTGTTTGACGTGCCCAGGGTGACGCTCAGCACCCTGAAGCTGGCGTTGTACTATGACTTGGCGACGGACAAAGACGGCGACCTGCCGAGTAAACCCGAAAAGAGCGAACGGGCTTTCATGCAGGTGATGCGTCGCTGCCAAAAGCCGATTGTGCTCGGCATTGACGATGGACATGATGGGCATGGGCAGACGTTGCGCGGTCTCAAACAGCTCATGGAAAAGACGAGTCGGCGTGGCGGTCGTCTCACGCTTGTCTTAGCCGGTCACCCCCGGCTCAAAAATGATCTGCGCCGGCCCTCTCGGGAAGAGACAGGGGCCCGCACCACGCTCTGCGAATTCGAGGGTATCAAGGGCCATCAACGCCGCTATATCACTTGGTTGTTGGAGCAATGTGCGGCGGAGGTTGACCCCCTGGAAATTTTGACCCCCGACGCTCTGGAGCTCTTGGCTGAGCGGCTCGTGACCCCTCTCCAGATCCAACATTATCTGACCCGTCTCCTCGAGCAGGCCTACCGGTTGGGAGAAAAGCCGGCGACGCCCGCGATTGTCAACATGACACTGGCGCCAGATATGCATGCCCTGGAGCCCACATTGATGCGCTACGGCTATAACGTCCAAGTCCTGTCGGAGTTCCTCAACATTCGCCAGGCTGAAGTGCGCTCGTTTCTCCATGGCCAATTACCACCAGGCCGAACGGAGGAGTTGCACCATCAGCTTTTAGCCGCTGGTATCCCGCTCAGTGGCCCCCACTCAGCCGTCGAGACCCATGTGGCGACCGGTTAAGATCGTCAGGTTGAGAGAGGTGCAGCGCCTGCGAGCCCGATCGGATGTGTGTGAGCTGTTTGCAAAGAATGTGAGCCCATGTGCAGAGAATGTGGGCCTGAAGCACGGCGTCTTTGTGATTTACAAGGATTAATGCGACTCTACAAACAATAATGCGATTCTACAAGCCATAATGCGACTCAAGTCCGCTCGGCTGAAATTGTGATGTCAGATGTGCTTGCACTCGCCCTTCCATAGGAGGGGAATTTCATACCCGCAAACCGGCCGCGAGCCACTTGCCCAACCGCTTCCTCATACCAATCGGGCGGGAATGAGAAATGACTACTGAGGTCCGTTCGGGTCAGTCTCGCCATGGCGCACATGGCCACGAACTGATCCGGCCAGTCGTCGAGCCACCAACCGAGCAGCAGCAGCAACGTGAAACGGTCAGCAACCGAGAGGACTTCAAGCGCTCGTCCCCGAGAGGCAGGAAAAGAAGGCTCAAAATACGGTTCGCCCAGGTATCCACAGAACCCTCGGCGCAGCTCCTGAGCGCGGCTCCGGGTGATCAAGAGGCGCCCAAGTTGTTGCAGCACGTACAGGTACTCTTCCGTCGAAACGGATTCCGCTTGAGAGAGGGGATACCAGCCTTGGCGAAGGGCTTCGACCAGCAACGTCTGAAACTGCATGACGCGATGACGACCGGCCGTGTGGTCTAAGGCGGGCGCCCAAGAGCGGCGGGCATCGAACTGACAGCGGTAGCAACAGGTGATGGCATCGGCATCACGTGGGACTTGATGAATGTTACACGGAGCGGCACAGGCTACGCACCGATCCAGCAACCGGCAATGATGCGGTGCACAGACGGTCACAAAGACGAGTCGCCAATAGCAGCGGAAGTAGGGATCAACATCTTCCTGGAGGCAATACGGACAGTATTGTAACCAAGGGCGATGTCGGCGGCCGTCACGCAAACCGATACTGAGTATCCACGCGGAGAGCCCGTTACTGTAAAGTTCTGGTATGGGAAAGCCACGGTAACCTGAAAAGGTCGTCTCAAGAACCCGTGCCGGTGGCGTTGCGGTTCGGTCCATCAGGCTCTGCAGCAGAGTGTCATCGAGGCCTTTGTCAACGTCGCGGTTCCAGAAGGCCGAGTAACGGCCGATGCTGGCACCAAAGCGACTGGCTTCCATCCCGTAGGCGCGGCTTAAGCGCACCAGCCAGGAGGACAGCAGTTCATTGTTATAGGGCTTCAAGTGAAGCGGCCAGAATCGTCCCGACAAGCCCGCGTCACACCAGGCGTTCGGCACGGCGACGGCGCTCCGACGGCGGGACCCAGTCGATGGCAGCGAGAACCTTCTCATCCATGCGCTCGGCGCCGGAGTGCACGGCGTAGACCGCAGCAGAGGTGAGCAAGACGGACAGCTCGCCGAGGCTCCCCTCGCTCAGCGCTAAGAGCTTACGAGCCACCTGCTCATTGGCCAGGCGCGACGGTTTGCGCAGAGGAAACGTCCGCTCAAAGCTCGCCAGGAGCATCTGGAACTCCTGGTTCAGCTGCCAGGGCGGCAACGCGGCCGGCTCGAAGCGATTGGCCAACTGTGGATCGGCCTGCACCGCCCGCAGCGCCTCTTTGGTTCCCAACCCCACGAGCGGGATCTGCAGATCGTTGCCCAAGTACTTGAGCACATTGAGAAACTGCCGCTGTTTGGTCACCGGTCCGGTCAGGACGTTGTGCACTTCGTCGATGATGAGCATCCGCAAGCCGATCTGTTTGAGGATACGCAGCACCTGGACCTGCTTCTGGGCCACGCGCTCGCGCGGATTATACGGGGCGAAGAGGGCTTCCAAAATCGCATTATAGAATCGGCCCTCGTCGGGTCCGGGTGGGGCCTGGATCGCCAAGACCTCGACGATGGCGGCGTCACCGTTGGGGTTGTCGTCAGCCGGATGTAACTGCACAAAGCGATTGGCCAGCATGGTTTTGCCGGCATTGGTGTCGCCCACGATCAGCAGATTCGGCATGCGATGGGTCTTGGGGTGGGTGAGCAGATCGTCGAGCTTGTCAAGCAGCTGCTTGGCGCGGGTGTAGCCAATCCAGCGCGGCCGACGAATGTGGTCGATGCGTTCGGCCGCCGATAGGTCAAGCACCTCACGAGCAGCGGTGTTCAGATGTCCCCCATCAACCATGGAGTTCCTCGATCTCATCAAAGGGCTGGATCTCCTCTGCACGAGCCAGCCGCTGGTTAGGGCCCAACGTCCACGACTCGGGCCGAGGTCGGTCGACGTGAGCATGTCCGCGTCGCCGTTGGGCCGCACGACGTGCCTTCTTCGTCTCATGGGCCGCTTCCGCTTCCAGCACCCGTAGCCGGTTGTAGGCGTCAAAGATCAGGTCCTCGTTGACCGACTTGCGTCCTTCTTCTTTGAGCGTGCGCCGCACCTCTCGCAGCTCCCAGACACTGATGGGGGGATGAACGGTATTGCGGTAAGGAATTTCGAAGTACCGCTTGAGCTCCGGATCATAAAAGTAGACCCGGCTGATGTCACGCGGGTCGCGGCGCACGATGAACTTCCGTTTGCGTTTCCCCGTTGTCTCATGCGGATCGGTACTGTGAATCCAGGGCTTGAGGACGTCGTCATAGTATTGAATCTCGTCGATCACAAGGCCGTGGGGCTGCACGGTACGTTCGGCATAGGGCATAAAGGTGAGGCGCAGCTCGGTCTCATCCAATAACCGCTCGGGCAAGCCGCGTCCCGGGCGCTCGTCGGTCCCAAAGATGCCCTCTTCATACTTCTGCAGCGGCGTGATGCCGAGTTCACTATGGAGACGTTGATGATAAATCTCCACAATCAGGATCGAGAGCCACCGCTCAAACTCGGACAAGGTCATGGCCGCATGCTGCTCGGAATCATAGGTTCCCCTGGCCACGGGATTCGAGAAGGTACTTCCCGGCAGCGTGTGAATCTCATGGTTGAGCGTGCCCAGTAGGCGTTCGATATGGCCCCCGAAGTGCGGCCGCGCGACCGGGCGCCAATGCAGATCGATGCGGTATTCCTCACACGCCTTGTGGAGCATACTGCCGCGGAATTCTTTCGCGTTATCGGCGTGCACGGTATCCATGATCCCCCAGACCGGCCAGGACGTATTAATCTCGTGTCGAGCCAGCCAGGTGTCCTTGGGCAAAATCGCATGGGCTAGACACAGACCCACCGCCAAAGCCCCCGGCGGGTCAAAGCTCACCGAAAATCCCGTGACCATCCGACTAAAGACATCAATCGCCAGGGTGATCCAGGGCCGACCGACCGGACGACGGTGCACATCATCGACCAGAATCAGATCCACCGGCGTGTGGTCGATCTGCACCACTGCTAGCGGCCAGTTGGCGCCAGGAAAAACTCCTTGAATCGGTGCATACTTGTCCCGGACAGCTTTGCCGCCCTCACGGCGACGAAGCTTCTCTTTGTCACTCAAGGCCTTGATGCGGTTGCGCACGGTGTTGGGATGGGGGCGCTTGATCCCCGCGTTGTGGCAGCGGCGTGCGACCTCATGATACGTATGCTGCGCCGATCGTTTCTGGCCGCTGAGATAAAACTCGTCGAGGGTGGCGGTGAGGATCGTCTCCACCTCGGGATCAAGGAGGGAGTGTCCACGACGAATCCCACGTTTGGCCGGAACCAGGGTAGAAAGCCGGCCACCATGCCGATAGTCATGTAACCAGCGGTAGAGCGTGGCAGGGTGCCGTCCCACGGACTCCGCCCGGGCGCGTACCTTCTCACGGGTACAGTCCAGATCATCCAATAACGGTTGGATGGCCGCGAACCGGTCGCGGACTCGGTGCCAATCTTCGTCCTCGATATCGGCGAGCTCGGTGACCGCCGTCTCGGTTTGCGTTTCCGGGGGCGACTCAGAGGCCTGGAGATCGTTTATCTTGGCGTGCTGAATTTCGCCGGTCTCAGTGTGGCCCACCAAGACCGTCTCCAGATCCAAGACCTGACGAATGCAAAAACGTCGACCCTCGATGGTGACCCAGGCACCGGGCTCGATCCGAAGACGGCGATCCATGCCACGACTCCTCAAGACTCCTTGAGCCATATCCGGCTCTGCATCGTGAGCGGTTGGCGCAGATCGGTACCGATCTGTCGGCTCGCAATCAGCTGCCACAACATGGGTAATATCTGGGCTTGCTGCCAGCGGTCTTGGGACAGGGCTGGCAGGAGGCTGGCCGGATCGGTCTCTTCCAGCTCCAACAAGGCGTTCAGGATCCGGGTTCGGTACGATGCGTTGATGGAAATCGCTTGGTACGATCGAAGAAACTTCACATTCTCCAAATACGGGGTGCGGACATGCCGTTCGGTCACCAAACGGAATCGCCAGCCCTGCTGCCGAGCGTAGCGTTGCGCGGCGCGAAACTTGGGTCGGTAGTCCATCCAGTGTTGGCGGAGGTCATCGCGATACTTGACCTCACACAGGAGAGTCTGGGCGGGCCGGACCTGTAAGGGACCGATTCGATACCGCACCAACACGTCTGGCGTGTAGGTCCGGTGTCGCCCCCTGGCATCCGGGTAGGTGATCTTGACCGGTTGCTCTTCGTAATACTCAACCTCGGGATCAAAATCCAATAGCAGCAGAAAGTCGCGTTCGAGGGAGGACTCGAATGCGGTCATCGCCTGTGTTCGAGAGTTCGACACCAGACCAGTGAGGCTCCGGTAGTTCTTGGGGACTCTTCGAACCGGCATAGGGCGTCAATCCTATGTTCAATCCAGTCGCATTAATCCGTGTGAAAACTATCTCAGTCGCACCAAAGAATGTTACCAGTCGCATTATTGTTTGTAAAGAATCCTTGCAAATGTTTGATAGTTCGTGATCCAGGTCGCATTAATCCTTGTAAATCACAGTCTTTGCAAAGAATGTGAGCCGAATCGAGCGATGTTTGTGGGTCCAGGTGATTACGTTTGTGAGCCGCTACAGTTAGTGCACTGTCCTGGCTGGAGTGTTTTTTATCAAGTGCATGTAAAGGATAGAGGCTGGTTGCCGACAGTGCGCGACGGCGCGATAGCCGGGACAACTGGAGAGTCAAGAAGGATGGAAGCGATACGCATCTGGCTTGAACGCCAATAGTCTTCTAGGAATATCGACTGGTCATGACCGAGAGAAAGGAGATCTACATGGACACTTTCAAGCACGTCTCGCGTCCCGCCGTCTGGATCGTCATACTCACGCTCGCTTTTACTACTGGGGTTAGCATGGTGCTGGCCGATCACCGCGAACCCCCGCAAGTGTACCTATTGTTCGATGGCATTGACGACTACGTCCAGGTAGAACACCATGCCGATCTCAGTATCGCCACCACAGGACAACTCACGGTAGCGGTCTGGATGCAACCGGCGACGCTCTATTTCCCGACCACAGAAGGCAATGGATACGTACACTGGTTAAGTAAAGGTGGACCAAACCAGTACGAATGGGCATTTAGGATGTACAGCAAGGACACCACCGACAGTGAATCTCCACGCCGGTGTAACGAATCTGAGCCCTTCATCACGACCAGACAGAATAGGATCAGTTTTTATGTCTGGACTCTGGCGTTTTTGGCTTCCCTTACGTTGGTTGACACAGAAAACGTTGCAAGACAGGGAGATAATCGGTCAGTTTCGCCGCCTCCTGACAGGCCGTCTCCAGCAAGGTGCGTGCGTGTTCGTAGCGATGTTGACGCACGACATCAGCCAGAGAACGCCAGCGTGCCTTGGAGGGGGCATGATTCAAGCGCCATTGTAAAAATGCTAGGGCCAGAAAGACCACGGCGAACCACTTTTCTGTCGCTTCGTAGGACTGCACCCGAAAGTCGGCCAAACCCAACTGCTGTTTGACATAGAAATTGTCCACCTCAATGGGCCAACGCTTTTGAGAGATCGGCAGGATGTGCTGTGCCGACAACGCCAGGTCGGTGCACAGAAAATACGTCGGGTGTTTCTCCCGAGGGTGCCGTTTGCTGATGAGCACACCGACCTCAAACGGCAGCTTGGTGAGCTTCCCTCGTAGGGTCCGCACCAGAGAGGTCCGGGACCGTTGGTCTGGAGCGGGCAGCTGCACGCGCTGATACCGCTGATGCTGGAGCGCTTGGGACCATTGAGAGAGCTTCTGGTCGTCCAGCTTCCGATTGGACTTGATCGCACACACCACATGCCAGTGCTGACGGCGGCAGCATTTGAGCACGCGATTGGCGGCATACCAACTGTCAAAGAGCACATAGACCTGCAATCCAGGGGGCAATAGCTGCTGTAACTCCGTCAGCATGTCTTGGGCCAGCGCCGTTTTCTTGCGAAAGCGGAGCCGCTGCTCGGGGCCCCGTTGTTTATTGAGCCGCCGCACGGTCTTCTCACGGAGGTAGAGCCGCCAATCGTACGCATAGGACCGTGCACCCAGCTCGAGACGGACTTCAATATGCACGGCCCCATTGGTGTAGAAGGGTGTCTTTTTGCCTTGGCTCTTCGTGTGGTCATGATGGGAGTCAACGGCTTCGAGATGTCGGGTGCCCTTGTCTTTTGCGCCCAACGAATCATCCAGGCTCACAGAGAGCGTCCACTCGTTGGTCTCGTGAGCATACGCCACCAAATCCGTCACGATACAGTGGCGGAGCGGGGCCCGCAGGTCGTCGGCTGTCCAGGGACTGAGGCGCAGACTGTCGGCGCCATTGGAGGGGTCCGGTGCCTCAACGATCACACGATACAGACTAGCGATTGTTTTATGCCGTGTTTCCGAGACGATCAGGGCATCGGCGAGGCGAAGCACATGCTGCCATTGTGGCTTGCTCAGACGCAGCTGCAAACCGCACAAAAAGGCCAGAAGTGTGGGTGAATGCTGTACAATGAGCTTGAGCAAGGGGATATCCTTTCTGGTATACGCTGAGGGT
>Ga0209887_1000571_pt1 | contig 11129 bp, 8 predicted proteins | sample GWRWN1_30_40_FD_187230 | JGI IMG/M metagenome (GOLD analysis project Ga0209887, IMG submission 187230) | Riverbed sediment microbial communities from areas with no vegetation in Columbia River, Washington, USA - GW-RW N1_30_40 (SPAdes)... | ecosystem: Environmental > Aquatic > Freshwater > River...
TTGAGTCACTGCAAGCCCACGACCGTCATGAGCCCATCGACCCGCGAGAAAAAAGAATCCATTGAGCAGCTCAAGACTAAAGTCTTCGATCTGATTTGGGACGCCGAAATTTCAGACGTGACCCGCTTCAAACGGCTGATTCATTCGCTGCTCAAGATTGGTTTCATGGTCAGCCGGGACTTCATCGAGAATTTGGTGAAGCTTCAGGCCATGGCGTTGGCATTCAAAACGCTTTTATCTCTTGCGCCGCTGCTGGCTGTTGTTTTTTCCATCCTCAAAGCCTTTGGCGTTCACAATCGCATGGAGCCGGCGCTTGCCCACGCGCTGGCGCCGTTAGGAGAGAAGGGCCAGGAGATCACCGCTTATCTCATTGGCTTCGTCGACAAGATGAAGGCAGGCGCTCTCGGCAGCGTCGGTCTGGTTACCCTGTTTATCACTGTTTTATCCCTGATGGGTACGATCGAGGATGCCTTCAATCGCATCTGGCACGTTAAAGCGCCGAGGAAGCCGACGCGCAAGTTCAGCGACTATCTAAGCGTGATTCTCGTCGGTCCGGTGTTGGTGTTCGCGGCGCTGACGATCACCGCCACCTTGCAAAGTAATACCTTTGTCCAAAAAATGATCTCCCTCGAGCCGTTCGGAACCGTCATCTTAACGCTCCTCAAATTCGTGCCGTATTTTACCCTCTGGGGGGCATTCACCTTCCTCTATGTCTTCATCCCAAATACCCGGGTGCAGCTTGCGTCCGCCGTGGTCGGCGGCCTGGTGGCGGCGGTACTTTGGCAAACCGTGGGTTGGGGATTTACTGTTTTTGTCGCATCCTCGACTCGCTACTACGCAATTTATTCCAGCTTCGCGATATTACTTTTGTTCCTGCTCTGGCTGCATGTCGGTTGGGTGATTGTATTGCTGGGGGCCCAGGTGGCCTACGCCCATCAACACATTCACTTTTATCAGGGAGAAAGAGAGCTTTTAGTTAACAGCCCGGCAGGGCGCGAAAAACTGGCGCTTGAGATGATGTTCTTAATCGGGCGCAATTTCTTCCATGGCCTTGATCCGTTGAGCGTGACGGCGCTTGCAAGTCGACTCTATCTTCCGGCAGGTTTGGTGAGAGATTTCATGGAGACGTTTCGTCAATGTCGTTTGGTGTTGCCTGTGGCGGACGGAGAAACCTTTGTTCTGGCCCGCGACCCGGAAAGAATCAGCATCAAAGAGATCCTCGACTGCATAAGGAATTCCAGCGCGAAGAAACCGGCTGTCAGAACCGAGGAAGAAGCCGCGATCGAAGAATTGCTTCGGAAAGTCGACGACTCGGTGGCGCAAACCCTAGAGGGACGGAGTCTGCAAAGTCTCATTGTCGAACATAGCCCGCCATCACCTTGAGTGTGTGCTTCAACGCATCGGCACGCCAATACGCTCACCCCGAACCTGTACCCCGGTTAAGGGTTCAAGGTTCAACGTTCAAGGTTCAAGGTGGGCGAGACCGCTTGTCTCTTTGAACTTTGAACCAGGAACTTTGAACTTCGGTCTAGCGCTTGCGGAACAGCTGCTTGAAGAAAGTGCCAAAGCCCTTTTCACCGACTTGCCCAGAACCTCGCTGAAGCACTTTCGAATCGTCCAGGTCCACCGAGGGACTCTCCACAGGGCCGGTGATCTTGATAGGTACGACGATCCGCCCCTGGCTATCCTTAAAAAAAGTGGCAGTTTTTCCCTTGCCGGCGCGGGCCGACGCCTGAGCCGACAGTACCGCTTCCATGGCGATATTCAAACTGGGCCGCTCGAGGGTCATGGTACCGCTGCCGTTCATTTCAATTTGCGGGTTGATCAGGTAGATCCGTTTGAAATCGGCAAAGCCATCGGCCACGACAAATGCGGCTTCCAGGGTTTTGAAAGTCGTTGCCTGTCGCCGCTCATCCGGTGATAGACCGATGAGGCTCGTTACCCGCTGCACTTTGTTGATTAGATCCCTGTTGGTCAGCTCGCCGTCCCGAGCAACTAGATTTCCGTTGCCCTGCAAGCGTCGCGCTGCGCTCGCTACCCCGCCCAGCGGCAGCTTGATAAAAACCTCGCCGCTGAGGGTTCCCTTCAATGCCCGCTTGCCCTGAACTTTGAGGCCCTTAAACTGTCCGCGCACTTGGGTGACCAGGCTGTGCGATGGACCGGTCATGGTGATGCGCAGCCCCATCGGTCCGGATACTTGCGTGTCGCTCGGCGCTAAAGCGAAGGTGGAGAGGATCTGGAAGATGGGCTTGGCATCAACGCGATCGCCGCCGAGACTCAAGTTGAGGTTGGGCAAAGTCGAAAGGTTGCTAATGATCCCCTCTACGGGCAGAACGAGCTCTTGAACCTTAAGACGAGTTTCATTCAGCCGCAGGGTCGACTGGTCTTCTCGATAATCGAGCATGCCTTCCAACGCGATGGGCTTCAAGCCGGGAAAGATGAAAGACGCTCGATAAGGAAATGGACGATCGCTGGAAAATTCCTGAAGCGACAGATCGATACCGTTAATCTTAAACGCCTGCTGACCCATCGTCTGAAAGTTCAGCTGGCCGTCTCGGACGCGCATCCGGCTAGGTACAATCAGCGGCAGGGCGGCAGATTCCTGGGGTTTGGAGACATAGGCTCTCTTCTTGCTGTCTGGTGCTCTATCGAGAGAGGCTTTCTTGTCCGCCAGGTCAGAATAATTGAATGTGCCATCGGGCCTCTTGAGGAAATTAACGACAGGTTTTTCCAGAACGAATTCGGTTACCTCAAAACGGCCCCGCAATAGCGGCCAAAACTTGAGCCGGAGTTGCAATTGCTCTGCGGCAAAAAAGGTATTGCCGGGAAAAACCGGATCAGAGACTTTCAGATTCGATAGACGAATTGAAGGAGTGGGGACGAGGTTGAGCCGCACCTCGCCGACGTCGATGCGCCGGCGGAGGATCTCTTCTACAAGGGGAAGATAGCTGCGCTTGAAGATGCCTAGATCAATGAAGTGCGGCACCACGAGGACCGCGGCCACCAATCCTATCAAGATGGCACCGCTGATCCGGATTATCTTTTTCATTCCAGCGTCTCTAGGCAGCTATCATAGGGGAGTGAACGGTAGGGGCGTGCTAGCCTTCGTGCTCTAGCATGGGTCATTGAGGGGAAATATACGCGATTGAAGCATGGTTTCAACAAGAATGATTCTGACTTCCGGCTCATACGGTAGCGGCCAAGAAGAGGATTTGTTAGCATACCCACTTTTGAAAGGACCAGAAGAGTTTGGAACTGGCGCTTGATATCCTACCACAAGTACTCGTGGACGGCATCGTATTGGGCTTTATGTATGCGTTGATCGCTTTGGGCTACACCATGGTTTATGGGGTTTTGGAGTTTATCAATTTTGCCCACAGCGAGATCTTCGTTCTTGGCGCCTTTGTTGGGGTGGAGATTCTCCTGCTGCTGGAAAGCGCGGGTCATTTGGCAACGCTGCACACGGCTTTCGTCTTGCTGATCGTGATTCTTAGCGGCATGCTGCTCAGCGGTCTGGCAGCCGTGGCGCTAGAGCGAGTGGCTTATCGTCCGCTCCAGCGGAGCCCACGACTCGTCGCGTTGATCTCGGCTATCGGCGCTTCGTTTTTTTTGCAGGACGCTCTCCGGTTTTTCGAAAGCCTTTGGCGGAATACTTTTTACCTCACCTATCCCACGCTGGACGTCCTCGATAAGACCGTGCCGCTGGGACTCAATGTGGTGGTGCCGGTGAAATCGTTGCTGGTGATTGTGACCGCGCTGGTGGCCTTGGCAGTGCTCCATCTTTTTGTCAATCGGACGCGACTGGGGGCTGCGATTCGCGCCGTAGCCCAAGATCCCGATACTGCGTCCCTGATGGGTATCCCGGTGAACCGGGTGATCGCGCTAACCTTTTTTGTCGGCGGGGCGATGGGCGGTCTGGCCGGCGTGCTCTTTGGTTTGCATTACAGCTTGGTCAACCCCTATAGCGGATTTTTCCCAGGGCTCAAGGCCTTTACCGCTGCCGTGCTTGGCGGCATCGGAAATATTCCCGGCGCGATGCTGGGCGGAATGGTTCTGGGCATGTTGGAGGCGTTTGCGGCTTCCTATCTCTCGATTCTCACTGACGGGGCATTCGGCGCGGAATACAAAGATGTCTTTGCTTTCGTTGTCCTCATCCTGATTCTTATCCTTCGCCCGAAGGGACTCTTGGGGGAGAAAGTGCGGGAGGAAGGGGCGTGAAAGTCGGCTTAACCCATGTCGGAGTCGTCGCCTATATTATCGCGAGTTCAGCGCTAGTCTTCGTCTTTCCTCAGTCGGTCCTGGCTTTTCTGTGCTTTGAAGCCTCCCTCCTGGTCATTTATTATGCGTCGGTCGATCAAACGACGAAGTTTTGTTTGGGCACGATTGTACTGCTCGTGCTGTTGCCGCTGTTGGGATCCGTCAACGGCTACTATCTGGAAGTCGCCATTCAAGTCGGGATTTTTGTCGCGCTAGCGTTGGGGCTCAACATAGTGGTCGGCTTCGTCGGACTGCTCAATTTGGGTTTCGTCGCGTTCTACGCCATCGGGGCGTATCTCTGGGCGATTTTTGGCTCGCCCCAGGCGAATCACTTTCTACCCGGCAACTTGTTTCCCCTTTCCTCGGTTTGGTTTTTTCCGTTTCTCTTGCTGAGCGTCGGAGTAGGCGCTTTAACGGGGGCGTTACTGGGCCTTCCGGTTCTACGTCTGCGCGGCGACTATCTGGCCGTGGTTACGTTGGGTTTTGCCGAGGTTGTGCGTGCTCTGGTGAACAACTTCGACAAACCGATCAACATCACCAATGGTCCGAAGGGGATCACGCCGATTGAGAAGCCACCGCTTTTTTTTCAGCCGCTGTTAGAATTTCTCGGGTTTAATGTGAATCCATCGACGCTCTATCCGTTCTACTTTTATTTTCTTGTCTTATTTATCGCGATGCTCACAGTTGTGGTCGCGCGAAGACTTGAAGAATCACGGATCGGGCGGGCATGGAAGGCGATTCGCGAGGACGAAATCGCGGCGGCCGCCATGGGAATTCCGGTCGTACGAATGAAGTTGCTTGGCCTTGCCGTGGGAGCGTCCTTTGCCTCAGCCGTCGGCGTGCTGTTTGCGGCCAAGCAAGTATTCATCAATCCGGAGAGCTTTACCTTCATGGAATCCATCGGGGTGCTCGCCATGGTGATCCTCGGCGGCATGGGCTCGATCCCCGGCGCGATTCTCGGCGCCACCGGCGTGACGATTTTGAATTTGCAAGTTCTCAAAGGGCTTTCCCTGTGGCTAAACTCCGTCCGCCAGTCGGGGATCGTGTTGTCGATTCCGCTCTTCGGCGATTTTACTTTAAGTCAGATTCCGGCCCAGTTTGAGCCGGCGAAATATGAGCGGATGGTTTTTGGTCTGATCTTGATTCTCATGATGATGTTTCGGCCGCAGGGCGTCTTGCCGCCACGGCAGAAGCGGGGACATTGAGATGGCTTTGCTGGAACTGCGCGGCATCAGCAAGAGATTCGGCGGATTACAGGCGCTGAACAGAGTGGATCTCACCTTGGAAGACGGCATGATCGCGGCTCTGATCGGACCCAACGGCGCGGGCAAGACGACCCTCTTTCACACCCTCACGGGGATCTATCGCCCGGACGAAGGAGAGATCCATTTTATTGGCAGATCGCTGGTCGGGCTGAAGCCCGACAAAATTACCGGCGCGGGTATCAGCCGAACGTTTCAGAATATCCGTCTCTTCGCGCATATGACGGTTTTGGAGAATATCTTAGTGGGCATGCATTGCCGAATCAGCACTAGCCTGTGGGGGATTCTGCTCCAGAGCCAAGGGGCCCACCGCCAAGAAAGAGATGCCGCGCGCAGGGCGATGGAGTTGATCGAGCTTGCCGGACTCCGCGGCAAAGAAAATGAATGGGCACACCAACTCTCCTATGGCGAGCAGCGTCGCCTCGAGATCGCCCGCGCCTTGGCCGCCAATCCGAAAGTGCTCTTACTCGATGAGCCGACAGCGGGAATGAACACGACCGAAGCGCAATCACTGATGATGCTGTTCAAAGATCTCATCGGACGTTACGTCCAAGCCGTGCTGCTTATTGAGCACAACATGCGGGTGGTGATGGGCATCTCGCACCGAGTTTACGTTCTCGATTACGGGGAAAAGATCGCCGAAGGACACCCCGACGAGGTGCGCCGAGATCCGCGCGTCATTGAAGCGTACTTGGGGCCCGGGACGTGGGTGGGCGATGCTCAAAGTTAAGGACGTGCACGTATACTATGGCGCCATACACGCTTTGAAAGGAGTTTCTTTCTCCATCGAGAAAGGCGAGTTGGTGACCTTGCTGGGTGCCAACGGGGCGGGCAAGACGACCACGTTAAAAACCCTTTCGGGGTTGTTGCGGCCGCGCAGCGGACGGATCGAATTGGAAGGCGCTTCTTTAAACGACGCCGATCCCCATGTGATCGTGCAGCGGGGCGTTGGCCACGCGCCGGAAGGGCGAAAAATCTTTCCTCGGTTCACGGTATTGGAGAATCTTTACATCGGCGGCTACACGCGGGCAAAAATTTCTTTGGGTCCCGAGATCGAACGCGTTTTCGAACTTTTTCCAAGGCTCAAGGAACGCCAGAAACAGGTTGCCGGAACGCTGTCCGGAGGCGAGCAGCAGATGCTCGCCATCGGCCGCGCGCTTATGGTGCGGCCGAAATTGCTCCTGCTCGACGAGCCGTCCATGGGACTCGCTCCCAAGATCGTTGAGCAAATCTTGGAAACGATCGCGTCTATCAACAAGTCCGGTGTTACGGTTCTGTTGGTGGAGCAAAATGCCGCGATGGCTTTGGCGATCTCACATCGCGGCTATGTGTTGGAAACGGGCCAAGTGATCCTCGAAGGAAAGGCCAGTGAGCTCGCCGGGAACGATCTCGTTCGGCAAGCCTATCTGGGTGGTTGATCTGACCATTGCCAATGAGGACAAACCGCTTCCAATTCAACCCGGCGACAGCTATTCTAAAATCACATGCAGTACCAAACCAGATCCGCGATGTTCGGCGGCGGCACGATTACTCCAGCGGTTAAATTCCTACTGATCGTCAATACCGCAGTTTTCTTCCTGCAACTGTTTTTGCCGTCTGAAATCTTGCTGCTGTTTGGGCTCGTCCCATCGATGGTCTGGCACGACTTCTATTTCTGGCAATTCTTCACCTATCAGTTCCTGCATGGCGGCCTGTTTCATTTGCTGTTCAACATGCTGGCGGTTTGGATGTTTGGCTGTGACCTCGAGCGGCGCTGGGGCAGTAATTTTTTCCTCAAGTACTATTTTGTCTCAGTGGTCGGTGGCGGCATCTTAAACGCGCTCCTAGTGCCAGGCCAAATCGTACCTAGTATCGGCGCGTCGGCCGGAGTCTACGGGATCCTCCTTGCGTACGGGCTTATTTATCCCAATCGGATCGTTTATTTTTACTTTCTGTTTCCGATAAAAATGAAACATTTCGTCTGGATCATCGGCGGTATCGCGTTTTATTCTTCGATGACCGCCGGCCAAAGTGGCATTGCTCACCTCGCCCACCTAGGAGGGATGGTCTTTGGTTACCTTTATCTCCGCGGCGGAAACCCTTGGGAGCGCTTCAAACTATACCTCGATCAGCGCCGACTCGCCCGCCTCAAGCGCCGTTTTCATGTCATTCAAGGGCGACGCGATGATGATTCGAAACCCACGCTGCATTGACGCAAATCGCACGCCGTTTTTTCAGCGCCCACTGTTTTGCCGCTCCTTCGCCAATAATCGTGAAATTGAAGCTCGCTGCGATTGCACATGTTAGATGATGTGCTAGGAATAGCCAGATTAATCGCTGCGGCACGATCGTGGGATAGAAACATGGCGGACAAGAACTTTACTCCGGCTGAACTCTACGATGCCTGGCCCGTGCTCTCCATGGAGGAGAGGGTGGAGGGGTTTGAGTTTTTGCAGCGGGAGGAGGCCGACGATTTTTTCCTGCAATTGAGCGCTCGGGATCGAGCGCAACTGGTCTTGGCGTTGCCGCCGGGGGAGCGGCGGTTGTGGATCAGACTGTTAGCGCCGGACGATGCCGCCGACTTGATTCAAGAGGCGCCGGCCGACGAACGAGAGAATTTGCTGGCTCTGCTGGACGATTCTACTCGAAGAGAAGTGAAGGGGCTCCTCGACTACGCGGAGGATGAAGCCGGGGGGCTGATGAATACCCGCTACTCCCGGCTGCGTGCCGATATGACGGTGGACGAGGCGATCGCCTACCTTCGTCGGGATGCGCGCCAGCGGGAGAAAACGGTCTACTACGTCTATGTCGTGGACGCGGAAGAACATCTTCTAGGGGTAGTTTCTTTCCGCGACCTGATCGTGGCCCCGGGCGATAAGCATGTCAGTGATGTCATGCGTATGGAGGTTATTTCCGCGCCCGATGACTTGGACCAAGAAGCGCTGAGCCAGCTTTTCATGCGCCATCATCTGCTGATGATGCCGATCGTGGACGCGCAGGGGCGAATCAAAGGGGTCGTCAATGTGAATGACATCGTCCAGGTCGTTCAAGAGGAAGCCACTGAAGACATCCAGAAGATCGGTGGCGTGGCGACGTTGGAGGGACCCTATTTGCAGATCCCTCTGCTGCTGATGATTCGAAAACGGGCGGGTTGGCTGGCGGCTCTGTTTTTGGGCGAGATGCTCACCGCCACTGCCATGGGCCAATTCGAGGCCGAGATCGCTCGGGCAGTGGTCCTGGCGCTGTTTGTGCCGTTGATCATCAGCAGCGGCGGGAACTCGGGATCTCAGGCGACGACGCTGGTGATCCGCGCCATGGCACTGGGAGAATTGAGACTTAGAGATTGGTGGAGAGTGATCCGGCGCGAGCTGGTTACAGGGTTGGGTTTGGGGTTGATTTTGGCCTCTATTGGTTTAGCGCGCATTCTCGTGTGGCAGGGTTTGTTCAAGGCCTATGGCGAGCATTACTTCCTTGTCGCTTTGACCGTTGCCCTGAGCCTCGTCGGGGTCGTGTTGTGGGGCTCCATTGCCGGTTCGATCTTGCCGTTTATCCTTCGCGCTCTGGGCTTCGACCCGGCCAGTGCCTCTGCCCCTTTCGTGGCAACGCTCGTGGACGTTACCGGCTTAATCATCTATTTTAGCATCGCCGCCGTCGTTTTGCGCGGTACGTTGTTGTGACCTGTCAGTCGCCGCACGTTCAATCTCATGACTTCTTCCTTGATTGGCTTTTCGATATACTCTTGAGCTCCGGATGGGTTCGATGAAAAGCGCTTTACAGGAAGAGATAGTCGGAAGACTCGCCAAGATTGTTGCGCCGGAACATGTCACCACCGATGAAAACCGGCTTGACGAGTTGTCATGGGACGCGCTGAGCGAGGGGAGACTTCATCCTGCGAACCGGCCTGAAGTGACCCTCCCCCTTTGCAGCGTCCTGCCCGCTTCGACCAATGAGGCCAGACAGATTGTCCTTTTAGCCAACGAAAAAAAAGTGCCGATTATTCCCTATGGTGGCGGATCGGGACTCATGGGTGGGGCATTGTCGGTCCAAGCGGGAATCGTCGTTGATTTGCGACGGATGGACCAAATCCTTGACGTCGATCCGCCGGCTCGTTCGGCTCGTGTGCAGGCAGGCACGGTTTTGGAAGCGTTGGAAAAGCGGCTCGGCCGCGAGGGTTTCATACTTGGCCATGACCCGTGGACCTTGCCTGTTGCCACGGTGGGCGGCGCGATTTCCACTAACAGCATGGGGTATCGCGGCGGACTCTACGGCTCCATGGGTGATCAAGTCCTCGGACTCGAAGCCGTGTTGCCTGACGGGGAAGTGCTCCGCACCCGGGCGGTTCCCAAGTCGTCCGCCGGCATCGATCTCAAGTCTCTTCTCATCGGTGGCGAGGGCTGCTTTGGAATTATCACCGAAGCAACGATTCGAATTTTTCCCGCGCCGGAGGAGCGCGTGCTTCATGCACTTCGCTTCGAGTCCTTCGAAGTTGGCTACAGCGCCATTCAAGAGCTGTTTCGCCAGCGCGTGGAACCGGCCGTGCTTGATTTCGGCGATGCGGACGTGAAGTTTCAAGGCGGCGCGATGTTCTATCTCGGCTTTGAGGGAAACCGCGAAGTCGTGGAGGCGGAGGAGCAACGCGCGCTCTCCGTCTGTGAACGATTTGGCGCCCAGGCGTTGCCCCGGAAAGAGGCGGAAAGATTCTGGAATGATCGACACGAGATTGCCAGGCGATTCATGCAGAACCGGCGGCAACGAAGGGAGCGCGGCAGGGATGGCTTCCATCGCGATTGGATTCACGTTGCACTGCCGGCCTCGAAGGTCTTGTCGTTTCGAGCGGCGGCGATGGAGATTGCCAAAAAACGTGGAGTCCAAGTCCTGGAGAGCGGCTTGTGGATTCAGCCGGAGCTTTTTTCCATGCCTTTGGGTATCCACGACGACGGCACGAACAAGGCTCAACTCGCTTTGGAAGAAACCGTCGATGAACTGCTGCATTTGGTCCACGCAATGGGCGGATCCATGGAATACACCCATGGCGTCGGCGTGAAATTGGCGCCGCTCATGGCCGAAGAGCACGGTTACGGTGTGGAAGTTATGCGCCGGATCAAGAAGACGCTGGATCCCAATGGGATAATGAATCCCGGGAAAATGGCCCTATAGTCACCCCACGCCAGAGGCTCCAGGGCGTCAAAACGAGCGCTCTTGCGTAGCGTTGGGCGGAAAGCTACGATTTTTCCAAATGCTGAGCAAAAATGTCGCGGCCTCCGTTGCTGCTTTGCTGTTTGTCGTTGGTTGCGTTACCGCGCCCTACACAGGCAGGGGGCAGCTTATGCTCGTGTCCGAATCAAACGAGATAGAGTTGGGGGAAGAGGCTTACCGACATATTGTGCGCGATAGTGTATTGGCGGATAACTCTGACGCTTTGCGGATCGTACGCAAGGTGGGGGAAAGAATTGCGCGGCCGGCGAACAAGCCGGAATACAGATGGGAATTCCGGGTTATCAATGACCCGGAGGACATTAATGCCTTTTGCGTTCCCGGCGGGAAGGTGGCGGTCTATAGCGGCATTTTCTCCGTCGCCAGAGATGAGGCGGGATTGGCGGTTATCCTAGGTCATGAGGTGGCTCACGCGTT
>Ga0209887_1000572_pt1 | contig 11128 bp, 14 predicted proteins | sample GWRWN1_30_40_FD_187230 | JGI IMG/M metagenome (GOLD analysis project Ga0209887, IMG submission 187230) | Riverbed sediment microbial communities from areas with no vegetation in Columbia River, Washington, USA - GW-RW N1_30_40 (SPAdes)... | ecosystem: Environmental > Aquatic > Freshwater > River...
GACCGCCTGCGCCTCGTCGGCGCTCGCCATCTCCACGAAGGCGAACCCGCGGGGTCGGCCGGTCTCGCGATCGGTGACGATCTTGATGTCCAGCGCCTTGTGGCCACCTTGCTCAACGAGGGCGCGCAACTGCTCCGCATCGACGCTGAAGGGGAGATTGCCCACGTATACTCGGGCTGCCATGCCACTGTCTCCTTTCCCTTAACACAAGAGGCCGCTGGACTGCAGTCCTCGCGGCCTCGTCACGAATACACGGCAAAACCGTGAGAAGCTAAAGCCGCAACAAGTATAGAACCCTTCAGGGGAGAGTGTCAATGCATCTTTTGTGCCGGAGGGAGTCGGCACAGCGGGCAGTTGAACGGGTCGAGGGCAAAGCCGTTGCGTTTTCGGGTCAAAAGGGGTAGGGTGATTCGCTCTATGATCAGATCGGCCTGGAGGCCGGGGCGATGTCTCGTGAGTCCCACGATACCCTGTGGCTCGCGGGCCTCTGCGGGGCGCGCGCGGGCGCCGCAATGATGTTCATGGCCTACCCGGCCGTCCTCCCCATTGTCCAGCGCGAGTGGCAACTGTCAGGGACCGCGGCAGGGTCCATCTCATCGGCCTTTCAGCTCGTCGGTGCTGTCTCTTTGGCGGTCCTCTCGGCCTTGATCGACCGGGTGGGGGCCCGACGCATCCTCCTCTGGTCGAGCGTCGCGTCGGCCGCCGTTTCTTTGGCCCTGCCCCTCTTCACCGATGGGTATGTTTCAGCCCTGATCCTGTTCTCCGTCCTCGCCGCCGCGCTGGCCGGGACCTACACTCCGGGGCTGGTTCTTCTCGCCGAGCAGTTCACTCCCGAACGGCGGGGGTGGGCTATCGGGTGGTTCCTGGCTTCCGCCTCATTAGGGTATGCGGTCGCTCTCGGGTTGGCGGGGCTGATGATGGTGATCGTTGACTGGCGCGCGGCCCTGTTCGCCCTTGCGTTGGGGCCGGTCGTCGGCGCGGCACTGACCGCCGCGGTCCTGCGGGGCGGGTCGCCGCAGCACTCCGGAGCCCCCGGTCTGTGGAGGTTTTCGGAGACCATGCGCCAGAACCGCGCAGCCCAGCTGATGGTGGTCGGATACACCTTTCATTGCTGGGAGCTCTTTGGCATGTGGGCGTGGACGCCGGCCTACCTGACCGTGGTGTTTGCCGCCACCGGCCTGGATCTCAGTCGCTCGGCCGGCATTGGCGCCAACCTCTCGGCCCTCTTCCACGTCATGGGGATTGTCGCGGCCAGCGTCGGTGGCTGGCTCTCCGACCGCTGGGGACGGACGGCGGTCATCATCGCCATGATGGCCACCAGCACCGTGTGCTCGTTCACCTTTGGCTGGCTCCTGACCGCGCCGCTAGGGCTGCTGCTGCTGGTCGGCATCGTATACGGCTTCTCGGCGTTGGGCGACTCGCCGGTATACTCTGCAGGAATCACGGAGGTCGTGGAGCCTGCGCAACTGGGTTCGGTGCTGGCGGTGCGTTCGCTGCTGGGCTTTGGGGCGGGCGCTGTGGCGCCGCTCGCCTTTGGCGCGGTGTTGGATGTGACGGCCGGTGCATCGGACCCGACCCGAGGGGTGTGGGGGTTGGCGTTCAGCGTCTTGGGGATCGGGGGGGTCCTGGGGGTTTGCGCTATGCTCTGGCTTCGGTCTCTCCCAGAGGGTCGGCAGCTTGCCGGCGGCAAACGGTGATCGTCCGTTTCCCGTCCGGCCTCGATCGGTCCGGGAACAAGAGGCGCCTTCAGAAAGTCTTTACTTTTGCTTGACAAATGTGCGGATCGTGATAGCGTACGTTTCCCTTGTGGTGCTTCAGTCCCTAGGCCTGAGTTTCGCCGGCCGGTTCAGTGCGGAGAGGGTTGAAGCGAGCCGTGGACGGCAGGGGCGCATCCATTCCCTCCCTTCCTGCGTCTAATCGATGGAGGTTTCGCATAGGCGATAGCCGGGAACAAAACCGGCGACGTCGTCGTCTGGAAACAAGGGTAGGTCTCGTGAGCACCGCCTCGACCGATGGTGATTTGCGCATGAAAGGGGGTGAAAACATGACACGCACGGTGATGATCGTTGGGCTCCTCGCCATGTTCTTGGTAACCCTCGGAGGCCCCGCTTTGTCCATCGTTCCCGCTAGTGCCGCAGAGATGATGGAATCCGACAAGGCGATGATGAAGGCGACGGGGGAGGACCTCAAGGCCCTCAAGAACGAGCTGGCTGCCATCCAGGCCGAGCTCCAGAAGCTCAGCAACCGAGTCGGGGGCATGACCAAGATGATGGATAAAACAGTCAGCGATTACTGCAAGAGCGTTCCCGACTCCCTCAGGAAAGCCGGATTCGCCCCAGGTCTTTGTAGCTAAAAAACTCTGTCAGTGTATTCGGCGCAGAGGGCCGGAAGTGAGGCCGGCCCTCTGCCCGACAAACTCCCCCTGATTCTCCGCGCAGTTTCTCGCCAACGTCAGCCAGCCACGCGTCTCTGCACGATTTCCAGCCATGTAAGGGCCGTCCGGGTCCGCCATGTCCTTCCCACTTGCCTTATACCTTCATAAGGGGGAATCGGCCCCCCGCCCAGCCGGGGAAGAGGATCTCGTCCCGGGCAATGCCCAGGTGTTTGCCGGCGACCTCGGAGAAGACGCCGCGGAAATCGGTCGTGACGGGCAGGTCCCTCCCGTCTTCGAGAACGTCCGGGACGAGCGAGGGCACCGTCCCGTGCACCCGGCCCGCATCGAGCTGATTGCCGAGCACGAAGAGACACGAGGCCCGTCCGTGGTCGGTCCCGCCAGAGCCGTTTTCGCGCACACTCCGGCCGAATTCCGTCATCGTCAAGAGCACCACGTCGTCCTGGTGCCGTTCGAGGTCTGTCCAGAAGGCGGTGATTGCCCGGGCCAGGTCCTGCGCCTGCCGCGCGAAGGAACCGGTGGTCGTCCCCTGCCCTACGTGTGTGTCCCATCCTCCGGATTCGGCGAACGCCACTTCGAGCCCTGCGTCAGCCTTGATCAGCTGGGCAATCTGCCTGAGACTCTGGCCGAGCGGGGTGCGGGGGTATTCGGCCCCCTTCGCGGGTCGATAACGGGTGATTTCCGGCCGGGAGAGCAGCTTCACGGCTTCGAAGCTCTCGCGAGCCGTTCTGCGAAGCAGCTCCGCAGAGGTCTGTTGGTAGAGGTCTTCGAAACTCTGGCTTGCGACGCGGGCAAGTTCTTTGCCCCCCGCAGGCCGGACGCCGAATTCATCCAGATTGGCGACGGCCAAAGCAGGGGCGTCGCCGTAGAGAGATCGGGGCAGGGCGCTCGTCACGGCCACGGCGCGCCAGGGGGTGCCCTCATGACCCAGCTGCCCAACTGCTCGATTGAGCCAGCCGGAGGGCGTTCCTTTCCGGCCAGGAGTTCCCGTCTCCATATAATCCTGGGCATCGAAATGCGACCGCGTCGGATCCGGCGAGCCGACGCCATGCACGATCGCCAGCCGCCCCTCCCGGAAAAGCGGGGCCAAGGGAGTCAGGGCCGGATGAAGGCCGAAATGCCCGTTGAGATCGATGAGGGCCCCCTCGCCGGCCGATCGGGCTGCGGTCATCGCGAGGCGCGGACGCAGCTTGGGCAGCATGGGATCGGTGAACGGGGGAACCGCCATGAGCCCGTCCATCGCACCCCGCTGAAAGACGGTGACGAGGACTTTGCGCCTCCGGGCGAGGCCGGGCTGGGTGCTCGCAGCGGCAGCGCGCCGCAAGAATATGGGGCTTCCGCCGAATCCGACCCCGAACAAGGCGATGCCGCCTGCTTTGAGAAAGGCTCTCCGTGTCCACAAGGTGTCTTCTCCTCGACTGAGGGTTACCGACGTTGAAATTCCGGTGCGCCCAGGATGACGCCGACCACATGCGCGAGGGGCGTTGGCATGGTTACGGTTGATCCTTCGCGAACGGGCGCCGATGGACGTTCATCGTCATCCACAACCCCAGCCGACTGGTCCCGCAGCACAGACGGGGCCTCCGGACTCACCTCCGTCTCGCGCCGTGCGGCCTTGTCCACTTTTTGGGCGAAGCTAAGGTCACGGGCGACCGGAGTCAGCAGGCGCAGCGTTTCCGTGAGATCCCGCTCCGGGAGGATCAGGGCGGCATAGGTTGCCAGGGCGGCCTCGACCGATTCCGGTTCGCGACCCCCGTTCAGGGTCGGCAGGTCGAAGGCAATCCCTGGGATGCGTCCGGGGGCCAGGTGTAGCCCGAAGTTCATCCGATTGAGCAGCGACCCCGTGTTCACCCATGCCTCGGCCCGGTCCGGATAGCCGGTCGGTGCCTGGTAGGCGTAGAGCGGCTGCCCCATTCGGGCAATCCACTCGAGCATGGGGCGCGGTTGCTCTACGTCAGCCTGCAGGGCTCGCAGGGCACTGGTCACCAGTTCGAAGGGCGATTTGATCTTGCTCCGTCGCGCGGCCTCCTGCCAGAATTCGGGGGAGGTGGCGATGGTGCGGATGAGGGCGCGCACGTCCCCGGCCGTCTCCTGGAATTGCTGCGTGAGCCGTTCGACCAGCGATGCAGCCGGCCGGTCGGACACAAAACGCACGGCAAGCTTCCTGGCGATGTGCCGCGCGGTGGCCGGATGACGCGCAAACATGTCCAGCACGCGCTCGCCTTCTTCCATCCCTCCGCCAGGCGGGAATCTCTCGCCCAGGATGATCTTTTGGGTCGCGTCATGGGTGTCGGCCCGGAAGAGAAAATCGCCGTCTTCAACGAATCCCAGGCCGTTGGCGCGGGTGAGGTGTTTCTGGAGCCGCTCCCGGCGCGGTCCTGGTAGTAAAACTGTCCAACCCGTGAACACCCGTGCGACCTCGATGACGTCCTGCTGCGTATAGCCGCCGTCAACCCCCAGGGTGTGCAATTCCATCAACTCGCGAGCGTAGTTTTCATTGATGCCGCGTTGCTGAAGGGAGGGCCTTCCCTTCGACGTCTCCTCCCTGGTCTGGCTTCCCTCGCGACGGGGCATGCCTCCGCGGATAGGGGAATGGTTGCCGGGCCGCTTGGTGGTCTGGCTCATGGTGGTCGTGGTCCCGTCGGAGGCGGTTGATTGGGCGTTGTCAAGGTACAGGAGCATGGCAGGGTGTTTGGCCGTGGCGTGAAGCAGGGCGCGGAAGTCCCCCAGGACGTGAGGGCGGATGGCATCGCGTTCGTATGAGAGCACAAAGGGGCGAGCCCGGTTATTTGTGATCGACACGTTGAAGTGGTTGTACCAGAAGTCGACCAGGACCTCCGTCAGTCGGTTTTCGCTGTACACGGCTCGGAGGAGCTTCTGGGCCATGAGTTCCTCGGTGAGTTCGCGCTGCGGGCGGTATCCCTTGTTCTGCGCAAAGGTCTGCAATTTCTGTCGCGTCCCCGCTCGATCCGTCGGAGGATCGTTGCGCGAGATTACACCCTCGCGAATGGCCTGGGCCCGGACCGTCCCGGGTCCCGGATAGGTGGTAGCGATTTCGCGCCCGGAGAGGGTCAGGGTCTTGAGCGGCGCCAGTCGTCCCACGAGCTCGTGTTCGGGACGATTCCCTGAGAGTTGTTCCTCGAGCCAGTTCTCCAGGCCCTGCGCCACTACCCGGTCGATCTCACCAGGACGAGCCCCAAACGCGAACCGGTCCAGGAGAATGGCGGCCGCCTGCTTTTGGGTGAGGCCAGCCTCTTGGTATGGCAGACCCGTTCGACGTCCATGGCGTGCCGCGGATGCGAAAGGGCCCAGGAAGAGAAGAATGGCGAGTAGAAAAATGATCGAGCGAATCCGCATGGTTCTCTCGCTAATTACCCCGTGACAGTGGGCCGGACAGCATCTCCCAGATCCTCGCCTCTTTGGAAAGGGCGATGCAGGCCTCTTCATTGTTTAGACGTATGCATCGGCCATCCGTTAAAAGAAGCAGCCATCTCTCGCTGACGCCGGTCACCAGTCAGCAATCGACAATCAGCCATCGGCTGTCACCTTTCAGCGCGGTCATCCCCCCCGCCTGGCAAGGGGGAAGAGAAAAAGATTTTGCCCGTGGCCGGGTGAGTTGCTAAGATGCACGCGGCTTTCCCCTGCCTCGGTCGGCGCGGTGTGGCCTGATCGTTTTCCGGAGGGGTCTATGGGAGAGGCGGGATGGCGAGGGTACAGCGAACACGAGTTTCAGATGGCCCTCTTTGTCCGAGACAGGATCTTTCAGCACTACGGGGTCTCGGAAGAGGATCAGGCAGTGATCAGTGCAGCCCTGTCTCTCCTGGCCATCCATCACCTCAGGGATCAGGGCAAGATCGTCCTCAAGACGGACCTCGAAGGGCTGTTCTCCGGTTTTCCCTGGGGCCTGCCGGACCACCACCAGGCGGAAGAGATCGCCCGGGAGCATATGCAGAAATATGACGTCTCTCGGCCTCTGAAAGAGCTGCTCTTCGCCGTGCTGCTCGTAGAGATCACCTCGTCCCTTCTCTCCGAGAAGAAGCTGATCTGGCTTGCGCCCCCTGGTGATCGCCCGTGAGGCCGCGCACGAAAGCGAGCTGGCACGGCCCCCGAACGGCCATCTCGAGGCCCCCGGCACGGCAGGAGGCGGCCCCGGAACTCCGTCGAGCCCTGCGGTAGTCTCCCCCCGGTGGCTCCCCTGTCGGTCCCAGACCGGCTAGTCCTTCGATTCATAAGTTCGGTGACGAACTTATTCACTCAGGACTCAGCCACCCCGGATCTTAGGGACGATCAGGACCATGTCCCCCGAGGCCAGCCGGTGCGTCTTGTCCACCGTCAGGCCGTTGACCCGCACCTCCGTCTTCCCGTTGGTGCCCATCTCGGCCAGCAGCTCATCGAGGGAGAGCGGATCCTTCCCGACGTACGTGGTGATGCTTTTTCCCATCATCACCACCTTGACTGCGACAGTTCGCTCCTTTTCCAAGAGGTCCGTCGTCATGATCTGCCTCCTTTCCTCAGCATCGGTCGCCCGAGCTGGTGAGCAGGGTGAGGGTCTTGAGGTCCAGGAGGATCTCGCGGGGGAGATCCTCGCCGGTCGCCAGCCGCTTGACCAGATTGCCGATCAGGCTGGCGATCGCAAATCCACTATAGCTAATCGCCGCTGCCGTGCAAGGGAAAACCTCGGCCTCCTCGTCGCCATACAGGGTCTTTTCGTACAGCCGGACGTCGTCCGGATCAGTCGGATTCACGGCGTAGATCCGCGCCACCTCCGCGCCCATTCGGGCGTCCAGGTACCTCAGCACGCCGGCACGATACCGGATGGATCGCTGCCAAATCGCCTTCCGGGCCCGCATGGTGTCCACCGCCGCAATCACAATCCCCGTCATGCGCTGGGCCTCCACCTCAATCGGGACCCCCTCCACGGGAGCCCCGGCGAACTCCTCCAGGATCTCTCGGAGCGCCTCGACCTTCAGTCGCCCCACGTCCCTCAGGCGGAAGAGTTGGTTCGGCAGGTTATGCTCCTCGATCGCGTCAGGGTCATAGAGGTGCAGCCGCTGGGCCCCCATCTTGGAGAGGGCCAGGGCGGCGAAGGAACCGATCCCGCCACAGCCGATGAGGTGGATGGGAAGGTCCAGCGTCTCCGGATTCACCAGATCCAGCTGTCGCAAGAACTCCATGGACCGCCCGGGTCTCACGATCTCGACTCCTGCCAGTAGACGATGGGAACGCGCCAGTCCTTCGGGTTGACCGTCTTCAAAAAGTCGAGGAGGACGTAGACGAGGGCCACAAACTGGTACTCCCCGATCAGCTTGGCGATGCCCTCCCGGGTGTTGCCGAGACAGGGCCGGCCCCGATAGATGTGCGGGTGGTCATAGGCCCCGACGGCGCCGGTGAGGTTCCAGATCCGAATATCGCCGGCGAGGGAGATCTCTATCCGATAACTCCCCAGGCAGAATTCCCGCCCCTCGTACTCCGCATGGATCGGGGCGGTGAAGACCGTGATCCGGCCATCCTGGACCTGCACCTCTCGGACCTCCGGGAGCTCCTTGAGATCGTCCAGCTCCTTGAGATGTTGCGCCTGCGAGGACGCGGTGCTCCGCAGGGTGTTGAGACGCTCCCGGTATGTCGAGAGCCGCCGGGTCTCGGCCGTGATTCGACGGGCATACTCTTCCAGGTTCTCCTCGAGGAGACGCATCTCCTGTTCCAGAAAGGCCATCTCTTCGTGCACGCGACTCCGGCATTCCTGAATATAGGCCTGCCGGACCTTGGCCTGCCGTCGTCGGTCCCATCCGCCTGCTGCCTCCTCGGTCTCCTGCCGGAGCGTCTCCAGGGTGGCCTGGAGAGGATCCAATCCGAGCGGGGACAGGCTTCTGAGCTCTGTGAGGACCCGGGGGAGACTCAGGTCGAGCAGGCATCGCAGGAGGAGTGGCCGGAGCTCTCCATCCTGACCGAGGAGGTTGAAGAGGACGTAGATGTTTCCTTCGACGATCTCCGCCACGGCTCGCCCTTCCTCGTCCCGAAGAATCCTTCCCCGGCCGATGTGAGAGCCGGGGGGAAAGCCGTGCTGGGCTGGCGGTGCCAGGGGATAGCCGAAGGCGAAGGGGAGCCGGATCTCCGGCACGCGCGCGAATAACCCAAAAAGGATCGGCGGTGTCGGGAGGGCGAAATGATGGACGGTGATGGTCTCTCCGCGGCTCGGACGCGCGTATCGGCGCTGATTGCCGACAAAGGAGAAGGGGACCTCGAGCCTTTGCGCGTAGTGCCTCAGCACCTCCGGAAGAGGGGACAGGCCGAGAGGATACGCCAGAGGGGAATCCGCCCCCTTTCCGCATTCGAGACGAACGGAAAATTCCGGCGGAATGCACGGCCCCCCGCCAGGCCCACCACCCTGGAGTGGAGCCTGGGAAAGGGGAGGGACATCCGTTCCACCCGCTGAAGTCGATCGCCTGGACAAGACGTGTGTCCCTTACCCAAGGCCCTTGTGGGTGCCTCGTGATGATGGAAGGTGTTTTTCTGTTACCATCGCCCCTTCCATGTTGTCAAGACGGAATCGGCGGTTGGACGATGATCAGGAGACCCTCTGGGGCCGGATCGGCTTTCGACCCGCAAAGCCCTCGGTGAGGCCGTGCCAATACGCCACCTCGGCCTCATCCGGCTTCCAACAGAGCAGGACCTCCCGGCCTTCGTGGAGGGAGGGAAAATCGACGAGACCCAGGTGGAGGTCCTTGAGGAGACATCCCAGGGTTTCGATCTGTGTGACGGCGGCGTTGCATTGCTCCAGGATCGATTCGGCCTCGCGCTTGATGCGGAGGAATCCCTCCCCTCCCAATCGGTAGCCGTTTTCCCCCGCCTGTTGCCGGATCGTCTCCAAGGCCTGCTGCCGCTCTTCCAGTTCCCGTCGCCTCGCCTGGAGATGCTCCAGGATTACCCGCAGCTCGGGAAGGAGGGCGTTGGCCTCCTCGACCGTGAAGTACCGCCTCGCCATCGATGCCCCTCAAGGAGCGTGCATCTGAGCGTACCCAAGCGGACCGGGCCCGTCAACACGAAATCCCGGCTGAGGCGAGCCACCAGCCGAGATCTGCCGTGACGGCCCGGACCACCTCCTTGCTGTTCGTGGGCGTGAGGCGCTGCACCTGTACCTCGGGGCGGGCCTTGATCCGGTCCGCGACCGGATGCGCCTTGGCCATTATCGTGCCCACGAGGGGGCGCGGGCCGTCGAGGACCTCGAAGAGGACCGCCTGGAAGGCGCGGGAGTAAAGCTCCATCTTGCCGATCTCGTCGATCACGATGAGATCGGCCTCGTGCAGGGCACGCGTGACGGCCTGAACCCCGATGGCTTCAAAAGTCTTGAGGTCAACGCCGTACCGCCCGACCCGCGGCGGCCCCGGACGTCTGACATGGGCCAGGACCCCTTCGCGGCCGCTGAGATCGGTGATCTGAAAGCCGACCCGCTCTCCCCCTTCGCGAATCTCCCGGGTGGTGAACCCGCCTTTCCTCCCCGGAAGAATCTCCAGAATGGAAAGGAGCAGGGATGTCTTCCCCACCCCGGGAGGGCCTGTGATGAGTTGTGCGCGGGCCATCGGCAGTTCAGGCCGGTCGCTGGCGCTCCTTGGGCACGACGCTGGTCGCCACGGCCCGGGCCACCAGCACGGGGGGATCGAGGATTCGAGCCGAGGAGGGGAAGGGACCCTCGCAGGTGATGACCTTTTGGGCCTCAAAGACCATGCGGCGCGAGGTGCTCCCGACCGCAACGATCCTTCCGGACGCCTCGATGTAGTCCCCACCCCGGACGGGAGCCAGGAACTCGACCGATTCGTAGGCCCGGAGGAGCCCCTCGTCCCCATCGTAGTGGATCGTCAGTTCCGTGGCCAGGTCGCCGAAGAGGCGAAGGATGTGAGACCCGGCAACCAACATTCCCCCATAGTGGACGTCGGCGTGGCTCACCCGTACTCGCAGGGAGGCCCGCGGGTACTCCCGGTCCCGCGTCACGGCTGGGCCCCTTGGGATTGGCCCTCGAGCACCGTTTCCGCCGCCAGGATCGGCGCGCCGACGCGAAGAGCGAGCGCGACGGCGTCGCTCGGTCGAGAGTCGACCTGGACCTCTCGCCCGTCCACCTGGAGGACGAGGGTGGCGTAATAGGTGTTCTCCTTCAGCTCGGTGATCACCGCCCTAGCCACGCTGGCCTGGAAACGGCGGAGCACGTCCAGGAGCAGGTCATGGGTGTACGGCCGTGGAGGGGTCACGCCTTCGAGGGGAAGCGCGATCCCCACAGCCTCAAACTGCCCGATGGCCATGGAGAGAGCCCGCTTGTCTCTCTTGCTGCGGAGCAGGACGCGCGCCTGTCCGCCCGGATCGGCGATAACGCCGAGGACCTCCATCTCATGGAGCTTTGCCGTCTCCTGGGCGTGGGCGAGGCCGGGTGTGATGCCACAGAGCAGGAGAGAGAACAGGAGGACCCACCGCCGGGAGAGAGAGCTACGAGCCATGCGACCCTCCTTCGATCGGCCAGACCCGTGGCCGGGTCTCCTTGAAATTGATACACCGGACCAGGCGCCAGCCGCTGAGCAAATTGACGCGGTGGATCTGGTCCGGGACAAGGCCCACCTTCTCCAAGAGGGGGGTCAGTTGGAGGTCCGGCTTGAAGAGGCCCGTTCGCGTGATGAGGGGGGCCATCATCCTCTCGAGCCGGCCCATGACGGGGTGGTCGCTCTTGAAGTGATTCAGGATGATGATATGGCC
>Ga0209887_1000573_pt1 | contig 11107 bp, 13 predicted proteins | sample GWRWN1_30_40_FD_187230 | JGI IMG/M metagenome (GOLD analysis project Ga0209887, IMG submission 187230) | Riverbed sediment microbial communities from areas with no vegetation in Columbia River, Washington, USA - GW-RW N1_30_40 (SPAdes)... | ecosystem: Environmental > Aquatic > Freshwater > River...
CTCCTCGGCGTCCCCCCGACCCCACAACATGGCACCTTGGATATTGATATCGCAAGCTATGTCGATGCTATGAAAAAAGCCGCGTCAATTACTTTGACTTCCGACCAAAACGGTGGAAGTATCGGGAGCTCGACAAACTACAAGACGGTATATTCGTGGCCCGATGACCCCGCTAACTTCAACAATCAGGGCCTTAAGCTCCAAAACATTACTGGCTACGGCACGCTTCTCGTCAAAGGTGACTTAGAATTGGGCGGAGGGTTTACCTGGTATGGTCCTATTTTGGCCACTGGTTCGATAACACTGAACGGCGGAGGCGGCGCGGGAATTAACATCTACGGTAAAGTTTTATCGGGAACTTCAACTCTCACGGATGTTACAATTAATGGTGGTAATACGATCACATTTGACAGCTGCCACATAAAGAAGGCAATGGCGTCGGCGCCGCTTAAAGTTGTTACGTGGAAACAGTCTTATTAGCGCTTTGATTTCAGTAGTGCCTCCGCGGCATCGCCCATCTCGAGGATACTAGTAAATTCGGTGAGATAGTCGTTGGAGCGGCGGCTCGCCTGAATTCTCCTCTTTAAGCTAGTCAGGTCTCTTAAGAGTTCCTGGAGCTCTGAGCTCGACATTCCGGCTACAGTTTTAGACCTGTGCTTCAGACCATCTAAATCCTTGATTATGGGATCAGACTCGCGGACAGCTCCCGTCTTGGCGTCGGCGGCTGGAGATTTGCTGTGTTCCTTTTCCTCTGTAGCGGGCACGATCGGAATTTTTATCTGCGTTGATTCCGGCGCTGCCGACTGTTTGACCGGCTTGTTGGATTCTTCGATTTTGCTTATATATGCGCGGTCCACACCAAACACCCCGCCATACGCATCGAACATGAGCTGTGTTCCCTCATACCAGTAGCGCCCTGTAACAAACTCGTTGCCATTTGCCAGTTTAATGACATAAGCCGCGTCTGCTGTACCAGAATAGGTTAAGCAAAGCGCGATTAATAAACTCGCCGGCAATTTCTGCATTGCAAATTCCAGTAGTGAAATTTTACCATTGTCTCTCAGTCCCGTCAAAACTCCGCTCAAGAGGCGACGCAACCTGTTAAGCACAATCATCTTCGTTTTGGCCAAGAGAAGTCTCTCCGACGTGCTCGAACAAGGCAAGGCGGACGGCGCCATCGCGGAGTTTCAGCGGGCCCTCAGTCTGGATCCCAAATACTTTCCCGCTCGCCTCGACCTGGCGTATGCTTATGAGCGCGCGCATAAGATAGAAGATGCGATGGAGGCATACCGAGAAGCCATCAATTTTCAGCCGCGAAATTTCTTCGCCCACAATAATCTGGGTGTGCTCTACGACAAGAAGGGACTGCATGACACGGCGATTCGCGAGTTTGAAACTGCCCTCGCGATCGAGCCGGGCAACGCGATGGCGTTGAAGAATCTTGAAACCCCTAAAAGAACCAAGCGGCCATAAAGCCGCGTGAAGCACAGATCCTGCAGGCGGAAAGAGAGGCGCAAGCCCAACCTAATGATCCGCAGGCTTCTTACAATCTGGCTCGAGTCTACGCTTTCTATGGTAAAAAAGAACTCGCTTACGAATGGCTCACGAAGGCTCTCAAGCAGGGCTACAAGGATATCGGTTATCTGCGATCCGATCCGGCTCTGCATAGCATACGGGACGAAAGAAACTTCCAACTGCTATTGCGACCGTACAGTCCTTAAAAACGAAGAATCGCGCAAGCGCTGCGCATGGCCGCTTAATCTTTTTCCTACATCACCGTCTGTAATCGGCTAGGAAATTGTCCGCTGCTGAAATTTGGAATATGCATGTCACTGTTCTAAATTCCTTTTGTCCGACATAATGGGACAAAAGATGCCAACGAAGTACAGAAAAGATCTTTAACGGAAACGCCAGCCTACAAGTCTAACTACCTTTTCGCGTCTCGCAGAAACTCCAATCCTAGGTATTGACATGCCCCCTGCCCGCACGTATTTTCCGCGAGCGCAGGAGGGACGTCATGAACTCCAAATCCAAGCATGGCTATTCTCTGATCGAGCTGGTCGCCACCATGGCTCTGGCAGGCATTTTAGCTGCGATCGCTCTGCCGAGCTGGAACAAGCTACTTCCTTCCTACCAGCTCGACAGCTCGGCACGTCAGTTTCAATCCGAACTCCACAACATCAAAATGCGCGCGGCCACGGAGAATGTAGGCTTCCAGCTTGTCTATGCGAATGGCGCTGCGGCCTACACAATTCAGAGAGACTCTGCTGTCCTAGTCACGAAGCCGTTGCCGGCAGGTGTGATCGTTACAAGCGCGGCTACAATTTCCTTCTCGCCGAGAGGAACCGCGAGCGCAAACCGGATCCGGCTGCGAAGTTCAGATGGGATGTGCAAACAAGTAGTGGTGAGTCCGACAGGTAGAGTTCGCATCTGTAAGCCGAGTGATTGCAGTGGGGACTGTTAGATCATTTCTGAAGTTGCGGATCGTTGATAGGCACCAGGCAGGGTTCACCTTCAACGAAGTCCTAGTGGCAATCAACGTCATTGTCATTGCCATACTAGGCTATTCATTGACTACAGTTGGAGTCATTCGCGGAAACCTGACGAACGACAACACTACTGTGGCGATCAACTTGGCGCAAGATAAGATGGAGCAGCTCAAGGTGCAAAAAAAGCTAGTCAATGATGACCGGTGTCCCAACTCTGGGGACCAAGCAATTACAGCTACTGGGACGCCCAACGGAATATTTAACCGTTGTTGGAGGATCTTTGATTCTCCCCTCGGGCCGCACCTGAAACAAATCGATGTCACGGTATCTTGGCGAGATCGCGAGAACCGCGAAGTTATTGTCACCACGCTTGTCTACTCGGAATGAAACCTACCATGCAGCTTCGCCATAACCATTCCGGCGTTACCTTGATAGAGCAGCTCGTTGCGCTGTTGTTAGGAACGATCGTCATTGTCTCTCTTTATGAGTTCTACCGCGCCGAGATGTTTCGCACAATTTCTCAAGAGGCTAAGACGTCGACACTGGAAGATGCACGGGGCGCCTTGGACATCATCGTTCGCGATCTAAGGAATGCCGGATCCTGGGGGACAGGTAGCGCTCCGTCGGAGAGTGGAGGCGCTGATGATCCCAGTAACGACGTCGATACAGACTGTAATCGCGTTTATGCTGCCTCCGGTGGCATGGTTCATATCCAGATGGATCTTAATGGCAATGGCAGCTGCGCAGACACTGAACCCCGTGAAAACATACATTACGAACTCACGGGTCCGACCTCGACCTGCCCGGGTACGACCATTATTCGGCGCAACGGCGATTGTCTGGTGGCCAACGTCAAGACCGCAACGGCCGGTAAACTCTTTACTTATTACGATGCCACGGGTGCCGATCTCGGTGACTCGCCTTTGCCGACGGTGATCAAACGGATCCGGATTGCGTTTGCGGTTCAAGTTAAGAACCCTGATCCTCGAGTAGGTGGGAATATGACGTCCACACTCTCGACCAGCATCGAACTACGAAACTAACCAGCCCATGGCCGCCAAGCAAAAACTCGTCTGTGATAAAAGGGGGATGGTCCTGTTTTCTTCGCTTCTTTTTGTATCGCTTTTGATGGCCGCAGGCATGGGGGCGTGGATTGCGATACAAAATGATTACAGAATTACAACCAACTTGAGACAAGGGACGGTGGTTTTCTATCTCGCCGAGGCTGGAATTGAATGGGCTAAACAGCAAATTAACCAAGCAGCTATTCATCCTCCGAGACCCGTAGATCGGGTGCAAAGTTTCTCTTCCGGAACATTCTCCGTGTTGTATCTTTCTTCGACGCCGGTCACGCCGTTGACAGCCAAAATCGTCATTCGGTCGACTGGAGCATCGGGTATTTCTTCGCAAACAATCCAAGCGCAAGTCACTAAGGTCTATGACCTTGCTGATGGTGCGATCGCACTCCGGGGAGCGGAAACGAGTGTCAGTTTGAGCGGTAATACATTCTTTATCTCCGGCTTCGACTCCGATCCGGTGAATGGCGCGCCGGTGGCGGGGGCTAAACCACGTTCTGCGATTTCAACTTCAAGTCCAGCGCTACGAGCACAAATCGACGCCGCATTGCCCACCCTGAAACCCGGCAACGTCATTGGTGGTGAAAATAACACTGCGGTTTCGCAGAGTGACCTCATTCCAGGCCCAATCATAACGCAACTCGGAGATGATCTTTGCCGTGCCCCGCACGCCACAACGACGGCTATACCCGTTGGCGGGACGCTATCCGTTGCTGGAGAAACTTGGGGAAGCCGATCCGGACCCCAGCTTCACTGCATCGAGGGACTTTCTGGGCCCGGCGATTCGGTGACGGTCGGTGGAAAATTCAGTGGCGTTGGCATTCTGGTAGTGCGCAATGCCGAGATCGTCGCTAATGGTGCCTTTCGCTGGGAAGGGTTAATCGTCGTGACTGGAACCGGCGTTGGCTTTCGGGTAGTGGGAGAGGAAAATAAAGAAGTCTATGGCGCAGTAATGATCAACGAGACGGGCTCGGTTGCGGCTACGACATCGACTATCTTGGCGCTTCAAGGGGCTATTAAAGTGTTTTACAGCCGATCCGCGCTTGATAGAGTGGTAAGCCTGGTGCCATCGGCGACGTTAGAAAATGTCTATGCATCGCTTCCCTTCACCATCACGCCAGACTACTGGCGCAGTGTAAATCCCTGATTCAAATCACGAGTCTCAGGTTTCGCGGGTTTCGCGGTTTCCAGGTTTACATCAGCGCCGGAAGATGTTAAGCTCTCAACTCATAAGGCTTTTTTGTCACGTCGTTGTTGAAAATTTGGCTACGGGATAGATTCCCGTTAAGGTCTCCGTGTAGATTGGCTGACGCAAAGAAGCCCGATAGCCTAAACGGCGGTAAACGAAAACGGCGGCGCTAGAGGGGGGAAAGCATGGAGAGCAAGAAGACCATCATGGTGGTCGACGACAATCCCGATATTATTACGATCATTAAGACTATTTTAGAGGGTAAAGGATATAACGTAATCAGTGCTTCTAGTGGCCAAGAGCTATTAAATCTTTTAAAGAATCAAAAGCCAGATCTGATTATTTTAGACATTATGATGCCTGAAATGGATGGTCTTGAGGTATTGACCAAACTTAAAGGAGTTACCGATACGACTAGCATTCCGGTGATTCTATTGACCGCCAAGGTTCAATACGAGGATGTCTTAGGAGGATACAAACTCGGAGCTGATTATTACATCACGAAGCCCTTCACGAGCACTCAATTGATCAATGGAATCAATCTGCTTTTGGGGGAGCGGAAAAGTTAGCTCTCCCGTGTTACTGGTTTGAAATTCCGTCCATAGCGTGCCGTTCCGGGTTGAATTTCTATTCCGCCGAACCGGCGCGAGTTATTTCTTCTGATGATTCGTTTCATCACTTTCGAGGGTGGTGACGGGAGCGGAAAAACCACTCAAGTCAAAGCCCTTGAAAGTCATCTAACAGCTAGCGGTAAATCCTGTCTATCGACCCGGGAGCCTGGCGGGACTTCGTTAGGGGAGCTCATCCGGCAAGTTCTGCTCGAAGTCGGCAAACAAACGATCACTTCGCCAACGGAATTATTCCTTTACTTAGCGGACCGGGCGCAGCATATCCATGAAGTCATCATTCCTGCGCTTGAACAGGGAAAGATCGTTCTTTGTGATCGGCACACGGACTCGACACTTGCATATCAGGGTTATGGACGCGGGATAGACCTTGGATTGTTACGAAGCCTTAATGATATCGCTAGCCAGGGAATCAAGCCGGATCTCACGCTGCTGTTTGACTGCCCGGTAGAAATCGGGTTGTCTAGAACTGTTCAGCGTCAGTCCCAAACGACCTCAGGACGAAACGAAGATCGCTTTGAGCGGGAAAAGATCGAGTTTCACGAAAGGGTTCGTACGGGGTTTGTTGAGTTGGCGCGGGCCGAGCCACACAGATTCCGCATAATCGATGCGGCGCGATCCGCCGAAGACGTCGGGCAAGAGATCAAGAACATTATCGATGGAGAGCTGACATAGATGAGTTTTTCGCAAATCGTTGGCCATCAAAAACAGGTAGAAATCGTGCGCCAAGCGTTGAACCATGGGCGGCTGCATCATGCCTATCTCTTCTTAGGCATGGAGGGGGTCGGTAAGAAAACGATTGCTCTCGGCCTTGCCAAAGCGATTCATTGCTCGGCGGCGACCGGCGATTTCTGTGGCGAGTGCGCGGATTGCGCGCGTATTCAAGACGGCAACCACCCGGATGTCCGCATCATCGAGCCTCTGGCCGGGAAAAAAGAGATCAGCATTCAGCAAATTCGTGAGCTGGAAAAGGAACTGAATTTTCGATCCTTTTCCGGCAAGAAAAAAATCGCCATCTTGGATCCTGCCACCTTGATGAACCTATCCGCACAAAACGCGCTCTTGAAGACCCTCGAGGAGCCGCCTCGCGATTCTCTGTTGATATTAATTGCGGCCAACGGTGGCGCACTCCTGCCAACCTTACGATCGCGCTGCCTCCGGATTAGTTTCGGTCCACTGGCGCGAGACCTTATCAGCGGTTTTTTGGTCTCCCGCAAAGGATTAGAGGCGGAGACGGCGGAATTTTTGGCAGCGATGAGCCTAGGAAGCTTAGGTGCGGTCGTTAGTATTGACACGCAAGAGTTGCTCGAAAGACGGCGAGAATGGGTGCGGCTGATTTCCGGTCTACGTGCCGGAGATTACCGTGCGGCCACCGATGCCGCAGAGGTTGTGGCGGGTAGCAAAGACGATTCCTTGAGATTTCTTGAATGGCTTGAAAGTTGGGTTCGCGATCTGCTGGCATATAGCGTCACGCGGAACCCGCAAGATATCGTCAATATTGACATGTTACCCCAGATTCAGAGGCAATCAGCTACCACCGACTTCGAGCGCCTTTTCTCTCGGATCGCCGAGGTGAAAGCAGCGATCGGGGGAATACAAAGAAATCTAAACCGCCGCATGGTGATCGAGGATTTGCTACTGAACGCGGTTGAGGCGAGTTGATGGACCGCATTTACATCACCACTCCGCTCTATTACGTCAACGCCGAACCTCACCTGGGCAGCGCGTACACGATGATCATCACCGATACGCTGGCGCGCTATTATAAGGCAAACGGTTGGGAAGCTTTTTACCTCACCGGTACAGACGAGCATGGCGACAAAATCGCTCAGGCCGCTGCGCAGGCAGGAGTGGATCCTAAGCCCTTTACGGATCAAATGAGCGCGACCTTCCAGGCGGCCTGGGATAGTTGTGGCTTTTCGTACGATCACTTTATTCGTACCACGGATGCCTATCATGTGCGTTATGTGCAAGAGCTCCTGACGAAAGTTTACAAAGCCGGAGATATCTACTTCGATCGCTATGGCGGGCTCTATTGTTTCGGCTGCGAGCGCTTCTATACGGAAAAGGAACTGGTGGACGGCAAGTGCCCAGATCACCGAACCGTGCCGGAGCTCATCGAGGAGGAGAACTATTTCTTTCGCATGAGTAAATACCAGGACCGGCTATTACGCCACTTGGAAGAGCATCCCGACTTCATCAGACCCGAGGGCTTCAAGAATGAAGTGGTTGCGATGCTGCGTGAACGCATCGGCGATCTGTGCATCTCCCGTCCCAAGAGTCGTCTCACCTGGGGCATCGAAATCCCCTTCGATCAGCGTTACGTGACTTACGTGTGGTTCGACGCGCTCATCAACTATGTGAGTGCGCTGAAACATAGGGGAGAAGAGTTCTTCGAGAAATTTTGGCCCCAAGCCGAACATTTCATCGGCAAAGACATCCTCAAACCCCACGGCATCTTTTGGCCGACCATGCTGATGGCAGCCGGCTTGCCGCTATACAAGCATTTGAACGTGCATGGCTTCTGGACCAGTGAAGGTCAGAAAATGTCCAAGAGCTTAGGAAACACCGTCTCACCGCTGGAGATGAAGGAAAGGATCGGCATGGATGCCTTTCGTTACTTCGTGTTGCGCGAGAGCGTGTTCGGACAAGACGCGGACTTTAGGGAAGATGCTCTTGTAGCGCGCTACAATGCTGACTTGGCCAACAACCTCGGGAATTTGGTCAGCCGAGTACTCGCGATGCAGAACAGATATTTTTCCGGTGCCGTCCAGCCATTGAGCGGCGACTGGCGAAAAGAAGATCAAGCGCTCAAAGATAAATTTGCTCAGGCGGAGACAGAGCTGCATCGTTATATGGCGGAACTCCAGTTTCATCGTGCCCTCGAATCGGTTTGGGCTGCTATCGATCATGCTAACCGTTATATCGTGCAGACCGCGCCGTTTACTTTGTTCAAGGATCCTGCGCAGCGAACGCGGGTCGGGGAAGTTCTTCATCATCTGCTCGAAGCCATTCGTCAGATCTCTCGGTTGCTTGCGCCGTTCATGCCGGACACCGCAAAGGAGCTGCGGCGTCTCCTTGAGCTCAAAGAAGGCGACGGAGATTATCGCGCCCTTTGGGGCGAGTGTTTCTCGCCGGGTCATAAGATCGACGGTCCAACGGTTCTTTTTCCACGCATCGAGCTGCCTAGCGAAGCTTAGTTGGTTGCCGTGATGCAGCAAAGTGGTCTAGGGCTGATCGATAGCCACGCACATATTCAGGGTAAGGAGTACTCCGGTGACACCGCGGCGGTTATTCAGCGGGCCGGTGAGGCGGGCGTAGAGCAAATTATAGTCGTCGGTGGCGCGGGTGACATGTCGAGCAACACCGCCGCGGTTGCCCTCGCTGAGTCGTGCGCTAACCTCTATGCCACGGTCGGTATGCATCCCCACGATGCCAAAGACGTCGGCGAAGAGGAACTGCGGGAACTAAAAAAACTCGCCGCTCACCCGAAGGTGGTCGCTGTAGGCGAAACCGGTCTGGACTACTTTTACAACCATTCGCCGCGCGAAGTTCAACGCAGAGTCTTCGCGCAGTTCATTCGCCTGGCGGGGGAGACCGGACTCCCACTGGTCGTTCATGAGCGAGACGCTGCAAGCGAAACCGTGAAACTACTGCGCAATGAAGGCGCCGGGAAAATCCGCGGAGTGATCCACTGTTTCACGGGCGATTATGATGCGGCTCGGAACTACCTTGATTTGGGATTTTATCTCTCCTTCACCGGTATCATCACTTTCAAGAACGCGGAGCCGCTGCGCGAAGTTGCGCGTAAAGTACCGCTGGATCAGATGTTTGTCGAAACCGATTCGCCGTACCTCACGCCTGTTCCTCATCGAGGAAAGCGCAACGAGCCGGCTTACGTGAGGCTAATTGCTGAAACGGTTGCGACCGTAAAGGGGATAACCCTGGAAGAAGTCGCTCACACGACGACTCGCAACGTCCGACAGCTTTTTCGAATCTAAAAAAAGGGCGCGTCGCCGGTTTCATTATTGTCCCGTCTCCTCATGCATGGTTAATAAAGAAACTTAGGGGAAGTGAACAGTGAAAGGAACCCCTGTATCAAAGAGTCCATCGTTCACCGTTTGGCCGACCACGCCTGCCAGTCCCGCTGCACGAACGCGACTGATGTAATGTGACGGGTGCGATCTAACTTGTCTTGTCATTTCCGGTGCCACCCGCGCGCGCTTCGAAATAGATAACATCCAAAACGTAGCCAGACCAGGGGGTGAGCACGGTAACGCGACCCTGTTCGTCGGTCGTAAATGCTTTTCCCACTTCGGCGGCCCAATCACAGTAACTTCTGTCTTGGCATGCCGCTAACGGCAACACCCTCGTCCTTCTGTTTCAGGGCGCACCGGTCGGCACCAATTCCAAGTCGAGTTTGGCGGCAGTCTCGGATCGACCCGCCTTAGTTAGCGTAATCGATCGTGCGCGTTCTACCACGAGTTGTAAGTCTTGTGAAATTTCAACCGATGCTGAGTCCTTGCAAGTTGTGCGTCGCCAACAGCCCACCCAACAGTTCGCCGGAGTAAGAATCGACGAAGACCGTGTTCTCGTGACCGAGATTGATGATAAGAAAAGCGGTGGGGTCCGACTTCACCGTGATGACTGCCGGAGGGACATCGGGATTGCCTTCGCGCACTTTCGCCACCAGTTCGTGCAAGCTCAGGCGTTTAGCTTCCGGACCGGGTGTGACCCAGCGGCCATTCCATTCCGAATACTCGGAGATCTGGGCTCGTACATAAGCACCACACCGGGGAAAGACATGATGAAAATCACCCGGCCAGTGATAACGCCGGCGAGAAGATGAGTCCAAAAATGAAGCGTTTCCATAATTCGACGTCCAAGTGGCTCTTCGAGCCCGCGCGCAGAGACAAGGACGCTACATGGAGAGCGTTGAGATCATAAAGAAGACCAGCAGAAAAAAGATCGTATCGATCATGGAGGATGATTTCGATGCGGGCCTTTTTTAAGTTTCCCTTTCTTTGCAGCCGCATTAGTGGGCCTCCGGTTGCGCGAGCAGGGCGAGTTCCAGGCTTGAGGCGAAGTATTCGATAGCCTCCATTTCTTTTTCTGCGCGGGAGGTAAAAATAGTTGTAGAGAATGAGAGTCAGAATCGCGATGAGCAGGCCGGTTGCCGTCGCGATAAGAGCCTCGGCGACGCCGCCAGTTAACGCGTGGGGCTGGCCCAGTCCGACGTCGGACATGATGCCGAAGGAGCTAATCATGCCAGTAATCGTGCCGAGAAGGCCCAGCAGCGGCGCCAAAGTGATGATGGTGTCGAGAATCACTAGACGACGCTTGAGAGTTGGCATCTCGCTCTGCGCCGCCACTTCCATGGCTTTGGAGTAGGAGGGGTTGGGGGTTGCGGTTCGCCAGGCCCCGGCGGCGAGAACCCGCGCGGCTGGTAATGGCGACTCCTGACCATCGGAGAGCGCTTCCTTCAGTTTCCCTTGCTCAACCAATGCGGAGCATCCGCTCTACCGGCTGCTTCGGGCTGATCCGGCGCCGGCATTTCAGTTCGACTCCTCCCCGGCACCAATCGCGCCGGCATGCTGCCGCACAGGCAACCGAGGGTTTTATTCCCGGGTGGTCGTGGCCGGGCTTTTCTTGGACCGCGTTGCTTAACCATAGCTTGCTTTATCTCGTAGGGCTCTGTGGTTTTCTCTGGCCATCCAGACCGAAGTC
>Ga0209887_1000574_pt1 | contig 11104 bp, 11 predicted proteins | sample GWRWN1_30_40_FD_187230 | JGI IMG/M metagenome (GOLD analysis project Ga0209887, IMG submission 187230) | Riverbed sediment microbial communities from areas with no vegetation in Columbia River, Washington, USA - GW-RW N1_30_40 (SPAdes)... | ecosystem: Environmental > Aquatic > Freshwater > River...
TCACGCGTCGGATCGTCATCTGGGTCGGGAGTTTCTTGCGCTGGGCGCAACCCTTCCGGCACATTTCGCAGGTTCACTCGGATGCGGGTCCAGGTGGACGACCTGCCGCGCATGGAGTCGATCAGCACGTCGTCCACGGCGAGAAGCGTGGCCACTTCGGGATGTTTACTCTTCCACCTTTCCAGACCGGCGAGGGCCGCGTCTCTGTCAGGAGAGTTCGCGAGCACCAGAAGTGGCGCCCTGGTCCGTGGCTTCTTCACGGTGGATTTCTTCACCGCGGAGCGGGCGCGCGAAGGGGCCACGCGCGGTGCTTCGCCCTCCATCTTACGAAAGTGTGGCGGCCAGGGTGCGTCGCCGAGACCTGCCGCTTCGTCTTCCGCCGCGAGCTCGAGCAGCTTTTCGAGCGAACCTGGCGCGGCGTCGATGCCTGCGTGCGGATCACTCAACTCCGCGAAGCGCTTGGGAACCGTGAGCACAGTGAAGTCGGCTGGGTCGCAGTCGGGGACCTCATGCCAGTGAAGTGGCGTGGACACACGGCCGTCAGGAAGCGGACGCACGGAATAGGCAGAGCAGGTCGTGCGGTCCTTCGCGTTCTGGTTGTAATCGAGGAACACGCCGTGACGCTCCTCCTTCCACCACTTCGAGCTGGCCAGGGCCGGTGCACGCCGCTCAACTGCGCGCGATAACGCGAGCGCGGCGCGGCGCACCTGGAGGAACGTCCAACGCTGTTCGAGCCGCACGTTCACGTGCATTCCCCGTGAACCGCTCGTCTTGGGCCAGCCACGAAGCCCCATCTCCTCGAGAAGCGATTTTACCTCGAGAGCAACACGCCGTACGTCCTCCCAGCCGACGCCCGGACCTGGATCGAGATCGACGCGCAACTCGTCCGGGTGCTCGAGATCGCCGGAGCGCACGGGGTGTGGATGGAGCTCGATGCAGCCCAGGTTCACGATCCACGCGAGCCCCGCCGCGTCATCGACGACGACCTCCTCCGCTCTGCGGCCCGACGGGAATGACAGCGTAACGGTTCGCAACCACGAGGGCCGCTGGGCGGGCGCGCGTTTCTGATAAAACGGCTGGCCTTCGGCACCATCGACGAAGCGCTTGAGAACCAGCGGACGATCCCGGATTCCAGCGAGAGCGCCCGGCGCGACCGACAGATAGTAGCGCACGAGATCGAGTTTCGAGAGCTTCGTCTGCTTGGAAAAATACAGCTTCTCGGGGTGGGTCACCCGGACCTCGCGTCCCTCGATCGACAGAACCTCGGCTGTGTCATCCTTCATCATTGAATCCGGTTAATGCTCAGCATAGCGGCAAGGCCTTTTACATCTTAACACTTGATGGGGAAGGCCGGGATAGGGCGCTCGGAAACCGATTAAACCAATCACCCCTACCTTTGTCCTTCCCCGTCGAGGGGAAGGAATCAGGGCTCTGGGAAGGTGTCGCGGTTGACTGCGAATCTGGCCCAAACCGACGCGCTGGCGTGAAGGTCGATGCCGCTGCTCATCACACGGCGCCATCTTCCTTAGAGTAGTCGGTGGTCAGCCATCGTTCCGGACGCATGCGGATAAGTACGTTGTCTGTATCCGTAGGCAAGTTTCGCGTCTCCTCCACATAGCGGTCGCCCATTTCTTTGCCGAGATAACGGCGGGCGAGCGGGCGCAGATCGCGCTCGATGTCCGCGGCTTCAGTAAAAATGATGGCGCCCTCCACGCTGACGTACTTGTACGGCGGATTTTCCGTCTGAACGCAGAGACTAAATCTGCCGGCGCGCGCGAGCAGTCGTCCCTTCCGCGACTCCCTACCGGTCATGATTCGCAGATCTCCTCCCGAATCATAGGAACCGGTTGATTCGTAGGCGGAAGGCGATTTAGCAACCGCAGCCGCAAAATTCATCTCGTAGATGGATCTGGAATAGCAGGCGTCTGGGGGCCGACGTTAAATAATCGCCAGGCAACATTTAGCAATTCGAAAACAAGCGTAATGTGTCAATACGACCCGCCAGTGACACGAACTATTTACCGTCGTCCATGCTGACGACGATGATGGCGTTGGCGATCAGCCAACCGTCGTCGCCTTTTTCATTGAGCACCTGCAATCCACCGTGAACGACGTTGATATGGCCGGCGCCGTGGGGCAGCGTTTCCAACACAGCCTGCTTATCTACGGCCTCGGGCTTGGGCACGCCGATGGTTACTTCGACCCGCATATCGTCGGCGGTCTTGCCCACCAGCCGCGGAAATCCCAGGCTGCTGTGATGAATCGCATCGAACACCGCCCGTTTGGCGGCAGTGGTGTAATCCAATCCGTGAACGTCCACTCCCATTCCCATTTCTGTAACGCACCGTACCCAGGCCATAGCTGTCACCTCCATCTGCGAGTTGCAGTCGAACCGATTCTTGCGATACTCATTAGCAACGGGAGGACGGCTCCGTCAAGCTTTCTGTCGGCTTCGGCCCGGAGAAGCTCGTTTGACCTTCTCGGCCAAAGCCAAACTGCCAACCGCAATGGCTTCCGACCAGCATCGACCCTTTGGGAATTCCTGAATTTCGAAAGTCCACCGCTTTGCTTCTTTAAACGATTTGAACTGAGCGAAGCGGTTGAACGTTTGGAACAATTGGAACTGGCTGCGGTATTCAGATTGATTCCTCGCCAGGCACTTTTAATTTTGACAATTTCGCTTAGTCGATCTAGCTCTCTGTTAATCTGCAGGTCGAATTGCGTTCGATTCGTCAAGCGGGCGACTAGCAATTTGACGTAGTTTTTGTATTACGGCGTATCCACGGCGCGGCGCGGCTGGCTCACGCACGATGAAGTCTTGAACACCCTCGATGCTGAAGATTTCATGCAGGCCGTTCATCCATGAACCGTGTGTTTGTGCTCTCGCCGGCGAATTGCAATGGCGTGCGCGCCCGGTGGCTGCTTAGGAAGCGCACGGCCAAAAAGCTCGCCAGCGGCATTGGTCCTGATTGTGAAGTCGTTCTGCTGGGAAGCCTTGCCAGCCGCAAATACTTAAAAATATTGAGTCCGATTTTCGGCCGCCGGCTCATCGTTCCCGCTGAATTTATCGGTCGTGGGGATATGAGCCGCGGCGCTATGCAAGAGAGAATCGTGAGTTGAGTTACGTCGATGGCACAATTCTAACCGCGTGCAAAATGAATCGGACCTCCGACAACAAACAGGCAGCAAAAGTCAGAAAATCACAAGAGTAAAGTGACGATTCGCACGCCAGGATTGTGCAACGCATTCGTTCCACGCCATCGCGGACGCTTTTTTTTGCAATGTGAATCGCTTCCTGTCCGTCTTTCTCGCACACAGACTCAAACAAATCTCCCACGCTTGCTCCGACCGGAAAAGTAGCCCGCAAATCAACGAGGAAGTGGTAAAGCCATTTAGTCCCCTTAACGACGGCAGTTTTGCGATGCAATGCTTATGTGAACAATCCTCTTATTAGCGCCAAACTTTTTGTCGCGAAGCAATGCTTCTCTGGCACGACTCTTGCCCAATACTGTTTTGAGAATTCGAAAATCCGTTACGTATAGACGTTTGGAGAAAAGCCGCAAGTGAAGTCGCCCACGACCTCGGAACGAGTTTCAGTTCTGAGAAACTTAAATTTACGTTTTAGAAATCTTGCGACAAAGAGATCGTTTCTTTGGATCGGCGGATCAGTTTTGCTGATCCTGATCCTTATTATTATTGTAGCCGCCTTCCTTCTCGACGAACCCTTGCGAAGGAAGATGGAGGCCGACCTAAATAACCGCCTGAAAGGGTATACAGTCCGCATTGGGCGCCTTGACTTCCATCCATTCGGACTTTCGCTTGATCTTGAAGAGTCGACGATTTATCAGAGTGCTCATCCCGATCCGCCGATTGCCCACATACCCAATCTAAGCGCCAGCGTTCACTGGAAAGCTCTGTTGCGCGGTCGGTTGGTGGCGGACTTTGAGCTGGACAATCCCACTGTACGGTTCGATCTGACGCAGTTCAGCGAAGAGGCTCGGGATGAAACGCCGATTAAAGAAAAGGGCTGGCAGGATGCTGTGCAGGCGATCTATCCGCTGAAGATTAACCGGTTCGTGATTCGGAACGCCGACGTCACCTACATCGACAAAGGTCCATTCCGACCTCTGCGAATCACGAAACTTAATTTTCTCGCAGAAAACATCCGGAATGTTGAGTCAGAGGAAGGAACTTACCCGTCACCCGTCGAAGTGGAAGGGGTGGTTTTCGATACCGGCAAATTAAGCCTGAAAGGCAATGCCGACTTTCTTGCCGAGCCGCATGTGGCCTTAAAAGGCGATTTTCAAGTCGACAAGGTTACCCTCGATTATTTCAAGCCCATCAGTGAACGATACGATTTTTCCGTGCGCAAGGGAGTTCTTTCCACCGATGGATCGATCGAATATGCATCTCAAATCAAAAGAATAATGATCAAAAAGCTAACCCTGGACGGCGTTGACGCCGACTACATCCATGAGGCTCCGAGTGCGCCGGTAAAGGAGATGACAAAAGAAGTTGGCAAAACCGCGCGAAAATACAGCAATAAACCAACCTTGGAACTCAAAGTCGATGAAGTGCAAGTGCGTAATGGTCAGCTGGGATATGTCAATCGAGCGGCGAAACCGGCTTATCGGGTTTTTTTTACGGACGCGTCATTAGAAATACAAAATTTCAGCAACCACTTAAAAGACGGCGTGGCCCGTGGCCGGGCGAAGGGAAAGTTTATGGGAAGCGGCCCCAGTCAGCTTGAAGTCCAGTTTCGCCCCGAAAACAAAGGTCCCGACTTCAATGTCACTCTGGGCATCGAAAACACGGACATGCGTAAGATGAATGATCTTTTTCGAGCTTACGGTAACTTTGATGTCGTCGCTGGCATGTTTTCTTTTTACTCGGAAATAAGAGTGAGACAGGGCAAAATTGAAGGCTACGTGAAGCCGCTTTTTCATGACATGGATGTGTATGATGAACGCCAGGATCGCGAGAAAACTATGTTCCGGAAACTTTACGAGGGACTTGTGGGCGGCATTTCGTCTTTGCTCACAAATCGACCTCGGGAAGAAGTCGCAACGCAAACGTCGATCTCCGGAGACATAGAATCACCTCAAACGAGCACGGGGGAAACTGTGCTGAGACTGATCCAAAATGCTTTCTTCAAAGCGATTCTTCCGGGGTTCGAAAGAGAAGTTTCGCAACGCCGCGACGGTCACAAACCCAAAGCCGACCCCTAACTGAGAACCAACGCCAACAGGGACGGTGGACCGCCCCCTTGGAACGAAATCGTTACCGACGACGAGCCCGAAAAAGACGATTGCAACGGACCGAGCCGCGTGAACCAACTCCGTTATGAGCGAAAAGTACTGAGCCACGGATCTGCCTGCTCGCCCGCATTACGCTTTAATCTACTGGATGTCTCAATTGGGCGCCAGACAATTCTTTTTCGTTCATGAGGTCATTGAAACGTAACCATGCTCAACGGCCCACCGGTCAGTGCCCTCGTCGGTCCCCTCGATAGGAACCACAGTAAACCAGAAGAGTTTCCGCCCCAACGGGTCTTCGCCCGGCACGACCTTGCCGTCATAGCGGGTCGGACCTTCGCCGAAAACCGTTTGGCTCGCGTTCCTGTACAGGTCGCATCCTTTGCAGCAACGAGCGGCAGCGCGCAAACTCGCGAGCGTGCGACGCTGTGGTAGGAAGTCGCGAGCCGATGCTGCCTGTTTTGACCCCGACTGATAGTGCGGCACCGTCACGTCTTGAGATTGGCCGGCGCGTCTGCCGCTTTGTTCATCCGGCGTAACAAATCTTGGCCCTCCGTGCGGCGCACGCCTGGCACCAAGGTAAATGGCCCGCGGACGAGTTGCTGATTGATCTTAGGCAGCGTGAGATTGTAGACAATCATTTCCTCGATATTGGCATCTTCAGCAAGGGCGGCATATACAATGCGCTTGAGTCCCACGAAAGAGAGTGCCGCGCTACACATCAAGCAGGGCTCTAAAGTAACGTAAAGAGTCAGTGCATGACGGTCCTGCGCGTCCATTTCTTGAAGCTCCCGGCTGACTCCATGGAGCAGGACCATTTCGGCATGGTTAGTCAGATCGCCTGTCTCTTGAATGGTATTGTGGGCAACCCCAATGATTTGATCCGGCGACGCGAGCAATGCTGCTACGCCTGCTCCGCCGTAAGCAAGGGCTGAGCGCGCTTCCCGCATGACTCGATCCATCAATGTAATATCCCGTTCTGATGCTTTTTCTGTCGGCATTACGCTGGACCGCCTTTTGATTCCTAATCACGAAAGCAAATTTTGCGCCCGCGGTGTTTTCCGGTGACGGCGCCGTTGAAGTTGGCGCACGTTAGATCCAGTGTTCTTCCCGACACGCTCTTGCTTATTCCGTAATCCTTGCGCGATGCTGAACCTGTGCGCACTCGGCTTACGGTATGTTCGGTTTGTATGTAAATGAGACACAACGACGGCCGGTTGCGCCGACAGCCTTTGACCTCTCCGCTGGCACATACTTTGCGGAGCTACTACCACGTGCTTGACTTATTACTCACAACACAATGGTAGCCATCGACGCTTCGTGGCGAGCGTCTCATGCGGCATGGCCCGCTACCCATTTCGCCGAGATCTTGAGAAAGATGCAGAGTTTGCTGATTAATCGTGATCTCTCATGGCTTGAGTTCAATCGACGTGTTTTGGAGGAAGCCCGAGACCCCTCTGTCCCACTTCTTGAGCGCGTAAAGTTTCTGGCCATCTTCAGTTCCAATCTTGACGAATTTTTTATGGTCCGGGTGGCGGGTTTAAAGCGCCGGGCCAATAACAGCGGGACAACCTCAGACGGAGTCACCGGGGCATCGGTCTTGACGGCGATCTCTGAAAAAGTCCATGAGCTTGCGGAAGAGCAACATCTCTGTTTCCTCGATACTATTTTGCCGCAGCTTACAGCCGAAGGCATTCATTTGCTTCATCCGGAGGAAATAAGCCGCGAGCAAGAACAATTTTTGGAAGACTACTTTCGAAAGACGCTTTATCCGATAGTGACTCCCTTGGCTATTGATCCGGGTCATCCATTCCCGTATTTAGCTAACCGTTCAATTTGTTTGGTCGTATCTCTCCACGCGAAGGACACCTCGCCTTTGCCTCACACGGAACTTTCTATCGTTCATATTCCGGCTCAAGTTGTCAGGAGGTTCATTCAGCTTCCGAGCAAGGAAGGGCAATACGCATTCGTGTTGCTGGAAGATGTTCTTCGGCAGTATCTGCCGCGTCTCTATCATGGTTTTGATCTTCTCTCTACGCACGCCATTCGTGTTACGCGGGATGCTGAATTCGGCCTTGTGCGGCGACGCAATGAGGATTTGCTGATGACCGTCGAACAGGGAATCCGAGATCGCCGCATGGGCGATACCGTTCGTCTACAATATGATCCGGATCTTCCGAAAGAATTATTAACCCAGCTCATGGAGGAGCTCGAATTGAGCGGACAGGATTTGTATCCAGCAAAGGGTTTCACCGCTTTTACTGATTTGTTTCAACTCTATACCGCTGCCAACGTTCCCCGACTGAAAGACCGCATTCAGTTGCCGTTATCGCTTCCTTCGTTCGACCGCGGTCCCGATATTTGGAACGCCATCAGAAACGGGGACGTAATGGTTGTTCATCCCTATGAGTCATTTGACCCGATCACGCACTTCTTAGAAGAAGCGGCCAAAGACCCCAAGGTTTTGGCGATCAAAATGACCCTTTACCGTGTGAGTCCGAATTCACCGATTGCTCAAGCCCTCTTGCGCGCAGCGGAAGCCGGCAAAGAGGTGTCGGTCTTGGTGGAGCTTCAGGCCCGCTTCGATGAGGAGGCGAATATCACCTGGGCCAGAGCGCTGGAAGAAGTGGGCGCTCATGTGGTGTACGGGTTGGTCGGCTATAAGACCCATTGTAAGGCATGCCTCGTAGTCCGGCAGGAAGCCGACGGTATTCGACGCTATTGTCATCTCTCGACTGGCAACTATAACGTCCGTACCAGCAGTGTTTACAGCGATATCGGACTCTTTACTTGTCGAGAAAGCTTTGGCGAGGATCTAACGGAGCTTTTTAACCTTCTTACGGGCTATGCCCGGCCACAAACATTTCATCACCTGGTGTTGGCGCCGAGCGGGTTGAGGGAGCACTTCATCAGCCTGATTCGAAGGGAAGCCGATCAGGCGCGCGCTGGCCAACTTGGCCGCATTATTGCGAAAGTAAATAGCCTCATCGATCCCGCCGTCATCAAAGAACTTTATGATGCCTCCCAGGCCGGCGTACAGATCGATCTTATCGTTCGCGGCATGTGCAGCCTGCGGCCCGGTCTAAAGGGAGTCTCGGAAGGCGTTCGCGTAGTTTCGATTGTCGATCGCTATCTTGAGCATGCGCGAATCTTTTACTTTCAGAACGGCGGTAACCACACGTTCCTACTCGCATCGGCAGACTGGATGCCGCGCAATTTTGATCGCCGCATCGAAATTGCTTTTCCTGTCATCGCACCGCGTTTACAAGCAAAGCTGAAAGACTTTCTGGAACCTCAGCTAGCGGACACGGTAAAGGGATGGTGGATGCAGCCGGATGGTGACTATGTCAGAAGTCCGACTGCCCGGTCTGCGGTTTCAGGAGCGTTTTTATGAAATCTTGCAAGGCGAGCACAGGTCTTCAGCCGCCAAAGGCATCGGCATCGATTGATCGACTGTCGTCTTACCCAGGAGGAGCCCGTGAAAGTAACTGTAATACATAATCCCGACGCCGGTGACGACACGCAGCCTTCAGGCGATCAAATCGTTCGGCTGATTCGCGAGGCGGGGCACAAGGCAAAGTATTTTTCGTCGAAAGATAAAAAATGGAAAAAGGCGCTTAGAAAACCTTGCGATATCATTGCAGTCGCGGGAGGCGATGGTACCGTCGGTAGGGTCGCGAGACGGCTGATCGATAGCCGCACTCCTATCGCAGTGTTGCCGATGGGAACCGCCAATAACATCGCCAATACAATCGGCGTGACCGGCAGGACGTTTGAGGATCTCATAGAAGGCTGGAATACCGCGCACTGTATGAACTTTGACGCCGGTGTAGCCAAAGGTCCGTGGGGAGTAAGGTCCTTCATTGAAGGTTTCGGCGTAGGATTGTTTGCCGAGACGATGTTCGGCATCGAAAACGGCCAACACGCTCATGTGTCGCGTTCAGAAGATCCTGAAGAAGAGATTAGCGCAGCTCTAAAAGTATTAAAAAAACAACTGTCGAGCTATCCGTCGAAGGATTTGACGATTCGGCTTGACGGACAGGACCTGTCCGGTGACTATTACATGCTGGAAGCAATGAATATTCGTTACATTGGACCTAATCTCGACCTCGTCCCGCGCGCGCAAATTAACGATGGGCTTCTGGATGTCGTTTTTGTTGCCAAAGGCGAACAAACTAAGTTGAGCCAATACATTTCTGATCGCCTAAAGCACAAGCGCTCGCGCGTGAACCTAACCGTCCACCAAGGACGACACCTACAGGTTGAGTGGAAGAGCTCTCCGGTTCACATTGACGACAAGCCATGGCCCGAAGAGGAGAACGCCAACTGGGTTCTGTCAAATGCTATTGATATTAAAACCGACCCTGGCGCTCTTGTGTTTCTAAAACCCCGATGACAAGTCCCCAGCTATCACATCACCGCAGTGGCGGGGAGTCCGGGACGAGAATAAGATGGAGTATCACCTCAGTTATTCGTCCAGTCTAAAGCCGAGCTTAATCGTTACTTGCCAATAATCCACTTTGCCATCCTCAATATATCCCCGGCTCTCGACGATTTGAAACCAACGCAAATCGTGCAGCGTCTTAGATGCTTTGGTAATCGCGCTCTGGACGGCATCCTCGATACTGGTTTTGGAAGAGCCAGTCAGTTCAATCTGTTTGTAGACATGTTCGTTCATAAACCTCCCATTACTCTTAGGTTTCGCCAATCTGCTATGATTTCATCGCATCTATTGTTTTTCATCCAAAGCACGACATTCGACGGGATGGCAGCGAACCAAAGGGAGAGAGAACCCCCCATGCTCCTCTTATAGCTTTCTATTCATTCATTCTTTTTACTTTCTGTTACGTCCGGCGAGCAAAAAGCCTAAACCAAGACCGATCAATAGAGATCGCAGAGGGTAGCGACGAACCAAGCCCCTGAAATCTTCTCCCAGATGTTCAAATTTTTTATCTTGCAAATAATAATTCGCCGATTCCAACCCACCCGCTATTTTGGTTGCAGTTGTGCTTAGCGCGCCTGCGCGCGGCGCCTTTTTCCGGATCACGCTCGCCAGCGATTTCATCTTCTCACCGATAACGGGTGCCGCCTCGTTCGCCTTCTTCGCGGCAGTCCCGCCGAGCTCTCGTGCCTTGGCCGACATACTGCGAACAGCCGCCCCTGTCTTGTCGCCATACTCTTGGAGGCGCCGCTCAATCTCTTGCTCGGCCTGCTCGCGAGTATATCCGTATCTCTCTTGCACCAGGCCGACCAGCTTGTCCTTCTGACCACCGATCCTGTCGACATCGTCATCGGTGAGTTTGCCCCACCACGTTTTGAGCTCGCCGCGCATTTGCTTCCACTTTCCCGAGAGGATGTCCTCGTTCATGGGTTTGGTCTCAATATTGTTTTCCATCTTCAGTTACCTCCTTTTGTAAATAAACTTAAGGTGATTATGCGAGACGCATCTGCGCCAACGACGCGTAGGCGCCGCCTCCGCTTATATCCGGAACGATCTCTAGCTCAAGCGCGATTACTCCATTGAGCTTAACAGGATAATCCTCGATCTCTTGGTTAGTGCCGGGCGGGCTGAAGGTATACTGCTGACGCACGATCTCTTGGCGCGACTGCTGGCCTTCCGGTAACCAGCGCAGCACGAATTCCTGCGTGCGCCCCTGTTCCTTTTCGTCGAACCGGAGAAGGATACGCCCGAGGCTAAGTGGTTGGTCAAAGATGAGGCGGATCGTCTGTTTTCCGGGTTGCGCCGCTCGCCAGCCCGGCCCGCGATCGGGTATCAGCGCGGACTCGATGGGATGTTCGGCGCTTTCCGAGGTGATCTCGACCTGAGCTAAACGCTCGAGATCCAACCA
>Ga0209887_1000576_pt1 | contig 11090 bp, 7 predicted proteins | sample GWRWN1_30_40_FD_187230 | JGI IMG/M metagenome (GOLD analysis project Ga0209887, IMG submission 187230) | Riverbed sediment microbial communities from areas with no vegetation in Columbia River, Washington, USA - GW-RW N1_30_40 (SPAdes)... | ecosystem: Environmental > Aquatic > Freshwater > River...
ATGTCGGTGAGGACCTTCCTCGCTCAGGTCGGGGTCAATGCGGCACGCATCCGCACGATTTCCTACGGCAAGGAGCGCCCGATCGCGGTCTGTGATGCGCCATCCTGTTGGACGCAAAATCGCCGCGCCCAGACGGTGCTGAACAACGCCGCCGTCGCCCGCAATTATTAGCTGTTTGGCCGGCAAGCCGGCCAACAGCTAATCAGAAGCCAGAAGCCAGAAATCGGAAGCGATTGGAGGCGCGCGGCGCTTCCCAAACTCGTTCTGATTTCTGGTTTCTGGCTTCTGGCTTCTGGGTTATGGTTCGCGCGCTTGGCGTTCCTCCTCCAAGAGGGAGCGGCCGGCGCGACCCCTAACGGCAAGGTCTCATCGTGTCTCTATTGGCTTCGACATGGCGCAGGCGATCGCGCCCGGCTTACGCTTTGATGGCGGGACTTCTGTTTGCGAGCCTGCCGGCGCTGCCGTGTTTTGCCCAGGAGAACCCGCCGCAAGCGGAGCAGGCCCCGGCACCTAAGCCTGTGCCTCAAGCTAAGGGGCAAGGGGGCGATTCTATTGGTGCCCGCCTGGGGCGGCTCGAGGAGAAGATCAGGGACCTTCAGGTGATGGTCGGCACGCTCGAATCGTTCGTCCGGGCAAAGCCTGGCGCGGTGCTGCCGCAAGAGGCTCAGCCTCCAGTGGCGCAAGGTCAATCCGCCCAAGGCGACCTCGGCCCCCGCATCGATGCGCTTGAGACCCAGATCACCGCGTTGACGAGCCATATCGAGCAGATCGGCCGGCAGATGAGCGCGCTCGAGGCGAAGCTTTCCGCCGCCCCGGCGCGTCCTGCGCCGCTTCCGCCGAGTGCCGAGCCGCCGCCCGACCGGCAAGGTGAGGCGCCGGCACCGCCATCAGATAGTGCTTTGGCCTCCGCTGCCGGCGACAGCGGCGACGGCGACACATCGAAGCCGCGCTGGTACGGACCAAAGCCCGGCACCGACGAGGTGGCCGCTTTGCTGGAAAGCCAAGCCGCATCGGACCCACTCGCAGCGGAGCGCGCTGGCGCTGATGACAAGCCGCAAAGCCTCGTGGCGGCACTGCCCGGCGGCGACGCGCAGTCGCTCTACCAGCAGGGCTATGGCGCGCTGTTGCAAAAGGACTATGCGGGCGCCGAAGGCGCCTTCCGCCAGCTGCTCGACACCTATCCGAAGGATCCGCTGGCAGGCGACGCGCAATACTGGATCGGCGAGACCTATTACGTGCGCGGCCAGTACAAGAACGCGGCCGACTCCTTCCTCAAAGGCTACAAGACATACAAGTCGGGCCAGAAGGCGCCCGACACCCTCCTCAAGCTCGGCATGGCGCTCGGCGCGCTCGGCCAGAAGGATGCGGCCTGCTCGACCTTCAACGAGCTCAAGGCCAAGTATCCGAGAGCGCCGGAGCATATCGCTGACGAGGCCAGGGCCGAGCGCAAGAAGGCCGGCTGCTGATATGAACGCTTTGCCGATCACTCTCTCCGAGGCGCAAGAGCTGCTCGCGCCCTTGAGCCGCTTTCCGCATGTTGCGCTCGCCGTCTCCGGCGGGCCCGACAGTCTCGCGCTCATGCGTCTTGCCGCACGCTGGCGTGTCGAGCGTGGCTTGGCCCTCAAGCTCAGCGTGCTCACGGTCGACCACGGGCTTCGCCCGTTCTCCTGCGACGAGGCGTTGACGGTTGGGCGCCTCGCTGCCGAGCTTGGCCTGCCCCATGCGATCCTGACCTGGGAAGGACGGGAACCTCATACCAGAAGCCTTCAGGCAAGAGCGCGCGCCGCGCGCTACGATCTCATGGCGTCCTACTGCCATGCCCACGACATTCCGGCCCTGGTCACCGCCCATCATCTCGACGACCAGGCCGAGACCTTCCTGATGCGGCTCAAGCGCGGCAGCGGTCTCGATGGTTTGGCAGCCATTCCCGAGAGAGGCGCCTGGGCGGGAATCACCGTCCTCAGGCCCTTGCTCGATGTGCCGAAGGCGCGGCTCGTCGCCACGCTGGATGAGGCAGGTATTGCCTTTGTCTCCGACCCGAGCAATGTCGATCCGCGCTTCGAACGCGCGCGAGTGCGGGGAAGTGCCGAGGCACTCGAAAGGCTTGGGCTCACGCCGGAGGCGCTGGCGCTTTCGGCGCGTCGCTTGCGGCGCGCACGCGAGGCTCTCGATCATGCCGCGCAAGGCTTCCTCGCGGCGCATAGCGAGACGAGCGAAGCGGGCTACGCCCTGATCGACAGGGAAGCGCTCGCGTCGGCGCCGCAAGAGATCGCGCTCCGCGCGCTGTCGCAGCTGATCGGCGCAGTGGGCGGCGGCGAGACGCCGTTGAGGCTCGCCAAGCTCGAGGCTTTGCTTGCGGCCGTGGAGGAGACTCCCGACAAGGTCCATACGCTCGGGCGCTGCCGGCTGGAGCCCATCTCAGAACGCCTCGGCATCTTTCGCGAGGTGAGGGGGAGGGGACTCCCCGTCGCCCGGCTTCTCCCGGGGGAGCGGACGCTGTGGGACAACCGCTTCAGGATCGAGCTTGGGGCGAACGAGCCCGAGCCCATCACGGTCAGGGCGCTGGGCGAGTCCGGCTTGCGCGAGCTTCGCGACCGCTCTGCTCTGCCATCGTCGCTGCCGCGTCTTGCGGGGCGGACGCTGCCCTCCTGCTGGCGGGGGGAGGTCCTCTTGGGACTCCCCATGCTCGGCGGCGGGTGTGGCCGCGAAACTTTCGGTCTCGATTGCCGGGCCATCTTTGTCAGCGCCGGAAGGGCTGGAGATGGCGGGGGAACGGCTAACCCCTCAAGCCGTTGAGAAAGCATGCACCTCTTTGCATTAGCCTAACTTGGCAAAAGGGATGCATGTTCCTATGTTACCAAGGCTTAGCCTCAATTCGCGCCTTAAACTAGGAGGCGAGGCTGCCGGGCGCCGGTAGCCGCGCGACAGATCGAGCCGCCAGGTCAGTACATGAACTCGAATTTTCGTAACTTCGCCATCTGGGTGTTCATCGGCCTCCTTCTGGTCGCGCTGTTCAACCTGTTCCAGAGTGGGCCGGGCGTTCACGTTCGCGGCAACGAGATCAGCTTCTCTCAGCTCCTGAGCGAGGTCGAGGGCGGCAACGTCCAGGATGTGACCATCGCCGGCAACACCATCACCGGCCACTTCACCGACGGCCGCAACTTCCAGACCTACGCGCCGAACGATCCGAACCTGGTCGACAAGCTGAACCAGAAGGGCGTGAAGATCACGGCCAAGCCGTCCGAGGACGACGTGCCGTCGCTGCTCGGCGTGCTCGTGTCGTGGTTCCCCATGCTGCTCCTGATCGCGGTGTGGATCTTCTTCATGCGCCAGATGCAGTCGGGCGGCGGGCGCGCCATGGGCTTCGGCAAGTCCAAGGCGAAGCTCTTGACCGAGCGTCATGGCCGCGTGACCTTCGACGATGTCGCCGGTGTCGACGAGGCCAAGGAGGACTTGCAGGAAATCGTCGAGTTTCTGCGCGACCCGCAGAAATTCCAGAAGCTCGGCGGGCGCATCCCGCGCGGCGCGCTCTTGGTCGGGCCTCCCGGCACCGGCAAGACGCTGTTGGCGCGCGCCATCGCCGGCGAAGCCAACGTTCCCTTCTTCACCATCTCAGGCTCGGACTTCGTCGAGATGTTCGTGGGCGTGGGCGCCAGCCGCGTGCGCGACATGTTCGATCAGGCGAAGAAGAACGCGCCCTGCATCATCTTCATCGACGAGATCGACGCGGTCGGCCGCCATAGAGGCGCAGGCCTCGGCGGCGGCAATGACGAGCGCGAGCAGACGCTGAATCAGCTGCTGGTCGAGATGGACGGCTTCGAGGCGAATGAGGGTATCATTCTCATCGCCGCGACTAACCGCCCCGACGTGCTCGATCCTGCGCTGCTCCGCCCCGGCCGCTTCGACCGGCAGGTGGTGGTGCCGCGGCCCGACATCATCGGGCGGGAGAAGATCCTGAAGGTGCATGTGCGGAAAGTGCCGCTCGCGCCCGACGTCGACTTGCGCGTCATCGCCCGCGGCACACCTGGCTTCTCCGGCGCCGACCTTGCCAATCTCGTCAACGAGGCGGCGCTGCTCGCGGCGCGCCGCTCCAAGCGCCTCGTCACCCAGGTCGAGTTCGAGGACGCCAAGGACAAGGTCATGATGGGCGCAGAGCGCCGCTCCATGGTCATGAACGAAGAGGAGAAGACGTTGACCGCCTATCACGAGGGCGGGCATGCCCTGGTCGCGCTGCATCAGCCTGCGTCTGACCCGGTGCACAAGGCGACCATCATCCCGCGCGGCCGCGCGCTTGGCATGGTCATGCGCCTGCCCGAGCGCGATCTGCTCTCTTACACCCGCGCCAAGCTCAAGGCCGACATCACCGTCGCCATGGGTGGCCGCGTCGCGGAAGAGATCGTGTTCGGCTACGATAAGGTCACTTCCGGCGCCGCCTCCGACATAAAGATGGCGACGCTGCTCGCGCGCGCCATGGTCACGCAATACGGCATGAGCGACAAGCTCGGGCCGCTCGCCTATGGCGACAACGAGGAAGAGGTGTTCCTCGGCCATTCCATCGCGCGGACGCAGAGCCTCTCCGACGAGACCCAAACCATCGTCGATGAGGAAATTCACCGCATCGTGGACGAGTCCTTCGAGGAGGCGCGCAAGATCATCGCGGACAATATCGAGGATCTCCACGTGATCGCGCGGGGCTTGCTCGAATACGAGACGCTGTCGGGCGAGGAGATCAAGGACCTGCTCAAGGGCAAGCCGCCGGTGCGCGAGTTCGCCGCCGAGGTCGCGCCGCGGCCAGGGTCTGCCTCCGCCGTTCCCGCGGCCGGGCGCAGCAAGAGGCCGCCCGAGCCTGAGCCCGATACCGGCGGCATGGAGCCCCAGCCCCAGACTTGAGGCTACTCGTCCTGCATCATCAAATGCCCGGCCTTGCGCCGGGCATTTTCGTTTTCGGCAAGTCCTTCACAAAAGCTTCGTGCTAAGGCTCGCGCATGGCAAACGCGAGACTTTATCTCCGGCCAGTCGGGTTGCTCTATGGCGCGGTCGCTGAGGCGGCGATCGCCGAGGGCTTGGCGCTGCCTTTGGCAGGCGGCGGAATTGCCTTTACGGCCGCCGAGCTGATCGAAGGCGAAGCCGGCAACACCAGGACGCGGCTGTTCACGGCGCACGGGCTCGCCTCCTCCGGCGATGCAGAACTTGCCGCCCTGCTTCAGCGCGTCACCGCGCCGCGGCCCCCCTTCGCGGGGAAAGCGCTCGATTGGCCGCTGCTCATGGGCATCGTCAACGTCACGCCGGACTCGTTCTCCGACGGCGGCCTCTACGACACCAAAGAGGCGGCGATCGTCCATGCGGCGGAGCTGGCCGCCGCCGGTGCCGACATTATCGACATTGGTGGCGAGTCGACCCGGCCGGGGTCCGACGCCGTGGACGAGACGGAAGAGCTTGGCCGCGTGGTGCCCGTCATCGAAGGCCTCTCGGGCCTCCCGGCCGTCATCTCGGTCGATACGCGCAAAGCCTCGGTGGCGAGGGCGGCCGCCAAGGCCGGCGCCAAGATCCTGAACGACGTGTCGGCGCTCACCTACGATCCCAAGAGCTTGCAGGCCGCGGCTGACACCGGGCTCGGCGTGGTTCTCATGCACGCGCAGGGCGAGCCCAAGACCATGCAGGACAATCCGCGCTACGGCGACGTAGTGCTCGAAGTGTTCGACTATCTCGAAGCGCGCATAGCGGCGGCCACCGCGGCAGGGATCGACCGGTCCCGTATCGCAGCCGACCCAGGCTTAGGCTTCGGCAAGACCCTCGCGCATAACCTTGCGCTGCTTTCCCACATAACCCTGTTCCACGGCCTTGGCGTGCCGCTTCTTGTCGGGGCCTCGCGCAAACGCTTCATCCAAGGGGTCTCCGGCGGCGAGAAGCCCCCCGCCCGCGAGCCAGGCTCCTACGCCGCGGCGATAGCCGTTGCGGGGCAAGGGGCGCAAATTTTGCGGGTCCATGACGTGGCCGGGAGCCGCCAGGCGCTTGCGATCTGGCGGGCTTCGGTCTTTGGCACTGAAAATTAAGGCAAATTCAGCTCGGGGTACCCCTTCCGGTGTAACTTTTGCTTACATTTTTTGAACGGAAGGATGGTACACCAGGAGCATAATCCGATGAGGCGCCAGTCAGAACATAACAAGCGACAGGCACCGACGGGGAACAGACGGGGGGGCCTCACCATGCCTCGCAAGTATTTTGGCACGGATGGCATCCGTGGCAGCGCGAACACTTATCCCATGACCTCTGAGGTGGCGCTCAAGGTGGGGATGGCCGCGGGCAAGCTCTTCACCAACGGCTCCTACCGTCATCGCGTGGTGATCGGCAAGGATACCAGGCTCTCCGGCTACATGATCGAGTCGGCGCTCGTTTCCGGTTTTACCGCCGTGGGCATGGACGTGTTCCAGCTCGGCCCGATGCCGACCCCCGCCGTCGCCATGTTGACCCGCTCGCTCCGCGCCGATCTCGGCGTGATGATTTCGGCGTCGCACAATCCTTTCGTCGATAACGGCATCAAGCTGTTCGGCCCCGACGGCTACAAGCTCTCCGACGAGAAGGAGGAGGAGATCGAGCAGCTGATGGAAGGCGATTCCGCCGAGCTGCTGGCCGCCTCGGAGATGATCGGCCGCGCCACCCGCATCGACAGCGCACGCGAGCGCTACATCGAATTCGCCAAGCGCACGCTGCCGAAGAACATCCGCTTCGACGGCATCAGGGTGGTGATCGATTGCGCCAACGGCGCGGCCTACAAGGTGGCGCCCGAGGCCCTGTGGGAACTCGGCGCCGAGGTCATCAAGATCGGCGTCGATCCTAACGGCTTGAATATCAACAAGGATTGCGGCTCGACCTCACCCGAGGATTTGATCCGCAAGGTCAACGAGGTGCGCGCCGATATCGGCATCGCGCTCGACGGCGACGCCGACCGGGTAGTCATCGTCGACGAGAAGGGCGCCATCATCGACGGCGATCAGCTCATGGCGGTCATCGCCGAATCCTGGCTGAAGCGCGGGCGGCTCGCGGGCGGCGGCATCGTCGCCACGGTGATGTCGAATCTCGGGCTCGAGCGCTATCTGGAGAGCCTCGATCTCGGACTCGCGCGCACGCCAGTGGGCGACCGCTACGTGGTCGAGCATATGCGCCAGCATGGCTACAATGTCGGCGGCGAGCAGTCGGGCCATATCGTGCTGTCAGACTTCTCGACCACGGGGGACGGCCTCGTCACCGCGCTCCAGCTCCTCTCCGTGGTTGCCCAGAGCGGCAAGCCGGTGAGCGAAATCTGCAATCGTTTCGAGCCCCTGCCGCAGGTCCTAAAGAACGTCCGCTACAAGAACGGTGGCCAGCCGCTCGACAATGTGGCGGTGCGGAGGGCCATCGATACCGGCAAGTCGAAGCTCGGCAAATCGGGGCGCCTCGTCATTCGCCCGTCGGGCACGGAGCCTGTGATTCGAGTCATGGCCGAGGGCGACGACGAGAAACTCGTTAAGACCGTGGTCTCAGATATCGTCCACGCACTCACCGACGCTGCGGCCTAAGCCGGACCAACAGGACCCGCCCGGGATTAGTAAAATTCAAACGTTATCAAGACGTTGGCGGCTGCTGTAGCACCCTTGCCAAGCTGTGCCGGCCTGACCACAGTTAGCATTCCGTTAACCGCTCCCCTCCCATAGTCCCGAAATGAAACAGCTCCGCGGTTAGAGCCTCAAAGGCTTGGCCGCTCAGGCTGCAGACGAGAGGGGACAGAGATGGGACGGACTCGCTCAATCATCATTGGACTTGCCCTGGCGTTTGGCCAGACGGCAGGGGCCGCCGCCGCGGATCTCGGCCTTCCGCCGCCTCCGGAGCCTGAGCCTTGCGTCGGCTGTGTGGGCCCCTGGTACCTCAAGGGCTTCGTCGGCGCGGCCAATCCTGACGTCGACGGCATCTTTGCCGAGGAATTCCGGACCAACGACTTCGTCATCTTCGAAAAGGACATCAAGAGCACGCCGCTGTGGGGCCTCGGCTTCGGCTACGACACCGGCCACTGGTTCCGGTTCGACATCACCGGCGAGTATCGCGGGAGCGCCGTGTTTCTCGCCAATGACAAATATCCCGGCCCTAACGGTTCCTTTGCGGCCAGCGATGGCGGCGGTACCAACGAGTACACGGCTGACATCGAGAGCTGGGTCGGCCTCTTCAATACATATATCGATCTCGGCACCTGGCATTGCGTCACGCCCTATGTCGGCGGCGGTGTCGGCTTCGCCTCGATCGACGTCATCGGCTTGAAGGACGTCAACGTCCCGAACCTAGGCGTTGCCTTCGCCAAGGACAACACCGAGACGAACTTCGCTTGGGCCCTCTATGCCGGTCTTGCCTATGACGTGACGCCTTCGGTCACCATCGATCTCTCTTACCGTTACACCGATCTCGGCGACGCGAAGAGCGGCATCCGCACGGCCTACGATGAGTCGGGCACCGCCGGCGGAATCGAGATCGAGGACATCACGTCGCATGACCTCATGCTCGGCGTGCGCTGGAGGCTCGGCTCACAGCCAGCGCCGATGCCGGTTGCCTTTAAATAAAGCCCCTCAACGATCTGCTAGCCGACTTACCGCCCGTCCCTTCGACGGGCGGCCTTTTTTGTCCCGCAAGCTGCCTCGCTGCCACCCTTGACCTGCTTTCCGGCAAGACGTAACCGATCTTAGTTTTTCCGTCATGGCCGGGCTTGTCCCGCCTGCGCGGGCCGAAGCCTTATGGCCCGGCCTACCAGTCATCGCTTCGGCGGGTGAAGGCCCGGCCATCCACGTCTTTACGGACTTCAAATTCGTGGATGCCCGGCACGTAGCCTGTGCTCGGGCCGGCGAAGCCGGACCCGAGTGGCCGGGCATGACGGATTATGCAATGAGATCGTTATGCAAACGGAGAGCGATGGCGTGACCAAGCCGCGAAAGCCGGCCCTGCGACCCAAAAATCCGCGCTTCTCTTCGGGGCCTTGCACCAAGCATCCCGGCTGGTCCGTGGACGGGCTCAAGGGAGCGCTCCTCGGCCGCTACCATCGCCAGCCCGAGACCAAGGCGAGGCTCGAGCTTGCGCTTAGGCGGACCCGCGAGCTGCTCAAGCTTCCGGCCGGCTATCGCGCGGCCATCGTGCCCGCTTCCGACACGGGCGCCGTGGAGATGGCGCTGTGGTCGCTGTTGGGTCCGCGCGGCGTCGACGTGCTCGCCTGGGAGGCTTTCAGCCGGGATTGGGTCACCGACATCGTCGAGCAGCTCAAGCTCAAAGACGTCCGCGCCTTGCTCGCGCCCTATGGCGAGCTGCCTGACCTGAGCCAAGTCGATTGCGACCGCGACGTGGTGTTCGCCTGGAACGGCACGACCTCCGGCGTACGCGTCCCCAATGCCGATTGGATCGAAGCTGACCGCAAAGGGCTCACCATCTGCGACGCGACCTCTGCCGTGTTCGCGCAAGATATCGATTGGTCTAAGCTCGATGCGGCGACCTTCTCCTGGCAGAAGGTGCTGGGCGGCGAGGCGCAGCACGGCATCCTGATCCTCTCGCCGCGCGCCGTGGAGAGGCTGGAAAGCTATCGGCCCCCCTGGCCTTTGCCGAAGCTCTTCCGCATGACGCGCGACGGCAAGCTCAACGCCGCGCTGTTCGAAGGCTCGACCATCAACACCCCCTCTATGCTGTGCTTGCAAGATTATCTCGATGCGCTCGACTGGGTCGAAAGCGTGGGCGGGGTGAAAGGGACCATCGCCCGCTCGGACGCCAATGCTTCCGTCATCGCCGATTGGGTGGCGCGAACGGCGTGGGTCGATTTTCTCGCGACTGTGCCTGAGACCCGCTCGAACAGTTCGGTCTGTCTGAAGATCGTGGACCCCGAGGTCCTGGCGCTCCCGCCCGGCATGCGCGATGCGTTTCCAGGGCGCATCGCGGCGCTGCTCGATGTGGAGAACGTCGCCAAGGACATCGCCTCCCACCGCGCCACCCCTCCGGGCTTGCGCATCTGGACGGGCGCGACGGTGGAGAGGAGCGATCTCGAGGCGCTGTTGCCGTGGCTCGACTGGGCCTTCGCGGTCGAGAAACAGGCGCTCGCCAAAGCGGCTTAACCCGGCGCAAGTCGGTTGACGCGACGGGTGGGGCCAAGCCCGCACCCCACCCGGCTCGGATTTCGCTCAGCTCATCCTCGCCACCCTCCCCTGAAGGGGAGGGATAAGCGTGCTCGCATCGCCCGCGGCGACGCGCTATAAGGTGACACGGCCCCGCAGCCAAGCGGGGCCGTTTGTGCGTCCCGGCCAGGATTTCGAAGGACTTTCCAAATGGCCAATGTCGTGGTCATCGGCTCCCAATGGGGCGACGAAGGCAAGGGCAAGATCGTCGATTGGCTGTCGGAGCGCGCCGATATCGTGGTGCGCTTCCAGGGCGGCCATAATGCCGGCCATACGCTGGTGATCGACGGCACAACCTATAAGTTGTCGCTCCTCCCCTCCGGCGTGGTGCGCAAGGGCAAGCTGTCGGTGATCGGCAACGGCGTGGTGATCGATCCCTGGGCGCTTGCCGAGGAGATCGCCAAGATCGAGAAGCTTGGCGTGAGTATCTCTCGCGACAATTTGCGTATCGCCGAGAACGCGACGCTGATCCTGCCGCTCCACCGCGAGCTCGACGCGCTGCGCGAGGCTTCGGCGGGGGACGGCCGCATCGGTACGACCAAGCGCGGCATCGGGCCGGCCTATGAGGACAAGGTCGGCAGGCGCGCCATCAGGGTGATGGACCTTCAGGACCTGCCCTCACTGAAGCCCAAGATCGAGCGCATCTTGAGCCATCACAATGCGCTCCGCCGGGGCTTAAGCGAGCCTGAGATTTCCGCCGACGAGCTTTGCCATCAACTGAGCGAGATCGCCCCCAAGATTCTTCCTTACGTGGACACGGTGTGGGCGCTACTCGACGCCAAGCGCCGCCAGGGCAAGCGCATCCTGTTCGAAGGCGCGCAAGGGGCGCTGCTCGACATCGACCACGGCACCTATCCGTTCGTCACCTCGTCCAACACCGTGGCGGCGCAGGCCGCGACCGGCTCAGGCATCGGTCCC
>Ga0209887_1000577_pt1 | contig 11087 bp, 10 predicted proteins | sample GWRWN1_30_40_FD_187230 | JGI IMG/M metagenome (GOLD analysis project Ga0209887, IMG submission 187230) | Riverbed sediment microbial communities from areas with no vegetation in Columbia River, Washington, USA - GW-RW N1_30_40 (SPAdes)... | ecosystem: Environmental > Aquatic > Freshwater > River...
GCGGCCATGGCCCAGCTCTCGGGCATCGCCCGGCTAGTGGCCGGCGATGGCGTGGACACCGCCATCGACCGCACCCAGACCGCGGCCGAGGGCGCAGCCCAGGCGGTTGAGCGGCTGCTCGACGATCCGGAGGCGAGCGCTGCCGAGCTGGCCGGGTTCCTGGGAGGGAAGGGCGTGACCGTGGTGCTCGGCCGCGGCCCGGCACGGGCCGCGGCCGAGATGGGCGCCCTCACCCTGAAGGAGTGCGGGGTCATGGCCGAGTCGTTCGAGTCCGGGGCGTTCCGGCACGGACCCATGGAACTGGCCGGCCCACAGATGGCCGCCGTGGTCCTGGCCACCGAGCCGGAGACCCGGCGCCTGGACCTGGGGCTGGCCGCCGACCTGGTGGAGGCGGGGGCCTCCGTCCTGGTCATCACCCCCGACGGCGAATCGCCGAAGGGCGCCCACGCCGTGGCCACCGGCTATCAGGACCGCGCGCTGATGTCCGCCGTGGCCATCGTCCCGGTGCAGCTCCTCGCGTGGAAGCTCGCGGCCGTGGGCGGCCGTGCGCCCGGCGTGTACACGCGTGCGTCGAAGGTGACGACCCGTGAGTGACGGGGCTTGCGTGGCGCTCACCTTCGACGCCGAGCACCCCGATCGCCCCCATTGCCCGCCGGGCAACGCCGAGCGCATCCTCGACGCCCTGGGCGAGGCGGGCGCCAGGGCCACGTTCTTCGTCCAGGGCCGATGGGCACAGTCGGATCCCCCGATCGCGGAGCGAATCGCCACCGACGGCCACCTGGTCGGGAACCACTCGAAGTATCACGCGCGTATGACGTTGCTCACCGACGACGGCATCCGAACCGACGTCCGAGAGTGTGAGCAGACCATCCGCGACCTCACCGGCATCGACCCCCGCCCCTGGTTCCGGCTCCCGTTCGGGGACGGCCACGACGATCCACGCGTCCTCGCCACCATCGAGGGGATCGGCTATCACAACGTCCACTGGCAGGTCGAGGCGCTCGACTGGGACGCCGCCCAAACGCCCGAAGACGTCGAGCGAATCACCCTCGAAGGGGTCGCCGAGCACGGCGACGGGGCGGTCGTGCTGCTACACACGTGGCCCGGTTCCACCGGCGAGGCCCTTCCCCGGATCCTGAAGCAGCTGGCGGAGGACGGTGCCAGGTTCGCCACTCTGGACGAGCTGGAGTCCCTGCCGTGAACCTTCCGGCCGTCCTCGCGGTCGATGGTGGAGGCTCGAAGGTCGACGCAGCACTTGTGGCCGATGATGGGACCCCGGTCGGCGCGGTGCGGATCCGAAACACCGGCCACGATGGGCCTCACAGCGACTCCTACCTGGAAGGCGTCGGCGCCGCGGTAGACGCGGTGTGCCGGGAGGCCCGTGTCAATCCGGACAACAGGCCGGTCGCCCGGCTGGGCACGTACTGTCTGGCCGGCGCGGACCTGCCCGCCGACGACCGACGCATCCTGCGGTGGGTGTCCAAGCACGGCTGGACCGAGGACGACATGCTCCGCAACGACACGTTTGCCATCCTGCGCGCGGGGACCGACCGGACGTGGGGCGTGGGCGTGGTCTGCGGTTACGGGACCAACTGCTCGGCGGTGGCCCCCGACGGCCGGACGTTCCGGTTCGCGGCGATCGGCGACATCTCCGGCGACTGGGGCGGGGGGATGGACATCGGTCGCCTAGCGCTTTGGCACGCGGTCCGCGCCGAGGACGGCCGGGGGGATGAAACCGAGCTCGCCGGTCTCGTCCCCACGCAATTCGCTCTCAAACGCCCGCGACACGTCATGGAGGCCATCCACCTCGGTCGCATGGACATGGATCGCCTGGCCGAGCTGCCTCCGGTCGTGTTCCGGGCGGCGGGCGCCGACGATGTGGTGGCCCGCAGCATCCTCGACCGGCAGGCCGACGAGATCGTGGCTATGGCCGGCACCGCCATCCGCAAGCTACGGATGACCAAGCTCGACGTTCCGGTGGTGCTGGGGGGCGGCATCTTCCACAACGACTTCGCGCCGTTCTTCGATCGGATCGAGGAAGGATTGCGCCGGATCGCCCCGGACGTTCGCGTCACCGTGCTCTCCGCCCCACCCGTGGCCGGGGCCGTCCTCCTGGGGCTCGACCGGATTGACGCACCGGATGCGTCCAAGGCCCGACTCCGGGCCGGCTTGACCCACGAACGCCTGGCGCGAACGCTGAGCGCTTCCATGAGGGAGGATTGATCCGTGGCCGGGATCGTCCTGGAAGGGGTATCGAAGGTCTTCGCATCCGACGTCGTCGCTGTGGACGACCTCTCGCTCGAGATCGGCGACGGCGAGTTCATGGTCCTGGTGGGCCCGTCCGGCTGCGGAAAGTCGACGATCCTCCGCATCCTGGCCGGCTTGGAAGAGGTCACCGCGGGTGAGGTCTACATCGATGGCCGGCAGGTGACGGACCTGCAACCGAAGCAGCGCGACGTCGCCATGGTCTTCCAGAACTACGCGCTGTACCCGCACATGTCGGTGGAACAGAACCTGGGGTTCGGACTCAAGCTCCGAAAGACCCCCAAGGACGAGATCAAGCGCCGGGTCGCCGACGCGGCCAAGATCCTCGGGCTCGAACCGCTCCTCGCGCGAAAGCCCGTGGCCCTTTCGGGGGGGCAGCGCCAGCGGGTGGCCATGGGCCGCGCCATGGTTCGCGAGCCAAAGGCGTTCCTCATGGATGAGCCGCTGTCGAACCTGGACGCCAAGCTCCGAGTGCAGATGCGGGCGCAGTTGGCGAAGCTGCACGACACCCTGAAGACGACGACGGTGTACGTGACCCACGACCAGGTCGAGGCCATGACGCTGGGCGAACGAGTGGCCGTCATGCGCGACGGCGTGCTCCAGCAGGTTGACACACCGCAGAACCTGTACGGCAACCCATCGAACCTGTTCGTTGCGGCGTTCATCGGCTCTCCACCCATGAACCTGGTCGAGGCGAAGGTGACGGACGGCAGGGTGGCCTTCGCCGGGTTCGATGTCCCGCTGCCCCATGGAAGCGACCTCGGAGACCTGGGCGGGAAGACCCTGATCCTCGGAATCCGCCCATCAGACATGGAGGACGCGGCCGAGTGGTCCAACCCGGACCTGCCGACCATCGAGGTCACGGCCGACGTGACGGAGGACCTGGGCTCGGAGGTGAACGTGCTGTTCACCGTAGACGCGCCACCGGTCGGGGTGGAAGAGGTGCTGGAGGCGGCCGACGAGCCCGTGGAGGAGGCAGCCTTCTTGCTGGAGGAGAACCGGGCGGTGTTCTGCGCGCGGGTCGACGCCCGCTCTCACGCGCGCCCGGGGGCGCGCGTGCGTCTGACCGTCGACCCGCGCCGGTTCCACTTCTTCGACCCGGAGACCGGCCTGGCCATCGAAGCGTCGAAGCCGGCCGCCGCTCCGGCCTGATCCCGGACTTCGCTACGCCGGCGGCTCGCTCGGGGCGGCGAGGGCAGCCGGGAGCCAGGCCTGCACCGTGGTCCCGGCCCCGGGCGTGCTGTCGATGCGACACCATCCGCCGCCCAGCGACGCTCGCTCCTGCATGGTGGGAAGCCCGATGTGTCCGGGGGCCGGCCGACCGAGCCCATCGACGTCGAAGCCACGACCGTCGTCGGCCACCAGCAGACTGGTGCCACCGTCCTGGGACGACAGCACGACGTCCAGGCGCGTCGCGCCAGCGTGCTTCAAGGCGTTGTTGATGGCCTCCTGACCCATCCGAAACAGCGTGCGACGGATCTCCTCCGGCGGTTCGCCGTCCAGCTCGTCCTTGATGCTGAACTCGATGCCCGGCTCACGGTTGGCGACGTAGGTCTCGAGCGCGGTGCAGAGCCCCTCGCGGTCGAAGGCCGGAGGGAGGAGCTCGAACAGGAGCTTGCGGAGCCGGTCAACCGCGAGCTGGAGGGTTTGATGGATCTCGGCCACCTCGCTCTTGATCGTCGGATCCTCGAGCATCCGATCGAGCGCCGCGAGCCGTAGGTCGGCTGCCGTGATCACCTGGATCGAGTCGTCGTGCAGATCGGCTGCGATGCGGCGGCGCTCCTCCTCCTGGGCCTCCTCCAGCCTGGCCAGGATTGACCGGCGCTGGGGCCTGCTCATCTCCCGCTCACAGCTTGTACCCGAACCGGCGCAGCATGGCCTTCCGCTCTTCGATGTCGTCCTCGTCCTCCACGCCGAGCGGCGAGCCGCCGTCGATCACGCCGAGGATCCCGCGCCCCTGCTCGGTCTGTCCCACCACGACCTCCACCGGGTTGGCCGTTGCGCAGTAGACCGTGCACACCTCAGGGAGCGACTTGATGGCGTTCAGCACGTTGATGGGGAACCCGTCCTTCAGCAGCACCACGAACGCGTGACCGGCCCCGATGGCCTGCGCGTTCTTGACTGCGAGATCGATCAGCTCCTGATCGTTGCCGCTCCACCGCACGAGCCTGGGTCCGCTCGACTCGCAGAACGCGATGCCGAACTTGAGCGAGGGCGAGGACTGCACCAGCGCCTCGTGGAGGTCCTCCACGGTCTTGATGAAGTGCGACTGCCCGAGGATGAAGTTCAGCTCCTCCGGCTTCTCGAACCGGACCGTGGAGATGTCCAATCGGTAGAGCCTCCTAGGCAGACGTGCCGAGCCTCGAGACTATCCCGGCGAGCAGCGAGATACGAGGAACCACGCTCGTCAGGTCGATCCACTCCCGTGGCCCGTGGTCGTCACCGCCCACCGGCCCCAGGCCGTCCAGCGTCGGGACCCCCACCGCCGACGTGGTGTTGGCGTCCGAGGCCCCGCCGGTCGCCGCGTCATGGAGCTCGAACCCGACATCCCTCGCCACCTCGATGGCCAGCGCGGCGAGCCGGGCTCCGGCCTCGCTCTTCTCCATCGGCCGGTGCCATCCGCTTGCTTCGAGGTCGACCAGGACGTCCGGGACGGTCGTGGCGTCCGCGATCCGACTCACCTCGGCCTCCGCGGCCGCCAACGTGTCCTCCTGCGGGGAGCGGACGTCCACGCGCAGCACGCACCGTTCGGCGACGACGTTCGGCCTGGTCCCGCCCTCGATCACGCCAGCGTTGACGGTGACGCCGGGCCACCGGCCGTTCAGCTCGTGCAACGCGATGACCTTGTGCGCCGCCTCCAGGATCGCGCTTCGTCCCCGCTCCGGCTCCACGCCGGCGTGTGCGGCCCGGCCGAGGATCTCGATCCGAAAGTCCGATACGCCCTTGCGGGCCGACACGACGTCCCCGTTCTCTCGCGCGCCCTCAAGGACGAATGCAACGTCCGCGTTCGTGGCCGCCTGCCGGATGTGCGGGCGGGAGAAGGGCGAGCCGATCTCCTCGTCGGGGTTGCAGATGTAGGTGATGGAGCCGAACCCGTCGAACCCGGCCTCCCGAAGCACCTCCACGGCGAAGAACCCGATGAGCAGGCCACCCTTCATGTCGGAGACGCCGGGGCCGGTCGCACGGTCGCCCTCGATCCTGAAGGGGCGCTCGGCCGCCGTTCCGGGCTCGAAGACGGTGTCGGTGTGGCCGATCATCAGGACGTGCGGACCGCCTGCACCGTCGAGTCGCCCGATCACGAGGTCCCCGAGCTGCGGCTCGGCTCCGGTTGGCACGTGGGGAATCCGATCCACCTTCCACCTGCCCGCCTCGAACCGCGCCTGGCACTGGTCGGCGATCGCGTTGACGCCCTCCTTGGTGAACGACCCGCAGTCGACGTTCACCATGGCCCTGAGATCCTCCACGAATTCGTCGTACCGGCGAGCAGCGATCCGCTGGAGTTCCTGGACGTCCACGGGCCGAAGTATAGGAGTGCGCGGACAACGGGACCCGATGTCCGGCCGGCATGGTTCACGCACTCGAAACGTGTGGGCATGTCGTCTACCGCGCTTGCGTTGTTTCCAGCGTTGACACCATCATGGGACCTCGAACCCTTCTCGTTCCACGGCGCCCAGGAGGTCATGGTCGGAGACATGGAAGGACGTCGCCGCGTAGCGGCATTGATCGTCCTGTTGGCTGCCCCGCTGGCGGGGTTGCTGATCCTGCTGCTCCAGCCCGACTACGACGTGATGTGGGAGCACCACCCCGCCCACTTCTGGCTCGTGCTCTCAACCGCCTCGATCTGTGTCACGCTCGGCCTCGCGATCGGCGTCGTGGCGGACCGGCGGGGCGATCCGAGGCTGGCGCTCGTGTCGCTCGCGATGCTCGCGAGTGCCGGGTTCTTGGGACTGCACGCGCTCGCGACGCCGGGCGTCCTGTTGGCCGGACCGAACGCGGGGTTCGTCGTCGCGACGCCGATCGGACTCCTGCTCGCGTCGGGATTCGCCGCCGCCTCCGCCTCGAACATCACCGAGACCCGAAGGGGCGACGTCATGCGGTGGACGAGGGCGGGGCGGATCATGCTCGTCGTCGCGATCGTGGCCTGGGCCGTCGCGTCGCTCACGCTCTTCCCGGTGGGTGATCCGGCCATGCCGACGTTCGAGATCCCGGCTGGGTTCCGAGTGTTCGCCCTCGCAGGCGTGATCGCGTTCGTCGTCGCGGCTGCCCGCTACGTCGGCCTCTACCTGGCACGGCGCTCGGTGCTTCCCATCGCCGTGGCGGCCGCATGGATCCTGCTCGCCGAGGCGCTGATCGCCGTGACGGTTGGCCGCAGCTGGCACGCGTCGTGGTGGGAATGGCACGTCTTGATGACCGTCGCGTTCGGTGAGCTCGCGATCGTGGTCCGGGTGCAGTACCGGCGGGAAGGTTCCCTCACCGCGGCCCTCACCGGGCTCTATCTCGACGCGACCTTGCGCCGCCTCGACGCTCGAGACGCCGTCGCGCTCGGCCAGATCGTCGAGGCGCTCGAGCAGGGACAGCCGGTCGAGCCGGTCCTGGATCAGCTCCGCCGTGAGCAGGGATTGACGCGTGACGAGACGGACGTGCTCCTCGGTTCCGCGTTGGAGCTCCGCCGCGTGGACGATCTCTTCCGTCCGTACATCGCTCCCCAACTCGCCGAGACGATCGAGCGCGAGCCCGAGCTCGCACGTCTGGGTGGACGCGAGCAAGAGGTATCGGTCCTGTTCGCCGACCTCGAGAACTACACGACCTTCAGCGAGCGACGGCCCGCCGCGCAAACGATCGAGATGCTGAACGCGTACTGGGCCGCGATCGTGCCCGCCGTCCTTGAGCGGGAAGCCGGCATGATCGAGCGATTCGCCGGCGATGCCGTCATGGTCGTGTTCAATGCGTTCGGTGACCAGTCCGACCACGCGATGAACGCGGCGCGAGCGGCGCTCGCGCTCCGGGATGCGGCCGAGACCGTCGTGGGGGCTCGACCAGACTGGCCGCGTTTCCGCGTGGGCGTGAACTCCGGCGCCGCGGTGGTGGGCAACGTCGGGGCCGGGCAACAGCGGAGCTTCGCGGCGATCGGGAACACGGTGAATGTGGCCGCCCGGCTCCAGACGAGCGCGCACGCCGGTCACGTGCTCGTGAGCTCGGCGACGGAGCGGCTCCTCGTTGGTCGTGCGGAGCTCGTCCCCGCGGGAGCCCTGACGCTCAGGGGCAAAGACGAGCCCGTCGAGGCGTGGGAGCTGATCGATGTCCGGGGCGACGTGGACGGACCTCCGAGGTGGACCGCGGGCGGGTGACCTCGTGGCCGACCCGGTCTATCCGATTGAGCTCGAGTCGGACGTGGTGCTCCGCGACGGTTCGACGGTCCGGATCCGGCCCGCCCGGCCTGGCGACCGCGATCGTCTCGAGGACTACTTCAATCGCGACGTCCCCGGAGAAGCGCAGGCTTCAGGCTCTGGGCTCAGTCCGTCGACATCCGCGGAGCGGCAGCGGCGGCGCTCGATCAAGACTACGTGCACCACCTGACCCTGTTGACCTTCAGCGGCGGCAGTGGTGGGTGGCGCCCAGCACGTCGCGATCGATGAACACCGGGTCGAGGTCGGTTTCAGCGTCGCCCACAAGCTGCAGGGACGCGGTCTCGGGTCGCTGCTGCTCGCTGAAGTGATGTTTGCAAGGAGGCCTACTAAGACACTCTGGAGCGGGCAGCGATCACCGCTGACTCGGTCGGACACCGGTTCCTCCGGCCCCCCGATGATCATGTCACGTGTTCATGTCGACCGTGGCCGTTCCGTACTGCGGGCGCCCGGCGGGGTGGTAGACCTGGATCGTCACCCCGCTGGGGGTGACCGCCTGCGATCCGACCAGCTCGAGCGCTATGTCCGGGCCGGTGTCGGGGAACAGCCGCGTGCCCTGGCCGACGACCACCGGGACGGTGAGCAGGTTGATCTCGTCGACGAGGTCGTTGGCGAGCAGCCACCGGACCAGGACGCCGCTGCCGTGCACCTGCAGCTCGCCTCCCGACTTGGCCTTCAACTCGCGAATGGCAGCCGCGACGTCACCAGAGAGGACGGTCGTGTTCGCCCACTTGGGGTCGAAGGGTGTGGTCGATGCCACGTACTTGGGCCGCGTGTTCAACGCCGTCCAGATTGGGCTGTCGCCCGGATCTGGCCACGTTCCCCAGGAGCCCGCGAAGATCTCGTAGGTCCGCCGGCCGAACAGGAACACGTCCGCGCGCCCATAGACCTCGTTCAGGAACGCCATGCCCTCGTTGTCGGCGTACGGCGTGACCCATCCGCCGCGCTCGAATCCGCCCCTGCGGTCCTCGTCCGGCCCGCCGAGGCCCTGCATCACTCCGTCGACGGTGACCATCGTGGTGGTTGTCAGCTTCATGATCGCGGCTCCCTTCTCGTCGAGTTGGTCGCCGTTCGGTCGGAGCGGCGCTACGTGAACATACCGATAGTGGTCAGTGCAAGGAGACGTGAAGTCACCGAGGACAATCCAAGTGCTCCATGGGTTCGAATCCCACACCCTCCGCTTCTGGCGGTGCCAAGAGCACTTGGTGGCTTCAAAGGAAAGGGCCCCCCTCGCGGCCTTTCCGGTTTCGAGGCCGTCTCGCCCAATACTCCCCCTGACCAGCGCGATCTTCCACCACGCTGCTCGCTGAAGCGTTAACGCACTCGAAACACGTCGGATATTGCGGCGAAACGGCCTTCGCCTATAAACGCGAGGAACCGGTCGAGGGAGGTGTGCCGTGCCGAAGGTCGTGCCCGGCGATACCGCGTGGCTGTTGGCCGCGGCGGCGCTGGTGATGTTCATGACTCCCGGACTCGCGCTGTTCTACGGCGGCCTGGTCCGGGCCAAGAACGTGCTGGGCATCGTGATGCAGTCGTTCGTGGCCCTGGCCGAGGTCTCCGTGCTGTGGGTCCTCGTGGGCTACACGCTGGCCTTCGGGCCGGACCGCGGGCTGGCCATCGGCGGACTCGATTTCCTGGGACTGAAGGGCGTGGGCGCCGCTCCAAGCGCCCTCGCACCCACCGTGCCCGCCAGCGCCTTCATGGCCTTCCAGCTGATGTTCGCCATCATCACGCCGGCCCTCATCACAGGAGCGTTTGCAGAGCGCATGAAGTTCTCGGCGTACTTGCTGTTCCTGGGGTTCTGGTCGGTGCTGGTGTACGCGCCGCTCGCGCACTGGGTGTGGGGGGGTGGATTCCTCGGAGCGAACGGGGTCGGGGCCATCGACTTCGCCGGTGGGACGGTGGTGCACATCAATGCGGGGGTCGCCGCGCTGGCCGCCATTCTGTACCTGGGGAAGCGACATGGCTACGGAACGAGGGCCTTCGTCCCCCACAACGTGCCGCTGGTGATCCTGGGCGCCGGAATCCTGTGGTTCGGATGGTTCGGGTTCAACGCGGGCAGCGCCCTGGCCGCCGGCGGCCTGGCCAGCAGCGCGTTCGTGGCCACGCAGCTCGGGGCCGCGTCGGCGGTGCTCGGGTGGCTGATCCCCGAGTGGCTCCAGCACGGCAAGGCCACCACGATCGGCGCGGCCACCGGTGCCGTGGCCGGGCTCGTGGCCATCACCCCCGCGTCCGGCTACGTCGGCCCGCTGCCCGCCATCGCCATCGGCCTGGCCGCCGGCGCGGTGTGCTACTTCGCAGTGGGCCTGAAATCACGGCTCGGCTACGACGACTCGCTCGACGTGGTAGGCGTGCACATGGTCGGCGGGATCGTCGGAGCGTTGCTCACCGGCGTCTTCGCCAGCCTGGCCATCAACCCGGCGGGTGCGGCCGGTGGTATCGCGCAGCTCGGCAGGCAGGCGACGGCCGTGGGCGTGACCCTGGTCTTCTCCTTCGCCGGGACGTGGCTGATCCTCAAGGCCACCGACTTGCTGATCGGCCTGCGCGCGAGCGAGGACGACGAGGAGGTCGGGCTCGATCTCTCACAGCACGGCGAGGCCGCGTACGCGTGGACCGAGCGCGTGGCCACGCCGGTGGGCGCCGCCGGCGACGCCACGTACGTGATCCGCGACGGCGACCGCGAGATCGAGATCCCGGAGGTCATCTTCCTGGAGACGGCCAGACGGGTCCTGGAGCTGTCTCGGGCCGGGAACGGAGAGGTCGCCGGGACGGGAACCGAGTAGGGCGCGGCCCCGACACGGCCGGTAGCATCCGGCCGTGTCGAGGCCCGGGTCGGAGCTGAACGGCTGGTGGAGGGGCGGCCTCGCGCTGGTCGGGCCCGCCCTCCGGCTGCTGTTCCGGATCCGGCGGACCGGGTTGGATCGGATCCCTCGAACCGGCCCGACCATCCTGGCGGCCAACCACGCCAGTGCCCTCGACGGCATCGTGCTTGCGTACGTGGTGGCACGGCAGCGGAGCCGCCCCACCAGGTACCTCGTGGCGGCGGAGTTCTTCGCCCGGCGGTTCCACGGCTTCTGGCTCCGGACCTTCAAGCAGATCCCGATCCGCCGAGGGACGGGTGACTCCGGGGCCCTGGACGAGGCGGAGGCCACCATTCGCTCGGGTGCCGTCGCCGGGATCTTCCCCGAGGGCACCGTGAACCCGGACCCCGGCGGCTCGATGCTTCGGGGACGGACCGGCGTGGCCCGCATCGCGCTCGCCGCCGGCGCACCCGTGGTCCCGGTCGGCATCTGGGGAACGCAGGCCCGGTGGCCCCGGACCGGACTTACCTTCCGCCGCCCCTTTCGACCCGCCGTCGCCTTGGCCTTCGGCCAGCCCATCGAGCCGGAGGGCGACCCGTCATCCCTCGACGACATC
>Ga0209887_1000578_pt1 | contig 11084 bp, 8 predicted proteins | sample GWRWN1_30_40_FD_187230 | JGI IMG/M metagenome (GOLD analysis project Ga0209887, IMG submission 187230) | Riverbed sediment microbial communities from areas with no vegetation in Columbia River, Washington, USA - GW-RW N1_30_40 (SPAdes)... | ecosystem: Environmental > Aquatic > Freshwater > River...
GTCATGGCCAGATACTCCCGGCCGAAAAATAGCGCTGAGGGTATGCTATCGACGAGCTTGGCGTTGAAGTGCTCCTTGGCTTTGACAAAGCCGGTGAAGAGGTTGAAAGCTACCCAGGGATATTTTTTGTAGACGTCGCCGCGAATGGTGTAGGCGTGATTCACCGGGAGAAAGCCGTACTTCTTGTAGAAGCGCGCGCCTTCCGCCATGCGGTCGGAAAACAGCGGTTTAACCTTACTCCAATCTCCATCCGATCCCGGAATACGATGGGACCGGCCGATGAGGTCGGGCATATTTCTCCAAGGACTGTTGATTGCGGCGGCGTCAAGTTCGTTTTTCACCAGCATCGACGCCATGCTCTTGTCCAGTTGAATGCGCTGAAAAGAGATTCCCGCCGGCGGCGTAAACCCCGTGGCCCCACCGTGGCTCAACTCCTCGGTCCTCTCCATGTACCAGTGGACTTTGTATTGCGACACGCCGAAGTCGTGTTCCAGTATACCGCGCTGCCATAGAGCCGCGGTTTGCTGGTATTCCCCCACGCCGATGCGTTTGCCGACCAGATCGCCGGGCTGCTTGATGCCAGAGTCCGTGTTGTAAGAAAGCTCCGTATGGAACAACCGCCGGCTGGGAAAGACCGGCAGGGCGATCATGTCAAAACCGCGTTCGCGGGCGATGAGATAGGAGGACATGGACATTTCCCCAACGTCGAATTCTTGAAACTTGAGTTGCCGCCAAAAGGTCTCGGAAGGATGGGAATAGGTGGGCACGATCTCGATGCCTTCAGCTTGAACAACTCCCTTCATCAACGGATCGACCCGCTCGTTGAACGCGGAAATAAAACTCAATTGAAGTTTTGGCATCTCGTCTCCTTTTAGTGTGATTCCGCGCAGCTTGCCGCGCAAAAGTTATTTCCCGACCTCTCAAGGTCTGTCATTCCCGAATGCTTCTATCCCTCGATTTCCCTCGGGACGGTGAGGTTCTCGAACCGTCGGGAATCCAGACGAAACCCTCACTGGACCCCCGATAAAAACATTCGGGGGTGACACCCTGGGACAAACTCTCATCAATGTTTCGATACCCCGTCAGCTTGCTGCAGGAGATTCATTAGACGCGCTGTCATAAATCCAGGGTCTCTTTGGCGAACAACTCCTCGACTTTCATCTTTCGCGGCGTGAGTCCTTGCTCGTTGGAATAACTGATAATCGTATCAAGCATCGCCGTGTTGGCTTTGATACTGTAAGGAAACGGGTCGTCGCCCAAAATGTCCTGGGTCATGGCTAGATACTCAGGGCCGAAAAATAGCGCCGCGGGGATGCGCTCCAGTAGTTTCTCCCGGGCATAAGCTTTCGCTTTGACAAATGCGGCGTACAAGTTAAATGCCACCCACGGGTTCGCCCGGTAGACGTCGCCGCGGATGATATAGGTATGGTTGACCGGTACGAAGCCGTACTTAGCGAAAAAGCGTTTGCCTTCAGCCCTCAGATCGGGGAACAACGGCTTGACCTTGCTCCAGTCTCCTTCGCTGCCGCGAATACGGGTCGAGCGGTCAATGACATTTACGGCTCTGGTCAAGTGTCCGGAGATGGGTGCCGCGTCCAGCTCATGATTCACCAGCATGGTGGCCAGACTTTGGTCAGGCGGTATGCGGTGGAACGATATGCCCGGCGGCGGCGTAAATCCCGTGGCGCCGCCGTGACTCAGTTCCTCGCTTCTTTCCATGTACCACTGAACTTTATACTGCGACACGCCAAAGTCATGATCCAATACACCGCGCGCCCATAACGCCGCGGTCTGTTGGTACTCGCCGACGCCGATGCGTTTGCCGACGAGGTCGCCCGGTTCCTTGACGCCGGAGTCGACGTGATAGGAGAGATCGGCATGGAAAAACCGGCGACTCGGAAAAACCGGGATGGCAATCATGTCCACGTCACGCGAGCGCGCGATCAGATAAGAAGACATGGACATTTCCGCGACTTCGAATTCCTGAAATTTGAGCTGGCGCCAAAAAGTTTCGGAGGGATGGGAATAGGTGGGGATCAACTCGATGCCCTCGGCCTCAATCGTGCCGTTCATGAGCGGCTCAACCCGCTCGTTGAACGCGGAGATAAAGCTCAATCTCAGTTTTGCCATTTTTTTTCCTTCGCTTTGACGTAGTCGCCTGGGCCAAGAGGGTTTTTACCGCCTGATTTCAATAAGACGCCTTTACGAGTCAAGCGTTTCTTCAGCGAACAACTCTTCGACCTTTATCTTGCGCGGGGTCAGCCCTTGCTCATGGGAATATCCAACGATCGTATCGAGCATTGCTGCATTGGCTTTGATGCCGTAGGGGAACGGATCCTCTCCCAACCTATCGCAGGTCATGGAGAAATACTCCGGCCCGAAAATCAGCGCTGAGGGAATCTGTTCGAGCAGTTTCTCACGTGCGAGCGCCTTGGCCCGAACGAAGCCGTCATACAGATTGGCGGCGACCCAGGGGTGCTCGCGATAAATATCGCCACGAATAATGTAGGCATGGTTCACCGGGAGAAAGCCATGCTTTTTAACAAAGCGGGCTCCCTCAGCCATGCGGTCGGGGAAAAGCGCCTTCACCTTGCTCCAGTCTCCACCACCCGTTATGCGGCTGGATCGATCCAAAGCGTTAGCACGCAGCACCCACGGGCTTGCGATATGCCCAACATCCAGCTCATTGTTAACCAGAGTCGAAACGAGGCTTTTGTTTGGAGCGATCCGGTTGAAGGAAATTCCCGCCGGCGGCTTGAAGCCGGTGGCGGCGCCGTGACTCATCTCCTCGCTTCTTTCCATGTACCAGTGGACCTTGTATTGGGATACGTCGAAGTCATGTTCCAAGATTCCTCGGATCCAGAGCGCTGCCGTCTGCTGATACTCGGCGACTCCCAAGCGTTTCCCGACCAGGTCCCCGGGCTGTTTGATCCCAGAGTCGACATGGTACGACAGTTCGGTTTGAAACAAACGGCGGCTCGGAAAAACCGGTAGGCCGATCATGTCGGCGCCCTGAGAGCGGGCGATCAGGTATGACGACATCGACATTTCCGCCACTTCGAATTCGCCGAACTTGAGTTGCCGCCAGAACGTCTCCGCGGGATGGGAATAGGTCGGGATCAGCTCGATCCCGTCCGCTTCAATCGTTCCGCTCATGAGCGGCTCAACCCGCTCGTTGAACGCGGAGATAAAACCCAAGCTCAGTTTACTCATCTAAGTTTCCGGATTTGGAATAGGACGAGATGGCTATCTCAGTTTAAAGATTTCCTTCCATACCTTGTCATACTTGGAGTACTGTTTGTAATCCGAGTCTGTAATTGGATAGATCTTTTCCGGCCTGGTCTTTTCCACCGGGTCTACTTTCGGATGGGCCGGCGTGCGACCGGCGGCTGAAAAAACCTTTTGTCCTTCTTCGCTGGAAACCCAACGGTAAAACAGCCAAGCCGTATTAGGATGCGGGGCGCTCTTAAAAACAGCGGTTGCGGTGATCGCACCGACACCCTCCGAAAGCAGGTAACCGAGCGGAGCGCCTTTTTTGATCCTGACGGGGAAATGATGCGAGTAACAGGTCAGGCAAGCAGCCGCCTGTCCTCCAGCCAACAGCTCGGCCAACTGCGAATGGCCCTTATGAAATTCCACGCCATTGGCTGCAATTCGCTTGAGTAGCGCCGCCGCTTTATCTTCGCTCTTGTACTTATGATTGGCCAGACCGATCAATAACTCGGCATCGCGCGGCTCGGCGACGAGTCTGCCTTTCCAGTGGGGCTCGGCAAAATCCTCAAACTGCTTTGGTTCCTCCTGTTTTTTGACGAGGTTCGTGTTCCATCCCGCGATAATGAAATCAAACTCACCAGCCAACCAGTACGAACCCTTCAGGTTGCTTGGATAGGCCTCGGCTTCCGGCGGCAACTTCTCGAGAAACAGTCCCTGTTCATGGATGCGGATTGCGGTTTCGAGAGATGCTTGAAAAACGTCAGCGATGGTTTTGCCGGCACGCGCCTCGGTGATGGCGCGGGTGGCGAGCACGTCGGAAGTGGCGTCAATTTGATTGACTTTTATCCCAGGAAAGCGCGCTTCAAAGACGGGTAAAATCTTGCTTGCCTGGTTGGGTGCTAGAGTTCCATAGAAGTTTAGCGTGCCGCCCTCAGTCAAGGCCTTCTGGTAAACTTCATCGAGAGTCTGGGCGCGACCCGGCGTGGACCATGAGAAAGCCACGAGCAGAAAACCCATCAATATAGCCGCGAACGGTGGTCTTCTTTTATTCATGGGCTTTCTCCCGTTGTGCTTTAGTCCCATGCAAAACTAGGCTGGTGCTTATCATCAACATTGTCGGTCTCCGTCTAATTCAATAGTCAATGCTCCAGATATCGTAGAGCAGCTCCATGCGCCGAAAAGTATGCTTACGTGTTTGCTCCTGCAGGTGCGGCGAAGTGATATAACGCACGGCGATTTCTTCGGCGAGACTGCTGTGCTCTTCATCCGCTTCCGAGTGGACCGTGAAAAACCGGACGTCGTCGGGCTTCATGTTGTACTGTTTGATGAATCCATGCCCCAGTGCGGCCGCCGCCGGGCCGAAGGTTCCCTCGGCGCCGATCTGGATCGCCATGACAACGAACCAGGGCAAGGTGTGGATGATCAGTTCGACGTAGTAGAGGTGCGCCGCAGTGGAGGGCCGCAGCACGGCATTCTCAAGCTGTTGCTTTGTCAGACCGATGGATTCGGCGAATCGGATCGCCAGTTCATTATGGCCGGCGCTGCCGGTGTCCATACCGCGGGTCTCTTCCTCGACGACACCCCAAAGTTTCTGAGCGATCTCCGGATCGCTGCAGGCCAGATAGCGCAGCATCGCAATGCGCGGCACCGCGGCACGAAACTGATAGTCCTGGATCGCCCAGGCACGGATCTGGTCCATGGTTGCCGTGCCGGCACACACGGCTTTTAAGAACGGGTGCTTGATGCGGATCTTGGAAAACGCCTGTATCTCTTTCTTGAGTTGTTCCACGAACTGCGCTGATGAAATGTTTTGCGACTGCGTCGTCATTTTGGTTCCTCCTGTTTTCCAGCCTGGCTCGATGCCAGGGGAAACGCCTTTCTGTGCTTTAACCGTTTTGAGTTTCCAATACAAACATCAAAACCGTCGAACTAGTGTCCCGTCCCAGAAGTTCGCTATATAATTCCTGTGTCATTCCGTCCGAAAATCTCCCCTTCCCCTCTTTTCCAAAGAGGGGTTAGAATCCCACGGAGAAAATTCCCCCTTTGAAAAAGGGGGAGACAAAAGGGGGATTTGAGTTCGACTTCAGCTGCTGCGATCGTGTGGACTTTTTAAACGAACTTCTGAGACACCACACTAGCTGACGGGCACCCAATTTCCCACTCGAGCCGAGTGCTCGACGGCATCCAGCACCTTCTGTGCTTCGAGTCCGTCGCGGAAGCTAGGACTCGGTTGCTCTCCCGTTCTAATGCCATGGGCGAGTAGACGGGTTAAATTGGCGAAAATAGCTTCTCGCGCCGCGTGCCTCGCGTCCGCGGGGATCAAATGCTCCCTTAACTGTTCAGGAATATGTAGAAGCTTAGTGTCGCGGTCACCCTGTGCGCCCCAAAGCTCGCCGATCATCCAGTCAGGCTTGGATCGATCGACTGCAGCTCGCAACACACCGTCGTTACCCAAGATACGAATCTCTTGGTAAGCGCTACCACGCGCCGCCGCGTTCGCAGCAAAGGAAACCAATCCTCCTCCAGTTAGCTCCCCGATAAAAACGCAACAATCCTCCACCGTAACTTCTCGCTTCCCGGAACCGTCCGCCAGAGGTCTCTCCTTGGTGAAGATTACTTGCTGGCTGCAGACCCGCTTGAAGTCACCCGCGAGCCAGCGCACTAGGTCGACCAAGTGAACTCCCATGTCGCCCATAGCGCCGAAACCCACTGCTTCTTTCTGATCACGCCATCCAAACGGCAGGTTGGGGTCTGCCCGCCGTTCCGTGAACCAACTCGCTTCCACATGAAGGACACGGTTACCCACGTATCCTTCTTGCATAAGTTCCTTCATCCGGCAAAACGCCGGGAGAAAGCGAAAATTGAAAGCAGTCATGTGAATAACGTGCGCTTCTTCAGCCCGCTTCAACATAGCCGCGGCCTCTTCCTTGTTCATCGCCAGAGGTTTTTCACATAAGACCGAGACGCCGTGATTGAATGCTTCAGACGCCATAACGAGATGAACGTTGGTCGGAGTGGTTAAACTTACCGCGTCAAGATCACCGTGTGCCAGCATCTCGTGGTAATCAGTGAACACTTGCGGGATGCCGAAGTCCTGTGCGATTTTTTTGGCGCTTGCCTTTGTGCGTTGGCAGAACGCGGTAACCTCTACGCCGGGGGTTGTCCGGTATGCCAATATGTGAGTCCGGCCGAAGCCGCCGCCAACCACACCGACCTTGATAGTGTTCTTTTGGGTTGCTTGTGCCATTACGTCTCCCGCCTCTTCATTTAGTCGCAATCAAGTCTTGTCTTTCTATTCAGTTCCTCTTTTGAGGTCAAAAGAGAGGAAATCGGTCCGTGGCATGAATTGACGCGAGATTCCCCGGATGACCTGTCCGCTCAAGTTCGGAATGTGACAATCAGATGGGCTGGATGGGAACGCCCGCCGGACTCGCGTGGACTTACTACGGTCACCGGATAAGTTCCTGCGTTTTTAATGGCCTGCGGTGGAATTTTGGCTTGCAGCTCCGTCGAACTGACAAAACGTGTTTCCAGCAATTTTCCGTCAATCGCAATTTTGTGCCAGCGAGCAACCCTGCCCGCGGTTGCCTTCACTGTCATTACGGTAGGCTTGGAACCCTGCGGGATAGAGCGGGGAGTAACCTCGATTTCTCGAGGGATATTGCGCCACGGTTCGGGACTGGGAATCGGATTCTTGTAGTCGGCATGGAAGTTGTGGTCGATAACTCTGCCGCCGGAGATAACCAGCTTCACATTCTGGGTCGCCCAGCTATCGTTTAGAGGATCGCCGTCGACCATGATGATATCGGCGACTTTTCCCGGTTGAAGGGTTCCGAAGTCTCGGGCCTTGGCAAATGTTTTAGCTACATTGATCGTGGCTGCTTGGATGGCTTGCATCGGTGTAAGGCCCGCCTCGACAAACATGGTGACTTCTTCATGAATGTCTAAAGCCGGCATGCCGTGGTTGGGATCGCTGCCGGCGCGAACGAGGCCTCCGGCGCGGGCGAAGCGGCGCATGAACTCCTGAACTTTCTCATAGCCCTGCTTGATGCGATCGAGTTTATCGGCAGGCCACTTGCGATACTTATCGTAGGGTCCCAAAGTAATGGCACGGAGAACTTCCGGCAGGTACTTTGCCCTGGGATTATTTAGAATCGACAGCTCTCTGCGCTTGAACCGAGCCGCGCTGGGCGAAAGTGGGCGAAACCACGTTGCGATCGTGGGACTCCACGAGACGTTGTGTTTGACCATGGTTTCGATGATCCGATCGAAACTCTCGGTCTCATAGAAATAAGTCAATTCTTCCGTATCGAGTCTTCCTTGCCAGCGATCGGCGATGAGTTTGGCCTTTTTCTCGGGATCCGCAATCGAGGTCAACCCGATGGACCAGTGGTGTTCCACCGCATTGACTCCGGCCTCGGCAGAAGCAAATACATCCATGCTGTGCGCAATCGCGGCAAAGCCGAGGCTGTGCGCCTCATCGACAACCGCCTTCAGGGTTTCGCCTCTAAGAGACTCGCCGATTTTGATCTGATCGAGTCCCATCTTTTTCTTCCATCGTACCATCTCGCGGCCCTCATCAGGGCTCTTGATCGGAAAAGAGCCCCGACGGCCACCGCCCATCGCCGACGTATCAGAAGTCTGTCCAACTGCTTTTCCCGCCGACCAAATCCTTGGTCCACAGATCTTGCCCAGGCGAATTCCGTCTCTCTGTGCCATGGACCAGTAGTCATCTCGCGTCGTCTGAATATCGGGGCAGGTGGTGACTCCGAGGTGAAGGTAAATCTCCCCGGCAAAATCCTCATAGTGTCCGTGGCCGTCGATAAATCCGGGGAGGATCGTTTTGCCCTTGGCGTCAATGACGCGGCTGCCTTTGGGAATGGACAGCTCTCCTTTGTTGCCCATCGACTTTATTCTCTCGCCTTCGACCACGATCACTGCGTTCCGTAATGCTGGATCTCCAGTTCCATCGATTAGCGTTCCTCCGTCGATTACCAGATGCTTGCCAGAAGTTGCGCGGGCCATATTTTTGCTCCTCAGCTATTACGTTGCCGGATCTATCGCTTGTAGAGTTGCTTGATAAATCCCGAAGACTCCAGCTCCTGGACAAAGCTCATGTCCACGTACTTACTCAAATCGACATTCGCGGCTTTGGGATTGGTCACCGCCAGGTCATCCATGAAAGTCTTTACGCCATCCACATAGGGGTAAGGCGCCTCGCGGAAAATCACACTATAGGCCTGGTAGGCCCTTTCGAGTCCATCCTGATCATCGGTTCGAAGTTTTTTGGCGAGGATCGCCTTGGTGGCTTCTTTGTTGGTCTTGATAAAATGAATCGACTCGACCATCGCTCGCACGTAGCGGGTGATGAGCGCGCGTTTCGACTTGATGGTTGCTTCACGGGTCATTGATGCATTCCAATGAAACGGGATCTTCAACGAGCCGATGTCCAAAAAGTCTCTCAATCCGAGTTTCTCGGCCTCGCGAATGAAAGGTTCGGGCATGTGAGTGAACTGCGCTATTCCCTGGGAGATGGCTGCCAGTCGTTCAGGGTTGCCGCCCCGCGCCACCAGTTTGACTTCCTTATCCGGATCAACTCCGAGTCTCCTGAGAGTGAGCTTGATGCCAAGCTCGGATGAAGTTCCGGCGCGATTGACCGCTCCTACTTTCCCTTTCAGCTGTTCTATTTTGGTGATGGAGGGGTGCGTGATCAAGTGATCAACAAAAGTGGGGACAAGACCCAAGATCATCACCGTATCGGCGCCGGCCAGACGCGAGGTGAGGTTGGCTACGGAACCGATGATGACATCAACTTCCCCGGCCAGAAGCACCTGCACGGCGATGGAACTGGCGGTGATGCTAATGATCTCTCCATCGATACCGTACTTTTTTAAGAGATTTTTCTCTTCGACGACCCAAATAGGGCTGTGTGCGGGACTTGAACCAGACCATGCGATTCTCAATCGTTCTTGCGCGAAGACCGACTCAAAACTGTAACTAGAGAAGAGCGCCAGGAACCCGAATATCAAACTCATTACTGTCTTAGACATACTCGTCATCCTTCATGGTCTACCGATCGTGCTTGACACACCAGCGCCAACTGGAACGGAATGCTTTTTCCCACTATTCGGATCGTGACTGGGATTTGCGCTGGAGTCCGGGCCTTCTGCTCATCAGCTCCCACGTGCTCCAGCGCGTGCTTAGCGGTCTATAGCTGTCGTTTAAGAACCGGCTGCGGCCCGAAGCGGTGCCGGCTGCTCGGAAAATCCTTGCTTCAACCACCACTCCGCGATCTCGATACCGGTTGCGAACCAAACACCTTGATGGCCCTTCATGTATTCAATCATTTCTTTAAGGGCGCTGGTCCGTCCAGGTCTGCTGGAAACATAGGGATGGAGCTGAAACGTGGTGAAAGTCGGCGCTAACGATGATTCCCGATAGAGCTCGTCGAAGAAACTTTTCCACAAAGTCAAAGCGTTATCCGGATGGTCGCCGGCTCGGTTCTGATGACCGTAGAGTCTGCCGTCGCCAAAAGGCTGGCGGGGGAGCTCAACCAGCCGCGATTGCCCGTTCTCCCAAACGAAAGGAAGATCGTCGGCAAACGAATTACTGTTCCAGATATATCCCTCCTCCATGAGGATCTCCACGGTGTTGACGCTCTGAGTACATGTGCGCCAGCCCACCGGACGTTTGCCGGTCCGCTTCATCAGCATGTCCGTGGTGCGCCGAGTCACATCCTTTTCTTCTTGTCTGGACAAGTCGCGGGCGATCTCGTGATGGTAACCATGTCCGGCAATCTCATGCCCCTGTTCCGCGATGGCCTTAACTGCATCGGGATACCTTTCAGCGATGCCCCCGCAAGTCAAGAAAGTTGTCTTGACTTTGACTTCGTCCAACATTCTGAGAATCCGCCAGATGCCGGTTTTCGGTCCGTATTCGCCTTCGGCATAATCCTCGTTGTTCATTTTCCCGTTCGCAAGCGGCCTAACAGGCTCTCCGCCTTGGAAATCGAAAGTTATCGCAACCGTCATCCGACGATTGTCGGGCCAGAAGATTTTTCCCCTTGCGTGATTTTCAGTGATCATCCTGTTATCTCCTTTTAATTGTTCGACGAAGTTTATTACCGCTATTTTGCAACATATTACGCTGATTCAAGATATGTCAACAACCGTGTCCCTACTAAACACTTCCATAGAGATTCAAATTTCGAGGCGATGCCAATTCTTCCTCGAAAACTACCGCCGATCTTTAAGCCGGCTCACGTAATATTCCCAGCCGCGCATGGGGAAACGCTGGTCGGTGTTGTAGACCTCCAGCTCTTCTGCAGTTAGATACTTTGGTTCGCCGTGAAGCAACGCCAGATGATTCCATTCGCCGAGCATGGCGAGCCGGGTGGTGCGCTCGATGACTTGCTCGATGCTGGCGCCGACCACCGCATCGCCGTGCGCGCGCATCAAAACCGCCGGCCCATCTCCCAAAGAGGCGGCGAGCTCGTTGCCGCGCTCCAGCGTGCGCACGAGTCCAATGCCCTGATAGATCGGCGGGCCGTCGGCGGAGAGAAACTTGCCGTAGTGATGCATGGGTTTGAGCTTGATAGGCAGCACGCTGAAAATCGTGCTCCACTTCGAGTGCGTGTGGGCGACGCTCTCCACGTCGGGCCGGGCTTTGAGAATGCACGCATGGATGGGCCACTCGTTGGGCGGTGTCTTCGCGCCGCCCAGATGGTTGCCGTCAAAATCCTGCATGATCAGCCGATCCAGCGTGACGCAGCCCGGGCTGACGTTGGCAATGGTGATGAAAGCGTCCGCGCCAGGCACGCGGGCGCTGATATGGCCGTAGCCATCGGTTACGCCCTCGTGGTCGAGAATATG
>Ga0209887_1000580_pt1 | contig 11032 bp, 8 predicted proteins | sample GWRWN1_30_40_FD_187230 | JGI IMG/M metagenome (GOLD analysis project Ga0209887, IMG submission 187230) | Riverbed sediment microbial communities from areas with no vegetation in Columbia River, Washington, USA - GW-RW N1_30_40 (SPAdes)... | ecosystem: Environmental > Aquatic > Freshwater > River...
CGTCGGGACCCGCAACGCCGGTGACCGCGACGGCGAGGCTCGCGTGCGAATGGGTGAGCGCGCCGCCTGCCATGGCCCGGGCCACATCCTCGCTCACGGCGCCATGGCGCTCGATCAGCCAGTAGGGCACGCCGAGCATCTCGCTCTTGGCGCTGTTCGAATAGGTCACGAAGCCGCGCTCGAACATTTCGGAAGAGCCGGGGATGGCGGTCAGCGTGGCGGCGAGGAGCCCGCCGGTGCAGGATTCCGCGGTCGCCACCGTCTCGCCGCAGGCGCGGGCTGCCGCGAGCAGCTCCGCCGCCCGCGCAAGGAGGTCTGCATCGAGCTCGACCCTCTCCGTCATGGCAGGCTCACAGTCGCCGTGGCCATCGCAGCGATGCCTTCGCCCCTGCCGATAAAGCCCAGGCCTTCATTGGTGGTCGCCTTGATGCTCACTTGGGAGATTTCGAGGCCGAGCATCTCGGCGATGCGGGCGCGCATCTGATCGCGATAAGACCCGATGCGCGGTGCCTCGCACAGCAGGGTGACGTCGACATGCACGATCACCCCGCCGCGCTCCCTCACCAGGGAAGCCGCATGCTTGAGGAAGATCTCGGAGGCTGCGCCGCGCCACCGAGCATCGGAGGGCGGGAAATGGACCCCGATATCGCCCTCGGCGATGGTGCCGAGCAGCGCGTCGGTCAAGGCATGCAAACCGACATCGGCATCGCTGTGGCCGGTGAGCTTCTTCGGGTGAGGAATGCTGACGCCGCACAACGTCACCGCGTCGCCGGGACCGAAGGCATGGACGTCATAGCCCGATGCCACCCTGATCGTGGCGGCCGCGCGCGCGCCTTTAGGCTGCAACAGCTCATCGGCGATCTTCAGATCCTCCGCCGTAGTGAGCTTGCGATTGTCTTCCGAGCCTTCGACCAAGGCCACATCGAGGCCGAACCATTCGGCAACGCCAGCGTCGTCGGTGAATTCGTGCGCGGGCTCTTTGGCCGCGGCGCGGTGAGCGGCAAGGATGGTGTCGAATTTGAACCCTTGGGGCGTCTGCGCCCGCCAGAGCTGATCGCGCTCGGCCGTACCGACCACCCGCCCTTGCGCCACCCACTTCAACGTGTCGGTGACGGGCAGGCAGGGCAGGGCGCCTTGGTGCGCATCGAGACCCTTGATGACGCGGGTGATCAGCTCGGCATTGACGAAGGGCCGTGCCGCGTCGTGGATCAGGACAGAGGCGGGCGCTTCGCTCGCTAGCGCCTCGAGCCCGGCGCGGACCGAGTCCTGCCGCCTTGCGCCGCCCGGTACCGCCTTCCGCAATCGCCCCGCGTAAGGGTGGCTCGCCGCTCGGTAGAGCGTCTCATCCTCGGGATGGATCACAACGAGGATGTCGTCCACGTTCGGATGCGCGGCGAAAGCGGCGATGGTCCGCGCAATCATCGGCACCCCGCCGACGGGGCAATATTGCTTGGGGCGACCGTCCTCGCCCGCTGCCCTAGCCCCTCGGCCTGCCGCCACGATGAGCGCCGCCACGCTCACAAGGGGGCCCTCCCGGGCTTAAACTTTAGACTGACAAAAATGCTGCACTGCGGCAAAAGGTGTGTTGCCCGCGCCCAAAATCCTTCGTATTGTGCCCAATAAAAGTTCATGGGGTCTTCTTGCATAAAAATTGTGCATCCTCGGTCAGAGCAGCTATAACGGACAAGCAAAGGATACACCGCTTGAGCGGCTCGACCAAAAAACCCAACCTGCGGCGCGTTCGTGAGGCCCAGCCGATTGAGGCTGATGCGCTGCTCGGCGCGCTGCCCCATCCGCTTCTCGTCATCGGCGAGGGGCTCACCATCGAATATGCCAACACCGCCGCGGAAGATTTCTTCCAGATGAGCGCGGGCGTGCTCTGCCGCCGCTCTCTCACCGATGTGGTCGCCTTCGGCAGTCCCCTCATCGCGCTCGTGGAGCAGGTGCAACGGAACGGCACCACGGTCAACGAATATGGCGTCGATCTGGGCTCCTTCCGCTTCGAGGCGCCGAAGCTCGTCGATCTCTACGGCGGGCCTGTCTCTGAGATGCCCGGGCGCGTGCTGATCATGCTCCAGCAGCGCAGCATGGCGCAGATGATCGAGCGCCAGCTCACCCATCGCGGCGCCGCCCGTTCTGTCTCCGGCCTCGCCGCTGTGCTCGCTCACGAAATCAAGAATCCGCTTTCCGGTATCAGGGGTGCGGCGCAGCTGCTCGAAAGCGAGCGGACGGATAGCGACCGCACCCTGACCCAGCTCATCTGCGCCGAGTCGGACCGCATCTGCAAACTCGTCGACCGCATGGAGATCTTCGGCGACGAGCGGCCTCTGCTGCGCGAGCCCGTCAACATCCATGACGTGCTCGATCACGTGAAGCACATTGCGCGGACCGGCTTCGCCCGCCAGATCAAGATCGTCGAGAATTACGATCCCTCGCTGCCGCCCGTGCCGGGCAGCCGCGACAAGCTGATCCAGGTCTACCTCAACCTCATCAAGAACGCGGCCGAAGCCATCGGCGAGGAGAGGGCCGACGGCCAGATCACGCTCACCACATCGTTTCGCCCCGGCGTCCGGCTCTCCGTGCCGGGGAGCCAAGCGCGGGTCAGCCTGCCGCTCGAGATTGCGGTGGAGGACAACGGCGGGGGCGTGCCCCCCGATCTCATGCCGCATCTGTTTGACCCCTTCGTCACCACCAAGCCGTCAGGCACGGGGCTCGGCCTTGCGCTCGTAGCCAAAATCGTGGGCGATCACGGCGGCATCATCGAATGCGACTCGCGGCCCAGGCAGACCGTCTTCCGAACACTGATGCCGATGGCCGAAAGCGAAGCGCCGCAAGGCGGGCAGGGTTAAAACACCATGGCCAAAGGCAATATCCTCATCGCCGACGACGACGCCGCCATCCGCACCGTCCTCAACCAGGCGCTCGCCCGCGCTGGCTACGCGCCGCGCGCGACCGGCAACGCGGCCACCCTGTGGCGTTGGATCAGCCAAGGCGATGGCGATCTCGTCATTACCGACGTGCTCATGCCCGACGAGAGCGCCTTCGATCTCATCCCGCGGGTGAAGAAGCTCCGCCCCGACCTGCCCATCATCGTGATGAGCGCGCAGAACACCTTCATGACCGCGATCACCGCGGCGGAGCGGGGGGCTTACGAATATCTGCCCAAGCCCTTCGATCTGAACGAGCTCGTCGCCGTTGTCGGCCGCGCGCTCGCCGAGCCCCGACGCAAAGCCCAGCGGCTCTCGGCCGACACCAATGAAGGCCTGCCCTTGATCGGCCGCTGCCCGGCCATGCAGGACATCTATCGCGTGCTTGCCCGCCTCACCCAGACCGACCTCACGGTGATGATCACCGGCGAGTCGGGCACCGGCAAGGAGCTGGTCGCGCGCGCGCTGCACGAATACGGCAAGCGCCGCAACGGGCCCTTCGTCGCCATCAACATGGCGGCGATCCCCCGCGAGCTGATCGAGTCTGAGCTGTTCGGCCACGAGAAGGGGGCCTTCACCGGCGCCCAGAACCGTCACGTCGGCCGCTTCGAGCAGGCCGAAGGCGGCACGCTCTTTCTCGATGAGATCGGCGACATGCCGATGGAGGCGCAGACGCGGCTTCTGCGGGTCTTGCAGGAGGGCGAATACACCACGGTCGGGGGGCGCACGCCGATCAGGACCAATGTCAGGATCATCGCCGCCACCAATCGCGATCTTCAGCAGCAGATCGACCAAGGCCTGTTCCGCGAGGATTTGTTCTACCGGCTGAACGTCGTGCCGCTCAGATTGCCGCCGTTGCGCGAGCGGCTCGAGGACATTCCCGATCTCGTGCGCCACTTCCTCGGCATCGCCGAGAAGGAGGGGCTGCCGCCGAAGAGCTTCGAGCCCGCGGCCATAGAGCGGCTCAAGCGCTATCACTGGCCCGGAAATGTGCGTGAGCTTGAGAACCTGGTGCGCCGGCTATCGGCGATTTATGCGCAAGACATCGTCGGCGTCGAGTTGGTGGAGAACGAGCTCGCCACTGCTGCCCGGGCTCCCTTCCCGGACGCCGCCGAGCCCTCCGGCGACCTGTCGGAGGCGGTCGAGCGCTTTCTCTCCGACTATTTCGTGAGCTTCGGCCAGGAGCTCCCGCCCTCCGGGCTCTACACCAGGGTGCTGCGCAAGGTCGAATCGCCACTGATCACCGCAGCGCTCGCTGCAACCAGAGGTAACCAGATTCGCGCCGCCGATCTTCTGGGCCTCAACCGCAACACACTGCGCAAGAAGATCCGCGATCTGGGCCTCAAAGTGATCAGGACGCCGGGAACCTGACCAGACCGACTGCCCTCAGTAACGCGCTGATAGTGCTTAATTATTCGCGACATGTGGGGTCCGGCGAGGGATCCGTCCCAAGCACGTTAACCAACCGATTGTCGCCAAAGCGCCACATTGTGATTTTATTGCATCATCCCTGAGGCTGACACTCCCATCAAAGGACAGTAAGGTCCTAAGGGAGAGCAGGGAATGCGGTTGCGTGGCGTCTTCCAATCCTTGCAATCGGCGGCCGGGCGCCTGGCGCTTGGTCGCCCGCGCGAAGCTATGACCAGTCCCTCGGGCGAGACGGGACCATCCGACCGGAGGGCGCCGGCCATCCACCTGCACGACACCGTCCGCGCCCGGCGCCGCCTGCCTTTTACGCTCGGCCTGATCACCGTGGTGCTTGCGCTGTGCTCGGGCCTCGCCACCTACCTCATTCTGACCGGGCTCACCCCCATCGTGCCCACGCACCGCGTCGTGGTGGGCGTGCTTCTGATCAACCTCGTGCTCGTCCTGGCGATGGTCGTCCTCATCGCCTGGCAGGTGACCGGACTTTGGCTTGCCCGCCAGAGACAGGTGGCAGGGGCCCAGCTTCACGTCCGCATTGTCAGCCTATTCAGCGTGATTGCGGTGGTGCCGGCGATCCTGCTCGCCATCTTTGCCAGCATCTCGCTCGACCGCGGCCTGGATCATTGGTTCTCGGTGCGCACCAAGTCGATCATCCAGAACTCGATCGACGTGGCGACCGCCTACCTCCAGGAGCATGGCCAGGTGATCCGCGCCGATACCGTCGCCATGGCCAAGGACATCGACGAGGCGGTCGAGCTGGTGAAGTCGCAGCCGCAAGGCTTCGGCAATTTCCTCACCGCGCAGGCCGCCATCAGGGCGCTCCCCATCGCCTATCTCGTCGACGGGGACGGCAAGATCCTCGCCACCGCTGCTTCTGTTCCCGAATTTCCCTACCGGGCGCCCCCGAAAGAGGCCATGGAGCTCGCCAAGAAAGGCCAGGTGATCGTGATCGCGCCCGGCCAGACCAGCCTGGTCGGCGCCATCAAGAGTTTGCAGAACTTCAACGACACCTACCTCTATGTCATCCGCCCGGTGAATGCGCGCGTGCTGCAGCAGCTCCGCGCCACCCGCGCCAACGTCGCCGAGTATCAGCTGCTCGAGCAGCGGCGCGCCGGCGTCCAGGTGGCGTTCGGGCTCATGTATGTGGCGATCGCGCTCACCTTGCTGCTCTCCGCCATCTGGATCGGCATGTGGTTCGCCACTCGCCTGGTGGCGCCGATCCGCCAGCTCATGGGCGCAGCGCAGCAGATTTCGGAAGGCAATCTCGCCGTGAATGTCGATGTCGATCCCGCCGATGGAGACCTCGCGGTGCTCGGCTCGACCTTCAACACCATGACCTCCGAGCTTAGGAGTCAGCGCGACGAGCTGGTCGGCGCCAATTTTAAGCTCGACGACCGCCGCCGTTTCATGGAGGCGGTGTTGTCGGGCGTGACCGCAGGCGTTGTCGGCGTCGACGCCGACGGGATCGTCACGCTGGTCAACCGCTCGGCCGAAACGCTGCTTGAGTTGAAAGAGGCCGACCTCTCAGGCAAGTCGCTCGCCAAGGCGGTCCCTGAGTTTGGCCCGATCCTGAAACGTGCGCAGAAGCAGGGGAGGCGCCTCGTCACCGATCAGATCGCTCTGAGGCGTCGGGGCTCGGAGCGCAATTTCGCCGTGCGTGTCACGAGCGAAGGGCGGGACCAGGAGGCGCAAGGCTTCGTGGTGACCTTTGACGACATGACCGAACTCGTCAGTGCGCAGCGGAGCACCGCCTGGGCTGACATCGCCCGCCGCATCGCTCATGAGATCAAGAATCCGCTGACCCCGATCCAGCTCTCCGCCGAGCGCATCCGCCGCAAATACGGCGATTCCATCACCAAGGACCGCGAGGTGTTCGATCAATGCACCGACACCATCATCCGCCAGGTGTCGGATATCGGCCGCATGGTCGACGAGTTCTCCGCCTTTGCCCGCATGCCGAAGCCGGTGATGGAGCGCCACGACATGCGCGAGATCGTGCGCGAAGCCGTGTTCCTGTTCCAAGTGAGCCGCCCTGAGATCGCCTTCGAGCTCGATCTTCCCAACAAGCCGGTGGTGGCGCTATCGGACCGGCGCCTTCTCGCCCAAGCCATCACCAATCTCGTCAAGAACGCGAGCGAGGCGATCGATTCGGCGGTCGAGGCCGACGCGGCCCGCGCTGGCAAGGGGCGCATCGTGGTCAAAGTCCGCACCAAGGGGGACCGCGTTCAAATGACGGTCGTCGACAATGGCTGCGGCCTGCCGAAGGAGAACCGCGAGCGTCTGGTCGAGCCTTACATGACCACCCGCACCAAGGGCACCGGGCTGGGCTTGGCCATCGTGCAGCGGATCACCGAGCAGCATGGCGGGACGCTCACTCTCGCCGATGCGCCAAAACGCAACGGGAGGATCGAAGGGGCCTCGGTGCGCATCGACTTGCCGATGGGAGACCGGGAGGAGGCGAGCGCAGCAGAGGCCGTGCCTGAGCCGGGCGCCCCCGTCCCTTCGAGCCCAGCCGAGCGCGCCGAGGAGGAGGAGGAAGTGACCCATGGCGTCTGACATTCTGGTCGTCGATGACGAGGCCGACATTAGGGAACTGATCTCAGGCATTCTCGAGGATGAAGGTCATTCGACGCGGCTCGCCAAGGACAGTGACGAGACGCTGCAGACGATCGAGGAGCGGCGGCCGTCGCTCGTGATCCTCGACATTTGGCTGCAAGGCTCGAAGCTTGACGGACTTGAGCTGCTCGACCGCATCAAGAAGGCCCACCCCGATCTTCCCGTCATCATCATCAGCGGCCACGGCAATATCGAGACCGCCGTGGCGGCCATCAAGCGCGGCGCTTACGACTATATCGAGAAGCCGTTCAAGGCCGACCGGCTCGTGCTACTCACGGCGCGGGCGCTCGAAGCCTCGCGGCTGAAGCGTGAGAATCGCGAGCTGCGCGAGCGCAGCACTTACTCGTTCGAAATGATCGGCCGCTCGGCTGCTATCAATCAGCTTCGCCAGGCCATCGACAAGGTGGCTCCGACCAACAGCCGTGTGCTGATCACCGGGCCTTCCGGCTGCGGCAAGGAGCTGGCGGCGCGTGTGATGCACGCCAAATCGACGCGGGCCGAGGGTCCGTTCGTAGTGCTCAATGCCGCCGCCATGGTGCCGGACCGCATGGAGCTCGAGCTGTTCGGCACCGAGGAGGGGGCGGGCTCAGGAGCCCGCAAGGTCGGCGCACTTGAGGAGGCTCACAACGGCACCCTCTATATCGACGAGATGGCCGACATGCCGCTCGAGACCCAAGCCAAGATCTTGCGCGTGCTGGTCGAGCAGCGGTTCCAGAGGCTCGGCGGCGGCGGCCCCAAGGTGCATGTCGATGTGCGTGTGGTGTCCTCCACCAGCCACGACCTCCAGAAGGAGATGTCGTCCGGCCGCTTGCGCGAGGATCTCTATCATCGCCTCAACGTGGTGCCGATCAAGGTGCCGGGACTTTCCGAGCGGCGCGAGGACGTGCCCGAGCTCGTGCGCTATTTCGTGCAAGTCATCTCGGTCGCCTCGGGCCTTCCGCCCCGCCGCATCGGCGAGGACGCCATGGCGGTGCTGCAATCTCACGACTGGCCCGGCAATATCCGCCAGCTGCGCAACAATATCGAGCGGCTGATGATTCTCGTAGGCGGCGATCCCGACAGCATCATCACCGCCGACATGCTTCCCGATGAGATCATCTCCCCGGTCCCTTTGTCGCCGAACGGGGCAGGGGGTGAGCATCTGATGTCGCTCCCCTTGCGGGATGCCCGCGAGATCTTCGAGCGGGAATATCTGCTCGCCCAGGTTAACCGTTTCGGCGGCAACATCTCGCGCACGGCCGAGTTTGTCGGCATGGAGCGGTCGGCTTTGCACCGCAAATTGCGGGCGCTTGGGGTCAATTCGAATGAACGGAGCCCCGCCCTGCGTTAGCAAGGGTTTGGACTTTCTGGGGTTAACGGCGTCCCGGGGAAACTCTTTCGCATCAAGTCCCTTGCAGGACAGCCTTTTAATCGCGTCTAATACGCCTCGGGCCGGGCTGGGCGAGAGGCCGGCGCCATCAACAGCGTAAGCGTGACCAAAGGGACGGGGAAGCCCATGGCGACAGAACGCGCGCAAAGCCTTCAAGACACGTTTCTCAATCACGTTCGCAAGCAAAAGACGCCGCTAACCATCTTTCTCGTCAATGGCGTGAAGCTGCAGGGCGTCGTGACCTGGTTCGACAATTTCTGCGTCCTCCTGCGCCGGGATGGGCATTCGCAGCTCGTCTACAAGCACGCGATTTCGACGATCATGCCGGGTCAACCCATCCAGCTCGCAGAGATCACCGACGCGGAAGGTTCCGCTGAGTAATTGCGTCCGACCGACCCGAAAGAGCTGAAGCGCAAGAAGGGGCGGGCGGAGCGCGGGGCAAGGCCCGCGCGTCCTCACGGGCGTGTCAAGGTCGTGGTGCTCTTGCCCGTGCTCGACAAGAAGCGCGGGAAGGGCGCCCATGCCGCGCCGGGTCGCGAGCCTTTCGAGCGGTCGCCGCAGGCGCGCCTTGAAGAGGCGGTGGGCCTCGCCACCGCGATCGATCTCGAAGTGGTGGCAAGCGGAGTGGTCCCGGTGCTAACCCCGCGGCCGGCGACCTTGTTCGGTTCGGGCAAGGTCGAGGAGCTTAAAGGCCTGGTGCGCGCCGAGGACGCCGGCCTCGTCATCGTCGATCACCCACTGACCCCCGTGCAGCAGCGCAATCTCGAGACGGCATGGGAGGTGAAGATCCTCGACCGCACCGGGCTCATCCTCGAGATCTTCGGCGAGCGCGCGCGGACGCGGGAAGGGCGCCTGCAAGTCGAGCTCGCCCATCTCGTCTATCAGAAAAGCCGGCTGGTCAGGTCCTGGACGCACCTTGAGCGGCAGCGCGGCGGCTTCGGCTTTCTCGGCGGTCCGGGCGAGACCCAGATCGAGGCTGACCGCCGCATCATCGGCGAGCGCATCGACGTCATCCGCAAGGAGCTGGAGCATGTCCGCCAGACCCGCGCGTTGCATCGCAAATCGCGCCAGCGCGTGCCGTATCCGTCCGTGGCACTGGTGGGCTACACCAATGCCGGCAAGTCGACGCTGTTCAATGCGCTGACCGGCGCCTCGGTGCTCGCCGAGGACACGCTATTCGCCACGCTCGATCCGACCATCAGGGCCTTGCCCCTTCCTGGCGGCTCTAAGGCGGTGCTCTCGGATACGGTAGGCTTCATCTCAGACCTTCCGACCACCTTGATCGCCGCCTTCCGCGCTACGCTGGAAGAGGTGCTCCAGGCGGACCTAATCCTGCATGTGCGCGACATCGCCGACAAAACGAGCGGCAGCCAACGCGCCGACGTCAACACCGTGCTGCTAGAGCTTGGCATCGACGCCGAAGGAGAGCCCGACCGTTTGCTCGAAGTCTGGAACAAGGCCGATCTCCTCGATGATACCGCCTTGCGTCGCGCGCAGAACGAGGCGCGCCGCGCGGGCGCGATTCTCGTCTCGGCGGTGTCAGGCTTCGGGCTCGCCGCTTTGTGCGGCGAGATCGAGCGGAGACTCAATCTGAGGCGCGAGACCATCGAGATTGCGCTCAAGCCGGAAGAGGGCTTGCTGTCGAACTGGATCTACGAGAATTGCGAGGTGGTCGCGCGCTCGGCGCTTGGCGAGGGGATCACGTCGTTGCGCATCCGCGTGGCGCCAGAGAAACGAGAGAGGCTCGCACGCCTCGCCGGCCCCGCGCGGCTGAGGCTCGCGGCGCAATAAATTCAGGCCTTGGTCTCGGCTGCCTTGGCCTCATCCCACAGCTGATCCATCTCCTCGAGCGTCGCATCCTCGGGCGTGCGGCCGTCCTTGGCGAGCGCGGTCTCGATGCTTCTGAAGCGCCGCACGAACTTGGCATTGGCGCCGCGCAACGCTGCTTCCGGATCGACCTTGAGATGCCGCGCGATATTCGCCATGACGAAGAGGAGGTCGCCGAATTCTTCCGTGACTCGCTTCGCGTAATTCCTTTCGCCTGCGCCTTCACTCGCGGCGATGGCGGTCTTCAGCTCGGCGATCTCTTCATCCACTTTGGCGAGAACCGGCACGAGGCTCGGCCAGTCGAAGCCGACCTCCGCGGCGCGCTTCTGAAGCTTGACGGCGCGCGTAAGAGCAGGGAGCGCAAGCGGCACGTCATCGAGCATTGCGCCTTCTGCCGCCGTGCCGCGCTCGACCTTCTCTTCCGCTTTGATCCGCTGCCACATGTCTCCCGTCAGAAACTCATGCCGACTCGCATCGGCGAACACGTGCGGGTGCCTCCGGATCATCTTGCGCGTGATCGCATCGACCACATCGGCAAAGCCGAAGCGCGCGTCCTCCGATGCCATCTGCGCGTGATAGACCACCTGCAGCAGAAGATCGCCGAGCTCCTCCTTGAGCGCGTCGAGATCCTCCCGCGCAATCGCGTCCGCGACCTCATAGGCTTCCTCGATGGTGTAGGGCGCGATGGTGGCGAAGCTCTGCTCGACGTCCCACGGACAGCCGGTGTCCTTGTCGCGCAGGCGCGCCATCACGGAGAGCAAATCCTCGACCGTGTAGCGCCTGGCCGTCTCGTCACGCATCGCGCGTGGCAGAAGGGCGGCTCACCGAGGCGCGCGGAGCCGGGGCGAATTGATGCGCATTGTCAAGG